>Ga0181523_10000909_pt1 | contig 32833 bp, 24 predicted proteins | sample PEATcosm2014_Bin_43_FD_119752 | JGI IMG/M metagenome (GOLD analysis project Ga0181523, IMG submission 119752) | Peatland microbial communities from MTU Mesocosm Facility, Houghton, MI, USA - PEATcosm2014_Bin05_30_metaG | ecosystem: Environmental > Terrestrial > Soil > Wetlands > Peat | place... | reverse complement strand
CGGAGCTACGCGACGCAGCCCTGCGCCTTCAACGCGGAGGAGTGGGATACTATCGCAGCTCGGACTTCGTGCACGTCGACGTTGGGCGTGTGCGCCACTGGTAACGGCTGCTTAACGCTCCAGCAAAGGACAGCAGTTAATATCGTGAACCGTCGGCGTCGAGTGATCGATGCGAGGGTAATTATGCAAAGTGCATTACTGCGCAGCATTTTGTGCATGGGCCAGATGGCCTGCCATTGGTCGCTTGATCTGTCATTAGAAAACGATCCACTTGTGCCGTTGCTGTCGAAGCAATCGCCGAGGTTTCCCGCTACTTCTCGCATTCTTCCGTTCCGGTATAGGTTTTGATGACGAGGCTCTTTTTCCACTCCTCGACTTCTTCGCGGGCCTCGTTTACCAATCTGGAGAACCGGCGAGCTAACTCCTTAATGCGATGCGACTGCCGTTTTTCAATGGCTTCGGTCGGAATCAGTTCTGTACCCACGCCGATCGCAGTAGCGCCGGCCAGGATGTAACTGCTTGCGGTCTGCTGATTGACGCCTCCGGCCGCGATCAGTGGAATCTGCGGCAGAGCTGTGTGCATTGACCTGATGTATTTTTCACCGCCGACAGGTGCGCAGGGGAATACTTTCACAAAGTCCCCGCCTGCGTTCCAGGCAGCCAGTATCTCCGTAGGCGTAATGGCTCCTGGCAGAATCGTCACGTTGGACTTCGCCCCGAAGTCCACGATCGCAGGATTGAACGATGGAGCTGTCAGGAAGTACGCTCCCGCGTCAATACATTTTCGGGCAGTCTCCAGATCCAACACGGTGCCTGCGCCCACTAAGATCTTCCCTTTGGACTGACGAAGGTGAGATATCAATTCGACTGCTCCGGGCACAGTCATTGTGATTTCGACGATCGGGATTCCGCCATGCGTAACCGCTTCCGCGGCAAAGTGCGCGTCCTCGCCGGACCAAACCCTGATAGCAGGTATTACAGCTATCTTCCTGATAAGAGCACAGACTTCCTCTTTTTTCATAAGTCGAGGCCTCTGTTTTGTATTCTAGCCATTGGGTTTGCGCCACCGCTCGATCCCTTAGACTGGCTCACTTACGTCGGCCTCCGGAAGTCGATCGTGGTCACGGGCAAACCACGTGTATAGCGTCGGCAGCAGGATGATACTGATGACCAGGTCGGCAAGGAGACCACCAACGATCACAATTGCAAATGGTCGCTGAGAATCAGAGCCGATACCGTGCGAGAGTGCTGCCGGCAACAAGCCTAGTGTTGCAACTAGCATCGTCATGGTAATTGGGCGAAGCCGCAGCACAGCCCCCTCTACCGCAGCATCCTCAATGTCGTAGCCACGAGTGCGAAGCTGGTTGATGTACTCCACCATAATGACGCCAATCTGCACGGACACTCCAAACAGTGCAAGAAATCCGACGCCAGACGAAACACTGAAATGCGTGCCCGACACCCAGAGCGCCAGGAGTCCGCCGATTGGAGCCATGGCGATGTTGGTAAGGATCAGGAGCGCCCATTTCACCGACCTGAACATGGTGTACAGAATGACGTAGATGACTAGAATCGTCAGCGGTAAGACAAACAATAAACGGCGCTGCGAACGCTTCGCGCTTTCATATTCACCTGACCAATCGATGGTGTAGCCGGGCGGAAGCTTGACCCCTGCGTCTACCTTCTTGATCGCCTCTTCCACAGTACTGCCCAGGTCTCGACCACGCACGCTGAACTTAACAGCCACGTAACGGGAGTTCGCCTCACGGTAGATCTCCGAGCCCCCGTCGGCGACGTTCGCCTGAGTCAACTGGGCAAGTGAGCCGCGTTCTCCGGTCGGTGCCAGCAAACGGACCTTCTCAATGGCATCCCTGGTGTCTCGATACGATGGCAGGTACCGCAAAACCAGATCGTAGCGTTGCTCACCTATAAGTACCTGCGTAAGGGCATTTCCGCCAACCGCAGTCTGAATGGCATCATTCACGTCAGAGACGTTGATTCCGTAACGCGCCGCTTGCGCGCGATCGACCGTGAAGTTCAGGTTTGGTTGGCCAAGAACTCGGAAAACTCCAAGGTCCTCCACCCCGCGAATGGGGCGCATTACGTTCGCAATCTCATCCGCTTTCTCCTCAAGCGTCTTTAGATCGTCACCGGAGACCTTTACCGCCAAGGCTCCCTTCACTCCACTCACCGCTTCTTCCAAGTTATCGGATATTGGCTGCGAGAAGCCCCAAAATACTCCCGGGATCCTTTCCAGCTCGCGATCCATCGCCGCAATAAGACGGTCTTTGTCCTGGTGGAAAACAGGGCGCCACTGCTCTTTGGGCAGGAGGTCAACAAAGAACTCCATGTCGAAGAAGCCAGTCGTGTCGGTGCCGTCATCAGGGCGTCCTATTTGATTAACGACCTGTGGAACCTCGGGAAACGAGGCGAGAATTTGACGCGCCTGTTCCGCGACACGAGCGCTCTCCGTAGGGCCTACACTCGAGCCCAGCGTCCCACGCACCCAGATTGCGCCTTCGTCCAGATGGGGCAGAAATTCAGACCCAATCGCCCCGCTGAAGGCTAAGAGCATCGCCAGCACAAGCGCGACAAGCGCCGCGCCGACGGTAAGAGCACGATGGTGAATGGCCCAGTGTAGGCCTTTCCGATAACGGTTGGTCAGGAACGTCATCACCGGGTTTTCCCATTGCTTTGCGCCTCTCCGAAACAGAAGGCTAGCCAGAGCAGGCGCAATCAACATGGAGAAGATGAGAGCCCCCAGCAAGGCGAACGCAACCGTCCAAGCCATCGGCTTGAACAACTTTCCTTCGACGCGCTGAAGCGTGAAGATGGGAAGGTACGCCGTGATGATGATGGCAATGGCATAAAAGACAGGGCGCTGGACCTCGTGGACAGCTTCGCGAATACGCTCCAGCAGCGGGCGCGGTTGCTCATCACGGCGGTTCAGATGACGGACGATGTTTTCCACCATCACCACCGCGCCGTCCACTACCATGCCGAAATCTAACGCCCCCAGGGAAAGCAGGTTGGCCGAGATGTGACGCAGGTCCAGGCAGATGGAAGCGAATAGCAGCGCGAAAGGGATCGTCAGCGAAACGATCAGTGCGCCGCGTACGTTGCCAAGAAATAAGAAGAGGATGATGACAACCAGAATCATCCCTTCAGCAAGGTTGTGGAGTACGGTGTGGGTTGTGTAATGAACGAGGTCATCGCGGTCGAGATAAGGAACGATTTTCACGCCCGGCGGGAGAATATGATCGTTCAGCCGGTTGACCGTGGCATGAAGGTTCTCCAGCATCGTGGCGGTATCGGCTCCCTTCCGGAGAAACACAATGCCCTCCACCACGTCGTTGTCATCCTCGACCACCCCATCCGTCCGATGAACCGCCTTTCCTATCTGACCGAGACGAATCTTCGGCCCTTGCCCGACCACGGCCACGTCTTTGATGCGAATCGGAGTGCCATTCTGTGTTTTGACGACAATCTGTTCGATGTCATGGACGTCTCTTACTAAACCAACGCCGCGCACATTGATTTGCTGGGTGCCCTCTTCAATAAAGCTGCCACCAACGTTCGCGTTGCCATTTGTGAGCTGTTGTTCCAACTGGGCCAAGCTCAGACCGTATGCGATAAGCTTCTCGGGGTCGACACGAACCTGATATTCGCGTGTCAGCCCGCCGAAGGAGGAATCGTCGACGACGTCGGCGACCGACCGGATGTATTTGCTGATCACCCAATCCTGAAGCGATTTCAGCTCCATCAGGTCGTAGTTCGGATTTGTGCTCTTGAGGGTGTACCAGTAGACCGAGCCGATGGGACTGAAGTCAGGACCAATACCTCCCGTGACACCCGGCGGCAGAGTGACTTGCTGCAAGCGCTCCAGTGCCTTTTGGCGGTCCCAATCATTGTCGGAACTGTCATCGAAGATGAGGTTGACCACAGACAATCCTGCAAGCGAAACGGAGCGCAGGTGCACCAGATGCGGGATTCCATTCATCTGGATTTCAATTGGAATGGTGACCTGTTGCTCGACTTCCTCGGCAGCCCTTCCCGGCCACTGCGTTATGATCTGCACCCAGGTATTGGCTACGTCGGGATATGCCTCGACAGGCAGGTTGTGGAAGGCAATGAGTCCCCATGCAAAGAGGAAGATAGCCATGCCCAAAACGACAAATCGATTGTTCAGGGCGAAATCGACAAGCGCGCGAATCATTGCTGCTCCACGGAGTTCTGGAAGGCCAGGGCATTCGCCACGACTTGCTGCCCCGGAGCGATGCCGGAAAGCACTTCCTGTATTCCACCGGGGAGTATGTCGCCCCCGACCACGGCAACGCGGCGAAATTGTCCGTTCTGTAGCGGGATGTATACCCAATCGCGATCATGCAAGTGCAGAATCGCGGTGGAGGGAACGGCTGCCCTTTTCTCTTTCTCTCGACCATGGAAGGTCGCGGTCACAAACATACCTGGACGCATAAGGCCGGAGTTGTGCACCTCGATGCGTACCTTGGCGGTTCGAAGGTTCGGATCCAGGATGGGACCGATGTTGCTGATGGTTCCGGTGAAGACCTGATCGGGGTATGCATTCAGGCGAATATCGGCCTTTTCGCCCAGGTGCACCATGCCGAGGTCATTCTCATAGACGTCGCACAAGATCCAGACGTCACTCAGATCGGAAATGGTGAAGGGATTGGGTGAGGCCAAACCTTGCACGCCCGCCGCATTCGTGACCTGCTGATCGGTGATCACGCCCGAGATGGGGGCGCGAATGTCCACAATGGCGCTGGGACGATCAAGGCTTGTGTTGCCGAGCACGCGCAGCTTCTCCGCAGTGTTTTCTACGTCAACCTTGGCCTTGTCTTCTGTATCTTGCGCGACCTGCAGGTCGTTCAGGGAAATCGCACCCCGGTCGTACAGCTGTTTGGAGCGCTCTAGTTGAGTACGGGCTAATTGCTCATCAGCTACGGCTTTGCGGTAATCAGAGAAGGCGCCGGAAATGTCCGAGCTTTGTACGCGCAGCAGCACTTGCCCTTTCTTGACGGTATCGCCGAGGCGGGCGTCGATTTGTACAATGCGTCCAGTAGCGAGAGAAATAACCGGAACGTTTCTGGAAATGTCGGGTGCAACCACACCCGTAACGTTCAACTGTGAGGTTGCAGAGTGTTCCGTTGCCTGCGCCAGCTGGAAGCGCTCCGGATGCTCCACCTGAAACACGCTGCGATCTGCTACGCTTTCAACTTTGAGCGGCGGCGGAGCCTCCGCCTGGGGATCGCTCGTCTTGCCGCATCCTACTTCAAGCAAGCCCAGCACCAAAGTCAGAGCGAGCAATGCCAATCCTCTGCGGTTCATTGGATGACCTCACGTCCCACGGCAAGATTCAGTTGATTCGCTGCTTCCAGATACGACCCAATCAGGTTCAAGTAGTTGAGCTGCACGCTGCGGTAGCCTGCTTGAGCATCCAGAAAATCCAACAGAGATGCGGCTCCCCGGTCATACGAAAAGGCGATGGTGTCTCGAACCCTGGCTGCCTGTTTCAGGTAGCGATCCTTGTAAGGTTGAAGCAGCACCACCGTGCCACCGACCGTGGCATAGGCGGAGTCCACATCGCTGAAAACCTGTGCCCGTGTCGCCTCCAGTAGCTTGCCGTTGCGGTCGACGTCCAGTTGTGTCCGGAGCTTCTCGCCCTGGTTGCGATCGAAGATGCGCAGCGGAAAATTTACGCTGAACCCAAAATATTGATCGATCGGCGGATTGCGTCCGAAGTCGAAGCCAAAAGTTGGATCGGTTGATCCGTTGGCAAGAGCAAGACGATGGTTGGTGTTCGCCAAGTCGATAGATTGTAGCGCGGCTTTCAAGTCGGGCCGTGCGTCGAGGGCGGTCTGACGAACGTCCTCGAGAATCGGAAGTTGCGACGAGAAATCGAAGGGACCTGTGACATCAAACTGCTCCACCGGGGTCCGCTCGTTCAAGAGTGCCAGCAGTTGAATCTTCGCAGTGCGCACTGCCACCTCCGCCGTTTGCAGGTCGGACTCGTACTGCACACGCTGCAACTCAAGGCGGTCCAAATCCACCTGGGCGATGGCGCCGAGCTTGTAACGATCGCGATTCACATCGAGCACGTGGTCGTAATACGCAAGATTTTCTTTCGCCAGGTCGAGAACGGCCTTCTCCTGTAGCGTCTGCACGAAGGCCATACGTAAGTCGAAGATGAGTGTCCGCTCCAGATCGGATTGTTCTGACACGGCCACCTTGGTTGTCTGCTGCGCGCTCTCCAGGCGCAGCTCGCGTTTGTGCCGGCGTTCGTGCAGGTAACTGATGGATGCCACCGGCTCGAAGTAAGCAAACGTGCCGTGCGGCGGCCCGCCATTGAAAGGATTAATCTGATCAGCCAGCAATCCCGCAGTCGGATTGGGACGAAGATAAGCCGTAACCTCTTGAGCCTTGGACTCGTTGACGCCAAGTTGTCCCGCTTGCAAAGTCGGATTCGCTGCCTCGAACTTGGTTCGAACCTCCTGCCAGGTCAGCGCGTTTTGGGCGCACGCGCTCTTCAGCAGAGCTGTGGCCAGGAACAGTAGAAAACATAAGCGTGTCGGCGCCCGGTACATCAATCCTCCTTCTCTTCATTGCGATGGCTCTGGGCCCGGACAACTTGAACATGTCCCGTGCAAAGAAACGGCATTTCCTGTCAAGGTGCTAAAGACGGCTGCAACCGTTTCCCAGTCACAATATTCTTGCCGTGTATCTTGATTTCGATTGCATTAAACACACGGAATATGAACAGACTGTTAACGCAAGAAGTTAGTCGGTAAGCAGGAACGAGCTGATCGGGACACCTTACCGCCCTTTCTACACCGGAGTGCCGCCGAGGCTATTCGGAGCTCTATTCCAAATTCTGGCTCCATACGTCCTTCGTTAGTTGATCCTGACGGAAGCGATTGCATTCCCCGCCCAAATTCTTATATCATACCCCCCTATGGTACTGGCAAGAGGAGAAACCGAAAGTGCAGAAAAAAATGAAGGACACGATTCCCGAAATTGCCAAAGAGAAACAGAAGCTTTTATTTCGCATCAAGCGAATACGCGGACAATTTGCGGCCGTCGAGCGCGCCCTGACCTCGGGCGATGAATGCGCCGACATCCTGATGCTGTTGGCCGCCATTCGTGGTGGCGTCAATGGCCTGATGGCGGAAATTCTTGAGGATCACATCCGCCTGCACATGATGACTCCGGACCAAGAGATGGACTCACCCGAGGAATTGGGCGAAGACCTGATCGGCTTGGTGCGCGCTTATCTGAAGTAGCCGCCAGATAGGGACAGCCTAAGCATTTGCCTGAGCCTGCTGGTCGCCGCGGGATGCACAGATGATTGCCAACGTGCGTGAATCTGTTTGGTGATAAACGATGAGCATTACTACGATCCACTTCACTCTGCGACTCTTCACGGCCTTACTTCTTGGGGCGGCTGTCGGTTTAGAGCTGCAGTGGCGACAGCGAATGGCTGGCACTCGCACCAATGCCCTGGTCGCGGCAGGAGCGTCAGCATTCGTGATGGCCGGTTCACTGCTGGTTGACGATCCATCTGCGACTGGCCGGGTGGCCTCTTATGTTGTCTCTGGAGTTGGCTTCCCGCTCCGGATTTCCCGACAAGTCATTAATTAGCGGCTCCGGAATAAAAGGGCAGAGTGCTAAACTGCACACATTTGTTGAGGCCCCGCAACCATGATCACAATCTCCAAAGAAGACTATCTCAAGGCCATCGCTGAGGCGGAGGCTGAGGGTCAGACGGTAATTCCCGCCACGCTGGCGCATTGGCTTTCCGTAACGAGACCGGCCGTAACCTTTGCTCTCAAGCGCTTGACCAAGGACGGCCTCGCGTCAATCAAGGGCGACGGACACATTTCTCTCACCGCGCAGGGGAGAGAGATCGCCGAACGGACAATTGTTCGCCACCACCTGATCGAGCGCATGTTGTCGGAGATTTTCGGCATGCCTTGGTACGAAATCCATGACGAGGCTGAACGGTTGGAACACGCGGTGTCGCCGGCATTCGAGAAGAAACTGATCGAGAAACTGGGGCACAAGGACACCTGTCCCCACGGAAACGGGCTGGTGTTGCGCAGTCCTGCGGAACGCCGCAAGCGAGGATTACGCCTGCTCAGTGAGTCGGAGCCCGGTTCGAAATATGTAGTGATGAGCGTCTACGAGCGCGATCGCAGGCTTCTGGAGTTCTTCGAGGAGGAGGGGATCCGGCCCGGGGTCCGGCTGGCGGTGCAAGCGCGGAATTACGATGGCACGGTTTCCTTGTCGGTGGAGAAACGACAGATTCGCCTGGGCACATCGGCGGCCGAGAAGGTCTGGGTATCTAAAGCATAATATTTACATTGATATTTACCATCATTAATATTTCATAGTGTATGCTTCTTACCATCATCGGCCGAGCCTCCTGCCGTGGCTCCGCTTGAAGATGGGGGATACACCGTGAAGACAAGGGCTGGGCGGCTTTTGCGTCGCCAGCTTGGACTAAGTCTGTTGGCCGCCGCCGTCGGTTTACTGCTTCCGGCGGAATTGCTGGCGCAGGGAGAAACCACCAGCGCTATTCTCGGACAGGTTACGGACTCAACGAACGCCGCCGTTCCAGGCGCCACCGTGACCGTTGTCAACCATGAGACCGGGCTGCAACGCGGCGCGAAGACAGACGATACCGGACATTTCAACTTTCCGCAGCTTAAGCCCGGTACCTACACGGTCAAGGTGGAGGCGCAGGGCTTCGAATCCCAGCAAGCCGATAACGTCTCCTCGGGGCTGGGGCAGAAGCAGACCGTCAACCTCACACTCCGAGTGGCGCAATCGAAGCAAACGGTAAACGTCAATGCGGAAGCGCCGATTATCAACACCAGCGACCCAAACACATCCACCACTTTGACCGCGCCGGCGTTGGAAAACCTGCCGAACCCCGGCGGAGATATGACCTATCCGTTGCAGTTTACGCCGGGAGCCCTGATCAATACGGCGGGCAGCGGGAATGATTTTGTCGGTAGTAGCAACGGCTACGGCAACGTGGAGTTCAATGGGCTGCCTGCCCTCTCGAATGGATACATCGTGGATGGACTGGAGACCAACGACCCGCTGACGAATCTCAACAGTGGTCTCTCGACCAATCTGGTGCTCGGCCTCAATTCGATCTCGGAAGTTACCGTGAATACGCTCTCGTATTCGGTCGATCAGGGCCGATATGGCGCATCCCAGACCAACTACATTACCAAGTCCGGCACCAACCAGTTTCACGGCAATTTATACGAACTGTGGAACGGCGCGGCCCTGAATGCAGCCGACTATTTCACCAATGCCACACCGGGAAATCACAAACCGGGCTCCACTGTAAACCACTTTGGGGGCAGTCTGGGCGGACCAATCATTCACAACAAGCTGTTCTTCTTTTTCGATAGTGAGTGGGTGCGGATCGCATTGCCTATCTATACGACTGTGACCGTTCCCACACCCGCGTTCCAGCAATATGTGCTGCAGCAACTGCCGATAGGTGGAACCGATGCCGTTACCGGATCGCACTATGCACCTGCTCCGCAAGAGGTGCCCTTCTACCAGAAGATGTTCTCCCTCTACGGGAACACTAGTGGAACGCCCCTCACCGTGCTGGGCTGTCCTTTCAATTCGAACGGGTCTCCAGCTTCGGGTAGCCTTCCCGACGGCAACGGCTGCGCCAATCGGAGAGGGGTTTCGCACTCCAGTGACGATCACGAGCAGGTACAGACGGCGCGCATCGACTACAACATCGGTCCCAACGACACCACCTGGTTTCGTTTTCAGGCGGACACCGGCCTGCAAGCTGCTTACACCGACCCAATCAACCCTCTATTCAATGCCTTTTCCCCGCAGCCGCTCTATTCGTTCGCGGCGGGATACACACACGTGTTCTCCCAGAACCTGGTGAATTACTTCAATCCGGCGTTCTCCTGGTACGAGAGCCTGTTCGGGCCGAGCGACCTTCAGCAGACGCTTGCTGCATTCCCGATCGTGCTCCAAGGCAGCGGTGCGAACGCACCGTTCACCACCATTGGAGGACTCGACAATACCTGGGTGCAAGGAAGACGCGCTTCCCGTTTCTTTATTAACGACAATCTCGCGTGGAGCCACGGCGCTCATGAGCTGAGGTTTGGTACCAACACCCGAATCTTTCGCTTGAATGATTTCGACTTCGGCGAAGGTACGGTCCCAACGGTCACCTACACGACGCTGCCGCAATTCATCTATGGCGTGGCGTCGACGGCCTCGAAGACATTCCCAACATCGCCGAACGAGCCCTTCAACTTTCTCAATCTCGATTTCTATGCCCAGGATACGTGGAGGGTCACGCAAACGGTGACTTGGACATTCGGGCTGCGCGATACCTACAATTCGAACCCGCTGAATCCGCATGACCAGATTGCCCGTCTCGACGGCTCGTTCTATTCCATCTCACACGATGTCAACCAGCCGCTGAGCGACGTGATTCAAACTGGTCTCGGGAATGTCTTCGCATCCACGCCATTAGCAATTCTGCAACCCAGGACCGGCATCGCGTGGCAGCTCGAACCGAATACGGTCCTTCGGGCCGGCTTCGGTCTGTTCAGCGACCTCTTGCCGGGAAGCGTTGCTGACCTGGTGGGAGTGAATCCGCCTTACGTGCAAACATTTCAGGGCGGTCTGCTTGGAACTGTGGGTGGCACGGCAATCGCACCAGGAGTGCCAAACAGCGCAGTCGATGCAACTATTGCGGCGAATCAGACATTCACTGCCGGCTTCCCGCAAGGCGAGCTTTCCTGCGCATCTCCGCTGGCAAATCGGGCGAACTGTCTTCCACCCGTCGCCATCACGGCCGTCCCTGATGGCATGCTCCACGCGCCCTATTTCATGCAGTGGAGTTTAGGCATCGAACATCAATTTGGGAACACGGGCAGCGTCCAAGCGCAGTATGTGGGGACTCGCGCCGTGGATCAACCCTATCTCACCCAGGTCAATGGATACCAAACGATTTGCCAGGGATGCTTTGCTCCGTTCCCCTACATGCAGCCAATCGATCCGCGATTCGGTGCGGTAACCCAGCTTTCGACCGGTGCCAACAGCAACTACAATGGCCTTCAACTCACTGCCAAGAAACGCTTGGGACACGGCCTGCAAGGGCAGGTCAATTACGCCTGGAGCCATTGCCTCGACGAGGTTTCAAACGGAGGGTTTCTGCAGTTCTCCTCAGCCGGAATTCTGTCTCCTTTGCCGGGAGAGCTCAGCCGCAATTACGCTTCCTGCGATTACGACGTCAGACACAACCTGACTGGGCAATACGTGTATGAACTGCCGATCAAAGTGAAAAACGAGTCCCTTGGCTATGCACTGAATGGTTGGCAGGTTTCAGGCACCGTATTCTGGCACAGTGGACTCCCGTTCTCAGTGCTGAGCACGCCCTACTCGGCGAATGGGAACGGCATCGTGCAGGGCAGCGGGCCAGAATATGCAAGCCTTGTGCCCGGGGCAGATCCCTACTGTCGCAATTGCAACATTCCAGGCGTGACTCAACCTGGAACGATTCAATGGCTGAATCCAAATGCATTTGTGTCCGCGGTTGATCCGGCGACTGGAGCTTGCTACGGCGGGAACACTCCTCAGAACTGTCAATTCGGAAATCTCGGCCGCAACGCGTTACGCGGTCCCGACTTCTTCTGGAGTGACCTCTACCTCACCAAGTTGTTTCCTCTGAGCGAACGGGTGAAACTTCGATTCGACGCGCAATTCTTCAACGTCTTCAACCATCCCAACTTCGCTCTCCCAAGTATGGTGCTGGCCGGCATTCCGGGAAAGCCTTCTACACAAACGGGCTTCGGAGCGCTAACCTACACCACTTCTCCTCCCACCGGATTGCTGGGAGTCGGATTGGGTGGCGACAGCAGTCCCCGCATGATCGCGTTTCAGGCACGCCTTGAGTTCTGAGGTTGCGGCGGACTGCCGCACCGAACTCAGCTGTCGAGAATAGGGGCAAACGTCTTCGCATGTTCACGGTCCACCCTTTGTCCGTAGCATCCACATCATTAGTACAATTCCGGAAATCAGAAGAGCAACGGCGCCTAGAAACGTTCTTGTATGTGTATGGGACTGGTGCCAGAGCGCGAATCCTCGGCGAAGCTCGACGGCCAGCAGAAGGAGTAGACATACGGTCGCAGCTGCGCGTAGTGCCCGATGACCGTTCCTCTTGAATGAGTGCCAGGGCCAAGCTAAGCGCGGCCGCAATCTGCTGGAAGTTCTAATCATTTTTGCTTACCTCGCGAGTTCCAGAAATGCCGCTCGATCGACCGTCTGTAAATGGTATACTACCCCCTAGTATGTCTCATGTCGCCAACGATCAAAAGCTGCTAAGTCGCATTCGACGAATTAAGGGGCAGATCCAAAGCCTGGAACACGCTGTGTTAGAAGGCGAGGACTGCTACAAGGTGCTGCAGCAAACCGCCGCTGCCCGCGGAGCACTGAATGGCCTTATGACAGAGTTGATTGAGGGCCACCTTCGTTCGCACACCCTCCAAGCCAAGTCTTCGAAGACCTACGTTGATCGCGAGATTAAGGAAGTGATGACCGTTATACGCAGCTATCTCGGATAACGGCAACGGCGAGAGGCTAATCCATGAGTACGTCTGCAGAACACGAGCCGATCGAGAGTGCAACCTGTGCAGCATCCTGCGTCGAACCCGAGCACGAAGGTCATGGCGTCATCGAACGAGCCGACATCTTGCGAATCGCATTGATCATCGTTGTAGCTGGCATTGTCTGGTTCGTTCCTCAGTTCAAATGGCTGGGTGTTGCTGGAGTGCTGGTCGGAGGTTTTCCCATCTTCGCCGAAGCGTTCGAGAACCTGCGCGAGCGGCGAATGACCATGGAACGTTCCATGACATTGGCACTGCTGGCGGCGCTGGTCATTCGAGAATTCTTCACGGCATTGATCATCACGCTGTTCGTTCTTGTGGCCGAAATACTCGAAGGACTCACGGTAAGTCGCGGACGCCAGGCCATCGCCGACCTGGTACAGTACCTGCCCTCGATGGCCGTGGTGTGGCTTAACGGTGAGTTCGTCGAATGCCCGATCCTGGCGGTCAGTAGCGGGGACCGGGTGCTGATACGACCGGGCTCCCGAATCCCTGTCGATGGCAAGGTAGTGGCAGGAACTTCGACGGTTGAGGAAGCCGCGATTACGGGAGAGCCGCTACCACAAGAAAAATCACAAGGTAGCTCAGTTTACGCCGGAACCATGAACCAGATGGGAGCGCTTAAGGTAAGTGTCGAACGAGTCGGAAGAGAGACTACGTTTGGACGCATTGTAGAGGCGGTCGAGAAGGCAGAACGCAGTCGGGCTCCCATCCAGAAGACTGCCGACCGCCTGGCCGGTTACCTTGTCTACTTCGCGCTGGGAGCAGCGCTGCTTACCTTCTTGCTCACGCACAATGCCCGGTCCACGATTTCAGTGATCATAGTCGCCGGTGCCTGTGGAATTGCCGCCGGTACACCGCTGGCAATTCTTGGCGCCCTCGGTCGTGCCGCGCGTCAGGGAGCGATCATAAAGGGCGGCCTTTATCTGGAGCTGCTGTCGCGCATCGATACTGTGCTATTGGACAAAACAGGCACGTTCACCTTAGGCGTTCCCAGTGTTCGGCAGGTAATCCCGGCTCCAGGACGCTCGGCGAGTGAAGTATTGCAACTGGCGGCTTCCGTGGAACACTTGTCAGAACATCCACTGGCTGCCGCCGCCTTGGCCGCCGCAAAGGAGCAGAATCTCCAACTGCTGGAAGGCACGGGTTTTCAATACATCGTTGGCCGCGGAGTATCGGCATTAATCGATGCCAAGAGCATATTGGTTGGCAGCGCCGCGTTTCTTACGGATAGGGGCATATCCATACCCACAGTGAAGACCACAGGAGGAACCTCGCTGTTTGTCGCTCAGGACGGCCGGTTCCTGGGAGCCCTAGCCGTCGCCGATGCACTTCGCCCTGAAGCAGTTCAAGCAGTAGGAGCCTTGCGAGGCATGAAACTATGGGTGGAGTTGCTCACGGGAGATACCCAGCAGGCCGCGATGGAACTTGGGAAAGAAGCGCCTTTTGATCGCGTATCCGGGCAGATGTTGCCCGAAGATAAACTTCGCCGCGTTGACGCGTTGATTGCAGAGAGGAGAACCGTCGCTATGATCGGCGATGGAATCAATGACGCCCCCGCTTTGGCTCGTGCACACGTGGGCGTCGCCATGGGGAGTGGCACTGCAGTAGCGCGTGAGAGCGCTGACGTGGTTTTGATTGGCAATGACCTCAGCAAGTTCGTAGAAACGGTGCGGATAGCAAGGAAGTGCCGGACCATCATCTACCAGAACTTCTATGGAACGCTCGCCGTTGACATGGCCGGCATCGCACTCGCTAGCCTCGGGTTTCTCAACCCTCTACTGGCTGCATTCATCCACGTAACTTCTGAGCTGGCTTTTATCCTCAACTCCACCCGACTGCTTACGCGTGCCCAGGCACGACCGCTGAAGGAGATCAACCCAGGGCGCACTCTCGTCATTCGGGAACGCGCAGCCTGAAAATGCTCTGACAGTGAGGGCCGTGCCCGTATGGAGAGGGCAATTGCAATGGGGTATCGTCAATTGCGTTCAAAGCCACACCGAGCGCTAGCGAAACTACTGGATCGGAGGAGGCATTTGCGAGGAGGTGTCCTCGACTCCTCCAGACGCCTGGCAAGAAGTCCATACGCCGAATGCATTCGAAGAGAATGACAATGAGGTTCTTGATAGCCTCTGTTGTGTTTCTCTTACTGATGGCTGGGGCCGATAATCGGCATCCTCCTCCGGGTTGGCGGTAGTAACTGGGAACAAAGGGTCGGCAATCGCTGTTGACATCAACTGCGACCAAACAGGTTCGGAACGACGGGCAGAAGGGGTGGCACAGCTTTACATATATCAAATTTTGCTGTCATAATGGCGAGCACTCATGAGGGTCGCAGGGAACGTGCGAGGCTGGATTTTGTTGCTGCTCGCCATGCACATGACGGTGCACCCGTTGCTGCACGGGTTCGCGATCTCCACCGCCAGGCAGTCGGCAACCTTAGTTTCCGGTCCTGTAAGCCGCAATTCGGATATCGCCAATTCTGTCGACAACTGCGATCTTTGCCGAGTGGGTCAAAGCATTACCACCGCGCCGGAGCCTGCAAGGATAGACTTGTTGAATCCTCACTGGATACCCGTGAGGGTTCAAGCGGTCTCCTACGCGTCCCTTCAAGTTAGACCTCGTCTCCCGTCCCGCGCGCCTCCCAGTCTCTAGTCCAATCGCCAAATGAGGAACTATCGTCACGCGGCTGTGACGCGTTCATCCATGAAAGAAGCATTCCCTGCTCTCTCTTGCTTGACCGCAATTCAGGAGTCACGGAGAGAGAGCCAGCGAGATTGGAGAAGAGATGATTTCGAAGCGAGAGAAAATCGGAGCGGATGTCCGTCACAAATTATTTGCTGCAGTTTGGGTAGCGATTTTCTGTTTAGCATTTTACGCAATCCATGCCAGCGCGCAGACAACGGGAAGCTCATCCCTGAACGGTGTCGTTGCGGATCCCTCTGGGGCCGTCGTTCCTGGCGCAACCGTCGAAATCCACAACCCGGTAAGTCAATATACGCGCTCGACAACTACTGACGACGCCGGAAAGTTCTCTTTCCCAAATGTGCCGATTAACCCATACCACATGACGGTTAACATTACGGGCTTTGCACCCTATGTGCAGGACGTCGACGTTAAATCGGCCGTCCCGCTGAACCTGAAGATAACGCTGAAGGTCTCGGCAACCGCGGAAAACGTCACGGTGCAAGCTGAGGCTGGCGACCTGCTGGAGAACGATCCGACCTTCCATACGGACATCGATCGACAACTATTCTCTAAGCTGCCGTTGGAAAGCACATCATCGGAGCTTAGCTCGCTGGTTACTTTGTCATCGCCGGGTGTTGCTGCCGATTCTAACGGCCTCATGCACGGACTGGGCGATCATGCCGAGAATTCGTTTTCTCTGGATGGACAGCCCATCACCGACCAGCAGAGCAAAGTGTTCTCCAACCAGATTCCGCTCGACGCCGTGCAATCGATGACGGTCATCGGCGGGGCACCGTCGGCTGAGTACGGAGACAAGACGAGCCTGATCGTCGCCATAACTACACGTTCCGGGCTCGGCGCAACCACCCCGCATGGAGACGTGACCGCGTCTTACGGCGCCTTCGGCACGTCGAATGAGGACGCCGACTTCTCCTATGGCGGCAAAAACTGGGGGAACTTCATCGCAGGCAATGTCCTGGATACAGGTCGCTTCCTCGATGGTCCGGAATACCAGGTGTTTCACGACCACGGCAACGAAGAGAACGTGTTCGACCGGGTCGACTACGTACTTTCGACTGCTGACACTTTTCACCTGAATTTCCAATTTACCCGCTCCTGGTTTCAGACTCCGAATTCTTACGACCAGGAGTTCCATGACATCAACGGTATCCCCGCACTGAACCCGCTGACCGGCGTGCAACTAGGCCCGACCGATCAGCGTAACAAAATTCTGACGCTCGACATAGCGCCTACCTGGACCCACACCATCAGCAACAATGCTGTCTTCAATCTCACCGGCTACGTGCGGCGAGACGCCTTCAACTACTACCCCAGCAATGACCCTTTCAACGACCTTGGCGCACCTGACATCCAGAGGCAAACCGTCGCCCAGCAACGCACGCTTCTCAATGGCGGCGCGATTGCAAGCATCAGCTACACCAAGGGCATAAACAACTGGAAGGCCGGCATTATGTATGAGCAGACCTTCCTGAACGAGAATGACCAAGTCGGGATTATCGACCCTACCTACAATGCACCCTGCTTGAACAGCAGCGGCTTCCCGGTCAACGGTTTTACCAATCCCTCGCAGTGCGCCGGGGCGGGATATTCGCCAAATATCGCTTCCAACCCGCTGGCGCCCAACTCTGCGTATATTCCCTTGTTCAACCCCATCCTGTTGCCTTATGACTTGACACGTGGGGGAACTGTGTACCCATTCGTCGGTCATACTGATGTCAAAGAACTCGCAATGTACTTGATAGACAACATTAACGTGCGCAACTGGAACTTCAACCTGGGGATTCGCGGCGATTTCTACAACGGTCTGGCCACCGCAAACCAGGCAGAGCCGCGCGTGGGAATCTCCTACAACATTGCGAAGACCAACACCGTCCTCCGCGTCTCCTATGCTCGCTCGCTGGAGACCCCTTTCAACGAGAATCTGGTGCTCTCCAGCCTGGGGTGCGGCAACCCCGTCCTGAATCCTCTATTGGTTTGCACGTCAACTAACTTGACGCGATTGGTTCCCGGCTATCGCAACGAATTCCATGCCGGCCTGCAGCAGGCCATTGGGAAATTTCTGGTCATTGATGGCGAATACATCTGGAAGTACACGCATAACGCTTACGACTTCAGCGTGCTGGGCGACACACCGATTACCTTCCCCATCGAGTGGCATAACTCGAAAATTCCGGGATTTGCCATTCGCGCCAGCGTGCCGGTCTATCACGGCTTCAGCGCGCTGGTGGTCATGTCCAGCGTCGCGGCCCGGTTCTTTGAACCACAGGTCGCTGGAGCAGGAGCCGCTCCCTTGGCGCCCAGCGGAGTCTTCCGCATCGACCATGACGAGTCGTTCAACCAAACCTCGCATTTGCAATATCAGACTCCCTGGAAGCGCATAGCGCCATGGATTGGCTTCAACTGGCGTTTTGACAGCGGACTAGTAGCTGGCAACGTGCCCTGTTACGGAATCGGCGCAGGCAACGATTGCCCACAATCGACAATGCTTAATGGGATGCCCGCCATCGAAATGACCGACGTTTTGGGAATCCCGCTGACCGCGGATCAGGAATTTCAGGCTGGATTCACTTGCAATGGTGTGCACGCCACGCCGACAACTCCGTTGCCTTTTATCTGTCCGGCTTCGGAATTCGGTGGCACCCTCACCCGGGTTCCATTGCCAGGAACGGAAAACGACGACAAGAATCCGCCACGTATCGCGCACCGCAATCTTTTTGATGTTGCGGTTGGCGATGACAATCTCTTCAAGGGGGATAAATACAGATGGAGCGCTCAACTCACCGTCATTAACCTTGCGAACAATTACGCGCTCTACAACTTTCTATCGACCTTCAGCGGTACTCACTATGTCACGCCGAGAACCGTCGCAGGCCAGATCGGATTTCACTTCTAGGGTTTGAATCGAAGCCCGAAATTGACCCGTGATCGGAGCTGTTCAAGCGCTTCACGGTATGGAGGTTTGTCATCACGAAAAGTGCTGCAGTCGCCCGAGATGTTAGGTGGGATGCGATTGGTGTCGGCGCATCGACGCTATGCCTGACTCCGGTAGTCTTGTCGTTTGCGCCGGCGCTCTCGCAATTCCTGCCGGGTCACGCGCAAGTACATCGAGTTCTTATCGTGCTGGTGGTATTGATTGGGTTGCTGGCATTCGTCTCCGGCTACAGAAAACACCGTAAAGCTGTGGTGTTTCTACCGATGGCAGCGGCGTGTGGGCCATCGCGCTGGGCGCGTTTGGCGGTTCGGTTATGAGCGGCCTCGCGGAAAAGTGCATCACGGTCTTGTAGCGCGCATCCACCTGACGCCAAATCAGCTCTTGGCCGACGAGCACGATAGGATGCCTGTGATCCTGCCAGTGATTTTGAAGACCGTGCCATAGTTGTACGCCCCCCGTAGCCGGTTGTCCCGGCATCACACGCATCACTGGCCCTTCGTGGGCCGTCGGAGCCGCCTAAGGAGAAGACGGGCACGAGGAGAGGCGATTGATGTATGGTGTTCGGCGTCTGGTATGCCAAAATAGAAATCCTGGCTCGAAGGAACTCCTGTTCGAGCTCCAAGGCACAATTCCCATCAAGGACTCCGATGACTCAGCGTCAGACTAGCCTGGCACAGGTGGACTCGTCAGCAGCGGTGGTTAAAATCGACCAGGTCCCAGAGAGTAGCCCGATCATCCGGTGGATGGCCGTAATATTTTTCTTCTCGGGATTTTCGTCACTGCTCTATGAAGTCGTGTGGATGCGCCGCTTTTCGCTGTTCTTTGGCAGCGATGTGTATTCGGCGGCGCTGACCTTGGCCGCTTTTATGGGCGGACTCACCATCGGCAGCCTGCTCGCGGCTCGTTATGTCGATCGCCTCCGGAACACATTAATTCTTTACGGGGCCATAGAGATCGCAATCGGGATTTACGCGCTATGCTTTCCCACTTTTTTAGGACTGTTTTCCAATCAGCTCCGCTATGTCTATCAGACGTTTTTCGAGCTTGCACCCTGGCGGTATAACGGGTTCCGCATCCTCGTGGCTTCGGTGATTCTCTTGATTCCCACCACGATGATGGGCGCGACCCTACCTCTGGTCGTCAAGCGATTTGCTGAAAACCGAAAGGTGGGCCAGTCCAGCGGCCTTTTTTACTCGATCAACACCTTGGGCGCAATAGCGGGGGTGTTGTGCGTGGGTTTTGTCCTCATGCCTACGTTGGGAGTAACCAGGAGCACATGGGTCGGCGTCGCCCTCAACGTCCTCATCGGCGCGACCGCAATCGGGTTGGGAATCGCCGGTCGCGGCAAGCCCGAGCGCGCTACCCCTGACGACGTGGACGCCTCCACCGTTGAGTTCGCGGCCGAACCGGGTTTTGACCCAAGGCACGGGCGGGAATGTCTGGCCGCCATCGCATTATCAGGTTTGGCGGCGCTGGCACTGGAAGTAATCTGGATGCGCGTGCTGGTGCAGTCGTTCAGCAGCGCGGTCTACTCCTTCTCGACCATGCTGGCGTGTTTCCTCTTTGGCATTTTTTACGGCAGCAAGAAGTTTGCAGGATTTATTGATAAGCGGCCCGAACCCCAACGGCTCTTTGGCTCTTTGGAATTGACGATCGGGGTTACTGTGGCGCTGCTCGCCATTCTCACCTACTTCGTACCCACCGCATACAACGGGACGATCCGAGTACTCCTGGAATATTTTCCTGGCCGGTTTGGCGTGGCATGCACCGTAGCCATGATTCTTGTTTCCCTGGCCCTGGTCGGCGTTCCTACAATTCTTCTCGGGGCGACCTTTCCGGTCGCGGTGAAAATCTGCACGCGCAATGTGCAGGCGGCCGGTCAGGGCACCGCACGAGTCTATGCCGCTAACACGGCGGGCGCCGTTACCGGCGCGTTGTTGGGCGGACTCGTGTTGATTCCCTCCTTCGGTACGCGCGTGAGCCTGTTGATCACGGCGGCCATTTTTGTAGCTACCGGAGCGTTTCTCATTTACCGGGCCGACAGCGGCCGATGGAAAAACCTGAACCAGCCACAGCCTGCTCTGCTTCTAAGCCTGTTCATCATTTTCGTGATCATTGCCGGCTTGCTGCCCCAGCAGATTGTGCTCAACGGCGGCACGGAACGCTGGAGCAAGGGGCTTCGGACGATCTATCACGGCGAGGGGACTGCCCACACCGTCGACATCCTACGGGCGCCGGACAATACTACGGTCATGAGTATCGGCGGCGATGTGGAAGCGACCACCTCCTACGGGAATCGGCGGCACTTCATCCTGAAGGCCGAATTGCCCCTGTTACTGCAAGAGCATCCGCGAGACGTCGCGGTCATCGGCCTGGGCTTGGGTATCACCTTGTCGGCCACCGCTCGCTATCCCGGCCTTGAGCAGGTCCAAGTCATCGAATTGAGCCCGGAAATGCCAAAGGCACAGGCCCATATCGAGGATGTAACCGGAGGAGTTCTGCACAATCCTAAGGTACGGGTGCGAATCGACGATGGCCGAAATTTTCTCGCCATGACGGACCGGTCATTCGACATGATCACCGCCGATCCGATCCATCCGCGCAACTCGGGTGTCGGTTACCTGTACACGCGGGAATACTACGAAGCCATCAAGCGCCGCCTGCGGCCGGGCGGGATCGTGTGCCAATGGATGCCGATGCATATGATGTCGAAACAATCCTTCGACGTCATGTTTCGCACCTTTGCCACGGTATTCCCCAATGCCTCTTTCTGGTATGTGCCCGGCGTCGGCCTTTTTGTCGCAACCCAGGGCCCCTTCTCGATTGACTACCAGGCTCTAGCAAAACGGCTCGAAGATCCAGCAGTGACGGCCGACTTGGCATCTATCGGTATCTCCGGAACGGATGATTTTCTCAGCTATATGCTCATGGGGCCTGAGGAGATCTCCGCCTATCTGGCGGCAAACCCATCGAATGTCATCAATACGGACGACAATGCTTACCTGGAGTATCACATTCCGTTTGAGCTCCTCTCGTCGAGCCGTACTGTCGTGGCCGGGCTGGTGCCCTATGCTGGTCTGGATCTTAGAATCATTCGAAATCTCCCGGAGGGCGACAAACAGCGCCTGTTGGCACATTGGTCGAATAGGAGGAATCAGATTGTTGCAGAGTTGCAGAAATAATCTCCCGTTAAACCAGCGCTCATCGCCTCGACCACCGGCCCGCTTGATTGGGTGTAGCCGCCACGGGATATTGGCGACACCGAATTAGCGCCTCTCCAACCGCCACAACCGACATTTCCTTCCTAACCGCACCGGAGTGCTTTATGATGTTGCGGCGCTTATGCAGTCCGCACCTGGATACCAACCGGCCAAAGGCCCGCAACCGCTGGACGTAAAGGCGGACCACGCCTCTGAACGTCCCCAAGCGGAACCCGGTGACAACGTCAAGCCTCGCCGCTCGTCACTGTTCCGCCGTGCAGCCGCTCTGGTGCTGTACAACGTCGTTGCCGTGCTCTTCCTGCTGCTGGTGGTCGAAGGAGCAGCCAGCGTTTACTACACCTTCCGCGCGTCTTTCGCCACGCCGCCGGTCGCGGAAAGCCTTTACACCGAGTATGATCGTGATCTCGGCTGGGTGAATCGCCGCAACGTATATCTGCCCAACATGTACGGTCCGGGCCGATATCTGAGGACGAATTCGCAGGGTTTTCGCGCCAACGCCGATTTCACCAACGCTGTGCCCGCCGGCAAAACGCGCATTATCTGCTCCGGCGACTCCTTCACCCTCGGTTACGGCATGGACAACGATCACACCTGGCCGCAACTGCTGGACTCTCGCTTCCCGAACATCGAGACGGTCAACATGGGCCAGGGAGGCTATGGCGCCGACCAGGCCTACCTGTGGTACAAGCACGATGGCGTGGCGCTGGACCACGATATTCAGATCTTCGCGATCATCTATCCCGACCTCTACCGCATGCAGCACGCGGCGTTTAACGGCTACGGCAAGCCGATGCTTGCCCTGCGTAATGGGCGCCTGATGACGACCAACGTTCCTGTGCCACGTACCATGCAAGTGAGGTCGCCGCGCCTGGTGCGGGTCGAAGACGCGCTCTCCAACCTGAACATCACGCGCCTGCTGCGCAGCACGCTGGGGCTCGACGCCACCGCCCCGCTGGGGCCCTCCGAGGAGCGCAACCAGGAGACGGCACGCGTCCTGTCCGCTATGCTGGACGATCTGCTGGCGACCAACATCGCCAAGAACAGCGTGCTGGTTTTGGCTTATCTGCCTATCCGGGAGGAAGTCGAGAACCCATCCATCGGATACTGGCGCGGGATCCTGGGCGACTACAGCCGCGAGCATGGCCTGCTGTACATCAATCTGGTAGACGACTTCCGTAAGCTCCCGCGTGAGGAACTCGACAAGCTCTTCATCCCTCGAGGGAGCATCGGTGCGCTGGGTGCGGCAGGCCACTACACCGAGGCCGGCAACGCACTCGTCAGCGAGCTGATCTATCGTCGCCTGCTCTCCAACGCGCAAACCGCGGCGAAAATGCACGCCACAGCGGGAAACAGCATGCCCGCTAAGACGGCAGCGCAGTGACCTGATCGCCCAACGCGCGACAGGTAAGACCTTGCTCCGAGCAGGTTTGGCGCGGGCGCATTGGTACACCAAACGACCGCCTCAGCCGGAAATCAAGAAAGCGGATTGAGGTTACGACTCCCCGGCGCGTTGTGTCGATCCCAATGTAAATCTGAACTTAGGGGCGCCGTTCTTTTTACAGATCGGGCCCGCGTACGGGCTCCGGGCTTGCGCTGATGTTCCACGGCAGCAGTTCCTCGATGCGGTTGATGGGATGGTCGGCGAAGCGTTGCAACACCTCACGCAGATACGCCTCTGGGTCGAGACCGTTCAGTTTCGCGGTGCCGATCATAATGTCATTGCGCCGGCGATGATGCACGCCGTGCCGGAAGATCAATGAGATGCGCCAGGTGTTTAGGGAACTGCATCACGGATCTCTTTCTTAGATCATCCCCTAGAACCACGCGCTCTGCCGCAGAGATGCCGGAGAGTCACGTTAGGCGTCGGCGTGACCCGTAACCTGGAGGTCGGACTCGACGGCGGAAAAGGGAGCGGATCAAAAAACCCGCGACAAAGCGCCGTATCGGCACTGTTTCAGCCGGCTAAATTTTCATCAAGTACGCGGAATCACGGACTGATCACGGGCTAGAGATTTTTGGGGGTTCTCTGTATCCCTATGAAAAAGATGGTAGGCACGAGGAGACTCGAACTCCTGACCTCTACCGTGTCAAGGTAGCGCTCTAACCAACTGAGCTACGCGCCTATCTTTATCCGTTTCAATATCTTACCAAGCTTTTGCTGATCGCCAGAAACGGAAATTACCTGTAAGACGTCACTTGTAAAACTCAGTTTACCGCGTTCGAGCCGTTTCGCAAAATCGCCTTCAGCATCGATTCCTGCGCTTCCTCCATCGACGCATTCACGCTCTGCGCATACAGCCCGAGGGTGGTGGACACGTTAGCGTGGCGAAGCAGTCTTCGTGTCCTTCTCCTTATTTATAAGGAAAGTTGCCAGGCTGCGCAGGTTACGAAATCTTAACCTCTGTCCCGGCTTCAGCACGACTCCTGCCGCGATAGCAGCCGGGACGAAGGTGATCTACCGCCAGAATGCTGGCCGTTCGGGGTTGACCTCCCTTCAGCCTGGTGGACGCTAAGATCCAGTCGCTCGGATGCGCGTACGGGGTCTGCTGGCGCCAACGCCCTAAGACCTCCGCCAACATGGGACTCATCGTGGCGGGGGATTCGTAGGGTTCGCCAGCGAGTGTGAGCCTAACCAGTTCTCAATGTCCAAAGCGCGAATATCGACGGCGGCTTCCCTGCCCCACCGTGGAATCAGGTAGTGGTCGATGATGTGGCGTGCTGTTTGCTGAGTAGTAGCGGCGAGTTTCGGCAATGCGGGTTGCTCGTAGCTCCGAGCCAAATCGCCAAAAGTGATACGCCCCGTCGGGGAGTTTGCCCCGTCGATATTGTGGTTGAAGCCGCGACGATCAACTTCCTCCCAAGCACTGGGGAAGTTAGCCACGCGCCCGATCACGGCCGTGTTCTCGACGTTCTTGCTGTCGCAGGGTCGGACTTTATACCAGTGGAAGATCCAGACTCGTGCTGGCGATCCCTCTTCGTTAACCAACCCCGTTGCGATATTTCGGCCTTCCATACCGGTAGCAAGACCCCGATGTCAACGGCGCGAATTTCTGCGCGAACGCCGCACTCTGGATAAACAGGAGTGACGTTCCCCTAGCGAGGGCTATCGTTATCTTCTTCATTGTTTCCTCCGGTGAACCCGTTCAGATCGACGACCAAGGCAACCATGCTCGCTGAATCAGCTTTACATCAATGCAGCCTGGTCACTTCTCCGGTGTCGAGGGAGTAATAGGCCTCAATGACAGTGATCTTGTGTTCTTCAGCGGCGTTCCGCAGCAGTTCGCTCTTCGCCAGGATCTCCCGGGAAACTCTGTGGACGTGGTCACGTACCGCCAGATCAAGATTCTCTGGCTTTGCGCGATTCATCTTGGTGCACGAGGGAGCGATCGGGCTAACCACCGCTTCGAGATTGTCCGATTCCGACTTCTCTCCAGAACAGGCTGCCGTCACCGCGCCACAGCCTTCATGTCCCATCACCACGATCACCGTTGAACCCACGTGTTCGACTGCGTATTCGAGACTGCCGATCACTATGGCATCGTCATCCTCACCCGCAGAGCGCACGACGAACAGATCACCCAGCCCCGCGTCAAAGATCAACTCCGGGGGGACACGGCTGTCGGAGCAACTTAGCACCGCAACCTGCGGATGTTGAGTCTTGGTGAGTGATTCCCTTTGAGCTTGCAGGTCGTGCGGCGCCTCCTTTCCGGTGGCGAAGCGGTGGTTGCCGGCAACCAATTGATTCCATATCTGATCGGCGGAACTGCTTTGCCGTTGTTCTGCCATCCCGGAAACATTGAGCACCAGGAGAACGACCAGGTAGGAGCACTCACGTAGAGCTCGAAACATTTTCCCACCCCCTAAACCCCTGAAAGCCTCTGACGCGTGCGAGCCTGTTCAGCATCCTCGACGCAGGAAAAGTGGAGATGCCTTTGTTTGTGCGCCGGTCATCACGTGCTCCTTCTCTCGTTTGCCATTTTTCCTTACCACCGCTGAGCTACCACCTGATGCTTCAATTTGGGCTCCTGATAGCCCTTGGGCTTCTGCCGCCCGGGCAGCTTTGGCGGAGTGTAAGGCACTTCCTCGTAGGGAATGCGGCTGAGGATATCGGCGATGCAATTGAGTCGGGCGCGCTTCTTGTCGTCCGAAGGCACGATGTACCAGGGACAGATAGCAGTATCAGTGGCGCTTAACATAGCGTCACGAGCCCGTGAATAGTCATACCAGCGTCGATGCGACTCGAGGTCCATGGGGCTCAGCTTCCAGCGCTTTGAGGGATCCTTGATACGTGCCAGAAAGCGCCGGTGCTGCTCCTTCTCCGAGACATCAAGCCAGTACTTCAGCAGGATGATGCCATTGTTGATCAGTACATTTTCAAAGGCAGGACAGCCTTTGAGGAACTTCTTATACTCGTCTTCGGGACAGAATCCCATTACATGCTCGACCCCAGCCCGGTTGTACCAACTCCGGTCGAAGATGACGATTTCTCCGCCCGCCGGCAATTGTTCGATGTAGCGCTGCGCATAAATCTGCGTTTTCTGCCGTTCGGTCGGCGCAGGTAGCGCGACGAGTCGGAACACGCGTGGACTCACGCGTTCCAGGATGCGTTTGATGATGCCACCCTTGCCGGCCGCGTCCCGCCCCTCAAATAGAATGACGATCCGAGCTCCGGTCTTCTTCACCCAATCCTGGAGCTTGACCAGCTCAACCTGCAGCTTGAAGAGGTCAGCCTCGTACTCCTTGTTCTTCATTTTGAGCTTTTCTGCCGGGACCTTTTCCTCCTGATCGTTTGTCCCAACGGCAGGGTCGGTTGCAATCCCATTTCTTGCCTTCTTGGACTTCTTGCTCATAGGTGGCTCTTTTCCTTGCGGACGAAATAAAGATATGCACCGACGCTGACGAAATTGACCAACACCGCGACCACGTTCCATATGATCACGGGCCGCGAGGCAATCAACAAGCCGTAGTACACCCACAGAATCTGAAAGACACCCATGATCGCCGCCATCCGGGGGTTCATGCCTGCACTTGATCTACGCCGAAGCATCGCGATCAGATCGGGCAGTGCGGCAAAGGTGGTTCCAAAGCCTGCCACCAGGCCAAGGATCTCCGATCGTTTAAACGTCGGGATCAGCAGGCTCTGAGTGTCCTGCGGGACCAGACCCCGACAGCCGCACAGCACTGTTAACGTCAGCAAGGCGAGCGGGAACATTGCCCGATTGCACGGAGACTTTTCCATATCGTTAATCGCCCGCCGACTCACGGGGCACGTTATCGGCCCTCACTGCGGCTTGGCCTCCGCCGTGGTGCCGTCGTCGACGCTTGCGGGCCATTGATCGTACGTCGGCTGCCATGTCGAGTCCGGATTATAGAGCTCCATCTTCTTCACGATCTCCAGCGAATCCGGACCCAGGTCCTTCTGGTAGACGATACCGTCGTTGCTCACGATCAAGGTCTTTACGCCGGTCACGCGATACTCAGCCGGCACGGCGACCAGGGCGAAACCGCCGATCATGATTCCCTCGATGACGTAGTCAATTTTGCCCAAGGGCGCAGCCGGACCCTGACCCTTCAGAATTTTGAAGTAGTAGCCATGATAGCCGCCTTTGCCGATGGAGTAGCCTTCCTCCAGCGCTTTGGCTACCGTGTCTCCGATCGGACCTGCCGAAGTGCCGTCCGGATTCGTCCAGTAAAGGCCGTCCTGCTTGCCGGGAGTGCTGAAGATTTTCTGCGCGTACTGATTCACGCCGGAGTCATCGTGGATCGTCAGTGAGTATTCTCTCTGCGCCTCGACATAGCCTCGGCACACCGTGATGGCGTCCAGTTCGTTGGCGCCAATTCGCCGAAAGAGGATGTCTCGCCGACCTGCCTTGGCATCGAAGTACCACTTCCCATTTCTCTTGACCAAGGGAACCGGAAGCGGCCACTCCTCCTCGCCGACGATGATGGTTGCGCGGTTCGGTTTTGACGGATCGATTGCAATCGAGTTCTTAGCACGCGCTTCTGTGCCAAAGGCGATCGCGCTGTTTTTGTCCTGAACCTGATCGCCGCCGGAGACAAAGTCTTCACCGTCCGGGCCAAAGATTGTCATCAGCGCCGGTACGTCATACACCCCCGCGGCTGCGATCAGTGCTTCAGCAGCGGCTTGTGGTGTGTCGAATGCTTTTGCTCCGGTTGTCGCGGCAGGTTGTGTCTGGGCGGCTGTGGCAATCGAGAATAAGCACCACAGACAAGCCATGATGAAGATGGAACCGCTCACTTGGCAACTGAACTCACATCGTTTCGATTTCATATTTTCCTCATTCGTCATGATCTGTCCACTTACCTGCGTCGGCCGCCACCACCACCACGACGTCCACCGCCCCCGCCACCGCCGAAACTGGAGGACCCTCGCGACTGACTGGCTCGAGCTGCACTTCCACTCGTGCCGCTGCCGCCGAATGCGCTTCTATTGTTCCCGCTCGGAGAATTCGGCACTTGCCGATTGCCGACTCTGTCCCCTCCGCCCCCACGATTCATGTCCCTCGTGCCTGCGCTGGGACTGTTACCGCGATTCGACATGTCTCGGTTACCCGTACCGGCACCAGTTCCGCGGTTGCCTGCACCCGCACCCGTGCCACGATTCGACATATCGCGGCCTCCCGCCGGTTGCTGCCGAGCCTGATTCTGGCGGGCGTTTGCCTGCCGATTGGCCATAGAGTCGCCGCGTGTCGTACCACCGTATTTGTTGGCAAGGGATCGATCGGAATACGGAGCACCTCCGCGATGCTGCGGATTGTGTTGCCAGGAGCTATTGCCTCGGGCGGGCTGTTGCGAAGGCCGATTCCCGCTGACATTCTGCCGGTTGTAGTTCTGGCGGTTGGAATTGTTGACGAAGTTGTTGTTGTTGTTGATGTTGATGTTGTTGTTCCCACCGCCCCATCCGCAGTTGTAGCCCCATCCGCCGCCGCCCCAAAAGGCTCCCATAGCGACACCAACGCCGAAGGAAATCGCCATACCCGCCGCGTAATAGCCCGGCGGCGGATAGGCGATTGGGGGATAGGCGTAAACCGGGGCCCCGTATACCACAGTCGGGTTGTAGCTCGGCACATAGACAACCTCAGGATTCGCCTGCTGAACCACGATCACCTGCTTGCTCTCGACCGTCTTGACCTCAACCTTCTGCTGCTCGTTCGACTTCAGGTTGCCATTGTCCTGGGCCTTCTTGCGCATGCGCTGCACCGCGTCCATAACGTCGTCCTGCTGCGCGAGGAAGGCGTTGCCAAGGTCGGTTGTCCACTTGATGTTTTCTGACAGGAGCTTCACGAGGTCAGGGAGCCCAGCTAATGACTGAATGCTGGGGTCCCAATCCTGCTTCTCGACCGCGTCGGCCAGCGCCTTATCCTTCGAGTCCTTGTGTTGAGCCAGCCATTGCTGGAGTTGAATGACCTCCAGCGGATAGGTGGAAGCTACGAGCACCTGGCTGAGCATCGGGTCGGGATAGAGCGCGATCGGCGCGACCAGCGAGTCCAACTGATCGGGTGGCAGTTTGGCGGCTGGCTGCTCCGCCGCGGGAGGGGGTTGCTGCGTTTGGCTCGCTGCTGGTGCTACGCTCCCGAGCATGAGCGCGGCTACGCAGAAAATGGCTGTAAGCTCCCGAATGAGCGGAAGTGGATCACAAGCGGAAATTCGCTTTGGCCTCATGTTGATGATTCCTTTGTCAGCCGAGTCAATTTTTCGGTGCTTTGAAACACAAATCTGCTGATGTCCAAGCTCTTTGTACTTCGGGACAGGGAAAGGAACAACTAGGGAAATCCCTAAGTAGGGGTTTAGCTTGTCAGGGACACAAAGGGACGGCCTGACAGGACGGCATTGATGGCGGGGATTAGGTCGGTCTTCATGTGGACCTTCACAACATAGCCCAAGGCGCCTTCGGCGAAACAGGCCTGAACGAATTCGTCTTCCGAATGAATTGTGAGAAACACCACCTTGGCGGTGGAACCTTTCCTCCGTAATTGATGCACGGCCTCGATCCCGCTTAGCTCGGGCATGGATATGTCGACCACAATCACGTCAGGATTCAGAAGCATTGCCTGCGAAACCATCTCCCGACCGGTCCGAGCCGACCCGACAACATCGAATGCTGATTGCAGGAGGTTGGTGACTCGCTGTAGGACGGCCAGATGATCATCTGCCAGAAGGACACGCGGGCGCTTCAACTCCGATTGTTCGTTCATGATTCGCAACGTTCAAACAAGTAGTTGCCGCTCACCCTTTTTGCCATGTTCGCGCCAGTTCAGAAACAGACCACAAACTGCCAAGATCGTAAGTGTGACGCCGCAAAGTCACAACTGGGGAAATCCCTAGTGATAGCGACGACAACTATGGACGTTAACGAGAAGGCAAGAAAGCCGCAGCTCATCGCGCGACAGATCGACAAGTGAAATTACTGGAGTCTTGTATTTCGAGAAGGTTGTGCGATGTCTCGGGCTGCTTAAGAAATCGCTAAGCCTCTTGACCGACCGGATCGGCTCCGCGGAGCCAAGCGAGAAATAACTTATACGCTACCGATAAAACGACGGCGCCGACGAACAGGCCAATGATACCCATAGCCATGAATCCGCCAATCACGCCAAGAAAAACTACAGCGATTGGAACCGCGACGCCGCGGCCGAGCAACAGTGGCTTCAAAACGTTGTCCATCGCTCCGACAATGATGCACCAAACGAGGAAAATCACGGCCGTGGTGCTGCTGGCGATGGCAAACTCGTAAATCACTGCAGGAATGAGGACCAAAGCTCCCGCCTGCAGCACGGCAGCGAAGAGAAAGATTGCAACCCATATGCTTGCACCTGGCAGTCCCACAACCAGAAAACCGCCGGCTGCAAAGGCCGATTGGATGAGCGCAACCCCAAGAATGCCGAACGTGACGCTGCGAATGGTCGCGCCAACTAGCTGTTGGAACTCCGGACCCTTCTCATCGAAAAGGCGATTGAACAATGAGCGTGTGGCCTTGGCCGCGGCTTCGGCGTTTGCCAGCAGTGCTCCGGAAATCAGGATGGACAGCAGGAGTTGCAGCACGGTGAGGCCAATTCCGGCCGAGGCGGACAATAGCCCGGGGAGAACGGATTTGAGTTCCGGAGCAAATCTGCTGAGCAATGCGCTAATGTCCATTGATGCCTGGCTCCATAAGCCTAGCAACGGACGGCCGATAAGCGGCCAGTTTTCAACGCTCGGGGGCGGCGGTGGAATTAACGCAGTTCCATCCTTCAGGCGTGCCGTAACAGCCTGGATCCCGTGGACCAGGTTTTGAGCCAGCAAGATGGCTGGAAGAATCAAGACGGCCAAGAGTATTAGCGTGCAAATCACAGCTGCGAGGGTTCCATGTTCGCGCAGCAGATGTCGTAGTTTCTGAAAGGCTGGATAAGCCGCGACCGCGATGATGATGCCCCACGCGATCAGAAGAATGAACGGACGCAGTATCAGGAAACAGATAGCAACCAGCAGAAAAACCAGGCCTACATTGATGGATGTCTCGAGGGCCCGCTTCACGTAAGCGTTATCGTGGGGCATTTCACCGAGCATCGCCGAATCCTCCCGCCATGATCTTCAACGACCCGGTTCGCCAAATCCTTCATTCAGTTAAGTCGAGACCGCAGGACCACACAACTGGGGAAATCCCTAGCTGCACATGAGAGGCGCGATGTGATGTCAAAACTCAGGAAGGCTTTTTCGTTGCAGGCGGACGCTCCAGGACAATCAGACCCTGTTTTAGAGCGAAGAGCACGAGGTCGGCGTTACTTTGCAGGCTAAATGCGTCCATGATGTGGCGCTTGTGGAACTCGACAGTTTTCTGGCTTAAGTTTAGAAGGTAAGCGATTTCTTTGGCCGGGCGGCCCTCTGCATACATCTGCACGATGTCACGCTGGCGCGCCGATAGTTCTTTGGAAAACTGGCGTGCCCTCCGCTTCATCGTTACCCAATCGTCTGATCTCAGCTTAGGAGTCAGATAGCTTTTACCATGGAGCACCTCCTCGATCGCTTTCAAGAGCTCCGAACCAGCTGACTGCTTCAGAACAAATGCTACCGGCCCTAACTGCAAAGCGGCCGCAGCGAGATTGGGATTATCCTGCATCGTTAGGAAAACGATTTTCACATTTGGTAGCTGCTCCCGGATTCTTTGGGCAGCATCGAGACCATTCAAGAGAGGCATGCCGATGTCGACAACAATCACATCCGGTTTCAATCTGGCGGCTGCACTCACCAGGCTACGTCCGTCACCCACAATGTCCACTACGCTGTAACTTTTCTCTAGCAGCAGCCGAAGAGCCTCAGCAAAGACCGCGTGATCGTCCGCGATCAAAATTTGCGGGCGAGGATCTTGCATCCGTTGTCCTCCGTTTTCGCGTAAGGGGAGCATAGCCCGAATCTCGCAGTCGCCGGATCAAGAATTCTCTGAAAGGTATCGCACCCGGCCAGTGGAGATCTCGTAAATGGCGCCGACCAACGTGGCACGACCCTCTCGTAGGGCTGCTTTACCTTCCGGTGATTCCGCCAACTGATGCATGGACCACCGGACATTAGCTTCGACTGCATCGGCAAGTTGCGCCTCCTCGGAAAGCCCGGCACCAAGACCGGCGAGCCCAGGAAGCATATTGTCGACCAAAATCTGAATGCGAGACTGATGCTGAACGTCGTGTAGTTTGCTGCTAAGCGTCGCTTTCACTGCGCCGCATCCCTCATGTCCCAGAACCATAAAAACCGGAGTGTGAAGGTGGGACCCAGCGTATTGCAAACTCCCCATCACTTCGCCAGAGACGAGATTGCCCGCTACTCGCACAATGAACAAGTCGCCAAAGTTCGCATCGAAAATCAACTCGGGTGGAACGCGGGAATCGCTACAGCCCAAAATCGTGGCATAAGGCCGCTGTCCTTTGGCCAGATCAGCAAGGGTCTCTTTGCAAACCGTAGGAAATCGCGCCTCACCGCGAAGGAACCGCTCGTTCCCGTCAATCAGCCTCTGCAATGCCTCGTCAGCGGAGCGGACTGTCTGTTTCATGCTCCGGATACCATCGATCGCGCTGCGACCTCATTTGCCCAATTTGCTGGCGCTTGTTTTGCTACCGGCGCCCAGATATCGATCCGCGTTCCTTTATCCCGTTTCGAGCGAACTCGGAACCGGGCTCCAATCAAACGCGCTCTCTCCTCCATGCTAAACATACCGACTCCCCGCCTGTCCGCCACGTCTTGGGGGTTAAAGCCGGCTCCATTGTCGGAAATGGACAGGTGAAGGTGTCCATTGCGCTGCT
>Ga0181523_10000908_pt1 | contig 32851 bp, 29 predicted proteins | sample PEATcosm2014_Bin_43_FD_119752 | JGI IMG/M metagenome (GOLD analysis project Ga0181523, IMG submission 119752) | Peatland microbial communities from MTU Mesocosm Facility, Houghton, MI, USA - PEATcosm2014_Bin05_30_metaG | ecosystem: Environmental > Terrestrial > Soil > Wetlands > Peat | place... | reverse complement strand
TAACTCGCTTCCTTTCAATACCGGCGTAAAGCGCTTCCGTGCGGGCTTGGCTGTCGGCAAGCTGTTGATTCTTCGAGGTGAAAGCATTTGAGGAGCCTTGTCAGACCCGCCTACTCTTAATCAGTAGGTTGTAGGTTCGATTCCTACCGCGCTCACCATCTTCAACAACTTAGCTAGTTCGGCAACCCACTTGGTAGCGCCCCACACCCCAACGAAGTCACCCGGTCTGCTCACCGGGTCTCGACCCGCCTGTTGCAACTTATTGACGGCCCGATTCATGCGTATACGATCCTCCGTTGGAAGGCTACTCTGAACTACCCGGGCAGGGACTGGGAAATGTTGGAGCGAGGGATTCGAAACCAGTTGGTAGCCGGTGCAGCAGTTTAGCAAAGGAATCATCATCTCGCGGCATTATCCTCTTTCCGCGGATTACCTACGTAATTACAGACCCCTAACTCGGCTGTGTTAAGAATTGTTAATAGTTGTTGGACGGCAACGCGAACGCGACCCAAGCATCCAACGAGACTTCTTCCAGGACTTGGCTCAAGGCCGATTGGCACGGCCAGAAAAGCGTCCGTCTCGACAGTGCGGAACATACCGAATTGCATTTGATGTCGCGAATTGAGCAGGGGCCAAGCTTGGCCTTTGCGAGATCGTGGTTTTCCGCCTCGCGCTTTCCCAACAACTATTGCATCGGCGAGGAGAACCATGTCAAAGAAAATCCTTGTAGTGGACGACTCCAAGACCGCCTTGATGATGGAGCGCGAAATTCTGGAAAGGCGCACGCCGTACCAATGTGTGACCGCCAGTGACGGGCGGGAGGCGGTTGCGAAAGCGCAGCAAGAGCGTCCTGACCTGGTGTTGATGGACGTGGTGATGCCCAACATGAATGGCTTTGAGGCCTGCAAGATGATGCGCCAGCAAGCCGGCACGCGTGAGATTCCCATTGTTCTGGTGACCACGCGCGGCGAGGAGTCCTACATGGAAGCTGGGTTCCAGAGCGGGTGCAACGACTACATCACCAAGCCAATTGATAGTAACGAACTGGTAGCCCTGTTGCAGAGCTACCTGGGGGAATAGAGGGCTCAAGTTCACCATCGAGTTTTATCGATTGCTTTGAAGCCACAAAGGCTTGCATGAACCGAGAAAAAAACAACGCATCCGGCCACTCCGCAGCCAACTCGACGAGCGAACTACAGCTGGGAGCGGCCCGCAAGAGGCTGGCGGAGAGCACCGGCCAAGAGGATGCCATTGATGGTCTGCGCGAGATCGTCGCGACTTTCCTTGGCTCCGAGGAACTTGGTCTGTTTCGAGTGGATCGCAGCGCCTCAAACTTCCAAGCTTTTTGGTCTTTCGGAATTGACCTCGAGGAGTACGACCTGGTCGCGGCCTTAGGCGCTGCCGGCCTGCAGCGGGTGATGCGCGGTGAGCACCATGTTGAAGTCTCGGCTCGCGAACATTCCGGGGCATTGTCGAAGGCGCAGGCGTTTGTTCCGATCCGTTTCGCTAATCAAACAGTAGCCATACTTGCAATCCTGCGGTTACTTCCCCAGAAACTCGCATTCGACGGCCACGATATTGAACTGTTCCAGCTTCTCTCAGATGAGGCCGCCACACCCTTGTTTGGAGAGAGCGTGTCTGGACTGAGCATGTCTGGATCGAAGGTGTCCGGACCAGGCGCCGATGCGAAGCCCGCGACGGGGGGACCAGGAATGAGCGCATGAGCGAGCACTCCCCCAAATTCAATCCCGCAGTGCTGCCCGCGGAGTTCATGAACGGATTTGAACCCGCCGCGAAGTCTTCAGAGCCTCGGCATTTTCTGTATCCGGGGCAGGTGTTTGCAACCCGCGAGCCGATCGTCATCTCCACCATACTCGGATCATGCGCGGCGGTCTGTCTCTGGGACAGGCATAAGAAAGCCGGTGGCATGAACCACTATCTTTTGCCGGAGGGAGTGAGCGAAGGGGAGAACCGGCTCCGTTATGGTAACGCCGCCAACCCGGAACTCCTGAAGCAGGTTCTGGCTTTGGGATGCGAAATCCGAAATTTGCAGGCCAAGATCTTCGGCGGGTCGTGTGCTTTCGGCGCCAAGCCATCGCAGTCGTTGGGCACGAGGAATGTGCAGCTCGCCGAAGATTTTCTGCGCTCTTCGGGCATTCTCGTCGTGGAGAAGGATGTCTCGGGGAAGCGTGGGCGCCGGCTGGTCTTTCAGATTGCGGATGGCGTGACCACGATCAAGAATTTCGACCAAGTGTAGAGAGGAGGAACGGTGGATTTAGCGGACTTTGATCGCGAGGCAGTTCTGGCGTCGTTCCTCGTCGAGTCGGAAGAAGGTCTGGACGTGATGGAGCAGGTGTTGGTGCAGATGGAGTCGAGTCCGTCCGACCCAGAACTGCTGAATACGATTTTCCGTGTTGCCCATAGCCTGAAGGGAAACGCAACCTCGTTGCAACTCGGGGAACTAGCGGGGTTTGCGCATGTCGTCGAAGATCTGTTGGACGTGTTTCGCGAGCAGCGGATGCTGCCCAGCGCCGACTTGATTTCACTGCTGTTGAAGGCTGTGGATGAACTGCGGGCCATGGTATCGACCGCCGCGACTGGTTCCAAGGAGCTGACTCGATCTCAACAAACCCTTAGAAAAGAAATCGCGCGAGAAGTCGAAAAGTGGTCAAAAAGAGTCGTAACTGCCCGGAGCGCCGCGGGAGACTCCAGCACGTCGGCGAAGGCCGATACGCTGCCCAGTGCCAGCCCTCGCACGCTGCGCGCGGATGTCGACAAACTGGACCACATGTTGAATCTGACGGGGGAGATTGTGATTGCCCAGGGCCGGTTGCGCCAGATGATCGAGAAACTTGGCACCGAGCAGGGGCGCGCCATCCTCGAAATGCATCGCGAAGCGGAGCGCTTGTACATGGACCTGCAGAGTGAAGTGATGAGCATCCGCATGGTCCCGGTGGGCCCGCTGTTCCGGCAGTTTGTGCGCGCAGTGCGGGACCTGGCGAAGGGCCACGGGAAAATGGCTCGCCTCGAAGTGACTGGAGTCGACGTTGAAGTGGATACAACGGTTCTTGAACAGTTGAAAGATCCACTGCTGCACCTGCTGCGGAATGCGGTGGATCATGGGCTTGAGGCTCCGGCGGCTCGCGAAAAGCAAGGCAAGAATGCTTGTGGAGTGATCCGGCTGACGGCTGCGCATAGCGGCGGAAACATTGTTGTGACCCTGCAGGACGATGGAGCGGGGTTTGACCGTGCACGGATTCTCGACAAAGCCAAGCGCCTTGGGCTGTTGTCTGGTCAGGACGAGATTCGCGATCAGGATATTTACGGCCTCGTGTTTCAGGCCGGATTTTCCACTGCGGAATCGGTCACCGATCTTTCTGGCCGCGGGGTGGGTCTCGACGTCGTTCGGCGCAACATCGACATGTTGCGGGGAACGGTGGAGATAGCGAGTGCCGCCGGCAAGGGCAGTACTATTACCATCCGCCTGCCCTTGACCCTCGCCATCATTGACGGCTTTTCTGTGCGGGTGGGCGAGGAGACGTTCGTCGTTCCTCTGGAACATGTGACCGAGTGCACGGAATTACCGGCGGAACAACGCAACCCACAGGCCAGCGGGATTCTTAGCCTGCGCGGGGCGGCGATTCCATACGTCCGGCTACGGCGCGTGTTCAGCGTACCGGGCCAGGCTCCGAAGAGGGAGAACATCGTCGTCGTCAAGATCAATGAGTTCCATGCCGGGATCGCAGTGGACGAATTGCTGGGCGGCATGCAAGCGGTGGTGAAGCCGCTGGGCCGGGCGTTTCGTGGAGTTTCGGGAATCGCCGGGTCGACGGTTCTGGGGGACGGCCGGGTCGGTCTGATCATCGACGTTCCCAGCCTTATGCGCGGGGTCATGCAGTCAAATTTGCAGTCGCAATCTTGAGCTACACAAGGCAGTCATTCAGCTATCCAGGAAATTATTCAAAGAGGCGGAAGAACAATGAAGACTTGGCAAGATCGGAAAATAGGCACGCGACTGGGTGTCGTGTTCGGGGCCATTCTGCTGTGCGTGATTGCGGTGGGCGGATTCGGACTCAACTGGCTTGGCCGGATGAACGCAAACCTGTCGGCCACGATGCAGAAGCGTTACAACACAGTTGAGTTAACCCACCAGACGATCGAGAACTCCATCACCAACGCCCGCATCACGATGCAATTGTTCGAGACCACTGATCCTGAACAGGAAAAGAAGCTGAACCAGCAGAATGACGGGATCAGCCAGCAAATCAGTGTGCAGATCGCGGCCATCGAAAAGGGCATCAGCACTCCGCAGGAGCGGGAACTCTTTGAGGTCGTCGCGCAGGACCGGCAAGCGTATATAGCGGCTCGGCAGAAAGCCAAAAAGTTGCTGGCGGATAAGAAGCGCGAGCAGGCGCTGGCGGCATTGAGTGAGGAAGTGGTTCCGGCACTGGATAACTACCGCACTTCGTGGCAGAAGTTCATTGACCTGCAGACCACTGCCATGGAACAAAGCATGAAGGAGAGCCAGGCAGCTTTCGTCACCGGGCGCAGCACAGGGCTGTTCCTTCTTGTCGTCACGCTCATCGTGTCACCACTGGTTGCAATCCGCGTTACGAGAAGTATTACCGCCCCGATCCAACAGGCGGTCGAATACGCGGAGCGGATCGCCGCCGGGGATTTGACCAAAGAAATTCTCGTCACCAATCATTCCGAAACCGGCCAATTGCAACGGGCCATGCAGGAAATGACGGGGCGATTGTCGGGCATTATCCGGGACGTCCGTGAAGGTTCGGCAGCGGTCGCTTCGGCCGCGCAGCAGGTCTCGGCCTCGGCACAGAATCTTTCTCAGGGGACGAGTGAGCAAGCGGCTTCGGTGGAGGAGATGAGTTCCAGTCTGGAAGAGATGAATGCGTCGATTACTGGCAATGCCGACAACAGCCGGCAAGTCGAGCAGGCAGCGGCCAAGGGCGCACTTTCGGCGGAAGAGAGTGGCAATGCAGTGAAAGAAACAGTCGAGGCCATGAAGCAGATTGCAGCCAAGACCTCGGTGATCGAAGACATCGCCTACCAAACCAATCTGCTTGCGCTGAACGCCGCCATCGAGGCGGCTCGCGCGGGAGATCAGGGCCGGGGCTTTGCCGTGGTCGCCGTCGAGGTTCGAAAGTTAGCCGAGCGGAGCCAGCTAGCTGCACAGGAGATTGGCGGACTGGCCGGCAAGAGCGTTAGCGTGGCCGAACGTTCCGGTCAACTGCTGTCTGACCTGGTGCCATCGATTAAGAAAACCGCCGAACTGGTGCAGGACGTCGCGGCGGCATCCAGCGAGCAGTCCAGCGGGGTAACGCAGATTAACCAGGCGATGGCGCAGGTGGACACCGTCACGCAACGTAACGCGTCGTCTGCCGAGGAACTTTCCAGTACCGCGGAAGAATTGGCAGCACAGTCCGAGCAGTTGCAGCAGTTGATGACATTCTTCCGTATCGCAGGAGAACGGTCCGCCAGTCGCGACGACAACGGCAAGCAGCGGGTGATGATGCCGATACACCCGGCGTTCCGGAGCGCGGCCGCGCAACGGAGCCAGAGTCAGCCGTCGAACAGCAAGACGGCAGAGGAAACGAACTTCGCTCCATTCTAGTGCGGGAGTGTGAGGATGGCTTAGCTGCAGGGAAAGCCACGCGGCATTTCGACAATGGCAAACGGCAGAAATGCGAGGAGTGAAACGATGGGAGCGGCACAGCAAGGGAAGAATCAACTCCCGGTGAGCACGGTGCAGTACCTCACCTTCTTAACCGCAGGCGAGGAATACGCGATCAGTATCGTGAAGGTTTGCGAGATTGTGGAGTACGAGGCGGTCACCATCGTACCTAATACTCCGATCTGGATCCGGGGCGTGACCAACCTGCGCGGTAAGGTAGTGCCCGTCGTCGATCTGGCGGTGAAGTTCGGATTGCCCACCAGCGGCATTTCCAAGTTTTCCTGCATCATCATCACGGAAGTAATGTTCCAGGGCGAGAACTTGACCATGGGAGTGTTGGCTGACTCGGTGAGCCAGGTGATTGAGCTTTCCGCTGAAGAAATCGAAGCGCCTCCGCCGTTCGGCACGCGCGTTAAGACCGAATACCTGCTTGGCATGGGAACTCTGGGCAAGAAATTCTGCCTGATTCTCGACATTGACAAGGTGCTTTCGGCCGACGAGTTGCTGGCGGTTACCGAGTCGGTTGCCAGCGAAGATTCCCAGGACGACGCAGTCGTGAATACAGCGGCAAAGGACTCGCACTTCGAGGCGGGAGTGTAGCAGTGCCAGCGGGAGCCGCTGCAGGCAAGAGAATAAATGCTTCCGGCATGGCTAGCCCTGGCGGCGTCGATCGCGTCGATGGCCTTGATGTGCCGCCTCAGCTCTCCGTCAGTCCCGCACTGTTCCAAAAATTCCAGAAGCTCATCTACTCCGAAGCCGGCATTTGGCTGGGGAGTGGAAAAACGGCATTGTTATGCGGGCGGCTGTTTCGACGGCTTCGCGCGCTGGAAATCACTTCCCTGGAAAGTTACTACGAACGTGTTACCGGGGCCGACCAGCACGAGGAACGTGGCCGGATGATCGATGCCATCACCACCAATGAAACCCGTTTTTTCCGGGAGCCGCGGCAGTTCGAGTTCATGACGCAAGAAGTGTTTCCGCGCTGGCGCGCGGAAGCCGAGCAGCGGCTGCGATCCCGAAGAGTGCGGATCTGGAGCGCGGGATGCGCTTCGGGCGAAGAGCCGTACACGCTCGCCATGTTGCTGGCTACGCACCTTCCCGCGGCGGAAGGCTGGGACTTGCGAATTCTGGCCACCGACATTTCGAACCGCGTTCTGGAAAAGGCGAGGGAGGGAGTTTATCCCGTCGCACGATCGGCTGAGCTGCCCAAGGACTTTCTTCACAGTTTTATGCTGCGCGGGATTGCGGAGCGGCAAGGCGAGATGAAGGTGAAAGTCGAAATCCAGCAGATGGTCGAGTTCCGGAGGGTGAACCTGAACCAGGAGTCCGATCTTGGCGAAGGCCCATTCGACGCCGTTTTCTGCCGCAACGTCCTGATCTATTTTGACCTGGACTCCAAGCGCAGGGTGGTCGAAAAACTGGTCCGCCATCTCGCACCCGACGGTGTGTTATTCGTCGGCCACGCGGAGAATTTGAACAGTGTGTCCTCCCAGCTGCGCAGCCTTGAGCCAACCATCTACACCAGGACCGGGAACGAAAACCATCGGTAGGAACGAGTCGAAGGGGCCTTTTGGCCCCGATCAGGGGGGCCGAAGAGTTTGCCGTACATGAATGGAAATGACCTACGGGTTCTGGTCGTGGACGACTCCGCGATGGTTCGCCAGGTGATGCAAGCGATCCTGGGTACCGACCGCAGGATCATCGTCCGCGCGGCGGCGGACCCGCTGATCGCTTGGGGCAAGATGCAGAAGGAATCTCCCGACGTCGTGATTACCGACCTGGAGATGCCGCGGATGGACGGCCTGACTTTCATCCGAAAGATCATGGCAGAAATGCCAACGCCGGTCGTGGTCTGCTCCGGCCTGGCGGCTCGCGGCACCGAACTCGCCCTGCGTGCTCTCGAAGAGGGAGCGGTAGAAGTGATCACCAAACCCAAGGTGGGCGTGCGTGATTTTCTGCACGAATCGGCAGTAACCCTGCTGGACGCAGTGTGGAGTGCAGCGGAAGCGCAGATTGCGCGCCGGCCAAGCCGAAATGCAGCCCCGGTTGCTCGGCTGACAGCCGACGCAGTCCTGCCTCGAAAAAATCATTTCTGTGGATCGGCGACCAACCGCGTAATCGCGGTGGGTGCTTCCACCGGTGGAACCGAGGCTCTGCGTGTTTTTCTGGCAGCCCTGCCCGAGGACTGTCCGCCAGTTGTGATCGTGCAGCACATGCCGGAAGTCTTTACCCGCGCGTTTGCCGAACGATTGAACCAGGAATGCAGAATCGAAGTGCAGGAGGCGCAGGATGGCGACCGGCTGCAACCCGGCCAGGCCCTGATTGCTCCGGGCAACCGGCACATGCTGGTGAATCGAAGTGGCGAAGAACTTGTGGTGCAGATCACGGATGGGCCGCTGGTCTCGCGCCATCGTCCGAGTGTGGATGTGCTTTTTCGCTCGGTCGCCATTTCCGTGGGCTCGAAAGCGGTTGGTGTGATTATGACTGGCATGGGTGACGACGGCGCCCAGGGCCTCTGCGAGATGAAGGAAGCGGGAGCCAACACCATCGCTCAGGACGAATCCAGTTGCATCGTGTTTGGAATGCCCCGAGAGGCGATTGCGCGCGGCGCTGTGAATGTCGTCGTACCCTTGGAAGAGATTGCAGGCGCGGTCCTCAGCCTTCAGAGCAAGTAGCGGGTATCAACGAAGACTGCGGACGAACCTGATAAGACGAACCTGGTAAGACGAACCTGGTAAGACGAACCTGATAAGATTCGCTGCATTCCGCTTCGGAGGATTCATGCGATCCTGCTTCGTCTTCGCCTGCATCGCGTGGCTGGGATCTGTCAGCCTCGCGCAAGCGCCCACAACGCCCGCAAAAGCCGCCGCCGCCCCGCAATCGGCTGCTTCGCCCGACTCCGGTCTCAAGGATATGTTCGAAGCGAAGATCCGAATGGAATGGGAGGCGCTGAAGAACAAGGACAACAAAGCATACGGCAATTTGCTGGCCGACGATTACCAGGGCGTCGAAGTCGATGGCCGGGGTGAGCGGACGAAACTTCAAGCTTTGAACGAACTGGCGGACGGAAACGTTTTCAACTATACGATCTGGGGGCTCAAGCTGATTCCGCTGGGGCCGGATGCCGCCTTCGTCATCTACGAAAGCACCATGCAGTTCCCGTCCAAATCGCAAGTTCGCTACTCCAGGGTGTATATCAGCGAACTGTGGGTGAGACGTGGCGGAGAATGGAAGGAACTGCACTATCAGGAAACTCACGTCAAGTAGTCGCGCCCGCGCCGGACACTGACCGGAAAACAGTCAGCTTGGTCAGGTTCGGGCCTTAGTCGCAGTCCGGAGGCATGGCCATGATTTCGGCATTGGAGTCGCATGGCGGCTTCTTCCTGGCCGGCTCCAGCGGGGCTGGGCGATTGTAGCGAAGAATCCACAAGCCTTCGTTGTTGGTCAGGTAGATCAAGCCGTGCCGCCCGTCGGGAAGGAGGCTGGTTACTTGGTTGAAGGTTTCCAGCGTCTTCGGATTGCGCGGGTCGCTCAAGTCGAGCACGCGAACGGTTTCGGTGGAATGGTTGCTGCTGGTGACGGTATCCGGTGTCTTCTCTGGAACTTCCGCGATGGCTACATCGGGGCTCACGATCTGCAGGTCTCCCGCGGTTGTCTGATTCGATTCCGCGGTCCGTTTCAAGAGGCTCGGCTGCTCCGGCTTACTCACATCCACGATCATGAAGCCTTGCTTGGCGGCCTGTTGTACGTACAAGTACTGTTTTGAGTTTTCCTTTTGCAACAGCATCTGACTTCCGGTTGCCTGCGGTAATGGCAAATGGGCAATTACGGTGGCCGGAACGTCCGTGGGGATTGCGGGCTTTTCAGCGGCGCTGGCCGGTGTGAGGGCGAGCCAGAGGAGTGAGAACGCCAAGGCGAAGGCCGGCGCAACGGATTTTCTAAACATTCCGATCCATGACATAAATGAACCTCGCCGACCAGTTTCGGTCTAGTGCTCTTTGTTTATTGTTCGTTGCTCTTTGCCCGGGATCTTCTGCCCGCCGCTTTTTCTCGAACTATACCACCGGCGCGCTTGCCAATCAGATCCCTTGAGGCTCGTTCATCGTTTCTTTCCGACCTACTGCTGCGCGATGACTCCCACACAGCCGTTGGCGCTCTGCGTGGTGCAGATTCCACCTGCCTGCATCGGCACAAACGCGTGATTATTGCTGGGGTCGACGGCGATGCTGTGCGAATTGGTGTTGGTCGTAACGTTGGCCAGCCAGAGATTGCTTCCGGCGTCGATCACGCCCATGACTGGACCGGTGGGCATATCTCTGGCAGCAACGTAGTAGCGGTTGTCGCCGGGATTGTACCAAACCTCGTCGACGCCACCCACGTTCCAGATCGTGGCAAGGATGGCGCCTGATGTTCCATCCATGACGTACTCGTTCGGAGGGAAGGCCTCCCCATCGTGGTCCGCGCAACCCACAAGGAAGTTATTCCCCGGCCCTTGCACGATGCTGGTCGGCATGCAGTTCGGCATGACGAAACTGTTGACCACGACCGGCCCACAAGGCCCGGCGCAAGTGTTGTTCCCGACCCTGGGATCGATCTCATCGATGCTGCCGATGTTGGTGATGGCAATTGAATTCGAGTTGGGCAACAGCAGGTGGCCAGTGTTGGGATTCCACGCCATCGCGCCGATCCCGGCCGGAGATATGGCGCCAGCGCAGGTTGTGCCAGGGGCCGACTGATTACAAAAAGTTCCCAAGGTTTGATCAACGATGGGCCCGTGATGGCAGGGGATCGTATAAGCGACGCCGCCGGGAGTTACGCCCACGCCCGGAATCATCGATGCGGCCGACCCGGATACACCACCGAAGGTCTGGGGATTCGACGGATCGGGGCAGGGAAAAGTGCCGCCAACGTTGTCGACCGAAACGCCCGCACTGAGTCCGGCTCCGGCCGAAGCGCCGCCGCCCGCGCCGTCATAATAAATCTGCCCGATGATGCAACTGGGCGGGTTGAAGGCGGCACCGGCTGCCGGCGCCACCCAAGTTTCTGCCGTCCCCTGATACGGATAAGTGGCCGCAGTTGCGCCGGCAGGATAGGGGCCGTAGGCGGAGGTCTGATCGATCGGCAAGCAATGCTGTTGTTGCATGGTTCCGGTCTTGCCGACGATATTGGTTACATCGATAAATGTTACGAACGGCAATCCGGGATCGCCATTGATAATGGCAACGACCTGGTGAGTTGTTCCATCGGCAGCCGTGACGGAGGGGCTGTAGGCGAGTTCGTCGGCGCGATCATCTCCACAATCCGCAGCCGAGCCGGCTTCTCCACTCCAAGAAGCGATGCAAGGAGCGATGCCCAGCGGACCGTCGTAGTCGGCCGAGACTCCCGTGGGGATAGTGGCCAGCACCGTAGGCGCCGTAGGCGGATTCGCACTCAGATTCATCGTTGTAAGGTCGAATACCACCAGATGAGCGCTGCCGTTCCCGGCAAACAGGAAGTTGCCATCAGGCGTTACCTGCAGGCCATCCGGGCCCGACATGGGATTCACGCCGTTGCCCCGCGCCGCACAGCACTGCGCGCCGGGAAATCCTCCGAAGTTATGGTTCGCCCCGAAACCCGAGATTAGATGAAAGGTGGGCGCTGTTGCTCCGCCCAACCCGGTCATATCCGTTCTGCATCCGTACCGGGTGAAGTTGCCAAACACATCCACGATCGGCGGAATGATATCCAAAGGAGGGTTCGTGCTGGTTCGGGCGCATGGACTGGCCCCATTGCCAGCATCGACGACGGCATTGGATCCTTGAATCGCGTTCACCGCGATGTTCTGCGTCGTATCAAACACGTCGACGGCCAGGCCGATGCGGTCGGACACGTAGTCCAAGTGGTGCACGGGATCCACCCAACTGATGTCGAAGGAGTTGAAAGGACCGCCCGGCGCGCCGGTGGGATTGTGTTCGGGCGCGGGAATGACGTCGATCACGGCGTAGCTGCCGTTGGAAGTGGTGCCGCACACCGGACAATTGGGAGCACTCCCGCAGCCGCTCAGGATGACAAACAGAGCGGTGAGAAGAGTCAGCAGAAAAATCCTCGGTCTCATCAAACTTCCCTCCTGCGATTTCCTTGCGGGGCTGTTCGCCAGCTCCGGCTTCCAGCGGACTTATTGGCCGACTTGGACTAAGTATGTCGCCGCGGCCTTGCCGTCCGCCACTTCTAAAACCTGAATTGCAATCTTTGCAGCACCACGAAATAGTTCTGCGGCTCCGCGCCGATGACACTGGGTTCCTTCAACTGATCGACGCCAAGATTGAATACGTACTTCACCCAGTAGTTGGGGTACCAATTGAGCCCGGCGGTATATTCGACGGTATGGTCGTTGAACCCGGGCACAAAGCCCTGGGTGTAGTAGTTGGGGAAGTCGGCTTGCGGCTCCTTGGCCTGAATGCCGGTGAAGCGGAAGGCCAGTTCCCAGGCTCCCAATCCACGTCCCTGTCCGCCGGGAGTATCGGGGCCGAACAGCGGACGATTCACCCGGGGAGTACCGTTCTCCGGCCGCTTTTCTCCGGTGAGCAAATAAGTTGTGCTCATGTCCCAGGCCTTGGCGGTGATTCCGGGAAGACTCAGAAACCCGAGTCCTCCCGCCTGTTCGGAACCAACATTCTGCCGGAATTGATTGAGCTGATCGTATTCGCCGCGCAGCGAGAAGCGCGATTTGATGTAAGTGAACTCGCCGTTGTAGCGCTCGATGGGCCCGTTGATGGCAAACTGCGGAAAGAACGTGTAGGCGCCGTCGGGCAGCGTGGCATTGAAGCTCTGATCTCCGGAAAGACCGCGCGACACAGCGTGGTCGATGGAGCCGCCAAAGGCCAGTTGCCGGAACCAGTCGCTCTTCGATTTGCGCCACGGATAAAAGCGCAGCCGTCCAATGAATTCCGGCTGGTTGGTGGCATTGGCCAGCGCGTATCCCTTGCCGTTGAACGCGCCCACCCAGTACTGCACGATGCCACCGGAAATGTCGCCATGCAGCGCGGCTCCCGGACTGCGGTACGCCGAGGCGGCCGAAGGATACAGCATCGATTGAAATCCGCGTTCGACGAAATCCAGGCTGGTGTCGCCGATTCCGGTTTCCTGCGCGAAGGGAGCTTTGAACTGGCCGGCCTGGAATTGCAACTCAGGCCAGAACCTGACATTGAGGTAAACGTCGCGCACCACCGAACCCGTGGTCGAGGCTGCGTCGGAGAGCAGCGCAAAATCGAAGTGCGAACCATAGCTGCCTTGAAATCCAAAACGGGCCTGACGCAGCACGAAAGTATCCGCCGGCGCTCCATCACCCTTATAGGCTCGATAGTCGGTGTTCACGTAACCGTACGGGCTGATGCTGAACTGCCCGTCGGGACTTCGAATGAAGAAGTGCTCGCCGTTCCATCCGGACGTGAGCGGAGTATCTTTCTTCTGCGCGGCCGGAGCTTGATCCACGACCGCTGCGGTTGCGGGATTGGATTCCACGTAAACCGCGTTCATGAGGCGAGCGCCGCCTGCGCCGGGAGCACTGACCGTACGAGCGCGGACTGCCGGGGCGCTGACGGCCGGGGCCGAATTCATTCGCGCCGAAGACGTGTCAGCGACTGGCTGAATCGGGAGCGAGCTGTCCGCGGAGCGAGTCTTCGTGTCCGCCAGCTTCTCGACCAAAGCTTTCAGTTCTTCAATGGTCTGACGCTGCGCAGCGAGCTCGCGGCGCAATTGGTTGACCTCTTCCTTGGTGGCGCTCACGGTGGCGGATGCATCGACCTTGCTCGCGGACTCCGTGCCTTGAGCAGGGGCGAGCGAAGTTGTTGCCATGAAGCCGACCAGAAGCACAAAAAGCGTTATTAGCGAGCGCATGTATTCCTTTCCCGGGTGATTTGCAAGACAGACCGGTCCTCAAGCTTGCGGATGACACCTTGCTGTCAGTAAATCTTGGCCGCGGTCTGCCTTTCAGCATGGCCAGGTTTCCGAGTGAGTGCCGGCGGCGTACACGACGCAACTATCATGATGACTTCATATCCATCTTCGGCAGTGCGAATCTTCAAGTCTGTTCGCAGATTCGAACCAGGAGCTGTTGGCCGTAAAGTGTAATACTACGGACGCAATCGTGTTTCTGAACACTTACGAAGGTAACGGGTAGTCTCTTTACTTGCCACAGGAAGTGGACCTCAACTGCGGACCCTAACCCGAGCAACAATCATGAGACCATTCCCATGCAACGTGATATTTCGCTAATTGACGCGCTCACCAACGAGTTCGCCGTAGTCGCGGTCTCATGGCGCGAGGTACAAGTCGACACCGCCGGGCACAGCGTCACCGAAACGGGATACTTTACCGGACTTGCAGAGTATCGCGAGGGACGCTGGCAGTTCCCCGACGCAACTGGTCTTCAACGTTTTCCTCCCACTAGTCAACTTAGTCGGACTTGTAAACAGAGGATAACTGTTGGCGATTACACTTATTGATCCTCAATGAGTGGGACCGAGAGTTGTCGACAGCCACTCACCACGGACTATACAAATCGTCTGTGAATCGCCCCGCAGCATTTCCTCAGCGCAAGTCTTCCAAGTCGCTCGCACCGGCAAGCCCGCAGCCGCCCCACGACGCTCGTCATTGGTTTTCGCTGTGAGGGTTCGTCTCCGCGCCTCATGAGGTAATCCCAAAGAGTGCTCTGCACGTCGCGTACGTGTGCCGGCTCTCGAGTATGTAATCGACCTGCAGAAAAATGCAGGTCGATTTCTGTAGTTCCTGAGGTTTCTCGAAACTCGCGAACTGCTTATGTTGGCTGCAATAAGACGTACTGTTGAATGACTGACAGGTGCCATGAACAGACGCAGTGGGCCAGCGGATATTTCGCAGCAACCTGATCATGCCGATTGATAGGAAGGTATCGATCGATACGTTCGTCCAATAGATTCATCTTCGCGTTTCTGGGTTAATGGCAGCTGCACATCGAATCTCTCGTCGGACACAGTCGATTTCTGATCAAGGAGGACACGCCATGACAAACACCATCACCCAAATCGGGGAAGTACTCTACACCGCCAAAGCGCACACCACGGGTGGACGGGATGGAGGGTAGTCCCGCACCTCCGATGGCCGCCTGGACGTTAAGCTGTCGGTTCCCGGCACTCCGGGCGCCGGCACCAACCCGGAGCAGTTGTTTGCAGTTGGTTGGCATGCTTCCTTTCGGCGATCAAGATCGTGGCTGCCCGGATGAAAGTCAGGCTGCCAGCCGAGTTGGCCGTTGACACCGAAGTGGACCTGGGCACCGGTGGCGGCGGTTATCTGCTGCAAGCTCGCCTCGACGTCAACTTGCCGGGCATGGAGCGAGAAGTCGCCCAGGCTCTGGTCGACGGCGCGCATCGGGAGTGTCCCTATTCCAAAGCCACACACGGCAACATCAATGTCGTGACGAACTTTGAAACCAAACCTGTGGCACATGTGGCGTGAGCGTGTTGGTGGAGGAAGACTGGCTGACCGCTGCGTCGTCCCGTTCCTACGGCGGAGAGAAATGAAATGAGGACAATCCAGTGAACACGAAAGAGTCGTTTTCCTATTCCACTTACGAAGACCAGATACACATGGCGGAGCGCGAGTTAGCGGCGTTCCTCGGCGCCGTGACGGAATTGTTCGGTCCCGAGCAGGCAAGGATATCGGCAGAGGACTGGCTCGACGAGTCGGAGTCAATGGATAGCCCGCCTCGATCGACCAGTCGAGATTGGCGAGCAGTCACGGTCGCCGCCTCGGCGAGACTGGCAAACCGGCTGACCGTGGCCGCGCATCATCGATCGCCGCTGGCGGCATCGACTGATACGAAGGTATCGCCGATACCATCGTCCAATTGTTTCGACTCCATGCTTTCTGGTGTGATCACTCAATCGCCTCTGATGCTATGCGATCCGTCAAATGCCCGGATCTCATTGCAATTGCCTGTAGAAGAATACGGGGCAAATACTGTCGAGTTTGAGGTAGCTGTAAATCCTGATTCCGTTCATTGTTGTACGCGCGCCGAATAGAACTACCAGGAGAATAATCATGCGCACGTTGACATCGTCGATCCTCGCCACTCTGAAGGCGGCACTCGGCAGTGGCTTCGGGCTTGTCCTGCTTAGTATCGCCAGAGTTTGACGGTGAACGCATAGGAGAAAACAATATGGCAAATCTGAAGCGTAAAGACTCAAAAGCTACTACTCTTCTCTCGGTCGCCGCCATCGTGTTGTATGCGATGGCCGCTGCGGCGCAAAGCCCGACGGACAGTTGTAAACTCGCCCAGGTTATTCCTCTGACGGGCGAAGAGCCTGCAGCGAAGATCGTCATCGACCCTCCGCTGGCCGAACCGCTCGCGTCCCGAGGAGTGGTGATCATCCAATATTGTGCACAGAACCTGCACATTGCGCCGGTGTTCGGGGCGGGTGCTTTGGCTGTGTCGCCGCGCGTTGGACACGTTCATGTGAGCCTCGACGATGCCTCATGGGTGTGGGCCGATGCGAGTGGCAACCCAATTATTCTGCAGGGCCTTCCGTCCGGTCCGCACACAGTGGTCATTCAATTGGTTAACGCGAACCATCAGCCCATCGACAAAGGCACAGTTACATTTGTCGTTCCGGAAAAGACTGCGGCCGAAAAGCGTTAAGGGAGGACACTATGAAATGGATCGCTTTCTTGCTGGTTGCAGTTGCGGCGGTGGCCGGCGTTGTCGCTTTCACGGTCCCCGCATCTGGACATGCCGATGAACAGGCTGCCCCGATCTTCGGAGTCGCCGTTCCCCCTGGATATCGCGACTGGAAATTGATCTCCGTGGCACACGAAGAAGGCAACCTTAACGACATTCGCGCAATTCTGGGCAACGATGTAGCGATCGAGGCTTACCGGGGCGGGAAGCTTCCGTTCCCGGACGGCACAATTATTGCCCGGCTAGCCTGGAGTTACGTCCCGTCGGAAGAAAACAACAGAGTCTTTGGCCGTGCCCAATCTTTCGTGGCCGGGCCCGCCACGAACGTTCAGTTTATGGTCAAGGACTCAAGAAAATACGCCGCGACAGGCGGCTGGGGTTTTGCTCAATTCACAAACGGCAAGCCTGCCGACGAGGCGCTGCTTAAACCCTGCTTCGCGTGCCACGTGCCTGTCAAGACTCGCGACTTTGTCTTCACCCAGTACGCACCTTAATACCGAGGAAATCCGTGCAGCGTTTTCTATCGCTGCGATAACTAAGGCCACGGAGCCGAGCATCAATCTCCGGCGACGAGTGAAAAGAGTGAAAGAAATGAATGCAAACTCGAAGGCCAGGTCAGCAACCTATCCCACGGAAAGACGCGTCGGCACCGGCGCAGTGCTCGATGGGGAAGTTGGTTGTGGTCGTTCACGTAAGCTCCGCCCTGGTGATCGAAAAGGCATCGACATCGACATCGGCTTCAAGGTGAATAGTTGGGAGTGTTGATTTCAGTTTACCGAAAATTGGATGGAGAAACCATTATGAGACGCTTCTCATTCTTCTTGGTTGCGGTTGCAACAATGGCCGGTCTTGTCACCCTCATTGCCCCTGCCCGAGGCCACGCGGATGGGCAACCCGCGCCGGCCTTCGTTACCGAGATCCCTCAAGGGTACCGCGAGTGGAGATGGATTTCCTCGGCCCATGAAGCGGGCAGCCTCAACAGTCTAGGCGCTGTTCTGGGCAACGATGTGGCCATCAACGCCTATCGCGCGGGGAAGCTTCCGTTCCCCGACGGCACGATCATTGCTGCTTTGCATTACCGCAACGTCCCGTCCGACGAGAACAACAAAGTCTTTGGCCAGGCCCAATCTTTCGTTCCCGGCGCCCCCACGAACATTCAGTTCATGGTCAAGGACTCAACCAAGTACGCCGCAACCGGCGGCTGGGGGTTCGGTCATTTCGCGGATGGCAAACCTGGCGACGCGGCGTTTATGAAAAGCTGTTTCCCCTGCCACGAAAAAACCAAAGCGACCGACCTTGTCTTTACTCGTTATGCACCTTGATGCCTCATTTTCGACGTAGCGGTGTAAGCCGGGGGATTCATTGTTGTCACTTCGCCAGTTAGCGGATGGCTTTTTCAACAGCACTCGAAGATGGAGGATTTATGGCAACGAGCAGAGTCGTACCCATGAGGGTGACGCAGATGAAAGTTGCGCAAGTCGCCAAGCCCGGAGCGGATCTCCAGATCGTCGAACGCGCGATTCCCGAGCCGGATGCAGGACACGTGCGGATCAAGATGCAGGCCTGTGGCGTCTGCCACAGCGATGTACTTACGAAAGATGGCTTGTGGCCTGGGATTCAGTATCCCCGCGTTCCCGGACACGAAGTAGCAGGCGTTATCGACGAAGCAGGTGAGGGGGTTTCCGCGTGGAAGAAGGGGCAGCGGGTCGGCGTCGGCTGGCATGGCGGACAGGACAACACGTGTCGCGAGTGCCGGCGCGGAGATTTTCGCAATTGCCGAAACCTGAAAATTCCAGGCATCAGCTATGACGGCGGATACCAGGAATATATGGTCGCCCCCATCGAGGCTTTGGTGGCCATACCGGAAAGTCTAAGTGACACCGACGCAGCACCGCTGCTCTGCGCCGGAGTCACTACCTACAACTCGTTGCGCCACAGTGGTGCGTTGCCCGGCGATTTGGTTGCGGTGCAGGGGATCGGAGGCTTGGGTCACCTCGGAATTCAATTCGCTCAAAAGTTTGGCTATAAGGTCGCGGCGGTCGGCCGGGGATCTGAAACTGCCGCGCTGGCAAAGAAACTCGGGGCGAGCGTGTACATCGACAGCAAAACGACGAACGCAGCGCAGGAATTGCAAAAACTGGGCGGGGCGCGGGTAATTCTCGCGACCGCGCCAAGTTCGAAGGCGATGTCGGAGCTGATCGACGGTCTGGGGCCGAACGGCAGGCTCCTGGTGGTCGGAGCCGCCTTCGATCCGATCGAGGTCACGCCCATACAGCTCATTACTGGAAGTCGAAGCTTGCAGGGCTGGTCCACGGGAACTCCGGCAGACTCCGAAGACACGCTGCAGTTCGCCGAACTCAGCGGCGTGCGTCCCATGATTGAAACCTATCCGCTCGAAAAGGCGGCCGAAGCTTACGCGCGCATGCTGAGCGGCAAGGCAGAGTTTCGCGTGGTTCTGACGATGTGAAGTTGACCGAGAGATGTAGGCAGCACACGAGGATCTAGAACAGAGGAGAGGATAATTTATGTCACACCATTACTCCGGTCCAAACCTTGGCTTCCCCCACGGGGACGCTCGCCTCGATCTTACTGATCTGTATGCCTTCCCCAAGCCGGGGGACGCAGGCAAGTCGATCCTGATTATGAACGTGCATCCGTCCGTAGGTCTGAGCCCAGCCGGACCCACGACTGACGACCCCTTCGCGACCCAGGCGGTGTACGAGTTCAAGATTGATAGCAACGGCGATCTGGTTGCCGATATCGCGTACCGAGTCCGATTCACCTCAGACAAAAAAGGGACATTGACCGCGACCGTTCGCCGGGTTGCAGGCGAGCAGGCCGCCGGCACGGGCGACGACGGGCAGACGATCATCGAAGGAGCACTGGTTTCGACTGGGTGCGAGGCACTGGTGACGGAGGCTGGGGACTATCGCTTCTTCGCCGGCTGGCGGAGCGATCCCTTTTTCTTCGACACTTTAGGAGCACTGAACAATCTGCAGTTCACCGGTACCGATTTCTTTACCGACAAAGACGTGTGCAGCATCGTGCTCGAAGTACCCGACTCTGCCCTGGGCTCGGGAAAGGTGGGCCTGTGGCATCGCACCGTGGACGGAGCGAGTGGGAAATGGGTGCAGGCGGACCGCGGCGCGCTGGCCTCGCAATCTGTATTCCTTCCTGGCGACCAGGGAGCCGCCTACCAGGCTGGGCAGCCGGCGGACGATGCCCGCTTCATTCCCGTCTTCGCGCACTCGCTGGAGCACACGGGCGGCTATACGCCGGAGGGAGCAAAGCGAGCGGCAACGATTCTGCTGCCCGACATACTTCCTTATGATCCCAGCAAGCCGGCGTCCTATCCGGCCAATGGACGGACACTTACCGACGACGCGATTGATGTGTTTCTTTCCATTCTTACCAACGGAAAGATCACGCGAGATAACGTAGGGCCGCACAAGGACCTGCTTACGGCGTTCCCATACGTCGGCGCGCCGCACCAAGCCCGATCGGCACAACTAGTGGCCGCGTAAGCGCACGGAAAGGAAGATCCCATGAAGTATCCGACTCTTTATCGCACTACGCAGATCGATGGGCTGTCGATTTTCTACCGGGAGGCCGGCGCGAAGGACGCGCCGACGATTCTTCTGCTGCACGGGCTGCCGTCATCCTCGCGAATGTTCGAGCCGCTGTTCGCCCGGCTTGCCGATCGCTATCACCTAGTCGCGCCCGACTACCCGGGCTTCGGACACAGCGACTGGCCCGACCCGAAGGAATTCGCTTATACGTTCGATCACTACGCCGAGATCATGAATCACTTCACCGAAGCCCTCGGGCTCTCGCGCTACACGTTATATATGCAGGATTACGGCGGTCCCGTGGGTTTTCGCATGGCGTTGGCGCACCCAGACCGCATCGAGGCTCTTATCGTTCAGGATGCAGTGGCGCACAACGACGGACTGGGAGCGAATTGGAAGACGCGGCGGGCCTTCTGGGCCGATCGCGCGGACAATGAAGATGCGCTGCGTACAAATCTGCTCTCGCTGGCCACGACGCGTACGCGCCATGTGGGGAACGACCCGAACGTGGAACGCTACGACCCGGATCTCTGGACCGATGAATTTTATTTTCTCAGCCAGCCCGGCCAGGCGGAGATTCAAAGCGACCTCTTCTATGACTACCGAACCAATGTCGACGGCTATCCGAAATGGCAAGCTTGGATGCGCGAGAAGCAGCCGCGCCTGCTGGTGATCTGGGGCAAGTATGAACTCTCGTTCGACTCCGGCGAGCCGGAGCGCTACCGCAAGGATGTGCCGAACGCTGAGGTCCACGTGGTCGACGGCGGTCATTTCGCGTTGGACACGGCTGCAGACGAGATCGCCGCGCTAGTTCGGGACTTTGCCGGTTCTTCGCATTCAGGGTTGCAGGCGCGGCGGGTTGGCTGAGGCTGCTCGAAGATTTTATGCTTTCCAAGTGCGCGAGTCCGGACTGTTCCAATCCCTTTCGCTGTCTCCACGAAGGCAGACTCTACTTGATTGACTACAGAGCTGCGTCAGTGAAGCGCAAACTTCCGGTTGATTGGAAATACGCAGCCAGGTCCCGCGCGCTGGAATATGTCTGGTTGTGCTCTTCATGTTGTCTGGGTCTGACGATTCAACTTGACGATGATCACAGCGTCAGGGTGGTCCGTAAGCGGGAAGCACAGAATGGCGAATTCAAAACAGGGCCTTCACTGCGAATGAAGCGAAGAGGCGCCTAATGCCAGACCCGTTCGCACTTCATTTTTGCGCGGACGTTTGTTTCGTGACCTGCTCGTACCAGAGGCGGTGATGGGTCCTCGCCCAGGCGGTGGAGACTTCTCCGCGAATGATTGAAGTAAACCCGCCGCGGATCATGGCCGTGCCCATGTAAACGTGAATGATGAAGCCGCCGATGGTCGCCATGGCCGCGACCACGTGCACCGTGACCGCCAGATAACGCAGCCAGCGCAAACTCGACGGGATGGACTCAACAAACCACAGCCCCAGGCCCGAGATGAGCAGCAAAATCACACCATAGAACATCAGCCAGAAAAATATTTTCTGTCCGTAGTTGAAGCGGCCTTCGGGGGGAAGATTCTGGTCGTCGTTCTCGATGTAGTGCTTCACCTGTTTCTTCCAGCGCCGGTCGGCATCGGTGGTGAGCATGTCGGGGCGCCACATTCTGTACATCCAGAACATGGAACCCGTGAAAGCCACGCCAAACCAGGGATGCCAGAGGCGGGCTGTCGGTCCGCCGCCGACAAGCACGGCCAGCCAGAACATATAGGGCGACCAAAACGCCAGGCCGGTGATCAGGCAATAGACGTAGAATGCCGCGCCCAGCCAGTGATGGACGCGCTCGACCAGCGTGTAGCGGAGGATACGTTCTCCGGGTTCGCCAGTGGTTCGTGGTGAGGAGACGACGTGCGTACTCACGACTGGCCTCCGTTCTCATGCGGCTCGGAATGGATTTCCTTCGGACCATACCGGAAGTAGTGCAGGGTCACGCCGAGAATGCCGCCCAGCATGGCGAGATTCCCAATCCACTTCGCCGGCCCTTTCCAGAAACGGACGATCCACGGAATATGAGGATCCTTGGGCAAGCCGCCATAGGCTTCAGGGTTGGTCACATCGTGGAGCACGTAGATGACGCCGGTTCCGCCCACGCCCGCAGGATCGTACACTCCCGCCTTGTCGATGCCGTAATTTTCACGAAGTTGCCGGGCGCGCGTCTCGGCCAGATCCTTCATGTCATCTTTGGTTCCAAAGTGGAGACATCCGGTAGGACAGGATTTGATGCAGGCCGGTTCCAGTCCCTCGCTCACCCGGTCGACGCAGAGTGTGCACTTGAACATCTTCTTGGTCGCAGGATTGAACTTGGGAATATCGAACGGGCATCCGCTTACGCAATAACCGCAGCCAATGCAATTCTGCTGCTGAAAATCGACGATGCCGTTCGTATATTGCACGATGGCGCCGTCGGCCGGACAAGCCTTCAGGCAGCCTGGATCGGCACAGTGCATGCACTGGTCTTTGCGCATGAGCAACCGAAGGGTGCCGTCTTCCTGTTCGTGCTCGTTGAACTTGATCAAGTTCCAATAATTCCACGCCGTCTCCGGCATGGTCTGGTAGCTGTTGTCGAACACGGTGTCGGTGAAGGTGTAGCCGTTCCATTCGAGGCAAGCCACTTCGCAGGCCTTGCAGCCGATGCACGTGGTCGTGTCGATCAGCTTGCAGACCTGATAGTCGCGCTCCACGTCTTCGCCAGGAGCGGGTCCGGCGTGGCCGGAAATTCTGCGGATTGCTAAAGTTGCCTGGCTCATAAAAATTGAGTCACCGAGCGATGGAGTGATCGAGTCATTGAATCACCTGAGAATCGCCGCTACAGCGATTTTAAAATCACTCGATGACGCAATCGCTCAATCATTCAATCTTCTTCACGCTTTCTCCAGCTTCACCAAAAATCCCTTAAATTCGGGCGTATATGCGTTTGGATCGACCACGGTTGGGGTGAGGCGGTTGAGGATGGTCCTGGCATCCTTGCCCGCGTCTTCCTGAATCCCGCGATAACCCTGGTGGATCGGAATGCCAATCTGGTAAATCTTTTTGCCGTCGATCATCATCGGCTTGATGCGTTTGGTCACAAATGCTTTCGCGACGTAATAGCTCCGCGCGCTGGTGACCTTCACCTTGTCGTTGCCCTTAATGCCCAGCTCCGCGGCCAGTTCGACCGGAATCTCGACGAATGGTTCGGGAATGAGCTGCACGTTCATCTGGTTGTTCTTGGTCCAGTAGTGGTAATGCTCGGTGAGTCGGTAGGTGGTGCAGATGACTTTGAACTCATCACCCGGGACAGCGTACTTGTCCGCCGCAGTCTTAAGTTTCTTGACCACGGGATTGCTTTGCTGGTTCGGATGCAGCGGGTTTTGCACCGGACTCTCGATGGGCTCGTAGTGTTCAGGAAACGGACCGTCGGCGAAGGCGCCCAGAGGCCCGAAGATGCGGCCTACGCCTTCGGCATTCATGATGAACGGCCCCATGTGGTCTTTCGGGTTGGAATCCGGCTTAAAGTCGGGCACATCGTTTCCCGCCCAGAGTTGGGCGGACTCGTTCCACCACACTTGCTTGCGCGAGGCGTCGTAGGGTTTTCCTGCCGGATCACATGACGCGCGGTTGTAGAGAACACGGCGGTTCGCCGGCCATGACCAGGCCCAGTTCTGGTAGACACCCATCCCGGAAGGATCGTCGGTGCCGCGCCGCAGGGTCTGGTTTCCGGCCTCGGTCCAGCATCCGGAATAAATCCAGTTCCCGCAGGAAGTTGTGCCGTCATCTTTGAGCCAGGCGAATCCCGGCAATTGTTGGCCGCGCTTGACGGTGACCTGCGTCTTAGGATCGGTAAGGTCCGCGAGCGCCTTGCCGTTCAACTCCTTGGTCAGTTCGCCGAGCGCGGGATGCTGCGGATCGGTGTACCCCCACGTCAGCTTGAGAATCGGGTCGGGGAACTTGCCGCCTTCTGTCTGATAAAGTTCGCGCACGCGGAGAAAGATTTGGGCCACGATGTCCTGATCGAGGCGACATTCGCCCGGAGGCGGTACGGCGGCGTTTTTCCATTGCAACATGCGCGCCGAGTTGGTCATCGATCCATCTTTTTCGGCGAAGCCCGCACACGCCAGGCGATAGACCGTGGTGTTGATGGTCTTCATTTCCTCGGACGTGATTCCCGGAGACTCCCAGAATTCGCTGGTCTCGTCGGGATAAATCTCGCCAACCACCAGCCAGTCGGCCTTTTTGAGGGCATCGATATTTTTCTGCGAGTCCGGCCCAATGGCTACGCCGTTCATGCCGAAGGCGAGCATGCCCTTCACCGTTCCGCGATACATGTTGTCCCAGATCTGTGTCCATGAATAGTTGCGATCCACTTTTGGCATGTATTGGAAGGCGAAATCGTTTTCTTTGGTGGCTGCATCGCCAAACATGGCCTTCAAATACGACACGGCAAACTTCGGCGTGTTCGACCAGTAGTTAAACGAATCCCATGGCGACGGCTTGGAAGAAGTGGGCGTGATTCGTTTCAAATACGCGGCCAGATCCACATCGGTCGGATTCGGCACCTTCAGGTAGCCAGGCCAGACGTCGAAGATTCCGCCCATGTCGGTGGCGCCCTGGATGTTGGAGTGGCCGCGCAGCGCGTTGACGCCGCCGCCAGCTCGCCCGACATTGCCCAGCAGCAATTGCAGCATCGCCGCCGTCCGAATAATCTGCGTGCCGAAACTGTGCTGTGTCCATCCCACCGCGTACATGATGGTCGCCACTTTTTTCATGTCGCCATCTTTGCGAATGGAAGTGAACAGGTCGACAGCCTTCAGGAATTGGTCTTTCGGGATTCCGGTGATGCGCTCGACCATTTCCGGCGTGTAGCGGGAATACTGCTGCTTCAACAACTGAAAGACGCACCGGGGATGCTGCAGAGTAAGGTCATACGCGACATTGGGCGGCAGGGCGGGCAGGGGCTTTGCCGATCCTACGGGTGGCGCGGCTCCGACAGCCGGAGGCGCGGGTGCCGGCGCTGAGGCGTGTGCCGGGGCGGCGCCGGTGTCGTTGCCTTCCTCGTAGGTCCATGACGACCGGTCGTAGGTCTGGGAGCCGGCGTCGAAGCCAGAGTACAGACCGTCCTCCGGCAGTTTGAAACCTTCCTTCACAATGAAAGCGGCGTTGGTGTAATTGACGAGATATTCTTTGGCGATGCGGTTATTTTCTAGCGCGTAGTGGATCATCCCGCCCAGAAACGCAATATCCGCTCCGGCGCGGATCTGCACGAACAGGTCGGAAACCGCAGCCGTGCGCGTGAACCGCGGATCGACGACGATGAGCTTTGCGTTCCGGGTGCGCTTGGCTTCAATCGCCCACTTGAAGCCGCAAGGATGGTTCTCGGCGGGATTTCCGCCCATGACCAACATCATGTCGGCGTTCTTGATGTCGGTCCAGCCATTCGTCATGGCCCCGCGTCCAAATGTTGGTCCCAAACTTGAGACCGTGGGACCGTGTCAAACCCTGGCCTGATTTTCCATGTAGGTCAGTCCCAGGGCCCGCATGGTCTTGACGACGAGGTAATTGAATTCGTTGGTGTCGGTGCAGCCGCCGATCCACGCAATGCTTTCGCAGCGGTTGACGGTGCGTTGCAGCGAATCTTTCTCGATGAAGGAGTCGTCGCGGGTCTTCTTCACCCAGTGCGCAATTTCGTCGATGGCCTGCGGCCAGGCAATATCCTCCCAATGATCGGAGCCCGGCCGCCGCACTTGCGGCTTCAGCAGCCGCCGCGGATTGAGAATGTCCTGCTCGAGCGAAGCGCCTTTCGGACACAGCGTGCCGCGATTGATGGGATGGTCCGGGTCGCCCTCGACGTGAATCACCTGCGGGGTCACGTTCTTGGCCTTATCGCCGATCGTGTAAATGAGGACGCCACAGCTTACGGCACAATATGGACAGGTCGATCGCGTCTCAGTCGCGCGCGCAATCTTAAGCTCTTTGAGTTGGGCGACCGCGGGCGTTAGATCGAACCCCAGGAGAGAAAAACCCGCGCCACCCACGAGCGCACCTTTGAGGAAGGTTCTACGGGAGAGTTCCATTGCGCATCCTCCGACTACATCGATCAAAGCCGAGCGGACTGCACCCCAAATTTCCAGAAACTATATGCCTCGTTGCGGCCCACAGTCAACGGGTAATCCCGAGCACTGTTAATGATGAACCCCCCGACCCCGAGGTTGCATGAAAATGAATCGAGCCTGATAATCGCCCGGTGGCGAATACTCCCTGGCAGCAGCGCATCCGGCGCGCCGAGCGCCTCGCCGCTCAGCATTCTTTCGCCGCGGAGATCCTCGGCTTCTACATTCACACGGCCCGCTTCCAGGAAGGGCTCTACCAGCGACTGGAGCGCTCCTCTACAAAAACAGGCTCTCCATTGCAGCCGAATTGGCCGGAACTGCTCGCCAGTTTCCCATCCTTCCTTGCCCTCGTCGAAGATCAGGCTCCGGCAAGCCTCGCCCAAGTCGCCCATGATCTCCGCAACGCGCACTCCGATTCCTGGTCTGAGCTGTTCACGCACTGCTGGACCAGCACCGACACGCCGACCGAACCCCAGGAATTCCTGGTGCTGGCGTATCTTCAGCCCTGCGCCGAATTCGTCCGCGCCCGCGCTCGCTTGCAATCGGAGGGCTACACTCATCCCCTGTGTCCCTTCTGCAATCGCAAGCCGGCGCTCGGCATCCTTCGCCCGCAGGGCGACGGTGGCCGCCGCAGCCTGCTCTGCGGCTTCTGTCTCGCTGAGTGGGAGTTCCGCCGCGTGGTCTGTCCCGGATGCGGCGTGGAAGATCACGCCAAACTTCCGGTCTACACTGCCGAGGAGATTCCTTACATCCGCGTGGAGTGCTGCGACGCCTGCCACACTTATATGAAGACGATCGACCTCACCAAGAACGGCCTCGCCGAACCAATCGTCGACGAGCTGGCTTCCGTCCCGCTCAACCTTTGGGCACAGGAGCGCGGATACGCCAAGCTCCAGCCCAACTTGCTGGGCATGTGACTAACCCGATCGAGTGCTCCGAGACGGGTCACGCCGGCAGCGGATTCCTCACCGGGGCGGCGATCAGGGGCAACTCGACGCGGAAGGTGGCGCCTTGGCCCAGACGGCTGTCGACTGCGATGGAACCGCGGTGCTGCATCGCAATCCACGCGGCGATGGCCAGCCCAAGGCCGGCGCCGCCTTGGTCGCGGCTGCGGGCCTGGTCGACGCGATAGAAGCGTTCGAATATCTTGCTCTGGTCGTCCTCGGCGATTCCCACTCCTGAATCCTGCACGGAGATCACTGCGCTCTCTCCGTGCGTTTCGAGCTGCACCTGTACCGAACCTGGAGACGTCGTGTACTTGAACGCGTTGTCGAGCAGGATGTCGATCAGCCGGCGGAGCAGGGTCTCGTCGCCCGTGATAAAAACGTCCCGCGCGTCAAGGTGCGCCGAAAACTGCAGGTTGCGAATAGCGGCCACCTGCTGCCATCCGGCGACAACGCGCTCCAGGTTCTGCCGTAAATCCACGGGTTCCAGGTGCACGGTTTCGCGACCCGAGTCGGCGCGGGCCATCGACAGCAGCTGTTCAATCAAGGTGGTCGTGCGTTCCGCTTCCAGTAGGATATGGCGGAGCGACTCCTGGTATTCGCCCTCTCTGCGGGACCGGCGGAGCGCGACCTCAGCTTCGGTGCGGATGAGGGATATGGGCGTTCTCAGCTCGTGCGAGGCGTCGGCGGTAAATTGCGTGATCCGCAGGAACGCGGATTCAATCCGGTCAAGCATTTCGTTCAAAGTGTCGGAAAGGCGCTGCAGCTCATCCCCAGTCTCTAATTTCTGCAGCCGGCTATTGAGATTCGTTCCGCTGACCGCGCGCGCAGTCTGCACCAGTGCATCGACGGGAGACAACGCCCTGCGGCTCAGCCAATAACCTCCTCCCGCGGCTGCCAGCAGCAACAGAGGTGCGAACATCAGCAGATACGAGCGGAACTGAGAAAGCGTTTCGGCAACATCTTCGGCGGGAACGCCCATCTCCACGGTGTAGATGTGACCATTGATCTGGCTCAGCTTGGTGAAGATAAAGCGGAAGGGACGGCCTTCGATCGTACGGTTCTTCGTGAGGGGCCGCGTGATTTGGTCCGGTGGCAAAAGGGCCGCCTGGTGCGCTTGCAGGAAGTCAGAGCGATAAATCAGCTCGCCGGTCTCCGCATACACCTCAAGATAATCGCCAGAATGCTCAATGCTGTAGCTCTCGTCCACTTCCTCGTGAAGTTTGGCAATGGACGCGTTTTGCTTCTGCGCTTCGAAGAAGCTCTTCAGGTCCTCGACCTGACTCTTGAGGTCGTCGTCCACCATGTCATAGAGATTGTGGCGCAGGATCAACCACATGCCCGCGCCGAACATGACCTGGGCTAGAGCGAAAATGGCCAGATACCAGAAGGTGAGACGCACACCGATAGAAAGTCTTCTCATGACGTCGGTCTTACGCCTGCTTTCTCATGCATGCCTTCTCATGGCAACCCATTCATGACAACCCATCCGGACGAATCATGTATCCAACGCCGCGCACCGTGTGAATCAACTTGGAGCGGCCCGGGGAATCGATCTTGTTGCGCAACAGGCGCATGAACGCGTCGAGCGTGTTCTCTTCGATGTCGCGGTCAAAGCCCCAGACCGATTCGATGAGCGATCGCCGCGACACCACCTTGCCGGCGCGGTACATGAGGCGCTCCAGCAGATTGTATTCCGTGCGCGTCAGCGCGACCCGTTCTTCGCCGCGTAGAACTTCACGGCTGGCCGGATCGAGCACCAGGTCGGCTACCCGCAGGTTGATATCCTGCGCCACCAGCGCGCGCCGCTTCACCGCGCGCAGCCGCGCCAACAGTTCGTCGAACGCAAACGGCTTGGTCAGGTAATCGTCGGCGCCCAAGTCAAGGCCCTTAACAATGTCGGGCACGGAGTCGCGGGCCGTTAGCATCAGGATGGGAGTCGGAACTTTTTCCGCGCGCAGACGCTTGGCCATTTCATACCCGCTGAGCTTGGGCAGCATGATGTCGAGAATGATCACGTCGAACTCATAGGACCTTGCCAACGCCAGACCTTCGGCGCCGTCCGACGCGCAAGTCGCCATGTGGCCCTCCTCGGTCAGCCCTTTGCGGAGAAGGTCGGCCATGCGCGCTTCGTCTTCTACGATCAGCAGCTTCATGGGAACTCAAAATCGGGGCGGAATTGGTGTGCTTTCCTGCACCCCAGCCGAAGTTTAGACCGAAAGCGCGAGGCTTATGCAGAATAATTCAACAACCTGAAAAAATTTTAACCCGTTCTTCATCTGCGCGTCACAACCCGCCTCTAGACTTTTAGTCATCCCGATAAGCCGAAGGTTCAGCGTGACGGACATCTCAGCTTTCCGCTCGGATCGAATGCAGCGCAAGGTTTGACGGCGGAACTTAGCCAGGCTTAGCAGTCTTCAGTCGCATTCTTAATTTCGCAATCCTATTTGAAGGAGTTCAGGTTTATGAAACTCGAGCACTCCCCCAAGAATTTCATTTTTGTTCTGCGGCTCGCAGCAGTGCTGATACTCGCAGTCTTAACAAACTCGGCCTTCGCCCAGTCCGCGAAAGGCAGCCTGATCGGCCGCGCGGTCGACACCGAAGGCGCCGTTCTGCCGGGCGCGAGAGTGAGGGTCGAACCGGGCGGTGTTACCGCCGCCACCGACCAGCGGGGAGAATTCAACGTCATCGACCTGGCGCCCGGCAACTACAAAGTCACGGTATCTTACGTGGGCTTCCTTCTGTACACCGTCGATGTGAAGGTGGTTGCCGGCCTACCCATTCGCGTGGAGGCTGTGCTGAAGGTCCAGGCCAAAGGCGAAGTGGTCGAGGTGGTCGCGGATGCATTCGGGGTAGCTCAGGCCATCAACGAGCAGCGCACGTCCGACAATATTCTGGATGTTATGCCGGAGGGCGTCATTCAGAGTCTCCCGAATGAAAACATCGCCGACGTCGTGGGCCGCATGCCGGGAGTAAGCCTGGAGCGCGACGAGGGCGAAGGGAAGTATGTGCAAATCCGAGGCACCGAGCCGCGTTTGAACAATACGACCGTCGACGGGGTTGAGCTTCCTGCGCCTGAGAGCAGCGTTCGTCAGTTCAAGCTCGACACCATCCCCTCCGACATCGTCGAGGCGGTCGAAGTGAACAAGACTCTGGCTGCCAACCAGGACGCCGACGCCATCGGTGGAACGGTAAATCTGGTGACCAAGAAAGCCGGCGATCTGCCGAGCGTGAAACTGGAGGGAATCGGCGGGTTTACTCAAATCGTAAACACCCGTTACATCGGCCTGGTGACCGGCACTGTGGGCCAGCGTTTTGGCACCGACAAGCGCTTCGGCGCACTGTTTTCCGGCAGCTACGATTACAACGGCCGCGGAATTGACGACCTCGAACCTCAACCAGACTTAGGTTGGGCGCAACCCGTTTACGACAGCATGGACATCAGAGAGTATCGATACCAGCGCAAGCGCTATGGCTTTGGCGGCTCACTTGACTATAAGCTCAAGGATCCCGCTTCGGGCCTTTACCTTCATTACTTCGATTCCGACTTCAAGGACTACGGAAACAAGTGGGTCTACACCCTCAATGACGACGTCAGTACGCCCGGTCAGGGGCCGCTCACGATCACTCCAGACATCCCGAAGTTCTCGACTTCGAGCCGCGTGCCCGACTACGGCGCCATCAGCGTAGCGATCGGCGGAAAACACGTTTTCAACAGTTCCTGGTTAAGTTGGGACCTTTCGGCGGCTCGTTCCCGCGAGTTAGGGGCAGCGGGAAATCCGGGAGCAACATTCAAGGCCCTCGTAGACAACGATACGGATCAGGCTCCGCTTACGGGAACGTGTAATTTTGAGCCGGGCTTGACCACCAATTTTCATTTGCCGCAGTGGGATCCCGCGTGCCTTGCCGCTGGGTCACAGATCTACAATCCTGCCAATTACTATTTGGCCGAGTACGACGGCACTGAAGGAGCAACTTCGCAAGTGAACCTGCAGGGCGCGTTCTCGATGGCTAAGAACTACCATCTGGGTTCGCACTCCTCCACCTTTGAGTTTGGCTTCAAGCTTCGTAATGCGCACAAGGGACAGGACGCCTACTCTGCAACCTATGACAACGCGAATTGCGTCGACGGGAACGGGGTGCTGGTCGCGGGCGCGTCCGCGTGCACGATGAACAATTTTCTGAGCGGATTCACCAACCCCAAGTACTACTTCAACGCATACAATCTCGGACCGATCACGAACTACAACACGATCGTCAACACGTACCAGAGCCAGATCCCCAACCCTCAACCCCCACCCGCGACCCTGCCATTCGTCTCGATCGACCCGCTCGCCACGGTCTTCGGTTCGGCCGCAAGCAACTTCGACCTGACCGAACGCGTTTCGGCTGCCTACGCCATGAACACGATCGAATTCGGACGGTTCCGCCTGCAGACCGGGTTGCGCGTCGAAGCAACGCAGTTGAACATATTGGGCTTCAACGTGACCAACGGGGTCGATACCGAGGGGAACCCGCTTCCCCCAACCCCTGAACCTGCGAGCCAATGGTATTGGGATCCTTTGCCCAGCGTTCAGCTTCGCTACCGGATTACCGACGACTCGGACCTTCGTGCCGTATATGCACGCGCTATCTCCCGTCCGAATCCTTATGACATGGTGCCGTATGTAACGCAAGACCCCACCACGAACCCGCTCACCATCTCAGTCGGAAATCCGAATCTGAAACCTGAGCATGCTAACGACTATGATCTCCTTTACGAGCACTACCTGAGGCCGTATGGCGAAATCCAGGCCGGGTTCTTCTACAAACAGTTAAGCCAGCCCATCTACTACATCAACGACCTGAACTACCAGGGAACTCAATATCCGCAGTATGTGAACGACCAGTTCGCTTACATTATCAACGGAGTCAACGCCAAGCTGTATGGTGTGGAGTTCGCCTACGTCCAGCACCTGGGATTCCTGCCGGGAGCATGGAGTGGCTTCGGCGTCATGGCGAACTTCAGCAAGACGGGTTCGACTGCCGGCACACTGCCTCTTCGAAACGACAATCCCGCCTTGCAGCGTCAGACCCCGACCATGTGGAATCTCAGTCCCAGCTACGACCGGGGCCGCTTTTCGGCCCGTCTGGGCGCAACCTATAACAGCGCGAGTATTTATCAATACCAGTACAACACTGAGATTGACACGGCAAACCTTGGCACTAAGGGCCCCGCCGGCGACAACTACCTCTATGCCCACCTGCAGGTCGATGCGCAGGCCAGCGTTCGCGTGCAGCGCACTCTGACTGTGCTCTGGCAGGGCTTGAACCTCACCAACCAGGTCTTCGGCTTCTACGACGGCAGCCCTTGGTACGTTACGCAGCGCGAATACTACAAGCCGACCTATTCCTTCGGGCTGCGGTGGGAGCCGCGGCGAGCGGATTGATCAAGATCAATGCGCCCCGCCTGGAGTCCTCCTGACATTCAGAAGAACTTCAGGTTCCGCGCTTACTATCGCGTTACAACTGTGACGGAAACGATTTGCCGCCTTAAGCGGAAGAAAGAAGGACCATGTCCGCAGTCTCTCGCATCATCGCTAATAAATCATCGAATCGGATTCTCATTGCCGTTCTCGGGTTGAGCTTTGCCGTAGCCGGGGTTTCTGCTCCGGCTCCGACCGGCAGTTACTCCGTCGTCAAGAAGATTCCAGTTGACGGCCAGGGCGGGTTTGATTACCTCTCCGTCGATGAAGCGGCTCGCCGGTTGTATGTATCGCACGGCACGCAGGTGGAAGTGATCGATATCGACGCGCTGACCGTTGTGGGCAATGTTCCCAAAACCCCCGGAGTTCACGGGGTGGCCATCG
>Ga0181523_10000907_pt1 | contig 32869 bp, 33 predicted proteins | sample PEATcosm2014_Bin_43_FD_119752 | JGI IMG/M metagenome (GOLD analysis project Ga0181523, IMG submission 119752) | Peatland microbial communities from MTU Mesocosm Facility, Houghton, MI, USA - PEATcosm2014_Bin05_30_metaG | ecosystem: Environmental > Terrestrial > Soil > Wetlands > Peat | place... | reverse complement strand
GGACCTCTGTAGGGCCTCCCGTTGGTCGGCACCGAGACGGCGCAAAATCAAACCAGAAAGGAGTCCTGGCGGCGGGTCGCTCTCAATCCCGCCTCCAGGCTCATCCTTGTATGAGAAAATGCTCCGGGGGCAGGGGTCGGGGGGCGCCAAAGAAGTTGCCGATGCTGGTTCGCGACGAACACCACCGCCACAGTGGGTGCGGTAGCATCGGAAGGCGTGACGAACTCAGAACGTACGTCACCGCGGTGAGCTATCGATGAGATCCGACGGGATGCGGGACGATCGTTACGTGCTGGCGATCGACATGGGTTCGAGCAGCGTGAAGGCCACGCTGGTCTCGCAGCACGGCGAACTGGCGGCCACCGGCTTGCGAAACGTGGACATCCTGCTGCTCCCCGGCGGCGGCGCTGAGCAAGATCCCGAGCAGTGGTGGAACGCGACGATCGCCGCGGCGAAGTCGGCGCTGGCCACTGCCGCCATTCCGTCCGAGCGTATTGTGGCCGTGGCGTGCACCACCCAATGGGCCGTCACGGTGCCGGTCGATGAAGGCGGCCACGCCATCTGGAACGCGCTCTCCTGGATGGACACGCGCGGGGGCCGCTACAGTCGCGCCGCCGCGGATGGCTGGCCCAAGATCGAAGGCTATGCGGTATCCAAGCTGCTGAAATGGGTACGGCTCACGGGGGCCGCGCCCAATCACTCCGGCGTGGATGGCTTCGGCCATATCCTGTACTTCAAACACGAGCGCCCGGATGTGTACGCCCGCACTTACAAGTTCCTGGAGCCCATGGACTATCTCAACTTCCGGCTCACGGGCCAGTGCGCTGCGTCTTACAGCACGATTTTTCCCTACTGGCTGACGGACAATCGTAATCCGAACCGCATCGACTATCATGCCGGCTTGCTGCGCGCCGCAGGCATCGAGCGATCCAAGATGCCGGACCTGCGGCCGGTCGATGCGGTTCTGGGCGAGTTGAAGGCGGAGGTGGCGGCGGAACTTGGCCTGCTGCCGAGCACGCGCGTGGTGATGGGATCGGGCGACAGTCATGCCGCCACCGTCGGCGCCGGATGCGTGCGCGACTATGACGGTTATTTTTGTATCGGCACCACGGCATGGCTGAGTTGCCATGTGCCCTGGAAAAAGACCGATGTGACACATTCGCTGGCGACCATGCCCGCGGCGCTGCCGGGCCGGTACATCGTCAGCGCCGAACAAGGCACCGCCGGCCGTTGCCTGGAGTTCCTGAAGAACAATATCCTGTTTCCAGTGAACGGGCAGAATCCCGCGGAGGGCGATCTTTACGGAATCCTGAATGCGGAGGCCGCGCAAGTCGAAGCCGGGAGCGAAGGCCTGATCTTCACACCGTGGATAAATGGAGTGCTGGCGCCTCGCGAGGATCACTACACTCGCAGCGCTTTCTTCAACCAGACCGCCCGCACCACGCGCGCCCACTATGTGCGCGCGGTGATGGAGGGCGTGGCGTTCAACCTGCGCTGGCTCAAGGGCCACGTCGAGAAGTTTATCGGCCGGCCGTTCGCGCAGCTCAATTTCATCGGCGGCGGCGCGACCTCGGAGGTATGGTGTCAGATCCAGGCGGACATTCTGGGCTGCCCAGTACGGCGCATCGCCAACGCACGCAGCGCCAACGCGGTGGGCGCGGCCCTGGCGGCTTTCAGCGCGCTGGGCGAAATCCGCGTGGAGGAGATCGCGCAGATTGTGCAAGTGGCGGAGACTTATCAGCCGGAGGAAAAGCACCGCAGGGTGTACGATGAACAGTTCCGCGAGTTCTTGGAGTTCTACCGGCGGATGCGGCCCATTTACCGGCGGCTGAACCCGGTGATTCATCCCGTATGAAGAAAGAGAGGCATCAAATTGTCTGAAGCAACGTCTGTAGCGGAAGCCCCGGAAACGGTGAGTTACGCCCGGCTGCCGGAGAAGGGCCGCAACCAGGAAGACATCCTGCGCGAACTGCGCGCGATGGCCGCGCGCGAGGACGCCCGCTGGGAGACCGGACAGATTTCCGGCAGCTACTATCACGCCGGCAAGGAGCATTTCGCTTTCCTGAACCAGGTCTACGGTCTGTTCTCGCACGTGAACATCCTGCAGCGCGACATGTGCCCCAGCGGCACCAAGTTCGAGGCTGAGATCGTGGCGATGACCGCCCGTATGCTGCATGGCGATGCGGTGAAGGCACCGGACGAAGTGGTGGGCGCGATCACCTCCGGAGGCAGCGAGAGCATCATGCTGCCCATGCTGGCGTATCGCGAACAGGCGCGCGCGGCGGGCAACATGACGCCGGAAATGGTGGCGCCCGCAACCGCGCATCCGGCATTCGACAAGGGGGCGTGGTACTTCGGCGTGAAGCTGGTGCGGGTGCCGGTGGGCCCGGATTTGCTGGCCGACGTGGATGCCATGCGCGCCGCGATCAACGCGAACACCGTGGCCCTGGTGGGATCGGCGGGCAATTACCCCTACGGCCTGATCGATCCGCTGGAGCGATTGTCCGCCCTGGCGGTGGAGCACGGCATCGGCCTGCACGTGGACGGCTGCTACGGCGGGTTCATGCTGCCCTGGCTGGAGCGCCTGGGTTACCCGATTCCGCCGTTCGATTTCCGGCTGCCGGGCGTGACGTCGATGTCCTGCGACACGCATAAGTGGGGATACGGTCCGAAGGGCGCGTCGGTGGTGCTGTACCGGAACCGCGCGCTGCGGCGCCGTCAATACTTCACGGTGAGCAACTGGGCGGGCGGGCTGTACGCCTCGCCGACGCTGGCGGGCAGCCGCTCGGAGGGCATCTCGGCGGCGACGTGGGCGGCGATGGTGTCGCTGGGCGAGGAGGGTTACTTGGATATCGCGCGCCAGATCATGGCAGTGGCGAATGCCATCAAGGCGGGCGCCAGCGCGATTCCCGAGATTCGCATCGCGGGCGATCCGACGTTCTGCATTGCGTTTATGTCGGACAAGGTGGATATATGCCATGTGAACGACTATCTGACTAACAAGGGCTGGCGCATGAATGGGCTGCAATCGCCTCCAGGATTTCATTTCTGCATCACGCGTCCGCAGACTGTGCCGGGGTTGGCGGACAGGTTTCTGGCGGACCTGAAGGAAGCCGTGGCGTATGCAGCGACTCCGCCGCCGCAGCCGTCGAAGAGTGGGGCGATTTATGGCGGGGGGTTGGCGAGCGTGCCGCCGGCTATGATTGCGCAGTTTATGTGCGATCATTTGGACGCTATGTACGCGCTATGAGAGTGGCCGGGTTCCCGGACCTCTTGATGCAGGCTTCCATCTCATTCCGACCGCTTGGCCGGTCTGACTTTCTTCTGCTTCAAGAATGGCTCTCCGCCCCGCACGTGGCTGCTTGGTGGCATGAGCGCCTGGATCTCGCGAGTGTTGACGCGAAATACGGCCCAAGGGTTGATGGCGCTGAGCCCACGCGCGTTTTCGTGATCGAACATAGCGGTCGGCCAGTTGGGTGGATTCAGTGGTATCTCTGGCTTGATTACCCGGAGCATGCGCTACAATTGAGGGCCGAGCTGGCTTCGGCTGGTGTAGACCTCGCAATTGGGGAACTTGCGATGACGGGTTTGGGATTGGGGCCGGTTGCAATCCGCGAGTTCCTTAGGCAAATCGTCTTTGCAGACCCGGGCGTCAGCGCCGTAATCACCGATCCTGAGGAGGGCAACCTCAGATCATTGCGTGCCTTCCAGAAGGCGGGGTTCGCGGTGACGAACATAGTTCAACTCGCGGGCGAGACCTTCAAACGGCGGGTTGTACGCATGGATCGCCCATAGCCTTAAAACACCTGCCCGGTATGCATCGAGACCCACCCTGGGCGGGGGAGGGGATCTGTTCGGTGCTCATAGAATTCCAAGAAGGGTCCACCAGTCCTGCGCGGCATGCAAGACGCGCAGGATGGAAACACTGTCCGGGCGGGGCAGATAGAAGATCAGAAACTTTTCAAACCCGCTAACCCGCCATTTGCGCAACCCGGCCAGCTTCGGCGAGCGCAAGGACAGCGGGGCGCCCATGCCCGGATTCCGGGACACATCCGTGAAGCTCGCGTCGGCATTCGCCAGGCGTTCCGCGGTATCGAAGTCGGCATGCCCGCCCAGGTACACGTAGTGTTCGACCAAGTCGCGCTTGGCGCTGGCCCGCTTATGGACCCTGGCCACGTCAGGCCTTCTTTTTGCGGCGTTTGAGCTGCGCCAGCGCTGCCTTGCGGATATCCTCGAAATCCCGCTTCGTCAGCTCGCTCTCTTCGCTCTCCAGCCCTTCGAGCAATAGCGCCTCCAGCCGTTCCTCGGCCTTGCGCTTCTCGTCGCCGCGGATCAACTCGCGGATGTATTCGCTCACGCTGCTGTAGCGTCCTTCAGCGACCTGATGATCGATGAAATCCTTGAGCGGATCGGGCAAGGAGATATTCATGGTTTGCATGACACGAGCACCTGATGCTGCTGACATCCTAGCATATATGGCAATTCTTGTTAATTGTTGCCATGAGCCGTTTACCTCGGTCCTAGGAACTTGTTGAGAAACGTTTGATTAGTTTGCAAACGCAGGCGGAACCGCCTGCGCCACCACTGCAGATCAGCAACTTGCAGGCGAGGTGGGGCAGGCGGTTTCGCCTGCCAGACATTTTTTCAACAAGTCCCTAGGGAAACAAGGGTGTTATAAAGAACGTTTCCTTATGGTTGGAGGCGCGAACGAAGGCGCGATTGTTAACGCCCCTGCACTACGGCGATGGCTGGTGCTTGGGGCGTTCCTCGGCGCGTTGATTCTCACGCAGGTCTTCTGGTACAACTTCGCGCCCCTGATCTCACTTCTAACAACCAAGTACGGCATCAGCGGGCTGACCGCCAGTTGGACCATCCTTGTCTTTCCATTGGCCAGCATGCTGTTCTCCGGTTACGCCGGCGCCCTGATCGATCGCCGCGGATACCGCTTCGCGATCCAGTTCGGGCTGGCCCTCATGGCCGTATCCGCCGGCTTGCGTATCTTCGACGGATTCTACATGCTGCTGGCCGGCCAGATTGGCATCGCCATCTCGGTTCCCTGCATCGTGACCTGCATTTCGACGCTGGTCGACGACTGGTTTGACCCAGCCGAGGAGGGCTTATTCACCGGCATCTGTACGATCGGAATCTTCGTGGGCATGGCCCTCTCGCTGGCCGCCTCCCCGCTGCTGGTCGAGTGGCTGGGATTTCGCGGCGCGATGTCTTTCCTGGCCGTGGTGGCCGCTGGATGGGCTCTGCTGTTCCACTTCACGGCGCGCGAGAATCATCCGGTGCGCGAGGCGGTCTCGGGGGCGAAGCAGGCTGCCACACCGGTGCGCGCGTTGCTGATGAACCGCAATCTGGCCGTGATCTTCGCGACAGCCTTCATCGGGCAAGGGTGCTTCAATGCCCTGACCACCTGGCTGGAGGTGATCTGGCACGAACACGGTTTTTCGAGCGATGCCGCGGGCATGGCGGGCGGCATGATCATCGCCGGCGGCATTGTGGGAGCACTGGTCATTCCTCCCTTCTTCGACAAGTTCGATTACCCCCGCCTGCTGTTATGGTTCTGCCTGGCGCCGAGCCTGCTGCTGGTCCATCGATTTGTGTTCGCGGGCAGCCCGCACGTGGGATACGCCTGGGGCGCGTTGTTGGGATTTCTATGGCTGCCGTCTCTGGCCATTACGCTGACCATCATCGAGCGCATCGCTCACAAGGAACATGCCGGCGCGGCTTCCGGGATTTTCTGGACGATCGGGAACGCGGGCGTGCTGGGTCTGACGGTCTGCTTCGAAGTGCTCAAGGAGGCCACCGACTGGCGCACGTCCATTAACGTCCTGGTCCTGCTGTTAGCTGCGATGAACGCGCTGATCGGGCTGCTCCACATCCCCGGGCGGCATGCCAGCTACAACAAGCCCAGTTCGTAGCTCATGGGAATGACGATGTTCGTGGCGGCTGCGAAGTGCCGGGCGCGCTGGAGTGCCGTAGCCCCTTGCGCCTTCACTTTGGCGAAAAGCTCGGCGTCGTCCCGGAAGCGCTGTTCGGCGCGAAACGTCTCACGGCGCCGGACACCGAAGCGCTCCATGGCTTGGGCGCTGCGGCGGACTTTTTCCTCTTCTGCGCTATAGAAGACCCAGTCGGAGCCGGGTAAATGGTCGAATACTACGATGTCGGGCGCCCGCTTGCTGGCATGGACCAGCGCCCGTTGCGGGTCGTCCATCTCGTGAAGGCAGAATTCGAAATAGACAACGTCGCCGGGCAATGTGACATCCTCGAAGTCGGCGCCAATAACAGCCACGGAATCCAGCATGCCGGCCGCCGCGACATTTGTTAGCTCCTTGAGAGCCTCGGGCATCCGATCGATGGCGATCAGCTTCTTTGTCCGGATGGCGGGGTCGAGAAGTTGCCTGCCTCCCGCCCCGACGAAAAGCACGACCTTGCCCGTGAAGTCAAAAAAGCGGCCAAGGTTCCCGGAGAGCTTTCCGTAATCCACGGCCATGGTTACAGGTGACTCAAACAACAGTCTCGCCGGCCCAACTCTACCTCATACATGGGCTCAGCCGCGTTGTGCGCGAGCCTAGTGAGGCTGGCGGGAACACAACCGCGAAGAAGACCGACAGGCTGCGCTCATGGCTACCGTCGCAATGCCTGCCGGTTAGTCCGCCGCTTCTGGCGAGTCAGCCCCTTCAGTTCTTGGCAGCAGGCGCGCCTCGTGAAGCAAATCGTGTCGCTTACGCCGCGGATCCGTGCGCTTTGCGGTAAGCCGCCCAACGCTTCTTCGTGGCTTCTCTTATGGCTCTCAAACCGGCCGCCGACATTTTCCGCTTCTTGGGCTTTTCCGGGTGGGCCTGCTGTTTCTGCGCCGCCCATCGGGCCCGCTGCGCGGCTGCGATCCGGGCGCGGCCAGCCTTGCTTATGGTGCGGCGCTTCTTTGGGCCCGTGTGATCCGTTCCGGCCACCGGGGCTTCCGTGGCTTTGGGCCGGCCTGGACCGCGTTGGCCGAGTTGCGCTTTGATATCGGCTATCTTCCCTGAAATGTTTTCGAGTTCGCTCTGATAACCGACGATGGCCATCTCCAGGATGGCGTTGTCTACTCTTGGTTGTGCGTTTCGTGGCACGATGGTTCTCTCCCTATGAACATTTGAATTCTGTCTAACAGTCTCTTCGCGATTTGATTCTAACACCTCTGGCCTTGAGTCACGCAATTGCCGATGAACCGGATTGCGCTCGCGTGGGATTCAGGCGCGCTTCATGGCCATTCCAATCGCAGAGCGATATACTAAGCCGCTACTGTGACTTGATCCCGCCGCCGGCGCCGGCTGCCCGGCGGAATCTCGCGCATCGGCGCGATTTTAGCGCACACCCCGTGTGTCCGGACCGCGCTCAAGTGCCGCGCGATCCCAGTGTGCCAGCATGGCTGCGGCTTCATAAGTCGTCTGTAGAAAGTCAAGCAGTATTTGATCCGGGGATTCCGCCTGCCGCACCACGTCATACGCCAGGATGAATTCACGAAGGTCTGTGCTGTAGAACGCCGAGTCCGGCTTGACGTATGCCCCAGAGAACCCAGCCGGCTCAGGATAGGCGTAGGAATAGAATGCGGGATAGGGGATCGCGCCCCCACCGGGCCAAAACCCGCAACTGCTGACTTCGTGCGAGTACGCCTCCTGCGTCACCGGGTCGGGCAGGTTGGGTATCCCGCCGGGATGCTTGGGAGCCCGCTTTCCCGAGAACCGCGTGACCGCCAGGTCCAGAGCGCCCCAAAACAGGTGCACGGGACTGCACTTACCGATGAACCGGCCGCGAAACTCCTTCATCACCCGATCGGCCTGCACGAGGATGCGCCAGAACCGATTCGCGTAGTCCGGGTCGTAGGCCCTGTGAGTCTCGTCCCGATCGAATCTGATGGGCTCCGGAACTTCGTTGGGTTTCTTGTTGATCGCGACGTTCAGGTCGAGCCGCTTCATCTCCTCCATCAGCCGATGGTAGAACGCCGCCACGGATTGAGGCTCCAGTGGGAGACCTCCTGTACGTCCGTCGGAGCTCTCGATGGCCAGATTATGATTCAGGAAATCGAACTCGATCTGGAACGTACGCGCGCCATATGGAATCGGCGAGGTGGTCAACCCTCTGGAGGTCACGTACAACGTGACGTGCCAGGAGTGGTTGATCCAAGGACTTTGGGCACGGCGAATTTTGCCGACGATCTGAGTCCACATATGCAGGGTCGCGCAGGTGTCGCTCCAGGACTCCAGGGCAAGACTCGGCCAAGCTTCGTCGCGCGAACCAAACGATTGCATCCCCAAGATCCTCCCTCGACCATCAAGGCTACTTCGGCTCGGCCGGCAGGTCAAGGGCATAGGAAGCCGCATCGCCCTATCGCCAAGGACATGGCGGATCCTCGCATTATGGGCGCTTCCCCGCCGCACCCTCTACGTCCGTAAGCCTCTTGTTCAGCCCCGTACGGAGATTGATGCCGAATTGCACATATGCCTTCAGGCCGCATAAAGTGTAAGTCCACCCTGCGTTCTGGCCCAAGGCCCGTTTGACGCCCTCTTCGGTCAAGGGAAACTTCGATTCTGTGATCGTAACGACGGTGGCGTCGGGACCGTCCGGCGCGAATGTGATGGTTGTGCGCATTCGCGGCCCTAGCGCGCTTGACTCCCAAACGATCTTACGATTATTCTCGACCTCCAGGACATCGATTGACACCTTGGCGCCTACATCGCCGAACTCCCACTCGACCCTGCCTACTTTGAGGGGGCCGCTGGCGCGTGAGACGAAGTAGTTGGACATCTTATGCGGATCGACAACCGCATCGAACACTTCGTTCACAGGCTTCAGAATGCGCTCCCGCACGTTCACGTCAAAATCCATTTTTGGTCTCCTTCTTGATTCACGTCGCGTTCCATCATGATTCGCTCTTTTTTTTTGCCGTGTTCAGCCACGGCCGTGACCAACACTCTTGCCGTGCAGCTCTTTTGATTACACCCGGCCCCGTAGCCGGTCGATTTTACGGCGATTCCGTTTCGATGGCCTGCTATCAGATAACGTCTCGAAATGCGGCATAGCTTTGCGCTCTTCTGCAATCTTGAGCCGCAACTCGCGGCTGGCATCCGTCTCACGGTAGAGCGTCTGCGCAACCGCGGCTGGGCCGCGCATCTCACTGAGAACCAGCACCTCTACCTGAAAGTCGCCGCTGTCGTTCTTTACGTCCAACAGGTCGCCGATTCGAACCTCGCGCGCGGGCTTGGCTTTTTGTCCGTTGGACTCAATCCTGCCAAGTTCACATGCCCGTGCAGCGAGCGAGCGCGTTTTAAAGAATCGGGCGGCCCAGAGCCACTTGTCCATTCTCACGCGGACCATGATCCCATTCTCGTACGAGGGGAAGTCTCCAGGTGAGCCGTCAATACCGCGCTCTTTGCCGAACTGGCGGACACCCAGTGAAAGCCAACCGGCCAGGAACATCTCGCGGATCGCGGCCACGTGGGTTACTGCCGAGGGGGTTGGTCCGCTTTCAGCCTGCGTGCGCCTCGGAATGCTCGTGCAGATAACCCGCATGGTCGTTCCGCCGGCGTTCTACGTGCTCACCTGCATGTTGGTTGCGCTCCAGACCTTGCCGGTGCCTGAGCTGATGACACCGGCGTGCCGCCGGCACCGGAGGTACGCTCGGCAGCGGAACGCCAGGTCCAGGTCCCCCCGACCAAGCTATGCCAGACCGAATGGCTTAGAATTGAAGGGATAGGCAGACAGATCATGATTCGAAGACTGGGTCCCTGCGCTCTAGCTGTGCTTCTGTTCGCTGACGCGTATGCGGCGAAGCGTGCGTTTACGATCGAAGATCTTTATCGACTTCACCAAGTGAGAAACTTGTCGCTCTCGCCCGATGGCACGTCGATCGTCTTCACGGTGACCACCAGCGATCTACCGAAGGCCCAAAGCGCCAGTCACATTTGGATGATGAGCGCCGATGGTGGCGCCCCCCGCCAATTGACCCAGCACGAAAAGGGCGAGTCTTCGCCGGTATTTTCCCCCGATGGAAAACAACTGGCGTTCATTTCCTCGCGCGACGGCGCGCCGAATCTCTATGTGCTGCCCCTCGATGGTGGCGAGGCTCGTAAGCTCACGAACATCTCCACTGGCACCGCTGATCCGCTCTGGTCGCCCGACGGCAAGTGGATCGCTCTTTCGAGCGATATCTATCCCGAGTGCGGCGCCGACGACGCATGCAACAAGAAGGTGGCAGACCGCTGGAGCAAAGGCAAGCTGCAAGCCCACATGGCCGACTCGCTGCTCTACCGCCACTGGACCGACTGGAAAGACGGCAAGCGCACGCACGTGCTTCTGGCGGAAGTGGCCACCGGCAAAGTCCGCGACCTGACGCCTGGCGATTTCGATGCCCCGCCGTTTCAATTGGGCGGTCCGCCGCAATACGACTTCTCGCCGGACAGCGCCGAGTTGGCGTTCGTCTCCAATCGCGACCCGCAGCCTGCATCGTCGACCAACAACGACCTATGGCTCGTGCCGGTCTCCGGCTCCGGCCAGCCGAAGAACATCACGGCGTCCAATCCCGCCTACGACGGCAATCCGCAATACTCGCTGGATGGCCGCTACATCGCCTATCGCCTGCAGAAACAGCCTGGATACGAGTCCGACCTCTTCCGGCTGGCCGTCTACGACCGCGCCGGCGGATCGTCGCGCGTTCTAACCGAGAGCTTCCGCAACTGGGTAGAGGAGTTCCACTGGGCCGCCGATTCGAAGTCAATCTACTTTTCCGCCCCGGTGGAAGGCGACCAACCGATCTTTCAGCTCACCTTGGATACGGGCAACGTGCGGCGCGTTCTGGTCGATAAGGCGATTGCCGAATACGCGGTCTCGAAGGACGGACGCCGGATCGTCTACGTGCGCAGCTCGGTTTCCGAGCCCCAAGAGATCTTCACTGCCAGTCTCGATGGCGGCGCCCCGCGACGCATTTCGCACTTTAACGAAGCCGTGGCCGGCGAGGTGGACCTGCCACCGGCCGAGCGCATGTGGTTCACGGGCGCCGGTGGCGCTAAGATCGAAACCTTCGTGGTGAAGCCGCACGACTTCATTCCGGGGAAGAAGTATCCCCTCATCCTGAACGTTCACGGAGGACCGCAAATGCAGTGGGCGGACTCGTTTCGCGGCGATTGGCAGGTGTACCCCGGCGCCGGATACGTGGTGGCCTTCCCCAACCCCCACGGTTCGACCGGTTACGGCCAGGATTTCACCGCTGAGATTTCGGGCGACTTTGGCGGCCAGGTTTTCGAAGATCTTATGAAAGTCACCGACGAGCTTGCCAAGCTGCCTTACGTCGACAGCAGCCGCATGGGCGCGATGGGCTGGTCCTATGGCGGATATATGATGGACTGGTTTGAGGGCCACACGGACCGTTTCAAGGCGATCGCCTCGATGATGGGCCTGTTCGACCTTCCCGCGATGTACGGCGCCACCGAAGAGTTATGGTTTCCTGAGTGGGACCTCAAGGGGCAACCGTGGAACTCGGCGCTTTACGAGAAATTCTCCCCATCCAAGTACGTGGACAACTTCAAGACGCCGTGCCTGGTCATCACCGGGGAGGGCGATTATCGTGTGCCCTACACACAGTCGCTGGAGTTCTTCACCGCGCTGCAAAAGAAGAACGTGCCCTCACGCCTGATTGTGTACTCCAAGGCGGGCCACTGGCCGGACTGGTACGAAATGGCGCTCTACTACACCGCGCACTTAGAGTGGTTCCACAAGTACCTAGAAGGCGGCGGGCCGCCGTGGACGACGGAACGGTTCCTGCGGAATGACGTATTCGACAGCACAACGGGTGAGCGGACCAAGTAACGTCGAGTACCGCCGTCCTGTCCACGAAACGTAGTGAAGCCGGCTGGTTGAATTTTCATCGCGCCGGCTGCCTCCGTTGCCGCCCACGCGTTTTCCGGCGCGGTCCGTGGCCAAGTCGTTAACCTGGCGGTCGACCAGCCACTGGGCTCGAGTCGGCATCCGGAACACCGGTGGAGAGTCGCCGGGAAACCATACCGCTAAACAACCAGTATTTGGCTGCTGGACTACGATTGTTCTACGCCGTCAAGTGCGCGCAACCGTGCGATCAGTTTGCTGTCGGTCTGTCGTATCTTCCGGTCCTGGTTCACCCGCATTCGGATATCTCCTGCGACGCGCTCGAAAGCACAGCCAGCCACTGACCCGGCCGCGATGAAAAGGACGTGGTCTCCTCTTAAAACCAGAATGGCACCGAAGAACGGAAATACCCAGGCGACCAGATCAACGGCTCTTAGCATGGACAACCTCGGTGAGATTTCCTTTCTCCAGATGGCGGCCACAAAACCTTCAGGAATGCTTGGAAACCCTTGAACCCATCGGAGGGGGGTCCTGCCTGCCGGCCCAGACCGCCGGCCCGACTGATGCTTTGCCGTGCCATTCACTACATCCATTGAATTGTAAGCCGACGTAGTAGCCGCTGGACGTACGTCTGATATAGCGAGGACTGCCCAGCAGGAAATGCTCGGCCCATTCGATTTTGATAACGGCGTCCATGGGGACTGGGCCGGACATGAGAAGGCGGGCGCCCGACTCTGAGATGTCTACCAATTGACATTGAAAGCGGATGTCTGGATCGCCCAGCACAACGGCTGACACCGGAACCTCCACGCGCAGACGAGGCTCGCGCCTTAAATCGCTCAACGTCATATTTGTCATAAAACGCGATATTAACTTGAACAAAGGGCCGTCCACAATACTATTTAATGTTAATCAGATATTGAAAGCTGAATATTCACAAATAAGCGAAGTGGCTACGCTAGCGGCTGCGCCTGCTGCTGCCGGAGTTGCTGGGAGTTGGTGTAGATGGCGTGCGCACCTCCATCGCCGGGTGGCATCTCCTGCGGTCGCGCGCCGCTGTCTCGACCGAAAATGGCAGGCCGCCCATCAGCAGTGCCTTGCGCGTCGCCCTCAGGCAGATGCGCAGAATACTGCGCATTGCGCTGTTGGGCGAGAACTACCGGCCGCGCGGCAGCGGTACTTTGCGTGGCGCCATCGGACCGATGCGCAGAGGATTGCGTATCGCTAGGCGGGATGCCGGCCGGTACGGCACTGCCGGCCTCATCGGGACTTGTAACCCGCGCAGCAACAACATCTTGCAAGTCGTCGCCGGATCGACACGCAGAGGATTGCGTGTCGTCAAGCGGGGCGCGGTGCGTTGTCAGGCCGACGTTTCTACCATGAACCGCAGGCTGAGCGCCGATGTCTTGCGTGTCGCCCCCAGATCGATACGCAAAATATTGCGCGTTGTCCCCATCGGCCAAGGGGGCTTCTTCGGCCCCGTCTGCCATCCGGTCTACCGTCAGCAACGGCTGCCGAAGGAGATTATAGATGTTCCTGTTCTTCCGGCCCTTCCCCACCCACATCCGCTTCACTTCGATTAGGGGAAATGGTTCTGGCGGATTCCCCCGCGTGTAGTTCTTCAGCTCTTTGATCAAGGTTTGGAGCTGACGCACATTCACGCCGAGAGGAATCGCCAGCATCTCTTGGGACGGAAAACACTCAACGCTCTTGCCCTGGTGTTCGGCGAGCAGGACCCAAAGTAGCCGCGCGCCGGCACTGAGGGTCGGCTCCTTGAGGATGGCATCGGGAATTAACATTCGCCCCCATTGACCCATGGTACGCGATTGCGCGGGGGCAGGCCCTTGGCGGCATCGAATGTCGGTTGCTTGGTTTCGTTCGTCATGGGAGTACCCGACGCTACCGCCAGTTCACCAACTTCTCAGCCGCATCCTTCAGCCTGATATCCACGACACGCAGATAGATCATCGTGGATTGGATGCTCCGGTGCCCCAGCCAACTCTGCACCTGGTCCACGCCCATTCCCTGCTGCAGCAAACGCCACGGCGCACGTGTGTTTGAGCGTATGGAAGTGGCAGAGCGCCGGCGGAATCCCTGCCGCGGCGCCGTACTTACGCATCAGCTTGTGCAACACTGTGCGGCTGATCGGCCCATTCTGCCGGCTGGGGAATAGAGGACCCGGCTGGCGTCCGCGGATCCGCAACCAGGCCCGCAGTTCCTTCTCTTCCCCCTTGGTCAGATCGAAGATCTTCGAGAACGAATCCTTGAGGCGCCGGCAATAGAGCGTACGCTGGTTGATGGTCGGGGGCGTGTAGTCGCGCATTTCGAGCATCCCGATCTCGCTCGCGCGAAGCCCGCGGTGATAGGCAATCGAGAAGATGGCGCGGTCCCGCGGATTCGTAATCACGGCAAGCAGGCGCTCGATCTCAGCCTCTGTGAGGAACGCGATCAACGTGCCAGCTCGAGGATCGAGGCAGGGGTAGAACTTCAGCGGCGGCCGCCGCGGCACCGAGTGCAACAGAACGGGTATTCTGTTGCACTCGTGTCCCGTTTCACTTTGTAACTCGTTGATTCCAGGTTCAGGGTTCTCCTGGGGACTCTTCAGTAAGGTTGCACTCGACCCCTTTTTGGGCCGTTTTACAGGCATTTGGGCGCTCCTCCTCGATCATCGCGGAAGAAGGCACCGAGCGCTAGATTACCTGCAGATAGGGGTCTGGAGACGACCTTCAGTTTCGAGTCGTTTTGGGGCTGTTTTGGAGCGTTTCCCCGCGGTTTCGGACCGTTTTCCGCACAAAACTGACTAAAAACGCAGGTATTTGAGGGAGTGACGGTTTTGGCGAAAGTGCTCCAAGTCCTTTGTTTACGGGCTCGCGGGCCACCCGGCGCCCGCAAAACGCATCAATTCGCACCACCCAGCGGGGGGTACTCAAAAATCACGTTTTTCAGTCCGGGAACCAGAATTTACCTTCGCGCACGCGCTCGATCCACGCCAGCGGAAATTCGGCGAGCGCTTCGGACGGCACGCCCTGAAAAGGATCTGCGGCCATCTGCATGTGGTTCTCGCCGTCTCCTTCACACGCAAGACCGTCCGGCAGGGTCACGAATTTGGCCGTACGTCGATGACCTGCCGGCGCACCATTTTCATGGGACGACGTTTACTAGGAGAAAATTCCCTTGGACCGCTAGCGGGCTGAAACTTCTCAGATCGGGACTTCCCGCCCGCGCGTCGTAAGCGGCACCTTTCCGAGCCCTGCCCACGCTGAGGGTCATTGGCTCGCGGCTTCCGGCGCGATCAAGATTTACTGCGCGACCGACTCGTCAAAGTGCTGTATGGCGAGGCAAGCATACTGTATTTTCTGGAGAATTGAATGAATTCAGCAATCTTGGAAACGGTCTTCGCGGTTGCTTCTGCGGAGCATCGGGATCAGGAGAATGCCGCAAAGCTCGTAGAGTACGGCGGCAATTATTAGCTCGCGACGCATCCCGATCAAGTCGGCCAGCCGCGCGACCGCTAACGCCGCAAACGGTGCAACACCCGTGAACGCCAACGAGTAGAGACTCATCACGCGGCCTCGGAGGCCGTCCGGGACACTCTCCTGAACCATCGTGGAGGCCAATCCGAGAGTGCTGGATATTCCGAACGAGAGGACTACCGCCGCCACGACAGACAGCGCCAGGTTGTGAGACCAAGCCAGTGCGAAGACCGCAAGGGAGATTAGCAAGAGTGATGCCGTGATCCATGTGATGCGGAACCTGCGCGGGAGGGCGAGTAGAAATATCGCTCCCAAAAACGCGCCAGCACCTGAGGTCGTCATCATGGTCCCCAGCCCGCCAGGCCCGACTTCCAGCACATGCTTGGCGTAGAACGGCATCAGGGTGGCCGCGTTCGGGAACACGAATATGGTGGTAATGGTCGTCAGGCCTAGGAGGGCCATAATCTGAGGGCTCTTGCGTACGTACTGCACCCCTTCCGAAATTGAGAGCCGGCCCGCCGCTCTGCCGCTGTCGGCAGTTCTGGGCCGCATCATCAGGAGGCTTCCGATCACAGCGAGGAAACTCGCGCCGTTTGCGAAGAAAGCAGCCGCGGTTCCCCACCGAGCCACAAGCCACGACGCGATTGCCGGGCCGATAATGCGAGAGCCGTGGAATGTCGACTGATTCAGCGCGATTGCCCGAGGCAGATCCTCTCTGTCCACGAGTTGAGGAAAGAAAGACTGATAAGCAGGCAGGTCGTACGCTGTAGCGACTCCGAGCAGTAGTGCGATCAACCAGACATGCCAAAGCTGCAATTGACCTGCCTGAATCAGGACGCCCAGCACGATCGCGAGCAGGGCTAGCACTGTCTGCGTGACAAGCAGGATTCGACGCCGGTCCACGCGGTCTGCCGCGACCCCGCCGAAAGGCGTCAGGATCAGCATGGGTATCGAGGCGGCCAGGTTAACCGACGCTAGCGCCCAGGCGGAGGAAGCCAGCGTGGTCACGACCCAACCCTGGGCGAACTGCTGCATCCAGGTCCCGGTTTGTGAAATTACCTGGCCGCTCCATAACAGACTGAACTGCCGATTCCGGAGCGCCCCGAGGAGGTTCTGCGGCGGACCGGTCGTAGATGGCTCGGGCGCTAGCGCCGCTGCCTGAGCAAGGTGCGAGAGTTCGGTCGTCACTGTTAAGGGCTCGTCCTCCCACAGGACGTCGGTCTTAAGAGGGGGCATCGCGTATTCACCTGTTCTCCTGCCGCCACAGACTTCAGAAGCTTGTCGCTGGATCGTACGCCTTCGCCGGCGCGAACTCTCCGGCCTGGGCGCGCTGGTGCAAGTCCCAAGGGGAGGCGCCCGCTTTGCGTGCCTCGACCATCTTGTCCGGGTCCACCTGCGCGGGCCGTCCGGCCTCTCCCTCTCTCAGGTATTCGGTTGCCGTCCATGGGCTGCCGAAGTTGTAGCAGAACATTTCGACGGAGTTTCGGTCGGGGTCCTGATAGTAGAGAGAAATTCCCGGCCCGTGGTCCGCTGCCCAACGGAGGGGAATCCCGGCTTTTTTCAGGCGGACATAAGTACCGAGCAGATCGTCAACGGTGGCGCATTCGAACGCGACGTGCTGCAGACCGGTGTGTTGAAGCCGATTTGGATCGGCACTGGCCTTGGGTATCTCGAAGAACACAATCCGATGATCCATCTCGTCGTTGCTGATGAACGCCAGCGCCGAGAAAGGAGGTCCCTGATGGGTCACGCGTGCGATCGTTGGAATCTTGGAGCGATGGTTTACTGTCATGCCCAGCGCCTTCCGGTACCACTCGACCATCGGGTCCAGGTCGGCTGTAATCAGCCCATAATGATGCAACTTCGGATGAACTGTTGTTTCGGTATTCACGTTTTTCTCCTTTTCTGATTCGATCTATTTGTATTGCCGCGATTGGTCGGCCTCATTAGTCTCTTTCCGTGGCTGGTTCTAATCTCAAAAATCAGTGCGGAATTTTCGACTCCTGTTGCTTGGAGCTGCGCTCCGGCCTGGTGCATAGAAACGAGCAGGCTTCGTCCCGCTGCATCCATGCCAGTGACTTCGTTGAGATCCACTTCGATCTGTTTCCCCGAGCGCAGTGCCAAGCGCCAAGCGTTTGCGGTTTCAGCGACCCAGGGTCCAGCGAGTTTCCCGGAGAGAGTCAATCTGCGTGTTTCATCGCATTCCTGAACTGTGATCCGTAACATCACCTTGCCTGCAACGTAGAAACGCAAGCATCGGGCCAATAACTAACTCTCGTGAAAACAAAGCGTTAGGTGCTGCGGAGATCGACGTGCGGCCAGGAGCCCGCCAGCAGGCTGCCAGAATGCCGGCGGATTCAAGATTGAATTCTCTGGCTCTTCACCGATCCACTTGCGTCTGCACTACACTGGCAGAAGCGAGGAAAAACAGTATGCCCTCCGGAGCGAACGCCTCGGAAACAGCGCCCTTGCCTGAGGAGGCCCCTGAGAGCGGGAACGATCAGCGTTATCGTGAACTGATCCGCTCGCAGGAGCGGCTTAAACTTCTGCTTGAAATCACGAACCGCGTCGTTTCCAAGCTCGACCTGCCCGACCTTCTCCGTGAAATCTCGGCCAACATACGGCGTGTGCTGGATTGTAATGTCGTAGGCGTCAGGCTCCCCGATCCGGAGACGGGCGAGTTGGTGATGAGGGGTATCGACAGCAAATCTGAGCTGCCACCGAACCTGACGACATCGCTAGTAAAGCGTTCGACAGAGTCCGTATTTCGGACGCGCCAGATTGCTAGACTCACCAGTAAAGAGATTGCCTCCGAGCCCGGTATCGCGGCGGCGGGGACCAGGTCGCTTTGCATGTTTCCGCTTGTGAGCCACGACCGCGTCCTCGGCGTTCTCGGACTCGGTTCCGTGCAAGAAGATGCTTTCAGCGACGACGATGTGAGCTTCCTGGGACAGGTCGCGAACCAAATAGCGCTGGCCGTGGAGAATGCACTCGCTTACGGTGAGATCTCGCAATTAAAAGACAGGCTGGCGCGGGAGAACGTCTACCTCGAATCGGAAATCCGCAGCGAACTTCACTTCGACGACATCATTGGGACGAGCAAAGCTCTCCAGCGGGTGCTTAAGGACGTCGAAACCGTGGCACCGACCGATTCTACCGTTCTGATTTACGGGGAGACGGGAACCGGAAAGGAGCTGATTGCCCGCGCGCTCCACAACCTCAGCGCTCGGAAATCCAACGCATTCGTCAAGCTCAATTGCGCCGCGATTCCCACCGGATTGCTGGAAAGCGAACTGTTCGGTCACGAGAAAGGCGCCTTCACTGGCGCGATATCGCAGCGCGTTGGCCGCTTCGAAGTGGCACATCGCGGAACCATCTTCCTGGACGAGATCGGGGAGATTCCGCTGGAGCTTCAACCTAAGCTTCTGCGTGTGCTTCAGGAGCGGGAGTTCGAGCGGCTCGGCAGCTCACGAACTCTGCGCTCGGACGCCCGGCTGATTGCAGCTACGAATCGTGATCTGAAGGAAATGGTGGACCACCAGAAATTCCGATCGGACCTGTATTACAGGCTGAACGTGTTTCCGATCCGAGTTCCGGCTCTGCGTGATCGCAAGGAAGACATTCCGCTTTTGGTGCGGCACTTCGTCCAGGAATTCAGCCGCCGCAATAATCGCGCCATCGATACGATCCCTTCCGAAGCTATGGACGCGCTGATGCGCTATTCCTGGCCGGGCAACATCCGCGAACTCCAGAATGTCATCGAGCGGGCTGTTATCATCTCCCGCGGCCCAGTGCTTACGGTGGCTATCTCTGAACTCGACGCCGACATCGCGAAGCGGGATGCCGGCGGCAACGTAAGCCTTCAGGACACTCTTAACGAGACCGAGCGCAGCCAAATTCTGCGTGCGTTGGAATCAGCGAATTGGGTAATCTCGGGTCCCGACGGAGCTGCGGCTCGCCTCGGAGTGAAGCGGTCCACTCTTCAGCTTCGGATGCAGAAGCTGGGTATTCGCGTTTCCCGGACAGCTGTTCGGGATCAGAAATAGCCACTGGCGGTCTCTAGCGGCGCAATCTCAAGGTTGTCCATGTCGCTGGCAGTCGGCAGCCAGGATTCTGGCAAAACCGGCGTGAGCAGGCTCGTCGAGCCTAACTTTTTCAATCAGATACAGCGGCAGCGGCTTGGTACGACCGGTGCTTTTCCTTCGGGCGGATTGTTCAATTCAAGAACGCTTGAAGGAGAAGAATATGGCCTACACGATTTTGCACGTTGAAAGCAGCCCCTTGGGGGATCGTTCCGTTTCGCGGAAGCTGGCCGCAAGAATACTTGCGGAACTCAAGGCCAAGCATCCCGACAGCAAAATCATCGATCGTGATCTCGCCGCGATTCCTTTTCCGCATCTGAACGGACTTACTGTGGGCGCGTTCTTTACCCCACCGGAACAGCGGGATGAGATGCTTTCGGAGGCCATTAGACTGTCCGACGAGGCGGTAGATGACGTCATGGCGGCGGATGTCATCGTGATCGGGGCGCCGATGCACAATTTCAGTATTCCGTCTTCTTTGAAAGCCTGGATCGACCACATCGTTCGCACCGGCCGAACGGTCCGCTACACCGCGAAAGGACCAGAGGGGTTAGTGCCCTCCGGCAAAAAGGTAATCATCGCCTCTGCGCGCGGCGGCTTCTATTCGGATGGGCCTTCAAAGGCGCTGGATTATCAGGAGACCTATCTCAGGGCCGTTCTGGAGTTCATCGGGCTGACGGACATTACTTTCGTCCGCGCGGAAGGCGTGGGGAGAAGTCCGGAGGCGCAAAACACCGCGATGCAACTCGCGGAAGCCCAGGTCGCGAGTGCAGTACAAGCGGCGTAACACCGAACACGGAGTGCTCAAAATGAACACGGAAATCACGGTCCATCCGAAGCTTCAGCATTGCGGTCTGACGACAGGAAACCTGGACGGCATGCTTGACTGGTATCGAAAAGTACTCGGGATCGTTGTCCATGCTCGCGTGAATGCGCCCGCGGGTTCGCCGTTTAAGACGGTCGCGTTTGCAACGAACGACGAGGTGAATCACCGTCTTTCCTTCTTCGAGACGCCCGGTCTACCGAGCGATGGTGAAAGGGACCGGCACGCGAGAGTGCAACACATGGCGTTCGAATATAAGTCGCTCGATGATTTGCTCGGCACTTACCTTCGGCTGAAGAAACTTGGCATTCCGCTATTGTGGGCCGCAGACCAGTTTATTCAGACGGCGATGTACTACCAAGACCCCGACGGCAATATCGTTGAGCTGAACGTAAACAATTTCGCCGACGACTGGGCTGTGACAGAGCAGTTGCAACACTTGCCGGACCGGCTCCATGTGAATATCGATCTCGACAAGCTGATCGCAGCGCGCAAAGCAGGCGCCTCCGCATGGGAACTCCACGAGCGTGCTGTCGCCGGAGAGTTCACTCCCGCAGCATCGTACGAGCTGCATACGACGAAGTGGTGACGAGCCGGGTGCGCCACACACCCCCCTGAGGTCCTGGCGGAACAATGATCGGAACTAAGCCCTATGGCGAGCTGAAGCATTGCCAAATCAATGGCAAGCGAATGGCCTACATCGACGAAGGCGAGGGTGACGCAATCGTGTTTCAGCACGGTCAGCCAACGTCGTGTTACGTGTGGCGAAACGTCATGCCGCATTTGCAAGGAATGGGACGCCTGATTGCCTGTGATCTGATCGGTATGGGGGGCTCGGATAAGCTTGATCCATCGCTCGGGCCTGACCGTTATAGCCTCGCCACTCACGGTGAGTATCTCTCCGGTTTGTGGGATCAGCTGGATCTTGGGAATCGGGTGGTGCTCGTGCTGGACGATTGGGGTGCAGTCCTCGGTTTTGATTGGGTGGGACGAAATAGCCGGCGCGTGCGCGGAATCGTGCACATGGAGGGCATTGCCGCGCCCCTGATTTGGTCGGACATCCCCGAATACGGCCATGCTCTGTTCAAGGCGCTCCGTTCGCCGGAAGGCGAGCGCCTAGTCCTCGAAGAGAACATATTCATTGAAAAGATTCTGCCTCAAGCAGTCATGAGGCAGCTCACGGACGAGGAGCTGAACCGCTACCGTTCGCCCTACCGGAACTCGGGCGAAGATCGCAGGGCGATGCTGTCATGGCCTCGCAGTCTTCCGATCGACGGTGAGCCAACCGAGGTCGCTGGGGTCGTTAGACAGAACTGTGATTGGTTGGCCGAGAGCGGGCTGCCGAAATTGTTCATTAACGGCGAACCTGGAACGCTAGCGCGGGGCCGGCTGCGCGAGATCGTCCGGCAATGGCCGAACCAGACGGAGCTTACCGTGAAAGGTCGAAAGCTGTTACAGGAGGACAGCCCCGACGAGATTGGCGCAGCAATCGCGGACTTCGTTAAGAAACAACGCGAGTAGTTGGCGACTCCTCGTAGATGCGGTCACCCGAAACGGCATTCTGGGAGATCAGTCCCGTTAAGTCGCGGTCAGGTCTGGAACACGTCACTGGGCCGTATTGCGGCCTCCACACTGCCGGGCTGCACGCGCTCGCCCCACGCCGGCGGAAATTCTGCGAGCGCCCCGGCCGCCACGCCCGCGAAGCGGCGTGCATTTGCGTAAGGTTGTTCCTGCGCTTCCAGACGACGGCGCATTCCGCAGCGTTTCGGGCAAGCCGCCGGTGCCGCTCCGCGTCGGCAGGCGCGCCGGCGATGGCTGGATCGACCAAGGGCGAGCTACGGCAGCCAGAACAGCCCGCCGCGCCCGCGCTCGATCCGCGCCGGCGGAAATTCCGCGAGCGCTGCGGGCGGCGCGCCCGCGAAGCGGCGTGCGGCTTGCGTAGGCGTTCTGCGCCGCATGTGCCAAGCCGGTGGTCGTCGGCGTTACCACGACGAAGGGCGAGCTCCGTCAGCCAGCACCGCCCTCACCGCACGCGCTCGCTCCACGCCGGCGGAAATTGCACGAGCGCTTCGGCGGCGCGCCCGCGAGGCGGCGTAGCTGGTTGCGTAAGGCGTTTCTGCGCTGGCCAGACGCGGGCGCGTTGGGCGGCAGTGCGGGCAAGCTGCCGGTGCGCTGCGTGTTAGCCGTCGCTTCGGCGCTGGCAGGATCGACGAAGGGCGAGTCGCGGCAGGCAGAACCGCCCGTCGCGCACGCGCTCGATCCACGCCAGCGGAAATCCTGCGAGCGCCACAAAAAGTAGTGGAAGGGTGACCGATCAACCGGGAGCTGAGCGGACACGTTTCGGCACTGCGGCGTTACAGACGGTTTCTCCCCTTTGTGGGATCGCTTTTCCCTCTATTCGGCTCGCAAAGCCTCAATGGGGTTTACGGCCGACGCTCTGTGCGCGGGTATATAACTGGCGGCCACAGCAGCCGCGAGCAAGGCGGCGGACACGGCGCAATACGTCGCCGGATCGACCGGGCTGACTTCAAACAGAAGCGAGGACAGCGCGCGCATCAGCGCGGCAGCCGCCATGAGACCGAGAGCCACCCCGACCGCGGCGAGCAGCACCCCCTGGCGCACCACCATTGCCCTTAGCCTTGCTCCTTGGGCCCGAGCGCGATGCGAATCCCGATCTCCCGTGTGCGCTGCGAGACCGAATAAGACATGACGCCGTAGATGCCGATCACGCCTAGCAGCAGCGCCATTCCCCCGGCGATGGCCAGCATGACAAGGGTAAAGGAACTGCGCGCCATGGATCCGCGATAGACCTGCTCCATGGTGCGGATCCCAGCCAGCGGGACATCCGGATTGACGGACCACACGGCCTGCCGGATTTCGTTGATGAAGCTCTCGGAGCCGGCGCGGCTGCCGCGGATGGCGAAAACCGCTGTGCGCTGGATGAAAGTCTCCTCGTCATCGAAGTTCTTCATCATGACAGGGCAGTACACGGTGGTGGGCGCCTTCCGCTCGGCGCCGTCGCTGTGGACATCGGCCACCACGCCGACGATGGTGCGCCAGGGATCTTTGATGCTCAAGCGCACGCGTTTGCCGATGGCCGCCCCTGGGTTGCGCCAGAGCTCGCGCGCCATATTCTCGGAGACCAGCACGACCGGCTGTTGGCCATAGATGTCGGTCCATGTGATATCTCGTCCAGCAATCAGTCGCGTTCCCATGGTCTGGAAAAAACCCGGCACGATGAACTTGAAGCGGCGCAGCGGCGGCAGCTTCCCCTCGGTGTAGGGCCGGTCTTCGGGGTAGAGCACATCGGCGTAGTTGTTTCCGTCGGTGGGGATGGAGTCCACGAGTGCGGCCGCGGAAACGCCGGGGATGGCGGCGACTTTTCGCAGAATCTCCTGCTGCATACGCAGCACGCGCTCCGGCTCCTTCACTTGAGTTTCAGGGATGAAAACAGTCAGGGTCTGCAACTCACGTGGAGCTGTGAAGCCGGGCTGGACATTCCGCATGGCCTGAAAGGTGCGGATCATCAGGCCGGCGCTGATCAACAGAATCGCCGCCAGCGCCACTTGCAGGACCACCAGCGCATTGCGCGCGCGATGCGTCTCCCTGCTCTGGCTTAACGTTCGTCCCCCGGCCCGCAGTGCAGCCATCAAATGGGGCGCGGCAAATTTGATTACCGGTATCAGCCCAAACAGGACTCCGGCCACGAGCGATAGGGCCAGCGTGAACAGGAGGGCCAGAGGATCAAGTCTGATGTTTTCGAGACGAGGAAGGGGACGCCGGCGCCAGCCTGACGAGAAGGCGCAAGGCGCCATACGTGAGGCCCAATCCGGCCGCTCCACCAAGCACGCCCAGAAAAACACTTTCCACCAGAAACTCGCAGGCGATTTGGGGCGAGCCGGCGCCTAGAGCGGTGCGAATGGCAAGCTCCTGCTGGCGTCCTTCGGCGCGGACCAGAAGCAGGTTGGCTACGTTGGCGCAGGCGATGAGCAGCACCACACCGATACTGGCCATCAGCACCCAAAGCACTTTACCGAGGTCGCCGACTACGTCCTGCTTCAGCGGACGCAGACTGGGCTGGATGCGGGCGTCCTCGAATTGTTTCACGGTGAAGCCGGGGGGCGGCGGGAATTTCGCATTCACCATGGGAATCATGCGTGCGACATCGGCATTGGCCTGCGCCAGGGTGATGCCCGGTTTGAGCCGCGCGATGGACTGGTAGGCGAAGTTGCCGAGGAAAACTTTGGCACGCTCGAACCGAAGCGGAACGATCAAGTCCGGCTTCTCATTGAGGAACTGGAAGGTTTGCGGCATGACGCCAATGATCTCTCTGGCCGCTCCGTCCGCCACGATGCGGCGGCCGATCACGGAAGCATCGCCACCGAATTTGCGCTGCCAATAGCCATAAGTCAAAATCACCGTTTGCGGACTACCGTGAGTTTCGTCTTTCAGCGTGAACCACCGGCCGAGAATTGGTTGGACACCGAGGGCCTGGAGCGTGCTTGAAGTAACATCGATGGCCGCAACCCGCTCGGGGGCGGCGAACCACGTTGAGGTACAGGCAATCCTCACTCATACCGTTGCTGCGGAACCAATAGTCGGCGCCGGGTGAGGTGCGCTGCATGCACCGGGGACCGAACTGGTCGGCGTTGCGGGCGCCGGTCCAGTTCGTGACGGGTTGCGGCTCCCGCCAACGTAGGTCGCCGACAGGAGGCTGTGCGAACGGGATGCCCTTGAAGTTGCGCACACCGTCTTTGGGCGCGGAGGTGGATTCGAGGATGCCGTTCGCGGTCGTTACGCGGTCAGCGGCGAGGGCCGGCACTACCGCGGCGCTGCAGATAACGATGGCGGGGAAGAGAAAGCGCATACGAAGCCTCATCTGAGATTTCCGTCTTGGAATCTCTACCACAGAGTGTCGCCGATTGTGCCTCCGGGGTCAACGCAAGTGGAGTTGGTTTCCCGGGGGTGCATCGCGCTGACTGGTCCGCCTCGCGCGCGTCCACGCCGGCGGCGATTGGGCGATTCAGCCGGCACGCCCGCGAGGTGGCGTGCTGCTTACGGAGGTCCTGCGCAGCCAGACGCGGGGGCGTTCCGCGGACGGCTCGAGCAAGCTGCCGGTGCGCGCCGTGGCGGCAGCCGCGTCGGCTACGGCTGGATCGACCACGGGCGAGCTACCGGAGCCAAAACCGCCCGGCCCGCACTCGCTCGATCCACGCCGGCGGAAATTCGGCGGGCTGCTGGCGTAAGGCGCTCCTGCGCAGCCAGACGAGGGCGCGTGCCGCGGCGGTTCGGGCAAGCTGCGTGCGCGCCGTGCGTCGACGCCCGCCCGCGCTCGATCCACGCCGGCGGAGTTCTACGAGCGCTGCGGCCGGCACACCCGCGAGACGGCGGGCTGCTTGCGTGGGGCGTTCCTGCGCAGCCGGACGAGGGCGCGTCCGCGGCGGTGCGCGCCTGTCGGCAGCCGCTTCGGCGATGGCTGGAGCGACCAGGGGCAAGCTACGGGTCCATTAGCCCAGCTAAACTGGTAGCAATTGTCGATCCCCAAGATCGCCCCTATGCCGCTGGCGCAACTGCGCGCGCCCTTCGACCATCCGGACTGGTTGTTCGAAGTGAAGTATGACGGCTTCCGCGCGCTGGCATGTTTGGAAGGCGGCACCGTGCGCCTGGTTTCGCGCAAGGGGAACACGTACAAATCCCTTCCGGCGCTATGCCGGTCGCTCGCCGCGTGCATGACTGTAAGCGACGCGGTCCTGGACGGTGAGATCGTTTACCTTGGCCCGGATGGCAAGCCGCAGTTCTACGATCTTATGCGCCGCCGAGGCCCTCAGTATTTCTACGCGTTCGACCTGCTGTGGTTGAACGGGCGTGACCAGCGCGGCTTGCCCTTGCTGGAGCGCAAACGGCGGTTGCGGGAAATCGTGCCGCGGGCACCGTCGCCGCTGCTGTACGTGGACCACGTGGTCGGCGCCGGCGTGGACTTGTTCGAGGCTGTCGGCCGGAATGACCTGGAGGGCATTGTCGCCAAGCGGGCCGACGCGCGATACACACCGGAAGAGCCGACGTGCGTGAAAATCAAAAGTCCGACGTACAGCCAGATCGAGGGCCGGCAGGAGCTGTTCGAGAAACGACGACCGGCCGCACGGTGATCGACAGGAGCCATATCAGGCCAAGCGGGTTTCCGTCAGATTGCTTTGGCCCACGATTGGGAGTAGACTTTGTCAGACGGATAATAAGATCTGAATTTGCGGGTGGCCCCTATGATCGGCCCCACCATCTCGCACTACAAAATCACCGAGAAGCTCGGGGAAGGCGGGATGGGGGTGGTCTACAAGGCCTTCGACCGCCATCTGAAGCGCTTTGTTGCTCTCAAGGTACTGCCTCCGGAGAAGGTCGCCGACCCGGAGCGCAGGCACCGCTTCGTCCAAGAAGCCCGGTCCGCCTCGGCCCTCAACCACCCCAACATCGTCACGGTCTACGATATCGACCAATCGGATGGCGTTGATTTCATCGCCATGGAGTACGTCGAGGGCAAAACCCTCGGCGCACTCATCGGGCACGAGGGGTGGCAGCCAAGCGAATCCCTGAAGTACGCCGTCCAGATCGCGGATGCGCTGGCCAAGGCGCACGCAGCCGGCATCGTGCATCGCGACCTTAAGCCGGGCAATGTGATGGTCACCGCCGAAGGGCGGGTGAAGGTGTTGGACTTTGGACTGGCGAAGCTGGCCGCGCCAGCCGCTGCGACCGCTGTCGGCGCGGATGAAACGACCCGCAGCCTCGCTGTGGACCAACCGGTTACCGGAGAAGGGGTCGTCTTCGGCAGCGTTCCCTACATGTCGCCGGAGCAGGCCGAAGGCAAGCCGGTGGATGCGCGCAGCGACATCTTCGCATTCGGCGCGGTGCTCTATGAGCTGCTGAGCGGGCGGCGGGCGTTCCACGGGGAGAACTTGATCTCCACCATGGCGGCGATTCTGCACGGCGAGCCGGCGCCGCTGGATGCGCCGGCCGCGCTGCAACAGATCGTGAAGCGCTGTCTGGCGAAGCCGCCGGGGCAGCGCTATCAGACCATGGCCGAGTTGCGGGAAGCGTTGGGAAAAGCGGCGCAGGCGGGAGTGCCCACGCAACAGCAGCCATCCATCGCGGTGCTGCCGTTTGCCAACATGAGCCGCGATGCCGACGACGAATACTTCAGCGACGGGCTGGCCGAGGAGATCATCAATTTTCTGGCCCAGATTCCGGGGCTGAAGGTGACCGCGCGCACTTCGGCGTTCGCGTTCCGCGGCAAGGAGCAGGACATCCAGAAGATCGCGGAGGCGCTGCACGTGCGAACGGTTCTGGAAGGCAGCGTGCGGCGCTCCGGGAATCGCATTCGCGTCACGGCCCAGCTCATCAACTCCGAGGACGGCTTTCATCTCTGGTCGCGGCGCTATGACCGGGAGATGGCGGACCTGTTCGACTTGCAGGACGAAATCGCACAGGCCATCGCGTCCGCGTTACAGGTGGAGCTTTCCGGAACGCCCGCGCGGTTGCAGCAGTACAAGCCCAGCCTGCCAGCTTATGAGGCTCTGTTGAAAGCGCGGCACTATCTGGGGATCTTTCGTCCGGACTTGCTTCCGCGGATTAAGGAATGCTTCGAGCAAGCCATCGCGCTGGATCCGAAATTCGCGCTGGCCCACTGCGAGTACGCGGAGTATTTCTCGGCCATGGTATATATGGGAGCGCTGTCGGCCAACCAGGCCTTGCCCATGATGCGCTCCCTCGCGCAGAAGGCGCTGGAGTTGGATCCCTCCCTGTCCGAAGGACACGCGAGGCTGGGCTTCGTGGCGGCCTATCTCGAATACGACTGGAAAGAAGCGGAGAGGTGCTTTCGCCTGGCGATGGCGCGCGATCCCGTTCCGGTCCTTGTGCGCCTCGACTACGCCGGGGGTTACCTTATGCCCAGCGGCCGGCCGACCGAAGCCCTTCAGCAGATAGAACTCGGACTGCAAGATGATCCGCTAAATCTGCTTCTGCGACTTAACCGGGCGGGCTGCCTCGCCGCAGCCGGCCGCGACGAGGAAGCTGCCGAGGGATGTCGCGAACTTCTGGAATTCAATCCGGCCATGGAGAGTGCGCAAACAACCCTGGCCGCTCTGCATGCGCTGCGGGGGGAGTTGGACCAGGCGCTGGCGTTCAGCGAAAAGGCTTACGCCCTCGCGCCTCTGGTGCCCGGCACGATCGGATTGCTCGCCGGGCTACTGAAGCGCACCGGAGATACGCGCCGGGCGGATGAACTGCTCCAGAAGCTCCGGCCCTTCGATGCGTTCGGCGCTCCCCGAGGCCTGGCGATTTACCACTGGGTGCTCCGGGAATTCGACGCGGAAGCGGACTGGCTAGAGAAGGCCATCGACCAGCACGACCTGTACGGTGCCTTGTATCTGCGGGGCTTGTTAGGAAGGGGACTGCACTCCACTCCGCGCTGGGCTGGGTTGATGCGGAAGCTCAATCTGTCGGAATCGTGATCACGTGCAGGCACAATGCGTAAGCTCGCAACCCGTGAATGGCCTGGCGGCTGCCTTAAGAACCGTTATCGCGCGAGGATTATGGTCTGTCCGACCGCCAATCGACCGATGCGAGTGACCGCGCCATAGATTCCGGCGGTGTTCTGATTCGCACGAACTACCGGAGAAGGCCCCGTGACGACTGCGGACCCTTTAGGGCTCCAGATCCAGACGGTACGCCATCAAAAAGTCCAGGATGTCGCTGGCTTCCATCATGTCTTTAGCCGCAAAGCGAACGCTGTGTGAGTCCGTGCGCGTGAACACTCGCCCCAGGTACGATAGCGCCTCAGCCGGGGTCACGCTCTTGAACGAGATATCCACCGTTACCGGTGTCGCCACCATGTAAGGCTTGCGCCCAGACAGCCCTCGTACGGCCGCCGCGGCCTTCTCTCGGATCAGCCGCTGCGCGGCTTCCGGCGTCTTCGTCTCGGCCGCATGGAAGCCGAGTGTCCGTTTGGTTTCGGCCGCCTCCACATCGCCGATCGCCGCGCGCACCTCGGTGATAGCCGCATCATCGCCCGAAATAAAGATCACTGGTACGCCAAACTGGCCCGCAATCGCGGCGTTCCAGGCGCCCTCCGTCACAGGCTGTCCGTTCAATGCCACACGCGTCAGGCGCGCGCTGGAGAACGTGTGCGCGCGCACGCCCTTCGCGTTGTGCGTAGACGCGTGATAACCCACGAACATCGCGGCATCGAAGCTCCCGTCGATCCCGCCCATCATGCCGCCATGCCGTGGATCGCCTCGGACGATCCGCACGTCAGGCGGGAACTGCTCGATCAGCAAGTTCTGTTCGTTGCCGTGGGCGTCGGCGATGACGAACTCCGTGGCCCCGGCCTGCCGCGCGCCCTCCATCGCCGCCAGCGTTTCCTGCGTCATGAAGTTGCGAAAGCGGTCGTACTCGAAAAATCCGGGCATCAACTGGTCCACCGAAACCACGCCCGCGACCCCCTCCATATCAACTGATATAAAAACCTTCAGCGTCCGCGGCTGCTGGCCGTAACTGATCGCAATCCCGGTGAACGTAATGAACAAGGCGAGCGCACTTCGCATATATCAGCACAGTATATCGGAGTTGGAGTCTGACCCTGCAATCCACTGGTCACAAGACTCCGTGCGGCTTATAGGATCTCCAGCGCCTGGATGGCGCCCTAGAAACCTGAGTCCGCGCCGCCGAGCTTGGCACGCTATATTTGAGTGGCTGCCTTATTCGTCATTTCACTAGGTAACTCGGCCTAGGCGATGCGCGTCCGGGCGCGCTCCGCCCGCTATTCAGGCGCGGTAATCGCACGTGCAGGCGCAAAATAACCCTTGCGCCACGCGACGTGGAGCGGCAGACCAGGTGTGGGCCGCAGACGGACCTTGATTTTGCGGTACAGCCCGTCATTACTGGACCTGCCCGGTGAGAAGTACAGGACGTAGAGGTCACGAATCGCGGCGCTGACCTTCCACATAGTCTCGGGCAGATCGTTGACGTTGGCGACCTGCCAGAATCTGCCGCCGGTTTCCTCGGAAAGCCGCTTGAGGAGGCTCACGTCGTCGAGGCTCAGTCGGATCCAGCGGGAGAGTGCGACGGAGTAAATGCAGACATCGGCTTCCCGCACCAGGCTGTAGATCTCGCCTCTGGTGTAGCGGCTGCTATTCTCGCCGCCATCAGAGAGAATCAACAGAGCTCTGCGCGAATTGCGGGCATGCTTCAGATGTTGAATCGCCAGGTAGATCGAATCGAGAAGGGCCGTCGTGCTTCTGGCTGAGATCCCCGCTAGTGATTGTTCGATCCGCTGCGGGTCGTCCGTGAGATCACATAAGAGCTTAGGGGAGTCGCTGACCTCGACGGCAAAGAATTCGTCACCTGGTATTACGGTCCAAAACAAATCGGCGACAGCAGCGCGCGATTGGTCAAGTTTCCCTTGCATGCTGCCGCTAGCGTCGAAAACAATGCCCAGGGAGATCGGTGCGTCTTCCGCCGTGAAGTATTTGAGCCGCCGCTCGATGCCGTTTTCGAAAATCTGGAAGGCATCGCGAGTCAGGCCGCGAAATGGCGCACCCCGCACGTCAGTCACGGTAACCGGTACCAAGACCAGGTTGGCATCGACGCGAATGGAGGTATTCGGGCGGGTTTGCCGATACGCATGGGCGCGGGGCACCAGTGTAACCTGCGGACCATCTACGCTCTGGACTCCGGCCGCGCCGATCCAAGCCAGAGCTACGGCGATCGATGTGACCAAGAACATTTGCGCCTTCCGGTTCTCCAACTCCTATTATGCGCCTCCGCGAGATGCTTGAGCCGCCTGAGCGCGGTGCTTTATCAACACAATGCTCGACGCTGAGGGGACACGTAACGGGCTAGCCCATTGCTGCCACTCGCCGAGAGCTAGCTGTCGAGAAACTCTACTCTACTGGGGGTCTGCTAGTCGTAGAATTTCACAGCGCTTGACAGCCCAGGGAACCGATCTCCCACACCCCTGCGTCTATTATCGTGATGAACCGAGTGAAGAAAGAAAGAATGTCAGACGCGACCCAGAGGATCCCGCGGCTGTCAATCCCCTCGGTATCCTGCGACTGTGGAAATAGCGGTGCGCACGACAGGTTCTACCCGTGTGACATTGAAGGCCGGCCCCAGACAACCAGTAGCTTCTTGTAACTGTGATCGTTGCGGCAACATAATCGAGCTCGCGACGGGGAAGAGCGTCGCGCACCGTTCATTTGCCTCTAGCGCCGGCGTGTTCCGCGCGGGCCATGAGCCGCACGCAGACTAGAACAAAACCACCTTGACCATGTTTTCGCTCTACCGTTGTGGATCTCCGGCGAGGCCGACGTGAAAAAACATACAACGAATCGGGAGCGGCAAGGGCCTTCTAGGCGCAGCACCATCCTTCGGTGGGTGTTGACCTGCTCCTATCTTCTGATCTATCGTAATAAGAGAATCTGATAGTCCGAAAAGAGACCTCAGAGAGAGCCGCTCTGGGGTCGAAGTCGAGTGTGACGTTTCGACGCTTTGATCCACCCGGACGGACAACCGGCTTCTTCAGCAAGGCTGGCGATTGCGCCCAGCCAAGAAGGAGGCCTTCCTATGGCACACCTTCCTTGCTGCAATCTGCACCCAGACTGCCGCATGGCCCCGACGGTCGTCCTTGTCCACAATTCCATGGGAGCGATTGAGACCTTTGAAGCTTACCAATGCCGTCGAATGCACTGCGCACGGCACTACTCAGCCGGGCGAGGGTATTTCGATATCACCGACCCGGCTTGCGAGTGCGTCGAAGACTTAACGGCACGGAACCACTCTTGCATGCATCACGGCGAAACCCTATTCGTCCGGTGGTCCGATGACGGAAGCGGTTACGTTTATGAGTGTCCCGTAGCGGATTGCGGCTTTACGGAGTCACTTCAGCCGGTCGGCCGCGCGGAAGAATGGCTCGTGGGGTAATAAATGCCTAACCACATCAACGCCAGCTCACATCAATCTCGGCTTACCGCCACCGATCCCGATGAGACTAAGGTTGCGGCACTAGCCTACCAGTTATGGTTGGAAAGAGGCTGTCCGATTGGATCGGATCAAGATGACTGGTTTCGAGCAGAAGGCATGCTCAAAAACGCACTCGTCGTGAAGTGCCAAGATCTGTTCAGACGTCCATCGATCCCCTACCGCGATACTCGCACCGAGTCCGAAATGCCGGTCGAGTTCGCTTCAGAACAATGGCAGGGACATTGGGAGGTATGGGAACGTGAATGGGGCGGCGCCCGCTGGGTCTGGGATGTACGTGACTCAAGCGTTGGAGTTTTGAATCGAGCGTGTCCTCCCGGTAAGGCTGCGTAGGCGGTTCGACGGCCCCGTTCGGGGGCGGCCTCGGCTGACCGCTCAGGGCGGCAGAGGCCGCGTTCCGCGGGCGTTAACGAGACAAGGCCAAGCCCGTTGGTTCCGATAAATTCTAGCGTGGCGTGTCGGCGTCCCAGCGACCACGTTAACCCTTAATATACCGGCCAATCTCGTAATCTGAGGAATGGGCTTGTACCGTGGCGGGCGGAAAGGAGTATTCTTTTTTCGTTCGATGCTTGCTTACCAGGAGGGTGAAGCCCTACGCGAGTCGG
>Ga0181523_10000906_pt1 | contig 32895 bp, 28 predicted proteins | sample PEATcosm2014_Bin_43_FD_119752 | JGI IMG/M metagenome (GOLD analysis project Ga0181523, IMG submission 119752) | Peatland microbial communities from MTU Mesocosm Facility, Houghton, MI, USA - PEATcosm2014_Bin05_30_metaG | ecosystem: Environmental > Terrestrial > Soil > Wetlands > Peat | place... | reverse complement strand
GCCGGGCGGCGTCGAGGCGTGGAGCCCGGCGGCGGAGAAACGAACCATTGGATGTCTTCATGGCCCCATTTTTACCACCGCCACCCGCTGATCAACAGGGGGACGCTCCTTTACCGCTTACACCCAAAGCCTCTCATCATCAGCTAAGGTTGCCAGCGTTGGAGTAAACTGCAACGCAGAAGCCGCTAAATCTGGAGGTGCTCCAATTCTGCTCAGACTATTCTTGATCTCTTCAACGGCAAAATGCGGAACAGCAATTTTTCCTTGAAATGTTTCAACTTCTAATCTCTGCGGAGTAAATGCTTTGTATCGATGCTCTTGGATCAGGCCTGTCAATTCTGGCGCGAAGTGTTTCCATTCCGGCATAGTTATTTTCATCCTCTCTCGATATTCTTTGAGGAATACTGTCAATTTCACTCTTGCGTAAGCCAACTTGGCGAGTTCATCCGGTGGAACCTTAAGTTTGTCTCCTGTGGATGATTTGACCTCGATTGTTTGCAAATCTTTTTGGATATCGTCAAGAAGCACCTCCAACTCCTGTCGAACATAATTCAATTTGGTAGTTTCACGCTCATAGGCGCTTGCAGCATCCTTGAATTCAGCGTCCTCTTTCTTGAGAATTTCGTTGAGTTTGGTCTGTTGTTCGATTTTGTCTTCTCGCAATTCCAACGTCATTTCTTGCCCGTCGCGAGCGATCTCGTTCGTCGCCTCCTCATATCTGTTCTTGATTTCTCGTAGCTGTTCGGCGTTCTCCGCATTCTTCGTCGAAACTTCCTTTTCTAATTCTAACTGAAAGGTCGCTACCTTCTCGTCGATCTCTTCGCGGACAAGAGTCATTCTCTCGGAGTATTCCTCTCTGAACCTCTCAAAAGCCGCCGTTGCCTTGTCGTAATCTAGTTGGAATTGTTGTTTCTGAAGCTTTTCCTCAGTCGCAAGCTGATCTTTCTGATCGGCTTTCCCGTGTTCCACTGAACGCCAAACGACTCCCAAGGCAATTTGGGATGCCCCTAATAGCACTAAGCCAAAAAACAATGAAAGGTGCGTATTTTCGCAAATTATTAAAACAATCTTACGAGATAAGCCCTGTAATGGGTTCTTCATAGAATACCTACTCGCCTATTATATTGTGGACAAAGGTTTCGCGCCATGCAAGAAAAATGCCACGCCCTGTCCGCTCTTGTCCACCAAGAAATAAAAGGATCCTCAGAAGCAAATAGTTCTTGGCTTGACGGCTGCAAAGGGGCAGTCGGCCTTCACGACGCCAATAAATCCCGCTGCCAGTTCATCAGCTCGCCTTGATGGCGGTCCCAATCTTCGGCCAGGGCCAGGAGCGTGGCGCGGCCGGCGCAAAAACTGGATTTTTACTCCACCTTCATGCTCAGGCTGTGGAATGGCTGTGAAATGTGAGGTCAGTGTCCACGAGCCAGCTCATTCGCCGGGCTTGTAAAACTGCTTCTTACGAGGTGGAATCTCGAAGGACTCCGGGCAGGCCATGTAAGTATTGAACCAGTCCGCGCCTGAGTTTGCGCCATTACCCGCCAAAGGACTCGATGTCTCCGCCCGATGTTGATCGATCCAAGCGGTCAGCTTGACGAAGTCTTCCAGTGGCAGTTTTTCAACCGCGCGTTCAATTTCTTCAACCGTAATCACACTATAAAAGTAACCGAGCAAGCGGAAAGTGACAAGGTGTTTTCATCGCTTTTCTTCTTAATGGGGGACTCCGCCTGGCCACGCTCAAAATCGATACGGATCGCCATGGTTTTGTATAATCGGCTGCAAAGGGGCAACTGGCCCTCACGACGCCAACAAATCCCGCTGCCAATCCATCAGCTCGCCTTGATGGCAGTCCCAATCTTCGGCCAGGGCCAGGAGCGTCGCGCGGCTGGCGATCAAAGTGGGGTCCAATTCCAATTCCATCGCGCGGCTGTTTCGCCTCTGTTCCAATTGGGCAAAGCGCTGGCGCTGGGCTTCGGTGTGGCGGTGCGAATGGAAGCGAAGAATCTGCGGATGCTCGCCGGGCGACACCGCCAAACCCTTTTCGATGGCTTCGCCCAATCCATCCCTGCGCCGGGGCGAAAAGTGACGCGGCAACAGGTGGTCAATCGGGCGATGCTCGATGACCGCCGCGGAAATATCCACCAGCGCCTCATGGCTGAGCACAAAGTAAGGCGGTTTGTTGGCTGCAATCGCTTCCTTCTCGCGCCAGCGCCAAATCTCTCGCAAAACCGCCAGCGCGGCGCGGGCCAGCTTATGGCTGCCTTTGAGACGCCACACCAAGTCCGGTTCGTGCGCGGCGGGCATGGCGCATTCGGCAATCAGCCGGTCGCAGGATTGCTCCAGCCAGGCCAGGCGCTGCTTCTGCCGCAACTGCGTTTGCAGGATGTCGCTCAGCGCCTTGAGATGCCGCGTGTCGTGGCGCGCGTAATCCTCCATGCGCGGCGTGAGCGGGCGTTTGGACCAATCGGCCTTCTGCGATCCCTTTTCCAGGACCACGCCCAGGTATTTCTTGACCAAATGGCCCAACCCAAATTCGCGCTCGCCCAGCAGGCGGCTGGCCAGCATGGTGTCGAAAATCCGGTTGGGGACGAAACCATGATTCTTGCGCAGCAGCCGCAAATCATAATCAGCCCCATGCAGGATCAATTGGTGCTTTTTCAGCTCCAGCCAAAGTGGTTGCAGATCCACCCGTGCCAGCGGATCAATCAGGCGGTCGCCCTGCGCCGTGCTCAGTTGAATGAGACAAAGCTTTTCCGGGTAGGCGTGCAAACTATCCGCTTCCGTGTCCAAAGCCAGCCAGTCCGCGGCGCGCAGCGCGGGCAGGAATTCCGTCAATTTACCGTCCGAATCAATCACAATCCGGGCACTTTACGGCAAAGCTGTCCTAATTTAAACCTTGAAATTCCATCCCTGCACCCCGCATCGTGTTGCCATGAATCTGGCCCGCGCCCTGGCAAAGTCCGTGAAACGTCACCCGGACAAGACCGCGCTGTTTTGGGGCGGCTCGAAATTTTCCTACGCAGACCTCTGGTCGCAGTCGCTTTGGGTGGCGGACCAACTGCGTTCGGAATTTGGCGTGCGCGCGGGGGATCGTGTCGGCCTCTGGCTCAAAAACTGCCCGGAATTTGTCCCGGCCCTTTTCGGTGCTTTGCAAACCGGCGCCGTCGTCGTTCCCATCAACAATTTTCTCAAGCCGCCGGAAGTCAGCTTCATCCTGGCCGATGCGGAAATCGACGTCATCATTCTGGATGAAACGATGCGGGAGGGGTTTGAGAAATTGCGGACGGGCCGGCCCGGCTTAAGGGCGCTGCGCGTGGAAGACTTCGCCAGCCTTGCCGCGCCGGCGAAAGCGGGTCAGGAGTGCCGCGGTTCGGAGTCCGACCTGGCGGTCATCATCTACACCTCCGGCACGACGGGCCATCCCAAAGGCGCGATGCTGTCGCACGGCAATTTGCTGGCCAACGTGGAAAGCTGCCGGCGCGTGCTGGAAGCGGTGGGAGAAGACCGGATTGTCGTGCTGCTGCCGATGTTCCACAGCTTTATGCTGACGGTGGGCGTATTGCTCCCCCTGCTGATCGGCGGCTCAATCGTTTTGATCAAAACCCTGCATCCTCCAAAAAACGTCGTGGCTGAAATCGTGCAACACCGGGCCACTCTCCTGCCGGCCGTCCCGCAATTCTTCCGCGCGCTGACCCACGGCTCCGTGCCGCTCGATTTGCCGCTGCGGCTGTGCATCAGCGGCGCCGCCCCGTTGCCGGCGGAGATCTTGAAGGAGTTTACCGCCCGTTTCCCCATTCCCTTGTTGGAAGGCTACGGCCTGAGTGAAGCCAGCCCGGTGGTTTCCTTTAATCCGATTCACGGCCCTTGGAAAGCCGGCTCCATCGGCGTGCCCATTTCCGGCGTCGAGGTTTCCGTGCAGAACGATTCGGGTGAAATCCTGGGCGCGAACGCAACCGGTGAAATCTGCGTGCGGGGCGGCAACGTCATGCTCGGTTACTGGAAGCAGCCCGGGGAGACGGCCAACACGATGCGTCAGGGCTGGCTGCTGACGGGCGACATCGGTCATGTCGATGCCGACGGTTATTTCTACATCACGGACCGAAAGAAAGACATGCTGCTGGTCAACGGAATCAATGTATATCCGCGCCAGATCGAGGAAGTGCTTTACTCGTTTCCAGGGGTGAAAGAAGCCGCTGTCATCGGCGTGCCGGATGAACGCAGAGGGGAACAACCGCTGGCCTTTGTCGCGGCGCACGACGGGATTGAATTGGAGGAAGGGCTGATGTTGCAATTCGCGCGCAAGCAATTGGCGGACTATAAAGTGCCGCGGCACATTGTTTTTTTGCCGGCGCTGCCGCGCAATGCGACCGGGAAAATCCTCAAAACCGAACTGCGCAAGGCCGCCGCAGCCCCCTCGTAATTGCTTTATTATATGTTCCATTGCAAGGAGTTACATAAAAACAGGACTTTTACGTGTTGACGGTGGCGATAGGCGGCTCATAGACTGTTGCCACTGCACAGAAGTGCCTGAAGCGCGCTGTGCGCTACAATTTTATGCCTGAAGGATATTGTGTAAAATGCAAAGCAAAGAAAGAGATTGCCGAGGCCGTGGAAGAAACGATGAAGAACGGCCGAAAGGCCATCAAAGGCAAATGTCCGACTTGTGGCGTGGTGATGTTTAAGATCCTTGGCGGGAAAGCGGCGACAACGCCGAAAAGCTCCACCCAGCCAGGCTGACTTCTCTATGGCGCAACAACTCGCATACGTCATCATCACGCCTTACACGCTTCACAAATCCCGCACCGGCGGGATTCTGGCGCGGTTGATCACACGCACCGGCCTCGACATGGTCGCGGCGCGCATGTTCGCCCCCAGCCCGGAATTGGTGCAGCAGTATTCCGACGTGATTGTTTCCGCGGCCGATTCACAGGACCGGCGCGTGCAGGAATTGATCCGCGATTACATCCTGCGCAATCTGGCGCCCGACCCCAAAACGCATCGCCCGCGCCGGGTCATGATGCTTCTCTTCCGCGGCGAAGAAGCGGTGCGCAAGGTTCGTTCTGTCATTGGCAATATCTCGGCCGAACGCCGCGGAGGCGAAACCATTCGCGACACTTACGGGGACCTGATTCTGGATGAACATGGCAACGTCCGTTATTTCGAGCCGGCCGTTCTGGCGGCTCCCTCCCCCGAAGAAGCAGGCATCAAGCTCAAACTCTGGTCCCACTATTCCGATACCGACGGCGGTTTGGTGGAGCGAACCACGCCTTATGCGCCGGGTGAAACCCCGCAGCGCACTTTGGTGCTCATCAAGCCGGACAATTTTCGGTTTGCCACCGGCCGGCCCGGCAACGTCATCGATTTTCTCTCCCGCACCGGCCTTTACATTATCGGCATCAAAGTCCACCGCATGAGCGTTGCCCAGGCGGCGGAGTTTTACGGTCCCGTGCGCGAAGTCTTGCGCACCAGGCTCAAAGACGTCGTCGCTTCGCGCGCCAAAGCGATTTTGGAAAAGGAATTCGGCTTCAAAGTCCCGGCCGCGGCGGAACAACAACTGGGCGAAATTCTCGGACCCCCTTTTGGCGACAATCAATTCGAAAACATCGTCAAATTCATGTCCGGCCGCGCCCCATCCGATTGCGATGCCAAACAGATGGAGCAGCCGGGAACGGAAAAGTGCATTGCGCTGGTCTATGAAGGCGTCGAAGCCATTCGTAAAATTCGCGACGTGCTCGGCCCGACGGATCCCTCGAAAGCGCCGCCGGGATCGGTCCGGCGCGAGTTTGGGCAGAACATCATGATCAACGCGGCCCACGCTAGCGATTCGGCCGAAAGCGCGGAGCGGGAACTGGGCATCATCAACGTCGGCGAAAACAACTTCCGCGCCGTCATCGAAGAATTCTACGGCAAAAGTTAGGGCTGTCTTCAAGCCTGCGCCTGATTTTGCAGGCAGCGTTTGAGCGCGGCATGGCGCGGGTGGAACCCCTTCGCCAAAAAAACCACGCGAGGAGGCCATGGCTCCTGCCAACTGTGCCCGAATTCCACCACGAAGGAAAAGGTCAATGGCTTCGGAATGAACTTCGTGGCCTTCGTGCTCTTCGTGGTTCCAATTGTCTCAAGTCTTTGCCGCGCAATCTCTTAACCCTGTTTTCTCCGAAAATGAATGTTATTTAAACTTTCTTTAACATATCTGTTGACGCATAAATATATTAACTGTAATATTCGTTTAGTGAATGACCAATTAAGGCCATTGCGGAAAGGCAGAATTATGAAGGATGAATTAAGAATTGAATCGCAGACAGAAATATGCAAGGGCAGAAAAATCACGAAAAGCCCATCTTTCTGCCCAACTCATTTTTCTGCCATCCTTCCGCTGGGCTGCAAACCGCGGAGCGCACCCGGGCCGCGCCGAAGCCGCAGCGGCGAAGGCGGGTCAAGCTAAATCAAAGTGGATCAAACCGATGTCAGAGTCTCACCCCACCGGCAATCAATATGCAACTACTTTAAAATGAACAACTTGCAGAATAAACAGCTCTCATCCGGTCAAACCGTGTTAAACTTAGTTAAGCATGGTCAAAATAAGCCAATCCGCCTCTGACTCCTGAAATCCGTGGTTAAAGCTGCTGAAAATCAGCGCAGCACAAAACCGGCTTTGTGCCAAAGGCAAAAATCCTTACAAAAGGAGTGTTGCCAACACCGGGAATTCTGTATTTGATAGCCGGCACGGAACAACAATACATTCAACGATATGCACATCCAATTAGGCTCCCTCGATTACGCCATCCTGCTCATTTATGTCGGTTTCGTCATTGGCATCGGCTTCGCCCTGACGCGCTACATGAAGACCTCCTCGGATTTCCTCACCTCCGGCCGCTCCATCCCGGCCTGGGTCACCGGCCTGGCCTTCATCTCGGCCAACCTTGGCGCGCTGGAGTTGGTCGGCATGGCCGCCAGTGGCGCCAAGTACGGCATCGCCACAGCGCATTTTTACTGGGTGGGTGCGATTCCGGCCATGATCTTCCTCGCCGTCTTCATGATGCCTTTTTACTACGGCTCAAAAGCCCGCTCGGTGCCGGAATACCTCAACATGCGCTTCGACCAACGGGTGGCTACGCTCAATGCGCTCTCCTTTGCCGTCATGACGGTCTTCGCCTCGGGCATTTCGATGGACGCGCTGGCCAAACTGCTTCACTCGCTGCTCGGTTGGGACTATAATCTGGCGCTCTGGATTTGCTCCGGCGTGGTGCTCGTGTATGTGTTGAAAGGCGGCCTGACCTCGGCCATTTACACCGAAGTGCTTCAATTCTTCATGATCGTCCTGGGCTTTGCCCCGGTGGTGTACCTGGGACTTAAAGATGTCGGCGGCTGGGACGTCATCAAACAACAACTTGCCGGCGTGGCCGTTCACCCATCCGCATTGAATCTCTGGGATGATCCGGCGAAAAGTTTTGCTCCGGACGCCTGGACCAGCGCATGGAAGCCGGTTCTGGCGGGGCCTTCTGCCAATCCCATGGGCGTGGATTGGTTCGCGATGGTGTTCGGTCTCGGGTTCGTCCTTTCGTTCGGTTATTGGTGTACCAATTTCCTCGTCGTGCAGCGCGCCATGGCGGCCAGAAACATGAGCGCGGCGCGGCGCACTCCGTTGATCGCAGCCGTGCCGAAGATGTTGTTCCCCCTGCTCGTCATCCTGCCCGGCATCCTCGCCGTCGCCTTGACCACCCTGCCCGGCAAGAATTACCGGATTCCCCAGGCCCAGATCGAAGCCGCCAATTATCCCGCGGCCATTGCGGCGTTGAATCAGGCGATCACAGACCACGCCACGCCCGAGGACGCGGTCAAGGCGTTGAAGGTCGCGGCGGGCGTGAAATTCAACAAGGCCAAGGTGGACGCGCTCTTGAAAGAGCAAATTCAGTCTCTCCCTCAAGCGCAGGTGGAGTCCCAACTTCAGGACGCGGTGGTCAATGATTACGACGATGTCATCTTCTCGCTCGTGAAGAAGTATTGCCCGCCCGGCTTGCTCGGTCTGGCGCTCACCGGCTTGCTCGCCTCCTTCATGGCCGGCATGGCCGGCAACGTCACCGCCTTCAACACCATTTGGACCTACAACATCTACCAGGCGCACCTGGCTCCCAACAAATCGGATGAACACTACGCCTGGATGGGCCGCTTCATCACCGTTGTCGGCATATTGATCAGCATCGCCTGCGCCTATGTGGCGCGGATGTACGACAACATCATGGACGTCCTCCAGCTCGTATTCGGCTTTGTCAATGCGCCCCTTTTTGCGACCTTCCTGCTCGGCATGTTCTGGGCGCGTTGCACCGGCACTGGCGCGTTCATCGGTTTGCTCGGCGGCATTTCCACCTCCGCCCTCTTCCATGGATTGACCATGGCCGAGGGCAAAGGCGGCTGGCTGGGGGCAGACTTGTTTACGTTTAATTCAACCATGGCCCAGAATTTCTGGCTGGCCAGCTTCGCGTTCACCGTCTGTTTCCTCCTCACCGCCGGCATCTCCCTCGCCTCGGCCCGCACCAAGACCGACCAGGACCTCAAGGGCCTGGTCTATTCCCTGACACCCAAAATCAAGGACGAGGAGCAGTCGTGGTTCCTGCGGCCGGCAGTGCTGGGGGTCATTCTCTTGGGCTGCTGTGCGGTGCTTAACTGGATCTTCTTTTAACCTCAAAACGAAAGGAACAAAAACTTATGGGTCTCGATATTCGCTGGCCAATTGGCCTCATGTTTTCCCTCATCGGCGTGCTGTTGACCGGCTATGGCGCGATGACCAGTTCGGATGCCGAATTGTACAAACGCTCCCTCGACATCAACATCAACCTCTGCTGGGGCTTGGTGCTGCTTGTTTTCGGCGTCATCATGCTCATCTTCGCCTGGCGCGGCAGAGCCGGGACCGGCCAACCCGCCGCCACCGACAAGCTTTAGCATGACATTAACCGAACTCAGCGAATCCACCGCCGCCCAATTTGCCAAAATCTACGGCCGCTCTCCACGCTGGATTGCCGCCGCCCCGGGCCGCGTTAACGTCATCGGCGAACACACCGACTACAACGACGGTTTCGTCCTGCCCATGGCCATTGAACGCTACACCGTCATCGCTGCCGATCCCTCCGCCGGGGTGGCGCCGCGCGTGCAATTGCGCTCGACCGCGGCAAATGGCGGGCCGGTGGTCATCGACCTCACCAAGCCCCTGCGACCTTTCGCCGGGGGCGCGTGGGCCAATTACCCGGCGGGCGTTCTCGCCGGCTTTGTGGCGCGGGGCATCTCGCCGGGCGGATTCGACGCACTGATCCAATCCACCGTGCCGCTCGGGGGAGGATTGTCCAGCAGCGCGGCGTTGGAAGTGGCGACGGCGACCCTGTTGGAGGCGATGACCGGACGGACGCTTGATCCGGTTGAGAAGGCGCTGCTTTGCCAGCAGGCCGAGCATCAATACGCAGGCGTGCCTTGCGGCATCATGGACCAGTTTATTTCCGTGATGGGCCGGAAGGACCAACTGTTGCTGCTGGATTGCCGTTCGCGCCGGACTGAATTGGTGCCGATGAGCGATCCATCCGTCGCGTTGCTCGTGACCAACACCAACGTCAAGCATGAATTGGGCAGCGGCCAATACGCCGGGCGCCGCGCCCAATGCGGAGCGGCCGCCAAAGCCCTCGGCGTTTCCTCCTTGCGCGATGCGACCACTGTCATGCTCGAGCAGGCCAAAAGCCGCATGGAGGAAGTCGTATTCCGGCGGGCGCGTCATGTCATCGGAGAGATCGGGCGCACGACGCAGGCCGCTCGGGAAATCCGGGCGTCCAACTGGACCGGGGCGGGAGAGTTGATGTATGCCAGCCATTATTCCCTGCGCGACGATTACGAAGTCAGTTGCGCGGAGTTGGATGCGGTCGTTGAAATCGCGCGCGGCATCGGTGCGAAGGGCGGGGTCTATGGGTGCCGCATGACGGGCGGCGGATTTGGCGGTTGCACGGTGGCGCTCGTCAAAACGGACGCTGTTGATTCCATCACGAAAAAAATCGCCGGGGATTACCGGCGGAAAACCGGAATTGAAGCGGCCCTGTTTGTTTCCCGTCCCGCCGCCGGCGCAACGATCCTGAAGGCGTGAGTCACTTACCGGTTTCGCACAAAATTCTCCAGCCGGTCGAGGCCCTTTTCCAGGTTCTTCATGCTCGTCGCGTAACTGATGCGAATGTAATCGTCGGCCCCAAAGGCAATGCCCGGCACGGCGGCGACTTTCTCCTTTTCGAGCAATTGGGCGCAGAAATCGATCGAGCCTAGGCCCGCTTTGGAAATATTGGGGAACAGATAAAAAGCGCCCCTGGCTTTGACACATGAGACTCCTGGAATGCTGTTGAGCTTTTTCCAGGCATAAGTACGGCGGAGGTCAAATTCCGCCAGCCAGCCGGCGAGGTGGTCCTGCGGGCCGTTGAGCGCCGCCACCGCGCCTTTTTGGGCAAAGGAAGTCGGATTACTCGTGCTATGGCTTTGGATGGCGTCAATGGCCTTGGCAATCGGTTCCGGCGCCGCGGTCATGCCGATGCGCCAGCCGGTCATCGAGTAAGCCTTGGCCAGGCCGTGAACGAGGATGGTGTGTTCGTAGTGCTTTTGCGAAAATCCGGCGACACTGGCGTGCTGCGCGCCGTCATAAATCAGCTTCTCGTAAATCTCATCACTCATGATGAGGACGCCCTTTTCGACGCAGACATCGCCCAGCGCCTTGATTTCGTCGGGGGTGTAAAGCGACCCGGTTGGATTGCTTGGCGAATTGAGAATGAAAAGCCGTGTGCGCGGGGTGATGGCCGCGCGCACCTGTTCGGGGGTGACTTTGAATTCCGTTTTGTCGCTCGTTTGAAGGATGACCGGCGTTGCCTCGGCCAGGCGCGCCATTTCCGGATAGCTCAACCAATAAGGGGCGGGAATAATCACCTCGTCGCCCGGATTGCAAGTGGCCAGGATCACATTGCAGCACGAATGCTTGCCCCCGCAGGAAATGATGATTTGCGACGGTTTGTAAGTCAGGCCGTTGTCGCGTTTGAATTTATCCGCCGCGGCCTGCCGCAATTCCGGGATGCCGCTGCTCGGCGTGTATTTGGTAAAGCCATCCTGCAACGCCTTGATGGCCGCGTCGGTGATATGTTTGGGTGTCGGGAAATCCGGTTCCCCCGCCCCAAATCCGACCACATCGATGCCATCGGCCTTCATCTGTTTGGCCTTGGCATCGATGGCCAGCGTGAGGGACGGTGTAAGTGCGGCGGCGCGGCGTGAAATTTTATAATTCATAGACAATCCGCGAACAAATATCCCTTGGGCGGTTTAAATTTCAAGATTTAAAATATTTGGAAGTTCTTATTGGCAGCGAAGGCGAGTGCCATTGCCTTTGGAAATCATGGTTGCTACACTGGGGCCATGATCGCTCTTGCCGCCGCCATTGCCCTCGCGCTTCCCGCACCCGAACCGGTCGCAATCCGCCATGTGTCGGTCGTCAACGTCGCCAACGGTCGGATTCAGAAAGATGTGACCGTTCTTTTGGCGGACGGCGCCATCACGGCCATCGGGAAGAGCGTTCCGATTGGCAACGCGAACGTCGTGGATGGCGCCGGCAAATTTCTGATTCCGGGTCTTTGGGACATGCATGTGCATTGTTGCAATGCGGAGGATCATTTCTTTCCGCTGTTTCTGGGCAATGGCGTTACGGGAATTCGGGATATGTTTGGCCCGCTGGATGAACTGAAGACCTTGCGCGCGAGCGTGGAAAACGGGACCCTCCTTGGGCCGCGCATGGTGTTTTCGGGGCCGATCGTGGACGGGCCGAAACCGGTGTGGCCGGGATCAATCGCCGTCGGCACACCGGCAGAAGGTCGGAAGGCAGTCCAGACCGTCCAGCAGAGTGGGGCCGACTTCGTGAAGGTTTACTCATTGCTCCCACGAGAGGCCTATTTCGCGATCGCCGACGAGACGAAAAAGCGGCATATGGTCTTTGCCGGCCACGTGCCCGATCTGATCACCGCGACCGAGGCAAGCGACGCCGGGCAAAAGTCATTTGAGCATCTTCTCAGCGTGGTCAGAGGCTGCTCCAGCAAAGAGGCTGAACTGCTCGCTACCCCGGATCAGACTCCTCGGATGAAACTCCGGCGGATCCGTGGAATGCTCGAAAGCTACGATCCGGCGAAAGCGAAGGCTCTCTTCGCGCGATTTCGCAGGAACGGAACCTGGCAATGTCCGACCCTCACCGTCCTCAATTCCATGGCTCATCTGGACGATCCGGCTTTCCGAAACGACCCGCGCCTTTCCTATATGCCGGACGGCTTCACCTCGGCGTGGAATCCGACCAACGACTTCCGCTTTAAGGCGTTGACTCATGACGACTTCGAGTCCGGCCGCTTGCTCTTCGCGAAACAGTGTGAGGTGGTCAGGATGATGGCCAGATCGGGAGTTGGGATTTTGGCCGGCACTGACACTCCCAACCCCTACTGCTTTCCCGGCTTCGGTATCCATGATGAACTGGCGCTGCTGGTGAAGTGCGGATTGACTCCGCGGCAAGCCCTGCAAGCCGCGACGATCAACCCGGCCCGCTACTTTGGATGGGAACAGAAGATGGGCACGGTGCAGGTCGGGAAAGTCGCGGACCTCGTGCTTCTCGACGCCAATCCGCTGAAGGATATCCGCAACACCACCAAAATTGCCGCCGTCTTCGTCCGTGGCCGGCAAATGGACCCGGCCGCCCTCGACCAGGTGCTCAAGCACAAATGAAAGCAAGAGGTTGCCAGACGGGGCTTTATCCGTTAGACTCTCTCGTGCGCCAATTGGGGCGAGTTTTGCATGATTCACACTATATTGAGTTCCATTTATATAGCGGCCGGTGTCGTCTTTTTGTTTGGCGCGGCCATTTTTGTCCATGAATTCGGCCATTTCTGGGTCGCCCGCCGGTGCGGGCTGAAGGTCGAGGGCTTTGCCATCGGTTTCGGGCCCAAGATTTTTTCGTGGACGCGCGATGGAATCGAGTATTCGGTTCGCTGGATTCCGGCGGGCGGTTTCGTGAAATTGCCCCAAATGGTCACTTCCTCGGCCATCGAAGGAGAGAAAAAAACGGAGGACATTCCGCCCGCACCGCCGTTTTCCAAGATGTTGGTGGCTGTGGCCGGTCCGTCCATGAACGTGCTGTTTGCCTTCTTTGTCGCTGCGGTGATCTTTTATGTCGGCCTTCCGGTCCCGGTGAATCCATCGGTTATTGGCTACGTTGACCCGGCTTCACCGGAAGGTCAAATGGGCATCAAGAAAGGGGACCGCATTATCGCCGTCGATGGCAAGCCGGTCAAATCGTGGGAGGATGTTACGGTTTCGACCGTCCTTGCCTTGACCAACACCCTGCCGGTCACCATTCGCCACGAAGACCAGGCCGGCGCGGAGGGCCGGACCGCGATCTATATGTTGAAGGCCGATACCAACAATAATCTGCTGGGGGTGAAAACCTTCAATTTGGACCCGCTTGATCATCTGATCGTCAATCAGGTCGTGTCCGGCCAGCCGGCGGACGCGGCCAAAATCAAGGTGGATGACGAGGTCGTCGGCTTTGCGGGAATTCCCATCAGCAGCCGGGAGCAGTTCATCAATCTCATGCAAAAGCGCGGCAGCCAGCCGACGCCGATCATTGTCATGCGGGGCGGCAAGCGCCTGACTCTTAGCGTGACGCCGGCGACCGATCCATCCTCAAAGATGAGCCGCATTGGGATTGTGTTTTCGCTCGGCAAGGATGTTTACGTCATCGAACACCCGACCCCCTGGGCGCAGGTGCAGGATGTCTTCGACCAGGTTTACAAGACCGTCACCGCCCTGGTTCATTCCCGCGAAAGCGGCGTCAAAGCCAGCGACTTGACCGGGCCGGTTGGCATCATTGGCTTCCTGGGGGTGCAACTGAATACCGATTATCGCCTGGCCCTGCATTTCCTTGTGCTCCTCAATATTAATCTGGCCATTTTGAACATGCTTCCGGTCCCGGTCCTGGACGGCGGCCACATCATGATGGCCGCGATCGAGCGGGTCCGCCGCCGGCCTTTGGGCGTGCGTTTTGTCGAATACACCACCACGGCCTTTGCCGTCCTGCTCATTTCTTTTATGCTTTACATCACCTTTTTCGACATCAAAAAGTTTTCACTGTTCCGCATGATGTTCAATCGCGAAACACAAATCGAGCAGCCTGAAAAACCGGCCGCGCCGCCCCCGGCCACGAAAACCCCGCCGTAAAACATGCGCTTTTGTCCTTCCCCCTGCCTCTATTCGCGCCGCCGGACCCGTGAAGTGGTCGTGGGCGATCCAGCCCATGGCGGTGTCATCATCGGCGGCCATCATCCCGTCGTTAAACAATCCATGCTCACTTGCGACACGATGGACACCGCCCTCTGCGTCAAGCAATCCCTGGAACTGGTGGCGGTCGGCTGTCAACTCGTCCGCATCACCGCCCCGACCGTCAAGGACGCCGCCAACCTGAAAAACATCGCCGCCGATTTGCGCGCCCGCGGCTGCCTGACGCCGATTGTGGCCGATATTCATTTCAAGCCCGACGCCGCCATGGAAGCGGCCAGGTGGGTCGAAATGGTCCGGGTCAATCCGGGCAATTTTATTGACAAGAAGAAATTCGCCGTGCGCGAATACAGCGCCCATGAATACGACGCCGAGCTGGCCCGCCTCGATGAGCAATTCGCCCCCCTGGTCATGCGGTGCAGGGAGTTGGGCCGGGCCTTGCGCATCGGCACCAACCACGGCTCCCTCAGCGACCGCATCATGAACCGTTACGGCGACACCCCGCTCGGCATGGTCGAGAGCGCGCTCGAGTTCGCCCGCATCGCCCGCCGCCTCGATTTCCACAATTTCAAATTCTCCATGAAATCGAGCAACCCCAAGGTCATGATCGAATGTTACCGCCTGCTCGTCGCCCGCCTCGAGGCCTTGGGGCCGGACTGGAATTATCCCATCCACCTCGGCGTGACCGAAGCCGGCGAAGGCGAAGATGGCCGCATCAAAAGCGCCATCGGCATCGGCTCCTTGCTCTGCGATGGACTGGGCGACACCATCCGTGTCTCCCTCACCGAAGATTCCCCCAATGAGATCGCCGTTTGCACCGATTTGCTCGCGCAAATACCCGCCCTCGTCATGCCGGCCGATTTTTCCAGGAGCGCGACCGTCCCGGTCGCACCCGTCGGCGTCTCGCCGGCGGAACCTGAGTGGCCCTTTGATCCATTTACCTTCCAGCGCCGGCCCACTCCCGAGATCCCGCTCAACGATTCCTGCAAATGCGGCGGCGAACAAACGGTCCGCGTGGTCGTGACTCGCGCCACCTGGGAAAAGGTCGCCCCGAAAATCCGTCCGCGAGACGACGTCCGGCCCGAGGCCATTTACGAAGACCTCAACATTTACGAGATTGATCCCACGAAGGATGTCACCGTCAATTGCGACACCCAACTGGTCACGGTCAAGGATGGCGTCCCCTTGCCGGCCATCGCCGCCTTCCGCCTGCTCTGCGCAAAATTGAAACGCCTGGGCCGGAATAATCCCATCCTGATCAAAGACTGCCTGAAGTTCGAGTCAGTCCCTCTGGAACCAAAGATCGCCCTGTTGCGCGCCTCGGTCGTCATCGGTTCATTGCTGGCCGACGGCATTGGCGACGCCATACTGATTCGCGGTGAAGCGGGCGGTGGACAAAGCCTGCGTCTGGCCTACAACATTTTGCAGGCGGCGGGATGCCGCAGTTTCAAGACCGATTACGTCGCCTGCCCGTCGTGTGGCCGGACGCTTTTCAACCTGCAAACCGTCACCGCGCGCATCAAGGAACGCACCCAACATTTGAAGGGCGTAAAAATCGCCATCATGGGCTGCATCGTCAACGGCCCGGGGGAAATGGCCGACGCGGATTTCGGCTACGTCGGCGGCGCGCCCAACAAAATCAACCTGTACGTCGGCAAAACCCCGGTGAAATTCAACATCCCGGAAGCCGAAGCCGTGGACCGTCTCGTTGACCTGATCCGCGAACACAACAAATGGGTCGAGCCGGAACGCACCGTTGCACCCCTCCCGGCCCTGCAAAATTCCTGACCATTTCAATTAGACGAATCGGGGAGAAAAACGTCTTTTGTTTAACCACAGATTTCAGATATGGGCACGGACAAACGCGAAGCGTCCAGGAGTGCGGCGGCCCTCCGCCGCTTAAGAAAGCCTCAATGCATTACGAACACCACAAATGGTTCGAGCCGGAACGGACCGCTGCGCCCCTCCCAGTTCTGCAAAATTCCCGAGGGATGAAACGATCCCGGCCACACATGGCTAACCATGCATGTGGTTGTTCCTTTCTCGTTGAAAGCGTGGAAACTAAAAATCTTCATCCTGGCATTCGCCCAAATGATCTTTCGAATATCGATATTTTCTACAGCCATTCAAGGTAATTAAAGGTGATTAAAGCCAAAAAATAAGAAAATTCCGAACCCCCATCCGGGGGATGTCCCGGAGCAAATTACGTTTGGGACTTTCGCCCGGAATCTGTTACAAGAACGACCGTGTGAGTGATCAGCGAAAATTCCGTCTCGGCATCCTTGGCTCGGGCAAAGGCTCCAACGCCGCCGCCATCGCCGACGCCTGCGCCTCGGGAGAAATTCCAGGCGAGGTTGTCCTGGTGGCGAGCGACGTGGAAAATGCCGGGATTTTGGAGCGGGCGCGGGCGCGCGGTTTGGAGGCGCTGTATATCGCCCCGGGCAAGTTTCGCACCAAACTCGAGGAAACGGCGGAAACTTCCTTTATCCAGGCCTTGCAAAGGGCGGCGGTGGATTTGGTGGTGCTGGCGGGGTTCATGCGGATTTTGCCGGGCGGCTTCCTGCGGACTTTTGCCAATCGGGTGGTGAACATTCATCCCGCGCTCCTGCCCGCTTTTCCGGGATTGGAGGCCTGGAAACAAGCCCTGGATTACGGGGTGAAAGTCACGGGTGTCACGGTGCATTTCGTTGACCAGGGCATTGATACCGGCTCGATCATCGCCCAGGAAACCGTGCCGGTGTTGCCGGGCGACACCCCCGAAACGCTTCATGCGCGCATCCAGGAGGTCGAGCGAAAAATCTATCCGGCCTCCATCGCGGCCCTGGCTCGCGGGGAAATCCGCCTGCAAGGCCGCCAAACCGTGTGGAAGAGAGTGTGAAAACCAAAAAGAAAAAGTTGGCTTTGCCGCGCCGAAAGTGGAAAATCTCCCCCGTCACGCGCGTGAAGGGGTCGGACAAACAATATTCCCGCCCCCGCGCCAAACAAGACCGGTTGCCCTATGCAGAATAATCAGATATTGAGATTGGGATTGCCCAAAGGCAGTTTGCAGGAAGCCGCCCTGGCTAAAATGGCCAAGGCCGGTTACAACATCCAGGTCAGCAGCCGTTCCTACGCGCCCTACGTGGACGATGAACATCTGCTCGTCCGGCTCATCCGCTCCCAGGAAATCAGCCGCTATGTCGAACTCGGCTACCTGGATTGCGGCCTGACCGGCCACGATTGGATCGTCGAAAACGGCTCCAAAGTCCACGAAGTCGGCGAATTCCAATTCAGCAAAGTCAGCAGCCAGCCGGCCCGCTGGGTCCTGGCCGTGTCCGAATTCTCGCCCATTCACACTCCCAAGGATTTGGAAGGCAAACGCATTGCCACGGAGGTCGTCAACATCACCAAACGCTACCTCGATCAGCATGGCGTCAAGGCCGAAGTCGAATTCTCCTGGGGTGCGACCGAAGTCAAGGCCCATGAGCTGGTGGATGCCATCGTCGAAATTACTGAAACTGGTTCCTCATTGCGGGCCAACAATCTGCGCATCGTCGATACGTTGCTGGTTTCGACCCCCCGCCTGATCGCCAATGAGACCGCCTGGAAAGACCCGTGGAAACGGCAAAAGGTTGAAACGCTGGCTTTGTTGCTCCGGGGCGCGATCGAGGCCGAGACCAAAGTCGGCCTGAAAATGAACCTGCAACAGAAAGATTTGGAGTCTCTCCTGCGGACTCTCCCCGCCTTGCGCAATCCAACCGTCTCCAACTTGAGTCTGCCGGGCTGGGTTGCCGTCGAAACCATCATTGACGAAAAAGTGGTTCGGGAGTTGATTCCCCTGCTCAAGGCCGCGGGGGCTGAAGGAATTATTGAGTATCCGTTGAATAAAGTGGTATATTAACCCGGCTGATTGAACAATGTATTATGGGATCACTAAAAAAACGTCGTAAAAGCAAAATTAACAAACATAAACGGCGCAAAAAGCTGCGTGCCAACCGGCACAAGAAACGCACCTGGCAGAAGTAGCTTGGTTGTGCCTTTTGGGATTCGCGGGTTGCCCGGCGCAGTCCGCCGCCAATCGGACAGTGATTCCTTTTGGCCGTCGTTGATCGAATGAAGGCATATTATCCAATTCTGATCGTGGCGTTGGCCGGCGTGATTTTGCCGGGTTGCGCCACCACCGCCAGGCATCCGGTCGCCGTCCAGTCCGCCCCGGCAGCCAGCCATGGCGCCGACGACGCAAGCGACGACCTGTTGGCGGCCGAGCTGCCGAACTCCATGGCCAGGGGCAACCCGGCGGCCCTGGCCCATTACGCCGCCGGCGTAAGTTATGAGTGGAACGATGAGGACGAACTGGCCGTCAAACAATTCAACGACGCCGCCCTGGCCGATCCAAGCAACGAGTACTTGGTCATCAAAGTGGCGGAGCGTTTCCTCAAAAACAAGCAAGTGGACAAGGCCGTAACTGTCCTGGCCAGGTCTGCCCGCCAGCCCGGCGCCTCCGCGCTGCTCCTGAGCTGCCTGGCGCGCGCTGATCTCCAGGCCGGAAAGACCCGCCAGGCCCTTGCCGCCAGCCGTCAGGCCATCCAGCGACAACCCGATGCCTTCGACGGCTATGAAAGCCAGATCGAAGTTTTCTTTCACAACAACAAACCGGGCGAGGCCCTCCGCACCCTGAATCGCGCCGCAAAATCAATCCGCCCCGATCCGCCCGCGCTCGTCGCCCTGGGCGGCCTTTACGCCGTTTATCTCAAGACACAGCCCAAGGATGCCGCCACGAAAACCAACGCCACTGCCCTTCTGGACCGCGCGGCCAAAATGAATTTTTCCTCGCCGCGCCTTTGGCAGAGTTTGGCCGACACCTACAGCCAGATCGATCAACCGAAAAAAGCCGCCGCGATTTATGACAAACTTCTTTCCCAAACGCCCGAACCTTCCGTCATGCGCGAAGCCCTGCACGAGAAGCTCGCCGCCATCTATTTCCAGGCCGAAGACAAAACCAACGCCACCAAACAACTCGAGGCCATCGTGCGCGACAATCCCACCCGCTGCCCGCGGGCCTGGTTCTTTCTGGGCGAACTCGCCTTTGAAGACGACAAATTGGCCGAGGCTTCCGATGATTACGAAAACGCCCTCCACTGGGACCCCGGCCTCGAGGAGGCCTATTACAAATTGGCCCTCGTTCAGATCGCTCTGCACCGCACGGAGGACGCCTTCAGAACGCTCGACGTGGCCCGGGCCAGATTCCCCAAAACCTTCCTCTCCGAGTCCTACACCGGCATCGCCTGCCTGCATGTCAAGAATTTCACCGGGGCCATCCGCCATTTCAACACCGCCGAGATGATCGGCCTGGCCACCGATCCCGGCCTGCTCGACTACCGGTTTTATTTCCAGTTCGGCGAGGCTTGCGAACGCAACCAGGAATACAAGCGGGCTGATGAATATCTTCAAAAATGCATCAACCTCAGCCCGGACTTTGGCGAAGCGCTCAATTACCTCGGCTACATGCTGGCCGATCGCGGCGAACAACTGCCCCGCGCCCGCGCCTTGATCGAAAAGGCCGTTCAGCTCGAACCCAAAAACGGAGCGTACCTTGACAGCCTGGGCTGGGTGTTGTTCAAGCAAAAGCAGCCGCAGCAAGCCCTGCCCTGGTTGCTCAAGGCCGTGGAGCTTTCCCCCGAACCGGATGCCACCGTGCTCGACCACCTGGGAGAAGTCTATATGGCCCTGCGCCAGCCCGCCAGGGCCATCGAAGCCTGGAAAAAATCGCTCTCCATCGAATCCAATCCAGATGTCAAGAAGAAGCTGGATCTCTATTCAGGTGGCGCCTGACCGCGATGCCTTCCCATTTCTCCAAACACTACACCCTGGAGCAGGCCCGCGCCCTCCTGCCCAGTGTCCGCGAATGGCTCGATGAACTCGGCCGTCACCAGGAACGCCTCAAAACTCTCGACAAACGCGTCGGCCTTCTCATTTCCTCCGGCGACGATGCGGGCGGCCCTTCTGTCAATCAACTGGTCGGTATTCTGGCCCAATGCAAGACGGTCCTGCAGCGCTTCCGCTCCCGCGACATTCAAATCAAGGATTTAAACCGCGGCCTGCTGGATTTCCCCGCCTGGCGCGACGGCCGTGAAATTTTTCTCTGCTGGGAAAAGGAGGAGGACGACATCGAATACTGGCACGACCTGGAATCCGGTTACGCCGGCCGCGAACGCCTGTAAGAATTTTTATCCCGTCCTCACGGCTCCGTGTCCGCCTGCTCAAAAACGCCCAGTATTATCGCAAAAGCCTGCTGCGAATTCGCAAGGGTCAGATTCACTGTGAATTGGCCGTTGGCATTGGGCCGTGAAGCGGCGTGCCCGTCCGAGAATAAAATGTTTGCCTGCCTCTGCTGGTGATGTGTGCTCGGCGTGATGTTGAACATGGACCAGCCTGCCGGACACAGAAACTCCGTGTCAATGGCCAGGGCGCGAATTGGCTGGCCGTTGCCATTGTTGCCCATGTTGTCAAGTTTAATATTGTTCGGCACAAACGTGTTGCTCGGCGTATTGAACAAGTTCGTGTTCCCCGCATGGCGGTAGAAGTAACTGCATTGCGCCTGACCGACGCCCACCTGCTTCAATTGAGCGTCCTCATCCACCGGTTGATCGCTGCCCGGGCAGAACAGCACCTTCGGCTGGCTGGCCAAAGATCCTGACAGCATCAGCCCCAATCCCACCGGGGCGCCGCTGGCCAGTGAAATCAGGCTGGTCGGCGCGCCGGTCGAAGTATAAAGATCAATTGGGTTCATAATCGGCGGCGCCACCGGGCCATAGGGAATCAGGCCGCCATAGTCAATCGAATAGGTGCGCACCGCCAGGCCAATTTGCCGCAAGTTGGAAACGCAGGCGATCCGCTTGCTGTTCGCCTTGGCGGCGGCCAGCGCGGGAAACAGCAAGGCGGCCAGGATCGCGATAATGGCGATCACCACCAGCAACTCCGCCAACGTGAATGCCCGGTCTGACGAAGTTGTTTTGGTCGCCGGCATTGTCTTTCCGTTCACGAAGGAGGCGGCGACACCTGCCGCGCCTGGTAGAAACGCTGGTTGTAGCTTGGCGAAGGATCGACAAACGAAGTCGTCCCCGAAGTATTGGTCACCGTAACCACGTTCGACCAACGGTACAGCGGAGTGCTCAGGTTGGTCGTCGTCACAATTTGGAAGACAAGCCCGGGCAGGCTCAACAAGGTGGCGCCAAACTGGCCGTTGCTCCAGCTTGGGTTGACCAGGGCCGGAGTGTTCCACAACTGCACATTGCCAACGTCCCAATATCCCCCTGTGATCGAGCCGGTGGGGAGAAACTGGATGCCAATATGCTTGCCCGCCCACGGGTCAGCAGGCAGAACGGTGGGAATGTTCAACGTGTATTGAATGAAATTGGTATCGCTCGTGAAGACGTTTGTATCATAAACCACATTGGTGGAGGCTACCGTCTGCATGTCACCCGAACCGTCGCGATAATAGAGGCTCATTTGCAAGATGGCCCCCGGCATCAAATCATAAAAATCGCTGCTGGCGATGAATCCGGCCTGCAACTGATACGATTGGCCGGCTTGGTAGGTCGCGGTGAAAGTGTGCGAAGGATTGCCGGTTGAATCCACTGCATCATAATCCTGGAATAAAGCCAGCTCTGGGTCCTCGAAAATATAAGCGGCTTGGGGGCCGTCGCAATTGAGGATGTATTCTCCATCGCCCGGCAAGTTGCCAAAGACCCCGATCGCCCCTTCATTGTCCTGCGGCGAAGCTTCCCACGAAATCATGTTCGTCGCCACGTCCGTGTCATAATCCGTGACCACCGGCAGCCCGAAGTCCGCATTGGGAATATAAATGGATTGCGCTCGAATCCCAATGCCTCCAAACAGGATGAGCGTGGCGGCGAAAAGGGTGATGCATGTAGTCTTCATTTTTTAAACTGGTTCATTGGTTTGGAGCTGGGGAGGGCCTGGCTTGCGTCGGCAGGACTAACCTGCGACGGCGCTGGAAAAGAATCTGCGACTCAACCACCGGCACAACATGGACCATAGTATGCTGAATCAGGCCGTCATGCGCAAGTCCCTATCTTCACTTCACGGTTGCCGGAAAGTTGGTTTCCTTGGTTGCGCGCGGCCCTCATCGGTCAAACCGGCGGTTTGACCGCCTGAAAGTGTATGGACAAATCCCGGCACATGCAGACGTTCAGTCCCGAGGCACCCGGCGGCTCCAGTTTATATCGGGCAAACAAATTGGCGAATCCCTCGCGGGCGCGGCGATAATAATCAAAACCTGGCGGGGTGGTGGAGCCTCGCACAGGGCGGTGGTGAGGCAGCCAGATGGAGAACAGCGGCACAATTCCTCGCTGAGCCACATATTCGGCCCCGGCCAGCAGGCTGTCCAGCGGCTCCAGGCCGATGACAAATGCGCTGCAAATCTTGTTTGCGCCATGCTGGCGGGAGGCATACTCCAAGGCGCGCAGTTGTTGTTCTCTTCCGACGTATCGGGCAATTCCCGGACAAATCTGTTCAAAAATCGCCTCATTCCAAACATTCAGGTCATAAGCCACCCGGTCCACTCCTGCCGCAAAGAGCGCGTCCACTGCGGCGGGGTCTTTGGGGGCGCTGGTGTAAACATAGATTTCACCGGGAATTTTGTTCAAGCCCAACCTCCGGTCGATGGCAGCAAGAATGTCCACGGCCAACGGCACTTCACCCCGGGCGGAATCCACCTCGGATCCGCCGGTCAACTGGACGTCGCGGATGCCACATTCGCGCACGCAGTATTCGACCGCCTCGGCCACGTCGTCCGGGGACGCGATCGGTGGCAGCGGTTGCCCGGCTTGTCTCATCGCCATGGTCATGTTGCCCTGATAACAGAATTCACAGGGCTGTCCACCCAGCGCAAACTGGCATGGCCATAGATATGGAAAGGACACAACGTCCAATCCCTGCAGCACCGCCATCATCCGGAAGGGAAATCCTCCGCGGGTTTGCTGTTCATGGAAACGTGTCGCCGGGGGAAAGTCCACTTCAGTCACCGGCTGCCCACGGTGGGTCAGACAGGGACGACCGGCGGAGTTGACGGCGAGGCTGAAGTCCGCGCCGGGGCCGACGTGAAACATGTGTGCCGGAATCCCTCCCGGCAAAAGAAGGCAATTGCACGCGAAGGGATCGCTCGTTGGCGTCAGCCGGTGGGTGCGGCCAAAGCGCGCGGTGATTTCCTCCGGCACATTGATTCCGCGCGTGATGAGCAGCGTCTTCAAATCCAGCACATCCACGGGCTGGCCGTCGAGATTGAAGGATGTGGCCGCCTTTCCTGGCTCTTCCTTTTTCCCCTGCCAGACGCTGGTTCCTGAAGTTATGGGCGTTTTCATGCGTATTCAATGGATGGTTTTCTGAGTCACTTCACTGTTGCCGGAAAGTTCGTTTCCGCGGTTCCGCGCGGGCCTGCAAAGCCGATTTTTGCCATCCACTCGCCCGCCATTTGCGGGTCCACGGTCGTGCGATATTGTCCGGGAGTCGCGGTGCGCATGACTTTGCCGATGCTGTGCATCACCATCTCGGGCATCTTCATGTCCAATTCCAGGGTCACGTCACCCACATCCGCCAAATGGCTTTGCCCGTCGCGAAATTCGATGAACAAATCGTTGCCCGCGGCGCGCAAATGATCGCCCTGCGTAAACAAGTTGGCCGTCAACCCATTGATCGGAATCGTGGCGAACGGCTTGCTCGAAATGTGGTGGACAGGCGGCCCCTGGTGGGTCGCGCGCTCCCACACCACGTAGCCGCAGAGTCCGAGCACGAAGAGGAGCGGCAGCGCGTAGAAAAACTTGAGCGCCATTCTCGCCTTCGGACCTGCCTTGGTGGTTGATGAGTCGGTCATCAGGATGGCGTGTTCGCCAATCGAACCCAATGCTTGGAGCAATAGGAGGGGAACACAAGGCAAATCTCGGCATGGCGATGCCGGCTGGCGCGTCAGGACACTGCTCTTATTGTCGTCAACCCTTTGTGTAAATCTTGTTAATCCTGTCGAAATTCTTTACACCTTAAACGCCGATTACAAAAAGAATTTAAAATAAGTGTTGGTTTGGTGAATATCTATGCTATAATATAGTCTGATGATTGGCTAAATGATGCCATGTCGAGAAATTGAAATATGGAAACCGTCAACCAACCCGCCGGAAACTATGAATACACGCAATGGTAAAATCGCCCGCCTGCCCCGCCCTGTCCGCGAAGAGCTCAATGAGCGCCTGGAACGCTCCGTGCCGGGCTCCCAACTGCTCGAATGGCTCAACGCCCTGCCGGAAGTTAAAAAGCTCCTGCAAAAGGACTTCGCCGGTGTCCCCATCAGCAAGCAGAACCTGAGCGAATGGCGCCAGGGCGGTTTCCAGGAATGGCTGGTCCGCCAGGACCTCTGGGCCGGCGTGCGCAACGTGGAGGATTTCGCCAGGAAACTGGGTGAGGAACGGGACAATGTGGTGGCCGATGATGTGGCCACGGTTCTGGCCGCCCGTTATGCGGCTTTGATTTCCAGATGGGACGGCGGGGTGGACGGAAAATTCGAGGCCAGGGCGCGCGTCTTGAACGGGCTTTGCCGTGGCGTGGTGCAATTGCAGCGGGGCATGCACCGGGCGGCAAAGGACAATCGCCAATTCATTCAGGAACTGGAGGATAAGTCCCGGCGGATGCATGAAAACTGCAAGAAGAGATTATTGGATCAGGTCTGGGCCATTCATCGGGAGCCGATAGTGGCCAAAGTTTTTGGGGGCGGCGAGTTGGGCCGGAAACTGGCCAAGTACATCGTCGCACTGGAGAACGACGTGCCAGACGCCAAATTGGAAATGCCTGACGACGAAAAACCGGATCCCAAATCAGTCAAAGTGACCCCAAAAAGACGCGTTGCCAAACGTGTCAGGAAATCCAAGCTGGACGCCGTGGATAAACCGTTGCAGGAAAACGAGATAAAGGGTGAAAAGGAGCAAGAGTCCAGTCAGGAAGAGTCAAGCCTGGTCAAACCTGGTCAAACCGATTTTGCACCCATAAGTCCCATGCTTCCCATAAGTCCCATCTCCCGCAATGCGGCTTCTGCTGCCAGCGAGTCCCAGCCACTGCCGGATTTGGCCTGCGGAGATTCAAGACCGGAGCCGCGGCCCTTTTAAACTTGTTGCTTTACTTGAAGTGTCCGAAAATCCCATTGTACTTATATGACACGCCAGAAGGTTTTGGACCTGTATTTCATGGAGGCCCGCGCCAAGTTGATCGATCTGGCCGCCTTTCTAGATCGCGTCGATCGGGCGGAGGGTCCCGACGACTTTCGCATCAAGGCCTTTCGACGCGCCTTGGCGGAGTTGCAAAAGGCCGATCCCCAACGCGCCAAACGCGTCTTGCTCGGTTTAAGCGATCCGACGGCGGAGCCAATCCAGCGCGCCGCGACCAAGGCTGCCGCTGGCGCATGGCCGGATGCCCCCTAATCCGCCGCTATCCTTATGCGCTACATCGAACCTCATGCACACATGGTGAGCCGGACGACCGACGATTATCTCGCCATGGTCACAGCGGGCTGCCAGGCGGTTTGCGAACCGGCGTTTTGGGCGGGTTTCGACCGCCGTTCCGTTGATGGTTTTTACGATTATTTTTGCCAGTTGACCGAACATGAACCGAATCGCGCCGCGAAATTCGGCCTGCCTCATTTCGCCTGGCTTTGCATCAATCCAAAAGAGGCCGAGGACCTGAAGCTGGCCGGGGAAGTCATCGACATCATCCCCCGGTTCCTCGACCGCCCCAATGTCCTGGGCATCGGGGAAATCGGGCTGAACAAAAACAGCCGCAACGAGCTGGCCGTGTTTGAAAAGCACGTGGATCTGGCGGCGCGCCACGGCCAGTTGATCCTGATTCACACGCCGCATTTGGAGGACAAGCGAAAGGGGACACAAATTATTGTTGACAGCTTGAAAAGCGACGGCAGGATCAAACCGGGGCGCGTCATTATTGATCATGTGGAGGAGCACACCATTGAACTGGTGCTGGACGCGGGCTTTTGGGCGGGGATGACGCTTTACCCGGAATCCAAATGCACGGCCGCGCGCGCGGTGGACATGATCGAGCTTTACGGGCGCGAGCGCTTATGGATGAACAGCGCCTGCGACTGGGGCGTGAGCGTTCCCCTGGCCGTTCCGCGCGCCGCGCTGGAAATGCGGCAGCGCGGCCACGCCGCCGAAACGGTGGACGAAATGATTTATCAGAATCCCCTCCGGTTCCTCGGCCAATCGGGGAAATTCAAGCTGCCCGGTTGAGGGGCGGGCGATCTTTGGCCAGGCAATGAAACTCAACCATGATCTGCATCTGGCCTATTGCACGAACATCCATCGCGCTGAAACGTGGCCTGAAACCCTGGCGGCGTTGCAGGAGTTTGCCCTCGCCGTCCGCGACCGCGTTTGCCCCGGAAAGCCTTATGCCATCGGGCTGCGTCTCAGCGACCTGGCCTCGCGGGAGTTGAGCCAGCCTGCTACCCTCCTGGAATTTCGCCGCTGGCTGGATCGAAACAATTGCTACATTTTTACCATCAACGGATTTCCCTATGGCCGGTTTCACGGGCAGCGCGTCAAGGAGCAAGTGTATCGCCCGGATTGGACTTCCGACGATCGCGTCAATTACACGAATCGGCTGTTCGATCTGCTGGCCCAGCTCGTGCCGCCGGGAATCGAGGGCAGCGTGAGCACCGTGCCCGGTTCCTTCAAGGAATTCATCACCACGGACAATCAGCTCCGGCGGATTCGCGCTAATATTTTCCGCTGCGTCAAGCATATTGCAAGCGTCAGCGCGCAAACCGGACGCCGGCTGCATCTTGGCCTCGAACCGGAACCGCTCGGCCTTTTGGAAACCATTGATGAAACGCTGTGTTTCTTTGACCGCCTCCGCGATGAGAATCCCAACGACGGCCGGCTGGCGGAGTTTCTTGGTGTCAATTATGACACATGCCATTTGGCGGTGGAATTTGAGAATCCAGCCGGGTCGCTGGCGCGGTTCCGGAGCCACAGTGTCAAAATCAGCAAACTGCACCTCAGTTCCGCCCTGAAGCTGCGCCCCGCGCCGGAGAGCCTGGCCGCGCTGGCCGCGTTTGCCGACGATACCTGGCTGCATCAAGTCGTCTCCCGCGCCGCCGATGGCAAATTGACCCGGCACAAGGACTTGGATGCGGCGCTGGCCGCGCCGAAATCGCCGGCGGAGGAATGGCGCATCCATTTCCACATTCCATTGCACAGCCCGCCGGCGGCCTGGTTTGACAATACTACGGACCACCTGCTCGGGGCTTTGGATGTTCTCCAGGCCGATCCGCATCTGTGTTCTCACCTGGAGATGGAAACCTACACCTGGGAGGTCATGCCGCCCGGATTGAAGAGCCAAAGCGTGGTCGAACAACTGAGCTTGGAATATGACTGGTGCCTCAAAGCGTTGCGGGCCAGAGGGCTGGCTTGACATTCGAACCAATAACATTGAACTTAACGCGGCCATCCAAACTTCGCACGCTCCTGATTCTGGGGCGGGTCTCGAATCTTCCCACGGTGTGGTCCAACTGTCTCGCCGGCTGGTGGCTGGCGGGCGGCGGCCCCCGGGCGGGCCTGCTTTGTGTTTCGATTTCGGTCTCCTTTCTCTATCTCGGCGGGATGTTTTTGAATGACGCCTTTGACGCGGGATTCGACCGAAACCACCGCCGCACGCGGCCGATTCCGTCGGGCGTTGTCACTGAAAAGGAGGTTTGGCGGTGGGGTTTTGCCTGGCTGGTCCTGGGTCTGGCTGGTTTGGCCTGGCTGGGCCCGGTTACGGCCGTGTTGGCGTTGCTTCTCGCCGGCTGTATTTTGTTTTACAACGCCATCCACAAAATCATGGTCATCGCGCCCATATTGATGGGCGGCTGCCGTTTTTTGGTTTATCTGGCGGCGGCTTCGGTTGGGTTGAATGGAATCACGGGCGAATGCATTTGGAAAGGGCTGGCCCTGGCCGGCTACATCGTGGGTTTGAGCAGCCTGGCTCGCAAGGAAAACGCGCCGGTTCGCATCCGGTACTGGCCCTGCATTTTTCTGGCCGCGCCCCTCCTCGTCGCCGGGCTGGCCGATGATGGGCCTGATCAGCGGGCGGCCGCCTTGTGTTCGGTCGTTTTGATCCTCTGGGTTGTCTGGACATTGCTCCAGACCTTTGGACGCGAGCATCCCAACATTGGCCGGGCCGTTTCACGTTTGCTGGCGGGCATCGCGCTGGTGGATTTGCTGGCGGTGGCGGATTTGTCGCAGCCTGCCGCGGCGATTTTCCTGGTTTGGTTTTTGCTCGCGTTGTTGCTGCAGGGGGTCATTCCGGCCACCTGAGGGGCAATGATCGCTTGACACCCCTTGTTTTTGGCATTTTGCAAAATAATTGACCCTGGCGCTCGCGTTTTCACCCGTTGTGGTGTATAATGAATTGTGATTTGTGAGAAAGCCATAACATGAAGAATAAAATGAAAAGCTGGAGCAGGAAAAAAATTAGCGACAAGTTTGCCGGATTGTTGAAGCAAGACGGCACGCCGATGTCCCGCCAGCAAATCCACATGGCGCGAAAAAAAGCGCGCGGCATTTGTTTGACCTGCGGGGCGCCGGCCATCGGGGTGTACTGCTTGAAGCACACCATTGCGGCGCGTGAACGCATGCGCCAAAAATTGAAATATCGCCGCCGCCTGCGCAATTCTTCCAGTTACGTTTTGGAGAAGGAAGTCCGCTCCAAACGGAATCATGCCGGAGGCCGTGGCACGGCGGTGCGCCGCTCCCGCTCGCGAAGCAGGGCGGCGGCATTGGCCGGGCGTTAGCCTGCCGCTTTGCCGGGGGACCGGTGTCGCACGGTCAAAAGCCACAACATCAACAATAGACAAAAGGCTGCGCCTGCGCCGAGCGGCATGATCTGGAGTAATGTGGCGGGAGTGTGTCCCAGAAGCATTAAAGTCAGCCAATAGAGCAAACCGAATGCGCCATAGAATATGGCCAGCCTGAACCATCGGCTGGCCAGGCTCCACATGGCGATGGCTTGGCCCAGGCCGACGAAGGTCATGGTGACGGTATAGGGAATCAACATGCCGGCGGCGGGCGGATTGGGATGGCCGGAAATGATTTCGACCAAAAAGTTCCGGAGCGTAATGATTCCGACAGCGCCGCAAGCAAGTCCCGTCGCGTACAAACTCAGCAAAATGCGTTGATCAGAAAGTGCCTGTCCCTCTTTGCCGCCGGAACGCGACGTAAACATGACCAGGAGCAGCGGGGCAATAGTGAGGGGAAGGGCGATGGCCCACCGCGCAGCGTATTGGTAATCTCCAAGAGCGTCCCCCGAAAAATACTTTTGCGCCACCATGGTATCACCCGAGAGAAAGAAGTAGTTCCCCGCCACATAGGCGCCGGTGACGAGAAGAAAATGGATGAACTCCTGATTCCAGGGGGAGATGCGGTGGGCGCCGTGCCGGAAAATGTCCTTCCACCAATACAGCAATGTGAGATTGGCCAGGAGTGAAAAGGTGGTGGCCGATACAGCCATCTCCGCCGTTGAAAATCTTTTGGTCATGGCCCAGCCGAAAAAAATCTTCATGCCCACAGCGACGAGGGCGATCAATGCAATCCGCTTAAACCAAGCCATGCCCTGGCAGAGGGCCACGGCAAACGCCGACCATAAGTTGACCAGGATATAGATGAGGGCCACGAGCATGAGGCTCGTTCGAAAGCCAAAGAAGCGGGCCAGCGGCTCAGCCAAAACAACCGCAAGCAGGGAGCCGGCAATTGAGGCCTGCAAAAGGAATTTTTGACAACCGGCCAGCAACCCCTGCAAGCGCGCTTCATCATTCTGGCCGCGGAAATGAGCGATGTAATGGATGAGCGACGTGCTGACCATGGTCAGCGGAAGGCTCAAAAAGCCGATGTAAGTCAGAGTAGTGTTGCTATAACCGAATTCGGCTTTCGAGAGCCGCCGGGCCATCATCGCGCTGAAAGCAAAATTACCCAGCCCGCCGACAAAGCCGAGGATCGACCAAAAAATGCCGCTCCGCCATAATTTCACCTCGCAGGTTATGCGAAGGCGTCCTTATCGTGTCAACGGCAAAGCATCACTGAAAGCACGCTTGAAATCAGGAGCGTCAACCGTTAAACTTCCCGGCGGCATGAGCAGTTCTTACATCCAAAATCTTTTGGCGGAACGCATCGGAGGGGCAAATTACGGAAAATCGACGGCGATTTATAAGTTTGAAAAAATCAAACGGGCCAAACGCGCCGCGCTCAACACCCATCCCGGCGCCGAAATCATCGATCTGGGTGTCGGCGAACCGGACGAAATGGCTTTTCCAGAAGTGGTGGCAAAATTGGCCGAAGAGGCGCGCCAGCCCGAAAATCGCGGCTACGCGGACAATGGCGATTCAGTATTGAAGGAAGCCGCCGCCCGCTACCTGGAAAAGGTTTGCGGCGTGCGGGGCATCGATCCGGGAACCGAAGTCCTTCACTCCATCGGGAGCAAGGCCGCGCTCTCCATCTTGCCGGCGGCGTTGGTGAATGCGGGTGATTACGTGCTCATGACCACGCCCGGCTACCCGGTGTTTGGAACGCACTCCAAATATTACGGAGGGCTGGTGTATCAATTGCCCTTGCTGGAAATTAATGGTTTCCTGCCGGACTTGGAATCGGTCCCATCCGAGGTGCTGCGCAAGGCCAGGGTGTTGGTGTTGAATTATCCGAACAATCCAACGGGGGCCTGCGCCACGCCGGAGTTTTTTGCCGGCATGGTCGCGTTCGCCAGGGAGAACCGCCTCGTTGTCATTCATGATGCGGCTTATGCCGCGCTCGTTTTTGAGGGCAAGCCTCTCAGCTTTTTGGCGACGCCCGGCGCCAAAGACGTGGGCTTGGAGCTTCATTCCACGAGCAAAAGTTTTAACATGACCGGCTGGCGTTGCGGCTTTGTCGCCGGCAATGAATTATTGGTCCGGGCTTACGGCGATGTAAAAGACAACACCGACTCGGGCCAATTCCTCGCCATCCAGCACGCCGCGGCGTATTGCTTCGAGCACCCGGAAATCACCGAACGGATCGCCGCCAAATACTCCCGCCGCATGACGGGGCTGGTCAGAGTGTTGCAGCGATGCGGTTTCAAAGCCGCCAAACCCAAAGGCTCCTTTTACCTCTATGTCAAAGCTCCCAAAACGGCGGCGTTGGGCAACGGAAAAGGCCTCGAATTCAAAAACGCCGAAGAGGTTTCGCAATGGCTCATAACCGAAAAACTGATCTCGACCGTCCCTTGGGACGATGCCGGGGCTTATTTGCGCTTCAGCGTCACTTTCGCGGCCAGGGACTCGGCGGATGAGGACCGGGTCCTGCGCGAAATCGCCGGACGGCTCGGGGAGGTGCGGTTTGAATTTTAAGGCTGCTGCCAAATCTATTGCAGTTCAAAATCATCCGTCCGGAAAGGTGAGGCGGGCAGGCCCGCCTTGTTCCAAAGGTTGACCACTGGATAACTGGCCCAACCATACCGCACCGCAACGGGATGCGCCACTTCCGTGCTGTGCACGAGCACTTTGTCCAACCCTTTAATCTCGGCATTGGCCCACACAAATTTTCCGTCCGAACCGCAAATGGCAAAGCCTGTCAGCTCGCCGCCGCGCGCTTCCAAGCCGCCGCCCACATGGTCAAAGGTCAGGACGATTTGGTTGCTTTCAATTTTCGCCCGCTTAAAGACCGGGCCGGAATACTCAATCGCCTGGTGATAGGCGATGCCGCGCGCAGCCAGGGCCAGCCGCTCGCCGACGGGCTGCTTTTGGGTGGGATGAATGTTGTGTGGATCTCCAACATCAGTGATGACAGCCATTCCCACGTTGGGCAGGATTTCCGTCGCTTGCAGTTGCGCTTCACGCACAGATGCCCAACTGCTCTCGGACGGCGCCAGTTTGATATCGCGATAAGGCGCCAATTGGACCAGCAGGAATGGAAATACGCCTTCGCCCCAGACTGTCCGCCAGTTGCGGATCAAGTCGGGAAAAAGCGTGTGATACTCCCCGGCGTCCTGAGCGCTGCCGGCGTTGCTCTCCCCTTGATACCAAAGAACTCCTTTGATGGCGTAGCCCGTCAACGGCGCTATCATTCCGTTATACAATTCGCCCGGTCTCCAGGGACGGCGCGGCGCGGCATTTGTGAATTCGATGCCCTTCTCCTTCGCCTCGCTTTTCTCCTGGTTGTAGGCGGCGAGGCTCCGTTCGTACTTGTCCTCGGCGACAATCCATGCACCGAAGACTTCGGTGCGGTATCCGGGATTGGCTTGCAGAAACTCGCGCTGCATCCAGACTTCGGCGGGTGTCCCGCCCCAATCGGATTCAATGACGCCAACGGGCACATGCAGCGCCTTTTGCAGATCGCGCGCGAAGTAGTACTCCACCGCTGAAAAGTTCGGCGTCGTGTCTGGATTGCATTCGGTCCAACTCGCGCCGATATCGTTCGTCGGCGAGTCCATCCGGGCCTTGGGCACATGTAAAAGATGAATCATCGGATTGGCGCTGCTGGAAATGTCGGCCGCCGCCGCATGTGATTGTCTCAGGGGAAATTCCATGTT
>Ga0181523_10000904_pt1 | contig 32987 bp, 23 predicted proteins | sample PEATcosm2014_Bin_43_FD_119752 | JGI IMG/M metagenome (GOLD analysis project Ga0181523, IMG submission 119752) | Peatland microbial communities from MTU Mesocosm Facility, Houghton, MI, USA - PEATcosm2014_Bin05_30_metaG | ecosystem: Environmental > Terrestrial > Soil > Wetlands > Peat | place... | reverse complement strand
CGGCCAGTCCATCGAGTTCACCAGAAGGATGTCCTGCCAGCCGTCCGCATCGTAATCCAGGAAAGCGCAACCTGAGCCCAGCGTTTCGGGGAGTAGTTTGCCGCCGTACGCGCCGCTATTGTGCTGGAAGTGCAATCCCGCTTTGCCCGTCACATCTACAAAACGAAATCCCAGCGAAGCGGCGGGAAGTCCATACGGAAACGCGGCGTGCAACAATCCCGCGCCAACCGTACGCCGGATGAATTCGCGGCGTTTCACGGAAGATTCACCAGCCCGTTGCGAATGGCGTAGACCACCAGCTCGGCGGTCTTGTGAATGCCCAGTGCATCCATGATGTTCGCGCGATGGACGGACACTGTGTTCACACTCAAATTCAACTCCGTGGCAATCTCCTTGTTCGATTTCCCGGCGACGATGTGCTGCAGAATCTCCAGTTCGCGCTGTGTCAACCCGGTGTCGCGCTCGCCCTTCAGCGCGCCGCTCCGCGCAATCTGCGGATCCAGCACCGTCTTGCCTTCTGCCACTTTCTTGATCGCGCTGACCAGGTCCAGGTCCATCGCATTTTTCAGGATGTATCCGCGCGCGCCCGCTTCCAGAGCCTGCTTCACCAGCGTGTCTTCCGAATGCATGCTCAGCATCAAAATGGCCGTGTCCGGCAATTTCGCCAAGATGCGCCGCGAAGCCTCAATCCCGTTCATCTGTGGCAGCGCACAATCCATCACGATCACGTCGGGTCGCAACGCCTCCGCCAATTTGACGGCTTCCAGCCCATCGCTCGCTTCGCCCACAACTTGAAACGTAGGCTCGTCCTCCAGCATGCGGCGAAATCCGCGGCGCACCAAAGCGTGATCGTCCACCAGCAGCACGGTCAGTTTATTCGCCATGTGTTTCCGCCTTTTCCCGCGGGATGAGTAATTGCACTAGGGTGCCTCCGCCGTTGATCGGCGTAACCTTCAACGTGCCGCCCAGAATTTCCGCGCGCTCCCGCATCGCCACTAATCCAATCCCGGTATGGCCGGAAGGTGGCGCGAATCCCTTGCCGCGGTCTTCCACTTCCAACTCCAGGCTGGCCGGCTGAAAGCGCAAACGGATCCACGCTTCTTTCGCGCTGGCGTGCCGTGCCACATTGTTGAGCGCTTCCTGTACCACGCGGTAGAGTTGCACGCTGGCATTCGTGTCCAGCGCATACGCCTGGCCGGATTTCTCGTAATGCAGCGCGATGCCCGTCTGACGCTCGACGATCGGTATGTACCAGTCCAGCGTGCTTTCCAGTCCCGCTTCCTCCAGCAGCACGGGATGCAACGCCTGCGACAGGCTGCGTATATTATTCAGCGTAGTCTGGGCAATCTCCCTCACCTCCTGCAAGTCCGCGCGCAATTCGGAGTTTTCCGGCATGTCTTTATCCGCCCGGCGCAGCAGCGAACCAATCGCCGTGAGCACTTGCCCGAATTCATCGTGCAGTTCGCGGGAGATGTGCCGCAGCGTCGATTCCTGCGTGGAAATCAGCTGCTGCGCCAATTCGCTGCGTTGAAGGGACAATTCCGCCACGTGCGCGAAAATCCGCCGGTTGTACCGGATCAAGTAAAGGCTCGTGACCACAATCGCCACCAGGATCGCTGCCAGGAAATAATAGAGCTGGCGTTGCACGCGCGTGTAGATCTCCGCAATGCGCAGCGCGGCCTGTTCTTCACCCTCATTGTTTTGCACCAGCAGCCGCGATACCGCGGAACTCAACGCGGCTTGCTGCGGCTGCAGGGTGTCGCGAATCTGTTCACGCGCGGTTTTCTCCTGCGCATTTTGCGCGTGCGAAAACATGCGGTCGCAGGCATCCCAGAACTGCGTTAACGATTGGGTCAGGTAGAGCCGCTGGTCGCTGGTGCGCGTGGACTCCGAAAGGCTCTCTTCCTTCTGTAGCGCCGCGCTTAAATCGTTGCGGGTGCGATCAAACTGCGCGGTCCAGGCAACCAGCGGGTAGGGCTCATTGGCATCCAGCATGTCCCGCATGGCCAGTCCCAGCGAATTCAAATCGTTCTGGATGCGCAGCAGTTGCAGCGAATCCTTGCGGTCGCGGTCCACCATCTCGCTTTGCAGCTTGCGCAGTCCCGAAAACTGCCGCGTGATATATCCCGCATAAGCCAGTACGGCCAGGATCGTAACGATCAAGCCAAGGTACAATCCCAGTGTTGGGCCGTGTTGCGGCAGTCTTTTTTCCACGCGCAAAGGATATAACGTCGTGGCTGCGGGAACAAATGCCCGCGGAGCGATCTCTCCGGCGCCTGCCGCATCGTCGGTGATACACTGCTCACGATTTCATATCCATCCTGGAGCGCTGCGCATGATTGACGTGGGACTTATTGGGTTTGGCTTGGGCGGGCGATACTTCCATGCGCCGCTGATTCACGCCGTCCCCGGGTTGCGGCTGGCCGCCGTGGTGCAACGCAGCAGCGACACCGCAGCAAGACTTTATCCCGGTGCGCGCGTCGTAAGCAGCGTCGAAGAACTCCTCGCCATCGATTCCATTCGCTTGGTGGTGATTTCCACACCCAATCAGACACACTTTTCCCTGGCGGTGCAGTGCCTCGAAGCCGGTCGCGATGTGGTCGTGGACAAGCCCATCACTCCCACCCTGCATGAAACCCTCGCACTTTTCCGTGTCGCCAGGAAATGCGGCCGGCTCCTGACCGTGTCTCACACCCGGCGATTCGACGCCGATTTCCATGCCGTGCGTGACGTTGTGGCCGGCGGCGAACTTGGGCAAATCCTTCGCTTCGATACGCATTATGACCGCTATCGGCCCACCTCGCGTCCCAACTTCTGGCGCGAACAGCCAGGCCCAGGCAGTGGCATACTTTTGGACATCGGCCCCCATCTCATCGATCACGCCCTGATACTTTTTGGCTTGCCCGCGGCGGTTTCCGCCGACATTCGCATCGAACGTTCCGGATTCGTCACCGACGACGCCTTCGATATCTGTTTTTTCTATCCCGGCAGTCTGCGTGCTTATCTGCACGAAACCATGCTGAGTGTTACGCCACGGCCGCGCTTCGTGATTCTTGGCGATAAAGGTACATTCGTGAAAAACGAAATGGATGCGTTGGAGCCTATGCTTCGCCGCGAGGAAATTCCCAAGGGAGAATCCTGGGTCATCGATCCGGAAGAAAATTGGGGCGTATTGACGACGGTCGTGGACGGCCAGACACAGAAACGGAAAGTGGCTTCACACGGGGATTGGCGGGAATTCTACGCGAATGTTCGCGATGCCATACTGGGCAAGGCGGAATTGCTGGTGACGCCCAGGCAGATAATTGACGTGATGGTTGCGCTGCACCTTGCTCAGGAAAGCAGTTCGCGCCGCTGCGCAGTTCCGTGGCGGAATGTCAAACTCTAATCTCGTAAGCTGGGCAACAGGCAAGCGGTACGTCGTATAATTGAGATTCCGGAAGAAGGAGCACAACCTGCTCATGACGAAAATCGAACTGTTGCCGTCCATTCTGGCCTCCAACTTCGCGCAACTCGGCAGCGATGTGCACGCAGCGATTGAGGGCGGAGGCACCGCCCTGCACGTGGACGTGATGGATGGCCACTTCGTGCCGAACCTCACTGTGGGCCCGCCGTTGGTGGCCTCGTTGCGCAAAGTGGTGAGTGTCCCTCTCGATTGCCACTTGATGATTGAACAGCCGGATCTTTTCATTCCCGCGTTTGCCGACGCCGGTGCAAACTGGATCTCTGTGCACCAGGAAGCCTGCGCCAACCTGGATCGCACCCTGCACCTCATCTCGCAACATGGCTGCAAACCCGGCGTCGTGGTCAACCCGGCCACGCCCGTTGAACTCCTCACGGAGGTGTTGGACCTGGTGCATCACGTCTTGGTGATGAGCGTGAACCCTGGTTTCGGCGGCCAGAAGTTTATCCCGAATTCGCTCAACAAAATCGCGGCATTAGCCCGCATGCGTGCCGAACGCAAGCTGGACTTCCGGATTGAAGTGGATGGGGGAATCGATCTAACCACCGTCGCCGATGTGGTGAAGGCCGGCGCGGAATTGTTGGTCGTCGGCACCGGAGTGTTCGGCCACGGCGACATCCGCACCAGCGCGGCCAAACTCCTCGATGCAGCCCGCAGCGCCACACTTACCCGCGCTTAAAGTCAGGAACAATCGCCTATTGGCTGTGACGTTTGCTGTTTATCAAGGCTCAGAGGTAAACGGCGAAGTCGGCAGGCCTGCCCCATTGAATAGGTTGCAATCGGGATTGCTGTCCCATCCATACCGAACATAGACAGGCGAGACCACCGTGGCGCTCGAGACCACGACCGAATCGTGATCGATGGTTGCTGTGGCGCTTACAAATTTATGGTCCGCGCCTGCAATCTCAAATCCGTGAAGTTCACTACCCTTCGCAACCAGACCCGCACCATGCGTGAACGCAACGCGCAGCGACGAGCCTTCAATGGAGCTTAGCCTGTACAGCGGCCCCGAAAACTCCAGCATCTCACCGTAAGCAATCACTCTGGCAGCAAGCGCCAGCCGGTGCGCAACATCCTGCTTATTCGTCGGATGGATATTGTCGGGGTTTCCGATGTCGATGGTCACCGCCATTGCCGTGTTCTTCAGTTGCAATGTGCGGCGCTGCGCGTCACGCACCGTTGGCCACATCGAGTCGGGCCCGGCTTTCCAATTGGCAATCTGCACGAACAAAAACGGGAAATCGCCAATCTTCCACTGGCTGCGCCAATCGCGAATCATGGATTCAAACAGGTGATTGTACGTCGGCGCGCGTTCCGGCCCGGCGTTGCTTTCGCCCTGGTACCAGATCACTCCTCGAATCGGAAATGGTGTCAGCGGCGAAATCATCCCGTTGTACAGCGCGGACGGCATCCAGGAACGCAGGTCCGCGTGCCAGGGAAACTGCGGTGCAGGTTTGCCCTCTTCTTTCGCTTTGGCGATCTGCGTCTCCTGATCTTTTTTCTCAAGCTGGTAAGCGCCTTCCTCTTCGGTTATCTTCGCGAAAGCTGCGAACTCCGGCATCAGCGCAGCGTCCGCACCGAGTGTCGAAAGACTGGTCCAGGCCTCTGCGGGAGTGCCGCCCCAATTCGCTTCAATCAATCCGATCGCTATTTTCTGATCCGCGTGAATCTCGCGCCCAAACAAAAAAGCCACAGCGGAAAAATCCGTCGCACTCTCGCGCGTGGCAAGCGTCCAAGGCTTCGCCGCGACATCAGTCATTGGATAGTCCGCCGCCGTGTTCTTCACCTTAAAAAGCCGTATGGCTGGCTCATTTGCGTTCTTCAGCTCCGTATCCGCATTCGCGACTTCCTTCATGGAGAATTCCATGTTCGATTGCCCCGAAGCGACCCAGACATCCCCGACAAAAACGTCCGTGAAACTCAGTTTGTTTGTGCCCCCAATTTCCAGCGTAAAGGGTCCGCCCGGTCCTCCCGCGGGCAAAAAAGCCTGCCATTGACCGAGGTGGTCGGCAGTTACCGTACGCGAAACGCCGCGAAATGAAACGTGCACTTCTTCGCCGGCAGCCGCGAGGCCCCAGACATGCACCGGCAGGTCACGTTGAATCACCATATGATCGGCGAAGATCGTGGGCGTGCGGACTTCGCCAGCAGCCGAATAGGCAAACGACGCCACCAGCAATAAAGAGAGAACCATCTTAACGTACATTGATTTCTTAATCGTGATCACAATTCCTTACCTCAATTCTGATTGGATCCGCAAGGTCGCGGCGGATCGTAGGCTGGCAAACGCAAAACCCTGCTCACCGCAATACCGGTGACTGTTTTGGCTGTGCACACCGTTTATAAGCATACTGCTTTCAAAAAATAATGCGAGGCCGCAAAAAAGAAACTGAGCGTTTTTGATTCCGCCACCATTCGACTGCGAGCTAGGCCCTTGGCCCTGGGCGCGCGTTTCCAGAGGCTCGCATTCTTCAACCCTTCTCCTTCAGTTGGTGGCTGTCGCTGGCGCGCAGCGGCAAGCTGTAGATATTCTTCAGCTCACCAGGCTCCGCAGAGACTCTTCGCCAAACGGCGTCTTGCCGCGGTGGTACTCTGTGGAGGCAGGGGAAAACAATCGAGACATACGTCGGACGAAGGCGGGGAGTGACCATGGCTGAACAATCGCGTGGCAAGCAGGAAATGCCTGCAGCCGAAGCAATCCATTTCGCGGAGATGTTCAATTATCAGGAGGGTGCAGTGGTCAGCCGGACGCTGATTCAGCGCCCGACCGCCACCATCACTCTGTTTGCCTTTGACGAAGGCCAGGGGCTAAGCGAACACACCACACCATTTGATGCCTTGGCGCACGTGCTAGAGGGCGAGGCGGAAATCATAGTTTCCGGGAAGCCCATCGTTACCAGAGCAGGCCACGCAGTGCTCATGCCCGCCAATCAACCCCACGCGTTGAAGGCACTGACACCCTTCAAAATGCTACTGACGATGATCCGCTCCGAGAATAAATAGAAACGAAAATCCCGCAAATTACTGTGCCTGGGCTAGCGAGGTGTCCCCGTAGACAAAGGCTGTCATCATGGCTCCGCGCTTGATCTCCGCGTCCTGGCCATGTTTGAAGATGAAGGCGCTTCCGACAACGGGAATCAGAACTTCCGCATTGGGAGGCTTGGCTTCGCCTTCCAAGTAGACCGTGCCGCGCAGCCTTACCGAATTTCCACTAATATCAAGAGAGTCCGCTTGAACCGTCAGGTCTCCCGGTTGTCCCCCCACTCCCGTTTTATCGACCTGGAGAATCATGCCGGAAGCGGGTGTGCCCTTCTTTACCAGAACTACACCGTCAACCACGATGTCCTCGGCAAGGGTTAACGGAATCTTGTCGCCCACCGAAGCGGTCTTTGAACCTACATCTGCGTCGAAGGCCAGCCGCACGGGAGTGCCTTGCATTACCACAAGTTTCTCGGATGGCGATGTTACGCCGGTTCTAGGTGGCACTGGAGCAACTGCCGGGCTGGGCGTGGTCGCGGTAGTCGTCGAGTTGAATTTGTATTCCGCTTTTACCACCAGGCTTCGCGCGTAAAACGGCACAATCGCGACGGCCTGCAGCGTCGTGGTGGAATCGATTGTGACGGACCCCTCGTAACGCTGGGAAGCTTGCGTCGGCGTCCAGCCATCCGTGGTGTAGTAGATGATCGCGCCCCGAGTGGAGTCCGTGATTTTCACCTTGGTAGGCGAAGAATAGGTCCCCGGCTTTACTGAAAATTTCGGTTTCCTGGCCATGTAGCAACACACTGGAAGCGACGTTGCCGCATCCATCGTCTGCTGCGTTGCCGTCTGGCCCGCTTGCTGGCTTTGCTGCATCATCTGTATCGCCTGCTGGTTAGCCTGACTCGCCAGTTGCGTCGCTTGCTGGGCTGCCTGTGCGCCTGGGTCAACCTGCGCCTGCGCCACGGAGGATAGAAGAGCGAGTGTAAATGCGGTGAGAAGGATGCGCATCGTGTGCCCCTCCTGAAATATACGACGTAAAATATGCCGTTTCAGGTACAGCGATGAAGGAGGGTTTTTCGTAATTGGCAGTCGTGGAACACCGAAGCAGAATGAAACTGTCCAAAATAAGAGAGGGGCGCAAACATTTTGCGCCCCTCTCTTAGAATTAATTTTTGCGTTGTTTAAGGAATCGTGATTTCCTTGCTCAAGTACACGTCCTGAATCGTGTTCAGCAGCTTCACGCCTTCCGCCATCGGGCGCTGGAACGCTTTGCGTCCGCTGATCAAGCCCGTGCCGCCAGCGCGCTTGTTGACCACTGCCGTGGCCACGGCTTCCTCGAAGTCGTTGGCACCGGAAGCGCCGCCGCTGTTGATCAATCCCGCGCGGCCCATGTAGCAATTAGCCACCTGATAGCGCGTCAGATCGATCGGGTGATCGCTCGAAAGGTCGGTGTAAATGCGCTTGTCGTATTTGCCGTAGCTGACGCCGTTGCTGTTCAGCGCCTGGTATCCGCCATTATTTTCCGGCAACTTTTGTTTGATGATGTCGGCCTGGATGGTCACGCCGAGGTGATTCGCTTGTCCAGTCAAGTCCGCGGAAACGTGATAGTCCTTGTCCTTTTTGAACGCGCTGTTGCGGAGGTAGCACCACAGTACGGTGGCCATGCCTAGTTCATGGGCCTTGGCGAACGCCTGGCTGATCTCCACGATCTGCCGCGTGCTTTGGTCAGAGCCGAAATAAATTGTCGCACCGATTGCCGCCGCCCCCATGTCGTAAGCCTCCTCGACGGTGCCGAAGAGCACCTGGTCAAAGCGGTTTGGGTAGGTGAGCAGTTCGTTGTGGTTGATCTTCACGATGAAGGGAATTCTGTGGGCATACTTGCGCGCCACCGACCCTAGCACGCCGAAGGTGGAAGCAACCGCGTTGCAGCCGCCCTCGATCGCCAGTTTCACGATGTTCTCGCCGTCAAAATAGTCCGGGTTCTTTGCGAAGCTCGCTCCCCCGGAATGCTCGATGCCCTGGTCCACCGGAAGAATGGACATGTAACCGGTCCCGCTGAGCCGTCCGTTAAAGAACAGCCGGTGAAGATTGTTCAGCACGCGCAGATTACGATCCGAAGCCGCATACACCCGGTCAATAAAATCGGGGCCGGGAAGATGCAGCCGCTCCTTGGAAATCTTGGGGGACTTGAATCCCAGTAAGGATTCCGCCTTTGCGCCCAAGAGTTGTTCGATTGCACTGGTAGTTGCTGTTGCCATGGTTCTCTCCTCAATGTATTAGTCGCGAATTCCGGTTGCGAGCAGTGCTCCTGCGGCCTGGTCCACCAGCCAAAGCAGCTTGCCATGCGCCGGCTGAATCAACTGCGCCGGAAGTTGCTCCGGCTCGTAGGGTCCTTCCAAAACCGCTTTCAAGGCCAGAGCCTTGTCTGCACGAGTGACCAGAAAAATCACCTGGTTCGCCTGGTTGATGGTGGGAGCGGTGAGCGTGATGCGCTCCGTATATAGCTTTCCTATCCAGTTGCGAACCGCAATGCGATCGGGAGGGGCGTGCAGTGCCTTTGTGCCCGGGAAGAGCGAAAGGGTGTGACCTTCGTCACCCATGCCGAGCAGGACCAGATCGAAGCGAGGAAGCCCGCCTTCCTCTATTGTAAAGTATCCGCGAAGAGTTTGCTCATATTCTAGTGCCGCTTTTTCCGCGTCAGCATACTCCCCCTTGATGCGGGTAATTCGCGAGGCTCTCACCAGGGCCTTGGAAAACAGCGATTCGTTGGCCATGCGGAAATTGCTGCTTGGATGATCCGGAGGTACGTGGCGCTCGTCGCCGAAAAAAAAGTGAATTTTTTCCCACGGAAGTTGCGCGCGCAGGCCCGGATCGTCTGCAAGTAGGGAATACAGAGTCTTCGGCGTGGAGCCGCCGGCCAGGGCGACCGTAAAGGCATCCGACTTCTTCACCGCATCCTTGGCAGCCTGCACGAAGAGTTCCGCGCCACGCCGCGCGATTGCCGCGGCATCGGGCAATATCCGCACCTCGCGCTCGGAAGGGCCTGCCATCAAGGCGTTCCCACTTTGTCCTTATCGTTCGCGGTGTGGGGGCTATGCAAGTCCATCTCTTCCTCGCCAATGCGGCGCCACGCCCGGCCGTCGCGCTGCAACAGTTCCTCCGCCTCGACTGGGCCCCAGGATCCCGCGCCGTAATTCGGAAAGCCCCGGGCCGGCAGCGCGCGCCACACATCGATGATCGGCTGAATTACATTCCACCCTGCCTCCACCATGTCCGCGCGTTGAAACAATGTCGCATCTCCCGCCATGCAGTCGCGCAGCAACCGCTCATAGCCCGTGCCGTGCTCCGCGCCAAAATACGTCGCATAGTCAAAATCCATGTTGACCAGCCCCAGCCGCATCACCGAACCCGGCACTTTCGCACCGAAGCTGAGCGAGATGCCTTCGTCCGGTTGAATGTGGAGTACAAGACGGTTGGTTTCCAGATTGCGCACAGTGGTATTGCGGAACAAAACGAACGGCGTGCGCCGGAACTGGATGACGATTTCCGTCGCGCGCTTGGCCAGACGTTTTCCCGTGCGCAGGTAGAAGGGCACCCCGGCCCACCGCCAGTTGTCAATCAACAGTTTCAGTGCGACGAAGGTCTCCGTGTTGGAATCGTGCGCCACATCTGGCTCATTGCGATAACCCACCACGCGCTGCCCGTCCGCGGTCCCCTCCGCATATTGTCCGCGCACCATGCAGGTCAACACATCCTCGGGGCTCAGCGGCTGTACAGCATGCAATACTTCCGCCTGTTTATTACGGACTTCATCGGCCTCGAAGGAAATGGGCGGCTCCATTGCGGTCATGGTCAGTATTTGAAACAAGTGATTTGGCACCATGTCGCGCAAAGCGCCGGCCGTCTCATAAAATGCGCCGCGATGTTCCACGCCGACAGTCTCAGCCGCGGTGATTTGCACGTGGTCCACGTAATTGCGGTTCCATAGTGGCTCGATGATGTTGTTGGAAAAACGGAAGACCATGACGTTTTGCACGGTCTCTTTGCCCAGGTAATGATCAATACGGTAAATCTGGCTTTCAGTGAGGACCTTTTTCAGCTCCACGTTCAATTGGCGTGCGGATTCCAGGTCGTGTCCAAAAGGTTTTTCGACGATGACCCGCGCCCAGTTGCCGTTCTCCTCCTTGGTAAGGCCCGCGGCGCCGAGTTGTTGCACGACAGGCGAAAAAAATCTGGGCGCAACGGCAAGATAGAAAAAACGGTTTCCCACTATACTGTGTTCTTTTTCCGCCGCTTCGATCTGTTGTTCCAGGCGCTTGAACGCTTCCGCGTCCTGAAATTCACCCTTGATGTAATAGATCCGTTCGGAGAGCCACTCCCAAATTTTCGGGTCGATTGGATCCGGCGCGAGCTTGGGAACTTCCTCGCCCAGCAGTTTGCGGAACGATTCGGTCGTGTAATCGTTCATCGCGAAGCCCACAATGGCGAATTGCTTGGATAGTAGATTCTCCTGCGCAAGGTTGATCAGCGCGGGGATAAGCTTCCGCTTGGTCAGGTCTCCGGTAATACCGAAGATGACCATGACACACGGCGCGGGTTCGGAAGTAGGGTCCACCTGATTCGTGCTCATTTATAGTTTTCCTGTCCGATCCGTATGTCCGCGGCCTGGGGCGGCGCTCAGTGTCCGGATTTCTTCTCGATGTGCCCGCCGAACTGAAACCTCATGGCGGAAAGTACCTTGGCGGCAAAATCGTCTTCGCCGCGCGAAGCAAATCTCTGGAACAGCGACGCCGTCAGCACCGGCGCAGGCGCCGTCGATTCAATCGCTGCAAGAACCGTCCAGCGGCCCTCGCCGGAATCGGAAACGCGCCCTGAAAAGCGCTCCAGCGTGGGCTGGTCGAAAAGGGAAATGGCCGTCAAATCAAGCAGCCATGACGCCACGACACTGCCCCGCCTCCACACTTCGGTGATGTCCGCGAGATTGAAATCGTACTGATAATGTTCCGGATGGCGCAGTGGCGTGGTCTCCGCGTCGGCTTCGCGATGGGATTTCCCGGCGTTGGCATGCTTCAAAATATTCAGGCCTTCCGCGTAGGCGGCCATAAGCCCATATTCGATGCCATTGTGCACCATCTTCACGAAGTGGCCCGCGCCCGAAGGGCCGCAGTGCAGATAACCCTCTTCCGCCGTGCCCGGCGCCTTCTCGCGGCCTGGCGTGCGTTCAATGTTTCCGCGGCCCGGCGCCAGTGTATTGAATATGGGATCGAGATGCTTCACGACATCGATCTCTCCGCCAATCATCTGGCAATAACCGCGTTCGAGTCCCCACACGCCGCCGCTTGTGCCCACATCCACATAATGAATGCCCTTCGCGGAAAGTTCCTTGGCGCGGCGAATGTCGTCAATGTAATAGGAGTTTCCGCCGTCGATCAGGATGTCGTCCTTGCTCAGTTTGGGAAGCAGATCGGCAATCGTCGCATCCACAACCGCTGCCGGCACCATCAACCAGATGGCGCGCGGCTTCTGCAACTTTGCTACAAACTCATCCAGAGAAGCAGCCCCCGTCGCTCCATCGCCGGAAAGTTGCTTCACGGAATCCGCGCTGCGATCGTAGGCGACGCACTGGTGTCCGCCCTTCATCAGGCGGCGCACCATGTTCGCTCCCATTCTTCCCAATCCGATCATTCCCAGTTGCATCGTGAAGAGTCCTCCGCGAAGTTGTATCCAGCTGATAGGTGCATCAGGATAGCGCTTGCTGCACGGCCTTGGCGAGCTTGGCCAGATCGCCCTTCACATTCTTGCCAAGATGCACGCGAAGCGCTCGCCGGCCGCGTTCCGCCAGCACCGCAAAATCGCCGCGAGCCTGCGCTGCCTTCACCACTCCAAACGTGTACTTTTGCCCCGGCACGGGCAGGTCCACCGCATCGTCGCACGTGATCTGCAAAAACACCCCAGTGTTCGGCCCTCCCTTGTACGCCTGCCCTGTCGAGTGCAGGAAGCGCGGACCAAAGCCGAGGCAAGTGGCGACTTTCTTGGCATCGCGCACCAGGTGGCGAATGCCTTGCAGCGCCCGCTCATTCCGTGGATTCATGGTGATATAACCGAGCACGGCGAAATAGTCGCCCGTGCCGATCCGCGACAGGTGCGTGCGCAAGACGTCCGCCAGTTTCCCGCCATTTTTCAGGGCGGCGGTATTTTTCTCATCCGCAAACAGTTTGATTCCCGCAGATTCAAAAAATGGCGCTTCCGCGGGCAGTTTGCCGTTCGCTTCGTATTCATCGGTCAGTTTGCGCGTTTCGATTTTGCTGGCTTCCACATCCGGCTGATTGAAAGCATTGATCCCAAGTATTGATCCGGCCACCGCCGTGGCGATTTCCCAGCGGAAAAACTCTTGCCCCAAATCATATTTGTTCCCCAGCACAATCCGCACCACGGGGTGGCCGGCCTTTTCGAGCGCGGTCACTGCGGCATCCTGAGCCTTATTGATTTCGTTGCTGAGCCGCAGATACGCAAAGACGCGGTCGGTGCCGTATGCCGCGGGCTTCACCAGTTTTTCGCGGTCCACCGGGATAATGCCCTTGCCGATTTTCCCCGTGGATTCTGCGATTAATTGTTCCAACCACGCTCCCAGGTCAAAAATCCCGGGGGACGTAATGATGGTCAGTTTGTCGCGCCCGTGATTGGCTGCAACTCCCAGAATCGTGCCCAGCACCACCCCGGGATTCGCGTCCGCAACGCTGGCGGAGCCGCACACCTTCACCATCTCTTGCGTGGACTTCAAAAATTTGCCCACGTCCAGACCCATGCTCGCCCCAGGCACAATACCGAAATTCGAGAGCGCCGAGTAGCGCCCTCCGATACTGGGGACGCCGGCAAAAATGTGCCGGAAATGGTCCGCATCCGCTACCTGCTGCATCTTTGAGCCGGGATCGGTGACGGCCATGAAGTGGCTGCCCACTTTGTCGGGCCCGACCTTGGATTTGATTCGTTCAAAAAAGTATTGCTTGAAAATGTTCGGCTCGAGCGTGCTTCCCGATTTGCTCGACACGATGCATAGCGTCTTGCGCAGATCCAGCTTTCTTTCTAGCGCTTTGATCTGACCAGGGTCCGTGGAATCCAGAACATGCAATTCCGGGAAACCAGGAATTTTCCCGAAGGTCAATCGCAGCACTTCCGGACACAGGCTGGAACCGCCCATGCCGAGCAGCAGCAGATGGCGGAATTTGGCCTTTTTTACTTCCTGCGCCAGCTTCTTGAAGGTGGCAAGATTCGCCATCTGTTGTTCCGTGATCGTCAGCCACCCCAGCCAATTGCTCTCGTCCGTTCCGGTCCACAGGGAAGCATCTTTCTTCCACAATCGCGCGACCTTATTATTGTTTTTCCAATCCGCAAACGAGCTATCGATTGCCGCGGACAACGCCGGGGGCAGCTTCCAACTGATTTTGTTCAGGCTCACGCGCGCACTCCAGCGCTTTTCCCCGTGGCGTCCAACAACTGCTTGAACGCGTCCGCGAAAAGCTTCACTCCATCCACCAGCAGCTTGTCCGTCACTTCCTTCATGGAAATCCCAGCCTTGCCAAGGCTATCCATTGTTTTTGCGGCGCCGGCCACATCCTCGGTCAAACTCTTGCGCAATTTGCCGTGGTCGCGGAAAGCGTCAAATGTGGCCGGCGGAATGGTGTCCACGGTATCCGCACCAATCAGTTCTTCCACATAGATCACGTCGCGATATTTGGGATTCTTCGTGCTCGTGCTGGCCCACAACAGCCGTTGCGTCTGTGCGCCTTTGCCCGCCAGCGCCTTCCACCGCGGCCCGCCAAAAAGTTCCTCGTACTTCTTATACGTGAGTTTGGCGTTGGCGATGGCAATCTTTCCGCGCACGCTCTCCAGCAAACCCTTTGCTGCACCACCCGCCGTTTTCTCCAGTTCGTCCACCTTCGAATCCACAAGCGTATCAATGCGGCTCACAAAGAAGCTGGCCACGCTGGCGATATGACTCACGTCCAGTCCCTTCAGGGCGCGTGCCTCGAGTGACGCGATATACGCTTCCGCCACCTTTTCATATGCCGATTGCGCAAACAGCAGCGTGATATTGATATTCAGTCCTTCTTCCAGGAGCTGGCGAATGGCGGGAATGCCCTCGGGCGTGGCAGGCACTTTGATCATCAGGTTCTCGCGGCTCACTGTTTTCCACAGCCGCCGTGCTTCCTCCAGCGTGCCCTTGGTGTCGTTTGCGAGATAAGGCGAAACTTCGAGGCTCACGTACCCGTCCCGGCTCTTCGATTGCTGGTATACGGGCTTGAAAATGTCGCAGGCATCCTGGACATCGCGGATGGCAATCTTTTCGTAAAGGCCCTTGGCGTCCAGCGATTTCGCGTCCGGCGCATTCAGAATGTCGGAATACAGCGTGCTTCCAGTAATGGACTTCTCGAAAATGGCGGGGTTCGAGGTCATGCCGCGCAGCCCATCGTTCTCGATCATTTTCTTTAACTCGCCGCTAGTAAGCAGGTCTCGCCTGATGTAGTCCATCCAGGGCGATTGCCCGAAATCCAACAAACCCTTCAGGGGGTTGGTACCCGACTTGCCGCCAACATTGGGAATTGTTGCTGAGGTGGTCATGATGCTTCTCCTTTATTCGAGGGCCTCATCTTAAATTGTACGACGGGCCGAGGGCCGTGGAAGCCCTGCATTTCAGATTTTTAAATACTTTTCTTCCAACGCCTTAACCTTCGCCAGGCGCCGCATGTGGCGTTCTTCGTGCGTAAATTGTGCTCCCAGAAACGCCTTCACCAGGTCTTCTGCCAGCTTGACCCCCACTACGCGCGAACCCAACACCAGTACATTCATATTGTCGTGCTCTACTCCTTGATGCGCGGAATACGTGTCGTGGCACATTCCCGCTCGGATGCCAACCAGCTTATTTGCGGCCACGCTCGCGCCCACGCCGCTGCCGCAGATCAGCACTCCGCGTTCGGCCCTCCCATCGAGGACCGCGAGGCCCACCGCTTCCGCAAAATCCGGATAATCGGAAGGCCTTTCGTCGTATGCGCCCACGTCCAGCACGTCGTGGCCCAGCGACTTCAACAAGCTGGCCATCTCGTTCTTCAGTTGAAACCCCGCGTGGTCCGATCCGACTACGAGTTTCATGTTTGCCTCACTTGCCCAGAAGCTGTTTCGCCGCCGCCACAACTGTTTCCACGCCAAAACCAAAGTGCTTCAGCAGGTCCTTCAACGGCGCGGACGCTCCAAAACTGTGCATCCCGATAATCTTTCCCTTCAAACCCACGTACCGCTCCCAGCCAAACACCGACTCCATTTCTACGGAGACGCGTGCAGTCACGCTGGCCGGCAGCACGCTCTCTTTGTACGCCGCATCCTGCTTCTCGAAAAGTTCCCACGATGGCAAGCTCACCACGCGCGCCTTGATGCCCTCTGCCTTCAATTTTTCGTAGGCGCCCACGCACCACTGCAATTCCGTGCCGGTGCCTATCAGGATGACTTCCGGCTTTCCGCCATCCGCGTCCGCCAGCACATAGCCGCCCTTTGCCGCCCCGGCAGCAGGCGCATATTTTGTGCGGTCCAACGTGGGCATCGCTTGCCGGCTGAATACCAGCGTGGACGGCCCGTGGGTGTGCTGCATGGCCACTTTGTATGCCACCGTCACTTCGTTCGCATCACCCGGCCGCAGCACCAGCATGTTCGGCATGGCCCGCAGCGATGCAAGTTGCTCGATCGGTTGGTGCGTCGGCCCATCTTCGCCCACGCCGATGGAGTCGTGCGTGAAGATGAAGAGCACAGGAATTTCCATCAACGCAGCTAGCCTCATACTGGCCCGCATGTAGTCACTGAAATTGAAAAAAGTGGCGGCATACGCGCGCAACCCGCTCAGCGTCATACCATTCGCTGCCGCCCCCATACCATGTTCGCGCACGCCAAAGTGCACATTGCGCCCCGCGAATTCGTCCGGGAAAAACTCGCCCGCACCTTCAAAGAGCAAGTTGGTCTTGTTCGACTTCGCCAGATCTGCGGAGCCGCCCATCAGCCACGGAATATTCTGCGCCAGGACATTCAACACTTTTCCAGAGCTTTCGCGCGTGGCCATGCCTTTCGCGTCCGCGGGGAACACCGGCAAGTTCTTGTCCCAATCGGCAGGCAACTCGCGGTGTTGCATTTCGTTCAATTGGGCGGACAAGCCGGGGAATTGTTTGGCATAATCGGCAAACAGCTTCTCCCACTTACCGCGCTCATTTGTGCCGCGCGCCCCCACGTGGTCTGCAAAATGTTGGTACACGCCGTCGGGCACCAGGAATTTCGCGTCCTCCGGCCAGCCGTAATTCTGTTTCACCAGTTTAACTTCCGCTTCGCCAAGCGGTTCGCCGTGCGCCTCATAGGAATCCTGCCTGTGTGGCGAGCCGTAGCCGATGTGCGAGTCCACGACAAGCAACGTTGGCCGATCATTGGTCTTCAAAAATGTTTCGTAACCGCGTGAAAGCTCCAGCAGGCTATTGGCATCCGCAACCCGCGTGACGTTCCAGCCGTATCCCACGAACCGCGTCATCACGTCTTCGCTGAACGACCAGCTTGCAGGGCCATCCAGCGTCACGCGATTGTTATCGTAGATCCAGCAGAGATTTCCGAGTTTCAGGTGCCCCGCAAGAGACGCCGCCTCGCTAGCCACGCCTTCCATGATGTCGCCGTCGCCGCACAACGCGTACACCTTGAAATTGAACAACTCAAATCCCGGCCGGTTGAAATTCGCCCCCAGCCATTTTCCGGCAATGGCCATTCCCACGCTGTTGCCCGCGCCTTGCCCCAGCGGTCCCGTGGTCGTCTCCACCCCTGTCGTGATGTGCGATTCCGGATGCCCCGGTGTTCTGCTCCCCAGTTGGCGAAACCGCTTGATTTCGTCCAGCGAGACGGAAAGTTCTTTCTGAACTTCACCTTTGGCATTCACCGCCCGCACTCCAGCCAGATGCAGCGTCGAGTAAAGCAGCATGGATGCGTGCCCTGCCGAGAGCACAAAGCGGTCGCGATTCGGCCACAGCGGTTGCGTGGGGTCGTAACGCAAGAAACTTTGCCACAGCGAGTAAACGACCGGTGCCAGGCCCATAGGCGCCCCCGGATGCCCGGAGTTCGCCTGTTGCACGGCATCAATGGAGAGCGTCCGGATAGTATTGATGCACAGTTGATCGATGTTTTGCTGGCTCACAGTGTCTCCCTTGCGGATCAGGGGATACCCGCAATATGGGTGCAGGGGTTAGATGCAGCACCCTCAGCTAAAGCACAGAGATTGTACAGCAAAATGGCTAGGGCGAGCTCATGCTGCTGGATGTCGGCTCGCTCGCAAGAAGCTCGCTTCGGGTACTGCGCCGCCGAAAACAACCCATTTATTTCGTAACATTGCATTAACCGGTCATTCATACGCCACCCGCTACTATTTCGCGCAGGGGATTCAGGATGCATGTCCTGATTGTGGAAGACGAGTTGGAAATGGCCGGGCTGATTGCCCGCGGCTTGCGGGAAGAATCGTACGAGGTGAGCCACGCTCGTGATGGCCAGTCCGCCTTGGAACTCTCCGCCACACAGGAATTCGACGCCATTCTCCTGGATGTAATGCTTCCACGCATGAACGGCCTTGAAGTCGCCCAGCAATTGCGCCTTCGTGAACAGGCGACACCTGTCCTGATGCTGACCGCACGCGACGCTCTTCCTGACATCATCAAGGGACTCGATGCAGGCGCCGACGATTACCTCACAAAACCATTTTCCTTCCAGGAGCTGTTGGCTCGCATTCGTGCGTTGGTGCGCCGTCACGAGTTTCGCAAAAGGAACGTGCTGGAGGTCGAAGATCTGATTCTGGACGCAGCCTCCTTCCGCGCCTTTCGCAAAGGCCGGGAGATTCGCCTTTCGCTCACCGAATTCCGCCTCCTCGAATTGTTGGTGCGCCATTCCGGGCGGATTGTCTCGCGCGGAGAAATTCTCGGCAGTATTTGGGGGCAGGGCCGGGAGGTCGCTGAAAATACGCTGGACGCTTTTGTCCGCTTGCTGCGAAAAAAAGTGGATCAGGACGCGCAAGTCAAGCTCATCCAGACACACCGCGGTTTTGGTTATTCGGCGGGCACGGTGAAAAGCTTGTGCATCTGACCATTCGCGCGCGCCTCACGCTCCTCTATTTCGTTGTCCTGGCCACTTCCTTCGTCGCCTTCTTCTGGATTTGTGACTTCGGATTTCGCCGCAGCATTGAAATCACCGTGAATGACGCTTCACGCAGCAACCTGGAAACCGTGCGCCGTGTCATTGAAGGCTCATTGCCCAGAGGACTCCCGAAAGTGCAGAAGGAACTCGGGGAACTTGCCGGGCTTTGGGCAAACGGCGCCATTTTTGAGGTATCTGGCCCGGACGGCCAGTGGATTTTTCGACCGCCGAGGTTTCAAGCCGTCCAAACTCTGCTCCCGGAAGCTCCGGCCTCGGGCATCTCATTTCTCACCACCAATCTGGAGGCTCTGCAATATCGCATTGCGCGCGAACGCGTCAGTATTTCCGGGAGTGTTTTCCTCATTGATGCCGCCGTGCCCACAGAACCTTTTGACCAGGCCCTCGATGGCTTTCGTCTGATCGAGAAGCGCTTCCTCCCGCTTCTTGTCATGCTCGCCTCGCTCCTTGGTTACTGGCTTAGCGGCCGCGCCTTGGCGCCTGTGAACCGTATCGTGGAATCCGCGGAGAGCATCGGCGTGCAAAATCTTTCGCGGCGCCTCGAAGTTCCCCGCGCGAACGATGAACTGCGCCGGCTAACGGAAACCGTGAACGCCATGCTGGGCCGCATCGAGTCCAGTGTCGCGCACATCACGCAGTTCACTGCGGACGCTTCTCACGATCTGCGCACGCCGCTGGCGCTGATTCGCACCAACGCCGAGTTAGCGCTCCGCCGTCCTCGCCGCGAAGACGAGTACCGCGAAACGCTGCGGCGCATCCTGGCCGCCGCGGAAGAAAGCACGCATCTGATCGAGCACCTACTCACGCTGGCGCGCGCCGACGCGGGCGCCGCGCAGCTTCACTTTGAAGCCGCCGATCTTTCGCAAGTGCTGCGCAAGGTTTCGCAACACGCGCGCATCCTGGCTCAGTCCAAGGGCCTGGGCTTCAAGGAAGAAATCGACGATGAGCCCCTTCCCATTTCCATGGATCCCTCCGCAATGGAGCGCCTCTTCCTCGCCCTGCTGGACAACGCCGTTAAGTACACGCCGGAAGGCACCCTCTCTCTGCGCTCCTTCTCCCGCGAAGGGCAAGCAATCGTCGAAGTCCAGGACACGGGTGTGGGCATCTCTGAATCCGACCTGCCGCATATCTTCGACCGCTTTTACCGTGCGGACCAGGCCCGTTCGCGCGAGGTTCGCGGCTCTGGTTTGGGCCTGGCCATCGCGCGCTGGATCGCGGAGATGCATAAGGGTGCCATCGAAGTCGATAGTGAGCTCGGCCGTGGCTCTTTGTTTCGCGTCCATCTGCCACCGCTGAATCGGGAACATCCTCTTGCACTTACACCCGAGTGGCAGAAAACGACCGCAAATTCGGCGATCTGAAAGAATATTCACCTGAAAGTCCTTTCACTCCCTTTTCAACGCCTCCTAATGTTTCCTTCATCCGCCCCTAAACGGGTCCATGAGGAAATGTAGATCAGAAGCAACGCCCTGGGTCTCCTTTGCAGGCTCATTTGCTCCCGGGTTAGGTCAACACAAAGAGAAATCGAGACAAATGTCACGTGTCACCTTGCTAGGTTTCGCGACTAAGAACGAGCAGCACTCCAGTCTTTCAGAGGAGCCCGACCGTGAGGATCGCCGCGGGCGAAAATCTTTTTTCATCTTGTCCCGCCGTTTTCGCCACTGCTTATCCGCAATGTCCACAGAATTTGCTTTCAAAGGGAGAAATAGAAATGAAGAGATTTAGCCGTTCGATCCCGGTAGTTCTTTTGCTTGCGATTTTCGTTTTTGGGCTGACAGCGCGCGCGCAGAGTGACAAGGCCTCCGTTCGCGGTCAGGTCACGGATTCTTCTGGCAGCGTCCTGCAGGGTGCGGAAATCGAGTTGCAGCCCACAGGCGCTACCGTGGTCACGGACCAGCGCGGCTCTTATTTCGTGAAGGATCTGGCCCCCGGTACCTACACCATCACTATCACTTACGTGGGATTCTCCCTTTTTACAAAGGTGCTTAACCTCACTCCCGGCCAGGCCATCACGGTTGACGTGAAGATGGGAGTGAGTTCTCAAAGGGACCAGATCATTGTTACCAGCGAACGTTCCGGCGGGGAAGCCGAAGAGATTAATCGTCAACGCACCGCCGACAATATTGTGCAGGTCTTAACCTCGGACGTCATCACTAGCTTGCCGAACGCGAATATTGCCGACGCTCTGGGCCGACTGCCCAGCGTCACGCTCGAGCGTGACGAAGGCGAAGGCAAGTACGTCCAGATTCGCGGTACAGCCCCAGAGCTCACCAACGTCACCATCGATGGAATCAACGTTCCCTCCCCAGAGCCGGGTGTTCGCCAGATCAAGCTGGATACCATTCCGGCCGACCTCGTCGAATCCGTCGAAATCAACAAGACCTTGCAAGCGAATATGGATGGCGATGGCATCGGTGGTTCGGTGAATCTCGTGACGAAAATGGCCGAGGACAGGCCGACAATTGCGCTTTATGGGTCTGGAGGTTATACGCCGATCGTTAATGGACGCAAAGTAACTGAAAACAGCGGCAGCGTGGGCCAGCGTTTTGGCTCCTCGAAAAAATTTGGTCTGCTTTTTGCCGGGCACTATGACTGGAACGGCCGGGGTATAGACGATATCGAACCCGTTCCAGATGCGATCCAGCCTGTTGCGGGCGGCCCGATCACCCCTTATTACGACTCCATGGACGTGCGTGAATATCGTTACAACCGTACTCGCTGGGGTTTTGCAACCACCGCCGATTACAAGCTGGGTGAAGGCTCCAGCATTTACATCCGCGCACTTTACTCAGACTTTAAAGACTATGGGGACAAATGGGTTTACACACTGAACGACAATAGCGGCCTGACAGGTCTTCCGACCAACAACACCCCAGGATTCTCTGGCAGCAGCCGCCGTCCGGATTATGCCATCGGCAGCCTTCTTCTTGGGGGGCGCCATGACCTCTCTTCGACCTGGTTTGCCTGGGATGTTTCCGTAGCTCGCTCCCGGCAGCTCGATTCCGGTGGAAACCCTGGGCCTGATTACAGCTACGTCGGTCCGACCAGTGGTTGCGAATACAATCCTGCAGGCACGACAAACAAATACCGGCCTCAGTGGCTTCCCATCTGTTACACCGAGGCCTACAACCAGGCGAACTACCAACTGCAGGATATCGTGCTGTCTTATGGGCTCAGCCCCCAGCTCAACTTGCAGGGTTCCGGAGCAATTGGCAAGCGCTACCACATCGGTTCGCATCTCGCGACCCTCGAGGTTGGGGGAAAGTTCCGCAATAATCACAAGTTTGATAACTCCTACACAGTTGGCTGGCAACCGACTCTTGCACTCCCCAACACCATGTTCTTGAGCAGCTTTACGAATTCGGACTATTACAACAAATCTTACCCGACTTACGGTCCAGTCCCCGACTTTTACAAAATACTGGCTTACTTCGATGCCAACCGCGGCAATTTCACGGAGGAAGCCTACGATCCAAACGGTAATACCACGATTGGCGGAAACGGCGGGAATTTCGACTTAGTCGAAAAGATGTCAGCCGGTTACATTATGAACACCTTTGACCTCGGCAAGTTTCATTTCGTCGCGGGTTTGCGTGTTGAAGGCACAAATCTGGGCACCGATACATTTACCACTACGCAGCCTTCCGATCCCACTCTCAACCCTGTCTACAGCTTTACCAGGTCGAATGGCTCTTACATCAACATTTTGCCCAGCGCATCTGTACGTTACGCTCTCACGAATGACTCTGGTATTCGGCTGGTTTATGGGCGAGGGCTCTCCCGCCCGGACCCGCAGGACATCGCTCAGGCCTATACGATCAGCAATGTACCCCCAATCTCGGCCTCGCTCGGCAACCCCAACCTCAAAGCGGAAACCGCCAACAATTACGATTTGCTCTATGAAAAATACTTCAGATCGATTGGAATGTTCCAAACTGGCGTCTTCTATAAGGACCTGTCAAATCCGATTGTCGATTCAACTACCTTCCCAACCTCCGGCCAGTTCGCAGGATACAAAGTCTCCCAGTGGGTCAATCTGGGGAGCGCTTGGGTCGGCGGCTTCGAGGTAGCTTACTTGCAACACTACACTTCGCTCCCCGGAATGCTCGGCGGTCTCGGCCTATCGGCAAATTACAGTTACACCGATTCACGGGCTAGTGGCCTCGAGTCCTTAGGGCGTTCTGACCACCCGCCCTTGACTCGTCAGGCTCCCAACACGTGGAACATTAGCCCGACGTTCGATCGGGGCCGTTTCTCCATTCGTGTAGGCATGTCCTATAACTCAGCGAGCATCTATACCTATCAATATGTGGATGGGGCTACTTTTGGTAAGACAGGCCCGTTCGGTGATACATATTTCTACACTCACTATCAGGTGGATGCACAGGGTAGTATCCGGCTTGCCAAAGGCTTCACTGCGGTTATCTATGGCCTCAATCTGAACAATGAAGTGTTTGGATTTTACAACGGTTCGCCGCAATACGTCCTTCAGCGCGAATACTACCAGCCGACCATTGGCGCGGGCATGCGCTGGTCGCCCACGCATGAAAAATAGCGATTCGCCGTTCGTCCCGGCGGAGCTTGTTTATCGCTCCGCCGGGACATTCGGTGTGAATCTTCTCTGCCACGCGGAGCTCGGCCTTTGGTGCGCGAACCAAAGCCGCGGGGTTTTCCCGCGCCATCGTTATGAACAGATTCTCGACTTAGCATCTAGGCCACGTTTAGATTCAACTTATTAGCCTCAGTCTCGGGCCCCGTGCGCAGTTCCCGGAGGAAACATGAAATCGAGATTCACCTCACTTGGCTTGTTCCTTGGCCTGTTCGCCTTCGCAGCGCTGGGCGCTGCCGTCAACTACTCGCTCGCAAAGAAGGTCGCCGTCCCCGGCGCGGGCGGCTGGGACTACGTCAGCGTGGATGAAGCCAACCGCCGTGTGTACATCTCTCACACCACGCAAGTGGACGTCCTTGACGCCGATTCTCTTGCACTGGTCGGCACGATCCCGAACACCCCGGGTGTCCACGGCATCGCCATCGCTTCCGAATCTGGGCGCGGCTACATTTCTGCCGGCCGTGCCGACGCCGTTGTCCCCTTCGACTTGAAGACACTCAAACCCCTGCCCGAGATCAAAGTCGGTAAGAAACCCGACGCGATCATCTACGAGCCGCTCACGAAGCGCATTTACGTCATGAACGGCAACAGCAACAACATTACCGTCCTGAATGCCGCCGATGGCGCTCTGGCCGGCACCATCGATCTCGGCGGCGGCCCCGAATTCGCCGCGTCCGATGGCCGAGGCAATCTCTACGTCAACCTCGAAGAACAGAATGAAACTCTGCACATTGATGTCAACACGCTGCAAGTGAAGGACCGCTGGCCGCTCGCTCCCTGCGCCACGCCCACCAGCCTCGCGCTCGACAAGGAGAACCATCGCCTCTTCGTCGGCTGCCGCAGCCACCACTTCGCGGTGCTGAACGCGGATACAGGTAAACTCGTTTTCACTGCCCCCATCGGCGATCGCGTGGATGCCGGTGCGTTTGACAGCTCGACACATCTCGCCTATGTTTCCACCGGCGACGGTAAGGTTTTCGCCTTCCATCAGGATTCCCCGGACGCCTACACCCTGGTTCAGGTGATCGCTACCCACCCCGGCTCCAAGACCATGGGCTACGACCCCAAGACGCGCAACGTCATCGTCCCCAGCAGCGACAACGGTGCCATGCAGGTGCTGGTCTTCTCTGCGGCGCCCTGATTCTCCAATTCTGCAAACGAGCAAGCGCATTGCGCACGAACTCGCCTCTGCATGTTGCGGTGCGCACAACATCATTTTACTTGGCCCATGCCTGCAACCGCGGCAACCAGCGGCGCACATTTCTGCAGTACTCTTCGTACTCCGCGCCGAACTTTTTTCGCAACGTTGGCTCTTCGTAGAGCTTTACAAAGAGCGCTACTCCCACCACCGCAACGAGCGCTACCGTGAGTGCTACCAGGTTTACCCGGCCAAAAACGAACCAGAGCCCGAACCAGCCCGCGAAGAACCCCACATACATCGGGTTCCGTACATATCGGTAAAATCCCACTACCACTAGCCTCTGCGGCGGAGCAATCGGAGCCGGCGTTCCGTGTCCCGTCCATCCAAAATCCCAAATGCACCGCAACGCCACCGCGAACCCCAGCACGGACGGCACGACTCCGATCCAGCGCCAACGCGCCGCACCGGCTGTGTCAACGCGAAAACCCAACCATGACGGCAGCAACCAGAACCACAAAGTGAAGAAGCATGCTCCCACGGCCAGCGAGGCCATTGTTGTCAGCCAGGCTGTTCCAGAATGTTTTCCTCGCAGAGCTGCCGCCTGTTCGCTTGTCATAAGAATCTCCTCGCGCCAAGTGCGACTTCATCGCAATGGCGCCTTCGACCGTCATACTTGCCTTCTATTAGGTCTTACTGCGGGCGGGGGCAGCGGGTTACATCATTTCTCTAGCGCGTCCAGCAGTGGCCGGCTTGCACGGCGCTCCTTGCTCTAAACTTCGGAAGGGAGTCCAAACGCCTAAATCTTGAATTGTCGCCACAACGGGCGCCCGGGCATTTCCGCAATGCGCATCGCAAACCGCAGTGTTGCACTAACTCTTTTGATTCGCTAACTTTGTAATGCCACTGCCCGGGTGGCGGAATGGCAGACGCTGAGGACTTAAAATCCTCCGGGGATTTTTCCTCATGTGGGTTCGACTCCCACCCCGGGCACCATTCTCGTCCACTCGTTTTCCAGTTTTCCGATGGCACTTCTCGCCTCCAATAGATTGGCTCGGTGCGCGCAATTTTGGAGTGATTTAAGTCAAGATGGCGGCGAAATCGCTTCGCGTCCGTAAGTCAAAATGTGATTCCGTTTGAATATCGTCAAAGACACGCGCCGCCGCCTTGCGCTCCAGGTCCGCGTCCGCCGCTTTCCCTTCGCGCTGCAGAGCCCGCGCCATCAATAGATGTCCCTGCGCTTTCATGGCCAGCAAGCCCAGCTTGTCCGCCAACAGCAAGGCGCTCTGCAACAAATCCTTGGCCTTGGCAGCGTTCTTTGTGTCAATCAGAGCTTGCGCCAGGTACAACGAAGATTGCGCCGCCAGATACTTGAATCCGGATTTGGTCGCTTCGTCTTTGATCGTGGTCAGCATGGCAATCGATGCTTGCCCATGGCCCTCCGCCACACCGATCTTTGCCAGGTTGAATTTGGCCAACAGCACCAGGTTGTGATCCGTACTGTGCGCCGCGGCCTGCTGCGCTTGCGTAAAGTACTGCCGCGCGGCCTTCAAATCTCCACTGTAAAACGCGTTGTCACCTTGCAAGCTCTGAATGTGCGCCACCTCGTCCTGGTTCTTCAAATCGTGGGCCAGTGCCAGCGCTTCCTGCAAATTCGTTTGTGCCTCGTCTTTTTTTCCTGTCTCTGCCAGCGCGTTCCCGTAACCCGCCTGAATATCCGCCATCCAGAAGCTTTTTTCCCCCAATTCTCGATAACCCTTCAGCGCTTCCTCCTTCGCGCTCAACGCCGCGCCATAGCGTCCCTGATAGCCGAATACGGTGCCCAGGCTGGAGGTCTCGATCGCAACCTTCTGTTTGTTGCCGATTTTGCGCTGCAGATCCAGCGCGCGGTGATACTGATCAATGGCCTGGTCATATTGCCCAACGTCCATGTTCGTCTCGCCAAGATTATGTAATGTGTCGGCAATATCTTCCGGCACGTTGAGCTTTTCCCGCAATTGCAGCGCCTGCTCCAGATAGGTGCGCGCCGCTTGGAAATCACCGCGGTTCAGATAGATGTTCCCGATGTTGCTTAAGAGCAGAGCCCGGTTTTGTTCGTTCCCCAGGTCGATCTGAAGCTGCAAGGACTCTTTGTAGAATGCCAGCGCCTGCTCGGGACGTCCGCGATCCAGGTTATAGTTGCCCAGATCATTCAGCGAATCGCTGACGCCCGCCTTGTCCCCAATTTCGCGGCTCACCTTCAGCTCCTCGTTCAGGTCTTTCAACGCCTCCTCGGGCTTGCCCAGTTTCTTCTCCACGCTTGCAATGGCCCCGAGGCTCGCGGCAATCCCGTTCTTCAATCCCAACCGCCGCTTGATCGCCAGCGAATCCTGGTAACTCCGCAGCGCTTCATCCAGACGCTGCAGATCCTCGTAGCCGACGCCAATCGCCTGCAGCACATTTGCCTTCTGCTCGTCGTTCCCCACCTGGATCGTCAGGTTCAGCGCCGTGTTCAGGTACTCCAGGCCTTTTTGGGTGTTGTTGCTGCTGATCTCCACGCGCCCACGGGCCAGCACTGCCTCCGTAAACTTGGGATCCAACGTCTGCACCCTTTCCAAATAGCTCCTCGCCTTGTCCAGGTCGCCTGAATCCTCATACAATCTGGCCAGCGCGAAAAGAATGTCCGTGTTTCCGGTAGACACTTTTGCCAGCGCCTCATACGCTTCGATCGCCTTAGGATATTCTTTCATCAGTTTGGAATGCGTTGCGCGAATCAGGTAGCGTTCCTGTTGCGGCAGATTCTGACTGAGGTCCACGGCTTTCAATGAAGAAATCTGTGCTTGATCATCCTGCCCCAACGTCTCGTAGGTATCCGCAAGCCGCGAATACGCGAGTGCGAATTGCGGGTCTTGTTCGATGGAAGACTTGAACGCTTGTAGCGCTCCCTGGTATTCGCCCAGGCGCTGCAATTGCAATCCCTGGTCGTAGGAGCGCAGCGCTTCGATCGAATTCGATGACGGTTTCAACGCGCTCGATTGCAGTTCCTGAACCTCCGACGAGGATAGCGCCAGATTGTCACGGATCTCTTTCGCCAGCAGGTCCACCGTCTTCAATATCTCTTTCTCGTTCGCCGCGTCTGCTTTCAGGGGCACTTGCCGCCCGTTTTTCCGGTTGGCCAGCGTGGCGTCAATGCGCAGTTGCTCTCCAATGCGCACGTACTCGCCCCAAACCACAATGTCCGCGTTGGTGAACTCGCTCAGCCGGTCGATCGTCCCGGCGTCCAGGCTTGTATCCGGATTGATGCGCAGGTCGTGCACGACTTGTGAGATGCGCCCCTGCGATACGGTTCGCAGTGTCGCGGACTGCCCGATGTCATTTGTCAGCATGTCGCCCAAGCCGGTGCCCAACCAATCCAGCTTCGGATCACCCGAAGCGTTGCGGAAGGGAAATATCGCCAGCGCAATCGAGGGTGCCGCTACGGCGGGCTTGGAAGGGGTTGTAGAAGCGGGCCAGTGTCGGTAGGCGACCACGCCCATGACCAGCAACGCCGCTACCCCCGCCACTCCCCAAATCCCCCGGCTTCGCGCCTTGCGTTTTACCCAACGCTGCACCACCGTTCCGGCTTCGTCCGCTTGGCCCGTGCGCCACGATTCCAACTCCGTCCAAAGCTCTTGCGCCGACTGGTAGCGCTTGGCCGGATCAATCTCCAGGCACTTGCTGACTACTTCGCTCAAAAACTTTGGGACTGTCGCATCTTCCACCGCGGGTGGCGTGGCGGGCTCCACAGTGCGCTTGTACATGGCACGTTGCACCGTTTCCGCGCGGAACGGCATCTTCCCCGTCAGTAAATCGTAAAAAATAATTCCCAGGCTGAATATGTCGGAGCGCCCATCTACGTCCTCGCCCTTCACTTGCTCCGGTGACATGTACTCTGGCGTGCCCACCAGCGCTCCGGTCATGGTCATGCCCTCGGAGCCCACGGAACGGGCAATGCCGAAATCCATCACGTAGACCTTACCCTGCTTGTCGAGCATGATGTTCTGTGGCTTCAAGTCGCGGTGCACGACGCCTTCGCCATGTGCCGCTTCCAACGCCAGACAAACTTGCTGGAGGATTTCCACCGCCCGCTGTGGCGTGGGCTTGCCTTGCTCTTTTACCAGGGAGCGCAGGTCCTGACCCTCGATGTACTCCATGGTGATAAAACGCATGCCGCTGGCGCGTCCCAGATCGAAAATGCGAATCACATTTTTGTGTGTGACCTTGCGCGCCAGGATCAGTTCCTGCTTGAACCGCGACAATATATCCGCATCTCCCGCCAACTCCGCTCGGATCACCTTCAGCGCCACCAAGCGGTCCACTTCGCGGTCCTTGGCCTTGTACACCGTGCCCATGCCGCCGCCGCCCAGCCGCTCCATAATCTCGTAGCGTCCCGCCAGTAAGTTTCCCGCCACCAACTCTTTTCCGATTGTGGGTGCTTCCGTTGTGGAAGGTGCAGTCACTGCGGCGGACCAATTATCAATGGTCAGGCTGGGATCAGCAGGGAGGTCTTGCGGCGCATCAATCAGCGTGCCCGCGTCAATTTCAAACGGAGTGTCGCAGCGCACACAGCGGCTTGCGGTGGCCGGATTTGGCGTTTGGCACCGAGGGCATTCCATTCGACTTGGCCGTCCTTATAGAAACCGTACAGTATGACTTCCGCCACAGTAAATCAAGCGAAGCGCGAGGTGCCCCGCCGATTCAAACAACGGGAATTCACTGCCTTCAAGTGACTAAAGCCACAGCCTTTTGTGACCCCATCCCTATTCTGCCATTGAGGCCCTTCGTCACGGCGACTCAGGTTTCCCCATCCGAAACGTCCCTGCTTCCCACCCTCCAGGGTTCGGCGCGCACTGGGTCAGCCCGGCAAGGACACCCCAATCATCAGCGAATCACAAGCGCTGCGAAACCAACGTATCGTTATGGGAAAAACTGCTCAAGAAAAGCAAAAGGCGGTGCTGTTCAGCTGGGGGGAGGAAGCAGCACCGCCTTGTTACTTGGGATGCGGATCCTGGGGACAGGTTTCCGCTCCCGTGAGGAAACTCAACCGCGAACCGTAAGCACCGGGCAATGCGCCTTGGTCACCACGTTATAGGCAATCGTCAGTGGCACATGGCCCGCCAGGCTCTTGCGTGGCTTGGCGCCCATGACGATCAAATCCACATGCGATTCCCGCGTCAGCAGCAGAATCTCTTCCACTGCTGCCCCGAACGTCACCCGGAACTCCGGCTTGCACCAATTCTCCGTGCCTGTTGGCATAAGCTGTTTCATGCGCACGATGTTGATCTCCCGCTGCCGCGCCACACTCTCTTCCGTGTAAGCCGCGGCGCTCTCGATCACGTGCAGCAGTGTCAAATGCGCGCCATGCTCTTGGGCGAGGGAGAAAGCGTAAGCGGCAGCTTTCTCCGCACCTGGCCCAAAGTCGGTCGCGAACAAGATGTTCTTCAGTTCCACTTCCTTGGCCGATGTGTCCTTAACCAACGGACCCACTGTCAGCACCGGGCTATCGGACTGCCGGAAAATCTCTTCGGCCACCGAGCCAATCAAGAGTTTCTGGACTTTGCCTCGCCCATGGGTTCCCGCCACAACCAGGTCAATCTCGCGCTCCGCTATCAGCTTTTCCAGGGTCGGCCAGACGTTGCCCTCTTCCATCAGCACTTCGTGGGGCACGCCCCGGAGCTTCCCGGAAATCAAAATGTCGGTGACACCTTCTTCAGCGGCTTGCCGCACCTTTTCATAGGTGGCCTGGGCCAACTGCGGCTCCGCGAACTGGAAAGGATCCGGCGTAATCACATGTGTAAGGTAAATCCGCGCATCGTAGCGCTTGGCAACGGCTATCGCGTAGTCCAAAGCATGATCGGAGACTTCCGAAAAATCAGTCGTGACGAGGATCTTGGTGAGGGATACTCTCTTGTTCTGATCGGTCTTGCTCTTCTCCTTGGGCTCCATAACTTGCGGCATAACTCCCTCCTGAAACTCCCCCCATGGCCCGTACGGATGGCGTCGATGTATCTCATAACAAAGTGTGCACGTTCCGTTCCACGACGAGCACTTCTTACTCGCTGGAAATAAAGAGCTTGAGTCACTTTTGAATATTTCTGCCGTGGAATTGAGCCAACTCCCGCATCATTGTGCGCCGAATCACCTAAACCTGTGGGGAAAGAACAACAAGGAAGGAATTGCCATCTACTTTACAACTCGTCCAAAAACAAAGGCAGCGGCCAGCTAATGGATGAGCCCTTCTTTCGGGCGTTCGCGGTCGACTCTTCGACGCTTCGTTGTAGTCGTGCTGGCCGCTGCCAAATTCGATTTGTGGGCGCCCCTTTCTACGGCGTTTCCGCTTGCGATTTCCACCGCAACCGAAACGCCCTGAAAGGAACGCCCACTGCACAGCCTTTCGACAATCGCTCCATTGCCTAATTGCCGCGCACCCTTTGCACTGCATCTTCGGTTCCGTTCGTCGCGCCTCTTCTCCCCTCACCAACTTGCTGTAAATCCAGCCTTTACAACACCAGCAAGCAGCCACCGCCTCCGCCGTCCTCGTTCTTTCTGCGGCTTTTCACTCTCTCCCGTGTTTTCTCACCCACCGCGCTTCTACTTTGCAGACCTTGAACACTCTGATTCGGGGTGCCCCACCCTCATAGTGGGAGGGCGGGGCTCGGGTTTTCTTTTGTTTTGGTGGCCGCTGTAAACTTTGGTTTGGATTCACACCTGAGGATGGCAGGATACCACGTCAGAAATTAGCTAAGTCGCGACAAAAGCCAGAAAAGTGTATGGCCCACCGTTTGTCCCTTACGTCAGGCGCACCGTCCCGGCACTAATTTTGTTGACAGAGAGGTCCTTTGCTTTTGATCTTATGATACTCAGATTCTGATAGGCCGATGCGTGACCGGATGCTGGCCTGAAGCTGTCGGAGCGACGGAGTACTTATCTCAGCGCACTCCGACACTGCATCGAACACGTCGCCTGTGGACGAGTCAACAGCGTAGTTACCGTATACGGAGCTGCCATTAGGAGGGCCTGCCCACATCACGGAGATGACATAGAATCCCGGATATGCAGAACTTAAGCCCCTCCCCTCGAGACTCAAACTAGGCAAACGCCTTGCTTTCTTAGGCAAGGCCTCGAAAACCAACTTCTTAGCCTCCTCTAGTGACACACTCCGATGGCGATTGGCCGACCAGGCTAATGCGGATAAGAGACTTAGACCAAGCACAATAGACAAGCGGAGAGTCTTCGCCATGGGCCTCCTCCAACTCACGTTGGCGCACCACTTGGATTGGATTTTGGTCACTTTCTGACAGGATATCACTTTAAACAATACCGGAGAGAGAGAGACGACAAAGGAGTGAAAAAGGTGCGCTCTTCACGAATTCGCCGGCGCCGCGGGCTCTTCCTCTTCGCTATGCGACAACCCAAACTTCTTCATCTTGTACCGCAACGCATCCCTGCTGATATTCAGCAGCTTCGCCGCCTTGATCTGGTTGCCGTGTGATTGCTGTAGCGCCAACTCCACCAGCGCGTGCTCTACATCCTCCAGCGAAGTACCGCCCTCAGGAATCGATAGCGCAGGCAGACGGCGCTTCCCCGGCGCAGGCTGCGCTTCCTGTATCGGAGCGCCCATCTTCGTCTCCGCACCTGTGGTGCCGCCTCTGCCGCTCGCCACGGAGAACGGCAAATCCTCCGCCCGCAGTTGGTTGCCCTCTTCCAGAATCATCGCGCGTTCCAGCGCATTCTTCAGTTCGCGCACATTCCCCGGCCAGTCATAGTTCAGCAGCAGCCTTCGCGTTTCCTCGTTCGGGCCTTGTACGTTCTTGCGGAACTTCTTGTTGTAGTGTGCCAGGAAAAACTCCACAAGCGGCACGATGTCTTCCTTGCGTTCCCTCAGAGCCGGTAAGTAAATCGCAATAATCGCCAGCCGATAATAGAGATCCTGCCGGAAACGCCCTTCCCGCACTTCTTTCTCCAGGTCCCGGTTGGACGCGGCGATCACGCGCACATCCACCTGAATATCACGCACTCCGCCTACGCGCCGCACCATCTGGTCCTCCAGCACGCGCAGCAGCTTGGCCTGCAACAGCGGCGAAAGCTCGCCGATCTCGTCCAGGAACAGCGTCCCGCCATCGGCCATCTCAAACAGACCCTTCTTCATGGCCTTGGCATCGGTAAACGCGCCCTTCTCGTGGCCAAACAGCTCCGCCTCAATCAGCGTTTCGGGGATCGCCGAGCAGTTAATCGCCACAAATGGGCGTTCCGATCTGGAACTCCGGTAATGAATCGCCTTCGCCACTAGGTCTTTGCCTGTGCCGCTCTCGCCTTGTATCAAAATGGTGCCGGCTTCGCTGGCCGCCACCTTGTACACAAACTTCATCAATTCCGTGATCTTCCGCGATACCCCAACCACCTCGTGATAGCCCGCCCGCCGCCGCACCTCGCCGCGCAGCGATTCCACCTCGGTACGCAGCGCGCCCGCTTCCAGCGCGTTCTGCAGAGTTACTCCCAATTCTTCAAAATTGATGGGTTTGCTTACGAAGTCGTATGCGCCCATGCGCAACGCCGCTTTCACGTCG
>Ga0181523_10000903_pt1 | contig 33012 bp, 22 predicted proteins | sample PEATcosm2014_Bin_43_FD_119752 | JGI IMG/M metagenome (GOLD analysis project Ga0181523, IMG submission 119752) | Peatland microbial communities from MTU Mesocosm Facility, Houghton, MI, USA - PEATcosm2014_Bin05_30_metaG | ecosystem: Environmental > Terrestrial > Soil > Wetlands > Peat | place... | reverse complement strand
GTCGGCTTGCGCGGGACGCAATTGGTTTCCGGCGGCAACGTCACAATCCACACCTCCAAAGACAAGGTTGGCGCACCTATCTTCTACCGCGACGTGCCGCTGATGCCCACGGAAACTCAGGCGGGCGTCATCCAGCCACTCGCCGCGGAAGCTGTGCGCCTCATCGCCTGGCGTCTGCGCAACATTGCCGAGCCGCGCAGCCAATTGATGATGCAAGGCGTCCCGATGTGCGCCAACTGCCATTCGTTTTCGCAAGATGGCAAGACGCTCGGGATGGACCTCGACGGGTTGCAGCATAACCGAGGCATGTACACTCTGACGCCGGTTGAACGCGACACGATGATCCGCGATGAGAACGTCATCCAGTGGAGCACGGCCAGCGGACGTCTCACAGGTGATCTGCGTATTGGTTTTATGTCGCAGATTTCGCCCGATAGTGAGTACGTGGTGACCACGATCGACTGGCCGCCAGGTTCGCCTTCCAGCAACTACTACGTCTCAAACTTCTCCGACTACCGCTTTCTCCAGGTCTTCTTTCCGACGCGCGGCATTCTCGCCTGGTACAGCAAGAAGACGGGAGTCCTCCGCCCCCTGCCCGGCGCAGACGATCCGCGATTTGTCCAGATGGGTGGAGTATGGAGTCCCGACGGCAAGTACCTGGTCTTCGCGCGCGCTTCTGCCAAGGAGCCGAATCCACCCAGCGCGCCGCCCGCGCGGTTTGCCAACGATCCAAACGAGACGCAAATCCAGTACGATCTCTACCGCATTCCTTTCCGCGACGGCCAGGGCGGCACTCCAGAACCCATTCAGGGTGCATCGCAAAACTGCATGAGCAACTCGTTTCCCAAGATCTCGCCGGATGGACGCTGGATCGTTTTCGTAAAGGCGCGAAATGGACTACTCATGCGCCCGGACAGCGAACTCTACATCGTCCCCGCCGCGGGCGGAGAGGCTCGCCGCCTGCGCGCCAATGCTGCTCCCATGAACTCCTGGCACAGCTTCTCGCCCAATGGCCACTGGCTGGTCTTTTCTTCCAAGCGCCAATCCCCTTACACGCGACTGTATCTAACCCACCTCGACGACGACGGCAACGACAGCCCCGCCATCCTCATCGAGAATGCCACCGCCGCCAATCGCGCGGCGAATCTGCCGGAGTTTGTCAATATTCCTCCGGATGGAATGCGAACTCTCGGCGGGCCAGTGATCGACTTCTTTAAGCTGTTCGACCGCGCGACGTATTTCCAGAAGCAAAAACAATACGCGGAAGCGAGCACGGTTTGGAAACAGGCGCTCGCAATCCGTCCGGACGACGCCATTGCGCAAGGCAACCTCGGCGTGACTCTGATGTTCGCGGGGCGGCAACAGGAAGCCGCCGTGCACATGCAGAAAGCGCAGGAGCTAAAGCTGAAACAATCGCTCGAAGCCGCTCCGGGAAACGCGGCGCTCCACAATGACTATGGACTTGTGCTCCTAAATTCCGGACGCGCCGAACAGGCGCAGGCGGAGTTTACGCGAGCGATAGAACTGGATGGGAAGCAGGCCGAAATGCACGCAAACCTCGGGCGGGCGCTTGTTGCGCAGGGCCGGATGGTAGAGGCTCTGGTACACCTGCGAAGGGCTCTGGAGCTTGATCCAAGCTCGCCATCCGCGCATGCCTTTCTTGGCGATGCACTCTTTGGACGTGGAAATCTCGTCGGTGCACTTGCCGAGTGGCGTGAGTGCATCCGGTTGGCGCCGGATTACGCGCCCGCACTTCGCCAGGCTGCCTGGGTACTGGCCACTTCGCCGGACGACGCAGTGCGCGACGGAAAGGAAGCCGTGGGATTGGCGTTACGCGCGGTCCAGGCCACCAGCGGAAATGATGCGGGCGCACTGGATGCTCTGGCGGCGGCGTACGCCGAAGCGGGACAGTTTGAAGCCGCCAGCCTAACCGCGCGCCGCGCTCTGCTCGTCGCCTCACCTGAGCAGGCCGAGGAGATTCGGAGCCGCGCGGCACTCTACGAAGCCCATCACCCATTCCGCATTCCCAGCAGCTAGCGGGCCCTTGCCCCAGAACGGCAGCGATCTTCATAGGGCTCGTACGGAAGATCTTGAACTCTTTGCCGCAGCGTCTCTTACTTCACGCCCCGATACTGCTCCTCACTGACCTGTTCCATCCAGTCCACAACCTTGCCGTTGAGTTTTTCCTGGATGGCGATATGGGTCATGGCAGTGGTCGCCGTGGCCCCGTGCCAGTGCTTCTCCCCGGGTGAAAACCAGACCACATCACCGGGTCGGATCTCTTCGATCGGTCCGCCCGCGCGCTGCGCCCAGCCGCACCCAGCAGTGACGATCAGCGTCTGACCGAGCGGATGCGTGTGCCAGGCCGTCCGCGCGCCCGGCTCGAAAGTTACGCTGGCACCTTGCACAAGTGCCGGATCAGGCGCCTGAAAAAGCGGATCGATCCGTACCGTGCCTGTGAACCATTCCGACGGTCCCTTAACCGAAGGCTGTGAGCCACCTCGTTTGATGTCCATTTTTGAATCCCTTCAAGTTGGTCTGGCCGATGACCTGGCCATCCTTATTTCCCAAACCGCTCGAACCGATAGGCCAATTCCGGGCCTTTTTCGTGACCGTAGGCAAGTTCGCCGACCAGCAGCGCGAACGGTTCAGTGTACCGAGCGATCCGCAATCCGCCAGCATCCACCGGATCAAAGCCTGCATCATGAATCAGCTTGGCTGCCACATTCTTGGCATTCTCGTCGTCGCCGCAATACACCAGGCTCGGTCGAGTTTCTTTGCCTGTGGACTCGAATACCCGGAACAGCACTTCACTGGGAACGGTGTTGAAGGCCAGGACGACAAGGGCGCGGGGAACTTTTTTTGCGAGTTCTTCGGCACCTGAGGTAGTCGTGCCAATAATGAGTTTCATGTTGCCCCCGTCCATCGGCAGACAGCAGGTTACGATTACCTTGCCAGAGAGATCGCCTGCCTGCTTCAGAACATCGTCGATGCGAGACCAATGCACGGCCAGCAGAATGGCCTCCGCATCTTTCGTTGCCTCGAGTGGAGAACCGGCGCGTGCCTTGCCTTGGGAGTCGCGCGCCAGTCTCTTCAGTTTGTCGTTGCTCCGCGCGTAGCTGAACACCACCTCATGTCCAGCTCGTGCGAAGATCGTTCCGAGCTTCCCGCCCATCAGCCCCGAACCTAAGATGCCAATTCGCATGCTGTTTCTTCCTCTGGCCAGAAACCGGTCTACTCAGATTTGAGAGAAGCCATGTCGATGGAGAAGCGGTACTTCACGTCGGACTTGAGCAGCCTCTCGTACGCTTCGTTGACCTTTTGTATGGGGATGATTTCGACGTCGGCGGTGATGTTGTGTTGTCCGCAGAAATCGAGCATCTCCTGCGTTTCGGGGATCCCGCCGATGGGAGAGCCGGAAAGGCTCCGGCGTCCCATGATGAGGCTGAAGGCCGAAACGGGAAGAGGGTTCGTGGGCGCGCCGACGAGAGTGATGTTCCCATCGCGGCGCAAGAGATTGATGTATGCGTTGATGTCGTGGTCGGCAGCCACGGCGTCGAGGATGAAATCGAAGCTGCCGGCATGCTTTTGCATCTCGTCCGCATTGCGTGAGATCACGACCTGATCCGCGCCGAGGCGGAGTGCGGCTTCCTTTTTGTTGGGTGAAGTCGTGAACACAACCACGTGGGCTCCGAGCGCATGCGCGATCTTCACGGCCATGTGGCCCAGTCCGCCTAGCCCAACCACGCCGACCTTCTTTCCTTTGGTAACGCCCCAATGGTGCATGGGTGAATACGTGGTGATTCCGGCGCAAAGCAAAGGAGCGGCCCCCGCGAGGTTCAGGTTCGGCGGGACTCGCAAGACGAACCGCTGCTCCACGACGATACTATCCGAGTAGCCGCCGAAGGTGACGCCTCCCAGGTGCTTATCGGGAAAGTTGTAAGTTAAGGTCATGTTCGGACAGAACTGCTCGAGGCCTGCTTGGCACTCGGGACAAGTGCGGTCAGAGTCCACCATGCAACCGACGGCGGCAAGATCGCCCAGCTTGAACTTCGTGACTGCCGAGCCGACTTTCGTCACACGACCGACAATTTCGTGGCCGGGTACGCATGGGTAGACAGTGGGCATGAAACCGCTCCACTCGTTACGAACTTGGTGCAGATCGGAGTGACAAATACCGCAATACAGAATCTCGATCTGCACGTCATTTTCCGCTGGCTCGCGCCTCGGGATCGTGGTCGAGCCAAGCGGGGATGTTGCACTTGCTGCAGAATACGCTTTTGCTTTATACATGAACTCTCCTGATTTGTTTTTTTCGATCTGAAATTAAGACTGAAATAATCCGTTCAGCGGCCCACCAATTTCTGCAATTCTTCAGGGTACCGCGCACCAACCACCGCGATCTTTGCGGCTGCGTTCTCCAATTCGCGCAGATCCTCAGGCGAAAGTTCGACGTTGACGGCTCCGAGGTTTTCTTCCAGCCGGTGCAACTTGGTAGTTCCAGGGATAGGCACGATCCAGGGCTTCTGCGCAAGCAGCCAGGCGAGCGCGATCTGAGCCGGTGTCACTTTCTTCTGTTGTGCAAACCTGCCTATCAAATCTACCACCGCCTGATTCGCTCTCCGGTTCTCTTGCGTAAACCGAGGCACGATGTTGCGGAAATCGTTCTTGTCGAATTGCGTCTCTTCGCTGATCTTTCCGGTCAGGAATCCTTTACCGAGCGGACTGAACGGAACAAACCCAATCCCCAGTTCCTCCAGCGTCGGTATCAGTTCTGCTTCAGGCTCTCTCCACCACAGCGAATATTCGCTTTGCAAGGCAGTCACAGGCTGCACGGCGTGTGCGCGTCGAATCGTCTTGACGCCGGCTTCTGAAAGTCCGAAGTGCTTCACCTTTCCTTGCTGAATCAGATCCTTCACCGCCCCCGCCACGTCTTCAATTGGCACGTTCGGATCAACGCGGTGCTGGTAGAACAAATCGATTACTTCGGTCCGGAGTCGCTTCAGTGAAGCCTCCGCAACCTCCTTGATGTGTTCCGGCCGGCTGTCCAACCCCGTCTGTTTGCGCGTCTCGGGGTCAAACTTGAACGCGAACTTGGTCGCGATTACCACTTGCTTACGAAAAGGAGCCAGCGCCTCGCCCACCAGCTCTTCGTTTGTGAACGGGCCATAAACCTCCGCGGTATCGAAGAATGTCACGCCGCGTTCCACTGCCGCTCGAATCAGCGCGATCCCGTCCTTCTTGTCCATGGCGGGCCCGAAGCCAAAACTCATTCCCATGCAGCCCAGGCCAAGTGCCGATACTTCCAGGTTGCTTTTTCCAAGCTTGCGCTTTTGCATTGTTTCTCCTTCTGAACCGATTCTCTCATCCCAAGATTAGAATCACTCCCTGTGTAGACGGTAGCCCAATTCTCCCGATTTATTGCCTATTCCTCTTGCTACATGAAAAATCAGTGGTATGTCCGGAGGCCAGGCGCTATCTTGGGGCAGGGAATCAGGAAGGCATTAAGTGAAAAACACAAGCAAACGCACCACTTCGCTATCAAATCACACTCGCGAATTGCGCATCCAATTGGCACATAAGATTGCCTTTTTTATCGGCGCCAAAGAGAGACTGGTAACCGACGTTCCCGGCTTACTGCTTTCACGGCGCACCGCCCCCACGGCACCCGCCACCGCCACCTACGAACCCAGCCTGGCCGTCGTCGCTCAGGGGCGCAAGCGGGCAACTCTCGCTGGAACCACGTTCATCTTTGACGAATCGCGCTACCTGTTGACCTCGCTCGATTTGCCTGTCATCTGCAACGTAATCGAGGCAAGTGAGGACGTGCCCTATCTTTGTTTCGTGCTCAAGCTCGAAATCCCCGTAGTGCGCGAACTTCTGAGTCGAGAAGAGATTCAGGCGCCTGCGGTGACGTCGGACGATCCCGCCATGGCAACGGGTGAAACAACCGCCGAATTGCTCGATGCATGCTGCCGTCTTGTGGACCTGCTGAACACTCCTCAGGACATCCCTTTCCTTTCGAGCCTGATTCAACGCGAAATCATCTACAGAATTCTTCGCGGACCCGAGGGAGCGCGTCTTCGCGCGATTGCAACGCTCGGAGATCAAAGCCACCGGACGGCAAAGGCGATCGCGTGGGTCAGGGCGAATTACGCGAAGCCGCTGCGCGTGGACGATCTTGCCAAAATCGCGGGAATGGGCATCTCCACGCTGCACCACCATTTCCAGGCGCTGACTGCGATGAGCCCTCTTCAGTATCAAAAGCAACTTCGCTTGCATGCCGCACGCGAACGCATGCTCATTGACGGCCTAGATGCCACCAGCGCCGCCTTCGAGGTCGGCTACGAAAGTGCCAGCCAATTCAATCGCGAGTACAGCCGCTTCTTCGGCCAGCCCCCCATGCGCGATATTCGGACTCTCCGATCGCCGGACGCTCTGTCATTGGAATCGGTCGGCAATCGACAAAGCGCTACTTGATCGCATTGTTTTCCTAGAGGCCGCGGATCGAATTGTGGATCGAAATTATCGGTGTCGCGTCCGGTAACTCCAGAGGAGTCCCTCGAACTTCTACGTTATTCGACCTGCACTCCCTTGCTCGTCGGACCAAGTTTATACGTCGAATACACGGTAATGCTTCGGGCTGGCAGATTGTCCTTAAGGGTCGGATGTCCCGCGCGAATGGCGAAGCTGGCTTCGGGCTTAAGTACGATGTCGTTTCGGTCGCGCATGGAGGGAGTCACGCGATACCGATAAAGCTTCACGGAGCGGGTCACATTCTCGAACTCGAGCGTCCCAGCCATATCCTGCATCGCTTCGTTGACTACCAATACAGTCAGCTCTCCCTTTGGGCTACGCAATCCCGCAGCCACAAGCCGCTGAAACCCATCCACGTCACCGCCCTCCGCCCGAACCTGAAGCACCTGCGAATTCAGAGCTACGTAGCGGTTCAGCAGTGCCCACATGAAATAAGCATTTGGGTGGGGCTTGAATTCACTCATCAGCCGGCCGGCCTTCACGTCCCAAGTGTCAAGAAGTTGCCATTGGCCGTCCAGATCCCCGCGATTCAAAAAGCTCCAGCGATTGAAAGCGTCCACACCCGCATTAATCGAGCGCACCACGAGCGACGCATTCTTCAGGCCTGACTCGTAGCTGCCGGGGCCTGGATTCGTCCCATGCCAGCCATATGCCATGGTGCCGATCTCGCTAAGAAAGAATGGCTTGCCGCGCTGGTGAGCCCACCCAACCCAGTCGCCGATGTGGGCCATCGAGGTGGACATGGAATATTCGCCCGGTGTGCCGGGTTTATCGAAGTCGCACCAATAGGAATGCACGTCGTAGGCGCCGATGTACGAATCAAAATCAATCTTTGACGGTTCCAAAGGCGGCAGGTCGGTCCAGTCCGGGCCCGAAATCGGCACGGCAATGCCGCTGCGATCAAGAGCCGCTCGCGCTGCCTTGAAGTCGGGAGTGGTGGCAAGGGGTTTCAAGTCCGGCCCTTGCCACCAGGAGAAATCCTGGCCTGGCTCATTGTTGAGGCTCAACCACCGTATGCACGTGTACCCCTTCACTTTCACCAGGTGGTGAACCAACTCGGCGTAGCCATTCGCAAAATCGTCCACGGATAACGGAGCGCTCTTCACCCGCTTCTCCGGATCGTCGCGCAATTCCGGGTAGGCGTTCCAGGTGGTGTTGCCCCACATCTGTTGGAGAAAAACGTGCACATGGCGAGCTTCCGCCCAGTCGAGAATGCGGTAGAGGATGCGCATCTCCGGGTTGTCCCAGTCGAAGCGCTGGCGCTCCGGCTCGTACATCCGTTGTTCCAATTCCACGCGGGACCAATTCAACCCCAGCCAGTCCGCATGACGGTACACCGATTGCCACGCGGCCTCATCCTCAGCGGGAGGGTAAGCGCCCCATCCGCTGCCACCCTTAGCGTCCGGAATCGGGGTCTCAATCGCATGCCATGACGCGCCCATCCCACCGAGCATGGTGCGGACCGGTTGACCTGTATCGATTCGCACTTTCACGGTAGTCGACAAACCAGCGTTGCAGCAGAAAAGAACAACTGTCAGCAGAAGAAGGATTTTCATTTCGTCCCCGTCAATAAATTTACGGCCGCGCTAGCCGGAAATTATTCAGCTACCCAACAGTAGCATTAGAGATGGCCAGGAAAATGGCGGATGTCGAATCAACCATACTCCTGTCGTGAGTTGGACCGGGTATGGGAAATCTCGTCCGCCCAAGATCAATCTACCGCGACCCCGAGATAGGCTTCGATCTATTCCTCGCCGTTACAGCCGTAGCAGGCGAGGGTTCCTGCTCGGTTCTTGGTTCGACTTTCGCTTTGTTCACCCGACAGTTCCTCAAACTGTGGCGAAGATTATCAAGCCCGGACCGCTGACCCTCCTCAATGTGTCGCCCGGTTTTTTTGTGGCCGGTCTCAGTTGGCCCGCAAACACACTGAGGCGTTTCAAGAGCCAGGCGAAAGTATCAAAACCCACTTTCGCCCCGGTTGTCAGGAGTCACATATATGCCTTGACACGTATATGCCGTGTGGAGTATATTAAGGGAATGGAATCTGTTTTTGAAATCATTGCGGAGCCCAGCCGCCGCGCTATATTAAGCCTCCTGGTCTCGTCACAACAGTCGGTTGGAGAGATCGAGCGTCAACTTCGCATGCCGCAGCCGGCCGTGTCGAAGCACCTGCGCGTGTTGCGGGAGGCCGGTTTCGTGGAATCCACGGTGGACGCACAGCGCCGTCTCTACCGGCTGAAGCCGGAACCGTTTCAGGAGGTGGAGAGCTGGCTGGCGCAGTTCCGCCGGTTCTGGTCCGCTCACGTAGATGCTCTCGAACGCCACCTCGATCGCATGGAGGAGTCAACAGCAACGAGAAGGAAGACAAGGAGAAGGCCACGCGGCCCAAACCGCGAACCTAACAAAGGAGAAACGAAGTGAAAATCAAAGTGACCAGCGTATACGTGGACGACCAGGACAAGGCGCTGCGCTTCTATACGGAAGTGCTGGGCTTTGCCAAGAAAACCGATTTCAGCCAGGGCCCCTATCGCTGGCTGACCGTGGCCTCGCCCGAGGAGCCGGACGGCACTGAGCTGCAGTTGGCGCTGAACAACAACCCCGCAGGCAAATCGTACCAGCAGGCGCTCTTTCAACAGCGCCAGCCCGCGGCCATGTTCTTCACTGACGACATCAAGGGCGACTACGCACGCATCAAGGCCCACGGCGCCGAGTTCACGATGCCGCCCACTGACGTGACCGGCTCGACCATTGCGATGCTGAACGACACCTGCGGCAACCTCATTCAGCTTACCCAGTTGGCACGTTATTCACATTAAGGAGAAGACGGTGACCGATTGCGAGCACTACACACCTGGTCCGGCCAGCGGAGCGAGGATTCAAAAGGACGGCGAGAAGTGGACGCTCATTTTCGTCAGAGAACTGCGCCACTCGCCAGAGAAAGTCTGGCAGGCGCTTACCGACCCAGCGCATCTGCGCGAGTGGGCGCCCTTTGAGGCCGATGGGAGCCTGGGGGCGGTTGGAACCAAGGTGAAGCTCACCACGGTGGGAGCGCCCACCCCCCGCGTTACCGAAACAACGGTGACGCGAGCCGAAGCCCCCAAGGCGCTTGAGTACAACTGGGGTGGGTTCGATATGCGGTGGGAACTCCAGGCCTTTGGTGCTGGCACGCGGCTGACGCTGTGGACTAACATTGGTCACCGCTTCATTGCCATGGGTGCTGCCGGGTGGCACATTTGTTTCGATGTTCTTGATCACCTTCTCAGCGGAGCTCCCATGGGCCGCATGGTCGGCCCCGACGCCATGAAGTTCGGGGGCTGGCAGCGGCTGAACGCGGAATACGCCAAGCAGTTCGGTATCGAATCGCCCGACTGGCCGCCTCAGACGTGGAGGACAAACTGATCATGAAAGAAGCTACCAAACGTTCGATTTTTCGCTGGATTCACATCATCTTTGGCATTCCGATACTCGGTTACATTTATGATTCACCTTCGGACACTCCAAACTACGCCTCCAGTGTTCGGTATTTCATTCTTCCTGTTTTGCTCCTTTCGGGGCTGTGGATGTGGAAAGGCCATGTGGTTCGACGGCTTTTTGCGAAGAAATCGGAAAATCCTGGAGTGAAAACAAGACAAGAATTCGAGGCATAAAGATCCAATGAATCCATCAGAACGAATTGACCTGCTTATCGAATCACTGACCGACTGGCGGGGCAAAACGCTCGCCAGCATCCGCAAGAGCATCCTGGAGGCCGACCGGGAAATAATCGAGGAATGGAAATGGATGGGAAGTCCCGTGTGGTCTCGCGACGGAATCATCGCCGTAGGCAACGCCCACAAAGATAAGGTAAAGCTTACGTTTGCCCACGGGGCGAAGCTCCCGGATCGTGACAAGCTTTTCAACGCGGGCCTCGGCGGAAACGCGTGGCGGGCGATCGATTTATTCGAGGGCGATAAGGTTAATGAGCGTGCTCTAGGAAATCTCATCCGTGACGCCGTTGCTTTTAATCAGATCAAGTTGAAGAAGAAAGCACCCGCGAAAACTCGAGCGAAAGTACATAAAACTAAGAAGTGATGAAACCGCTGCTTTTTCTAGCGAATTTCTTCTGCGTGTAGAGCACCCTTTGGACCATGTCAGACAATTGTTGAAGCGGAGCGAATAGAGATTGCCCCTGTCACATGTAATCGCCTCTTGATAAGCCGAGGCGGCGGAAAGTCGTGGGTACTTCATCCTTGTGGCTTCGCAAGCATCAATGAGAGCAGAGCTTTATTCAAGCGACGTCGGTGGGCCAATATAGGACACCTTTACCCCTCTGGAACCATGTGATGAGAGCTGCGCAAGCGGTTGTGCGACTTAAAGTTCGTTGCATTTACAGCCGATGAAATACCAGTATGAGCGCCAAAGGTCCCAATTCGCCCGCAGCGAGTAATGCGAAGGTGCTCGCGCTTGTAATCCTGGTGGCATGCGGCACGGCCCTCGGGTCCTGCGGCAAGACTGAAAGATGGCTCGGCAGCGAGAGATCCGAACCGGTGACGATCACGTTTTCCTGCCTCAATGATTGGCATAGCCCGGCTAAAGTTGGCCCGGAAGCGATCGCCGAATTCACAAGGGAAACGGGTACGGTGGTGAAAACTTTGCCGTACGGCGAGGAACTCGCGCAGAGAAGAGCCCAGCACATTGAATGGCTGGAAAATCATTCGAGCACCCCGGACGTCTATCAGACGGACATCATCGAGCTTCCCGGAATTGCCCAACACATGATGGACCTTTCTCCGTTTGTGGGAGAAGACGTGCAAAACCAGATGCCTGTCGTGCTCAAGAATTTTATGTTTGACTCCAAGCTGATTGCCGTGCCGAACAACACCGATGTGGGACTGCTGTTCTACCGCAAGGATCTGCTGAAAAAATATGGCTATTCCGCGCCGCCTCAAACTTGGGACGAACTGACAAAAATGGCAGCGGTCATCCAGGCAAATGAAAGAGCCGCGGGGAACAAAGACTTTTGGGGCTTTGCCTGGGAGGGGGACGCGTGGGAAGGCCTCACTTATACGGCCCTGGAATGGCAGGCGTCTTATGGAGGTGGCCATATCATCGAGCCGGACGGCACTATTAGCGTCAACAATCCACAAACAATTGCAGCTTTGAAGAGAGCGCGCAGCTGGGTTGGGACCATTTCGCCGCCCGGGGTAACCGCCTACCGCATGGAGGACGTTCTGAATATCTGGCAAGCAGGCCGCGTCGCCTTCATCCGCGCTTGGCCCTACGTCTACATTCTCTCTAACCGGCCGGAGTCAGTTATCAAAGACAAGTTTGACGTCACCTACCTCCCGAGTGGCGGGGCGGGCCACACGGGCACCCTCGGAGGATGGCAGTTTTCGGTGTCCAAGTATTCGGCCCACCCTCGAGAAGCAGCGGAGTTTGTGAAGTTCCTGACCAGTCGGCAATCCCAATTGCGGTTTACGCGGGAGTTGGGATGGACGCCTACCCGCTCGGATCTTTACGATGACCCAAACGTACTTTTGGTGAATCCGTATTTTCGATGGCTGAAGGATTCTCTCCCTCGGATTGCGGTGGCGCGGCCGGCAGGAGTCGCCAGGAAATCCTACACGGTGGTTTCAGATGCCTATGCCCAAGCGGTGCATTCCGTTCTTACGGGAGAACAGGATCCTGCCAATGCCATGGCGGCCCTTGAAAAGAGGTTGAGCCGCCTGGAGGAGGATGGGAATTGGAAGCCGGTGCAGAGAAGTGGGATCTCTACGGGATCGCCACAACCATAAATCGCAGTTGTTAAACGGCGTTTCGCATGCATATTAAGCGTCTTCGAATCCGAGCCCTTCTGACTCTATCCTACGTCGCCGTGGTGTTCCTAATGCTACTGGGAGCCAGCGTCTCCCTGTGGCAATTCAATAGCCTGCGAGCCAGGGCACAACGGATGTCCCAAATCGATGTCGAGGCTCTCGCGGTGATGCGCGTCCACGTGAGCGTCTTGACCTTTTGCGCGCGCCTCCAGGATGCCGTGGAAACGCGTTCGCCCGACGAGTTTGTCATTTTAGCGGGGCCGTTGCGCGGCTCGGTTCTCACTGCCGCCGATCAGGCGAAGAATTCTCTGCAATCCAGCCCTGCGGACGCACAACGGCACGCAGTTCTAGCGGACACGCTTTCCGGGGCCAGCGTCTCACTGGTAACCCAGGCCGACATTATGTCGGCGTTGGCAAAGACGGGTGATTGGCAGGCGGTGCAACTGCGGTTCGGCAAGCAGGTGAAGGCCATCAGCCAGAGCACCGGCGATCTGGTGGAACAGGTAAACGCGGAAGTAAATGCGGAACGCTCGCAAACGATCGAAGAGATCAATCGGGCCGTGAGTCGCGCTATTCTCACTTTAGTTCTAACCGCGTTGGCAACCATGATCACGGCGATCCTCATGGGCTCTTCGGTTACGCGCCAGATAGCGCATCCGCTGGCGGCGCTGATGAAGGGTTCCGAGGCACTCGCGCGTGGAGATTTTGATCACCACGTTGCGGTCCAGGGGAGCGACGAACTGGCGGAGTTGGGAAGCGTGTTCAACCGCACTTCCTCTCGGCTCCGTGATCTCTACCATGAGTTGCAACAGAGCGAAGCGCGTTTTCGTTCTCTGATCGAGAATTCCACCGACCTCATTGCGGTGATGACCCCGGCGGGCAAGATCGTTTACGGCAGCCCTTCTTGCGGAAGAGTTCTAGGCCAAGCGACAAAAGACCTAACGGGCGCAGACATTTCCGAGTTTGTCCACACTGCCGACGTGGCAAAGCTACTCCTTGTAGCGACACAAGAGGCTCAACCTGTCAAAGGCTCCACGATTGAGCTGCGATTCCGGCAGGAGGACGGTTCGTGGGGCATTCTGGAAGCCAGCGTGCGCAATCTACTGAACGATTCCGCGGTGAGCGGCATCGTGATGAACTCGCGAGACATTACCGCGCGGCGCCGCGCCGAAGAGGAGATACGCCAGCTCAACAATGATTTGGAGCGCCGCGTGACCGATCGCACGGCTGAATTAGAGGCCGCAAAATCAATGGCGGAGTTAGCCAATCAAGCCAAGAGCGAATTCCTCGCCAATATGAGCCATGAGATCCGCACGCCGATGAACGGCGTGCTCGGGATGGTCGAACTAGCTCTGGACACTGACCTGACGTTCGAGCAGCGCGACTATATGAGCACTGCTAAGTCCTCGGCCGACGCCCTGCTGGACATTATCAACGACATTTTGGATTTCTCTAAGATCGAAGCGGGCAAGCTCGACCTCGATTTGGTTCCCCTCAATCTAAGGGATCTCGTGGATCAGGGTCTGAAACCTCTGGCCCTGCGCGCTCACCAGAAGCAGCTCGAGCTTACATGCGAGGTACGGTCCGAAGTGCCGGAATGGGTGGTCGCCGACCCCACCCGCTTGCGGCAGATCATTGTCAACCTGGTGGGCAACGCGATCAAGTTCACAAAACAGGGAGAGGTGGGCCTGGAGGTCGCGTTGGAAGCTGCAACGCCAGACGGAGTTACTCTGCACTTTTCCGTGCGCGACACCGGCATCGGCGTTCCTCCCGAAAAGCAAAAGGTTATCTTCGAGGCGTTCTCGCAGGCCGATGGTTCGACAGCCAGAAAGTTTGGCGGAACGGGGCTTGGGCTGACCATTTCCTCAAGGCTCATCGAACTCATGGGCGGCCGCCTCTGGCTCGAGAGTGAACCGGCCAAGGGAAGTTGCTTTCATTTCACCGCGCAGGTTGGCATCGCGGACCGGACACTTCTTTCCAAGCCGGAGGAGCCAATCCGGACCGAAGGGTTGTCGGTTCTTGTTGTTGACGACAATTTGGCCAATCGGCGCATTCTCAAAGGAATGTTGGAGAGATGGAAGATGAAGCCCGTACTCGCCGCTGGTGCTGACGAGGCTCTTGCTGCGTTGGAGGCAGGTGGCGGCGTTTCATTTTCACTTCTCTTAATCGACGCGCACATGCCCGAAGTCGATGGATTCATGCTGGTGGAGAGGATGCTCACGCACGCGGAGATGAACAAGACGGCAATCATGATGCTGACTTCCGATGGGCAACGAGGAGACGCCGCGAGGTGCCGGGAACTTGGCATCGCTGCCTACCTGGTGAAACCCGTTGTCCAATCGCAATTATTGGAAGCCATTCTGCAAGTTCTCGGGGGCAAGGCTCAGGCCGGCGATAAACCATCGTTCATCAAGCGCCACTCATTGCAAGAGGATCGGCGAGTTCTCCGCGTATTGCTAGCAGAAGATAATGCGATTAACCAAAAACTTGCCTCGCGGTTAATCGAGAAGCGCGGGCACACCGTGGTTGTAGCAGAAAACGGGCATCAGGCGTTGGCGGAGCTGGCTAAGCAGGAATTCGATTTGGTGGTGATGGACGTATCCATGCCCGAAATGGATGGCTTTGAAGCCGCGGCGGCAATTAGGGCCGGTGAAAAAGCCACGGGCGAGCACATCCCAATCATTGCGCTGACGGCTCACGCCATGAAGGGAGACCGGGAGAAGTGCCTGGCAGCCGGAATGGATGGATACGTATCCAAACCAATTGATGCCAAGGAACTCTTCGAGACGATCGAGGCACTTCAGCGGGTGCCAGCGTAGTGTCTCGCTTACTCCTTATGACCAATGGCCAAGTTGCATTGCCTCACGGCCTTTTGAGCCTCCTCATCATTAGGCATCACAGCCAATATCTTGTTGGCCAACGAAAGCGCCCCCGGCCAATCTGAATTCCCAAGCGCTTCCCGCATTTGTTGGCGAATCTGTTTCTGCGCACAGTCTGTCACAGCCTTTTTGACTTCAGCATCGTCCGGCGCCACGGCAAGAATCTTGCCGCCGAAAGTGGCCGTGGCGTCGCAATCCGACTTTCTCATGGCAACGCGAAACTGCTCGCGGTTATAAAACGCGATTCCGAAATCACTCTGAGCTTCATTGAACTCGGGATCGAGTTCCCGGGCTTTCTGCAAGTGCGCCGTCCCCTCGGCGAGGTTGCCCTGCCACATCAACGCATTCCCCAGGTTGTTCTGAGCCTTGGCATTGCGCGGATCCAGCTCCAACACCTTCTTCCACGCCGCGATGGCTTCTGGAAGCTGGCCTTTTGCCGTCAGGTCCGTGGCAACATCGAAAAGCCGGTAGGATTCCGCTGCGGGCACATCGATCTTGAGCATTCCATTCGGGGGGATATTCACGAATTCCGGAATATTCACGGCGCGATTCGCCGCGGTCGCGTTATCGATCAGGATCGCCGGGCTATCATAGCCTTCCAAATCGATGTGCGTCAAAAACATCTGTGTGTAGGGTGTGCGGCTCTTCGAGGAGAAAACCAGCCAACGGCCATTGGGCGAGAAGCTGTGCCAGGAATTCATCAGAGCCGTGTTGCATCGCATGCGGCGCGCCGCTCCGCCTCCGGCAGGCACAATGTAGAGCTGGCTGTCGGGTCGCATCAATTGTGCATTGCGGCACTTCACAAACACGATCCAGCGCCCATCCGGAGAAACCTTGGGAAAGCTATTGCTCATGCCATTTTGAGAAGCGCCCGCGATCGCCTCCGCTTGGCCGCCCCTGCCGTCGTTGAACGGAATGCGGTAAAGGTCATATTGGACTTGCGTCTCCTCCGGAGAGTTGGCATGTTCGGCCAACTTTTGACCTTTAGGGTAAGGGTCCTTCGCTTCCGCCCGGGCAAAGACCACATATTCCCCATCGGGACTCCACACCGCGTCGGTTTGCACATAGCGCGGGTCATCCGCGCCCGGCAGGGTTTGGCGCCGGCCGGTCGCGCGGTTATACCACGCAAGAACTCCTCGCGTCGGATAGAACACCTGCAGAAATCGGTAGTCCTTGAAATTCACAACGTAGTAGCTATCGGCAAGCTTCTTCTCCAGTCCGCGCAACATCGTCAGGACATATTTGCCGTCGGGGGAGACTTGGGACATGAAACCGATTCGTGAAGGTGAAGCTGTCTCATCCCTTACCGAACTCCAGGAAATCACGTCTTGATTGCGTACGGACATTTCGGGCTTGATCGCAGCGAGCACGTACAGACCTTTGTCGTTGGCGGGGCCATCCAGATCCATGCCCAACGTTTTGCCGTCGCGTGAAAACGAATGGCAATTGGCGCAAGTGTGAAGGCCCGTGAGTAATAGCCGGCTGCGGGGCTCGGCGATATTGCGTAAGCGCCAGGAAAGCAGGGGCAGATCGCCCTGGGCCAGCGGCTTAATCACACCCTCTTGCAATTCCGAAGGTATCAACGGCACATCACGATAGAAGATTGGCGCTCCGACAGGGTCCTTCGAGGTTTGCATCAAAACTTCCCCGCGGGAAACCGGGCGGTCCGCATGCTCGCTTTCAAAACCCGTGATCGTGATGGTAGCGGGATGTTCCTTCGAATGTTTCTTGATGGCCTCCCAGGTGGCTGTATCCGGTATCCACGTTCGCGCCGCCGCTTGCTCAGGAGTCAATTTAGGCGGTTCGTTGCTTGGTGAAATACAACGCGGGTCAAGCTCGCCGATGCGCAGCCGTTCACCCAGCGATGTTGTTTGTATCTCAGGAGAACCGTCGCTGAACGTCACCTTGATCGTCCAGAGAGAGGCGCTGTTCGTAGCATCGCGCCAAAGAAATGTCGGAGGTGTAATTTCCGGCGGAAAGATCGATCCATCCTCAGGGTAGTCGACGGTAATCGCTGCAACCGGAGGAGTATTGGTGCTTTGCGTGGGAGAGGATTCTGTGGTCTGCGCGGTTGTCGCCTCTAGTCGGGCAAACGTCGAACTTGCCTTGCTGAAGCCGTGCTGTACCACACCTATCACAAGAATGAGCGCGGTAACGGCAATCACAACCCTGATGCTCTGACTTTGCGCTCTCACTCGTTCCACGGCATCACCGTCATTCGGCTGGAACACGGACAGTCCCCCAGCCTAATTCATCACCAGAGGATCATCCACTACTTCCATTTTAGCTGTGACCTGCCGCACAGCTAAAATGGCACGGAAGCCAGCAGAACATCACGGATTCACTTGCTTCTGTGAATTGCGGTCGCTTTCTTCTTCCACCAATTTGAATCGATTTTGCGCCTTTTCTTGCTCACGTAAGCCAGCCGTGACCTCCGCCAGCTTCTGCACCAGTTGCGGTAGTTCCGTCTGATCACCCTTCCCACGAAGGCACACAATCAGATGGTAGAGCGCGGATTGATCATTGGGGTCGGACTTCAGCGCAAGGCGTGCCGTCGCTTCCGCACGAACCGTCTCTCCCGATCGCAGGTAAAGCTCGGTGAGGACATCTTCGGCAAGAGCAAAATCCGGCTTGCTGCGCACGGCGCGCTGTGCGGCAGCCTTCGCCTCCTGAAAACCAGGTGTGCCCGGTTTGACGCCGGAGCGGATCAGGAGTTCGGCCAGAAGATAATTGAGTGTAGGGTCGCCAGGCGCCTTAGCAAGCCGCTGCAGCACAACCTTTACCGATTCGCCCAGCTTGTTTTCCTGAAGCAAAGAGATGCCCAGTGCCACGGAGCTGTAGTTTTGAAGAGGATTCAGTTCTGCGGCTTTTCGGAAATCGGCGTTGGCCTCGTCATACTGTTGCAATTGCACTTCGAGGACCCCGCGCTCAAGATAGAGACGACCAGCATCGGTCACCGAGTGGAGCCCGGCGTTGAGCACATCCACTCCCAGCTTGAAAGCCCCGTGATCCAAGCTGATAGTGGCCAAGTCCAGATAATGGTCGCTGTTGGCCGGGTCTAGCACAATCGCTTTCTGCAAGGCGGCGACCGCCGCGGGTGTCTGCTGATCGTCTTCGTAAACCGCTGCGATAAGATTCAAAGCCGCTGCTCTTCGTTTTTCCGGACCATCCTGCGTAAGAGGAAGCAGCGTGCGGATTGCATCCTCGTACTTGTGCGCGCCGTATTGGGCCAGCCCCAGGTAATACAGCGCATCCGGATCCTGGGGACGAAGCTCCGCAATACGCTGATAAGCCTCCAGCGCTTCCGCCGCGCGATTCAGATGAACCAGGCACGCTCCGAATTGCGATAGGGCTGGAATATCATTCGCCACAACCTCGGGACTCTTTTGGTAATGCTCCACGGTCGTAGCGCAATCTCTTTTTTGAAAGGCCAGTGCCGCCGTCATCGCATGGGCCGTCTGGTCATCGGGGTTCAGGCTGAGCAATTTCTCCAGGAACGGCAGCGCGTCGGGGCTTCCGGCCTGGAATTCAAGCTGCGCAGCCGCCTCAAGCGCGGCAACGTTGTTTGGATTGATTTGAAGCGCGTGCTCAAAAGCCAGAAGAGCTTCCTCAGGCCGGGCTAAGCCTTGGAGAGCGATCCCCTGTAATGTCCAGGCACGTGGATCGCCGGGATGGGCGTTCGCCAGCTCCTGTGCCAACCGCAAAGCCAATTCATTATCGTGAGCCTGGAGCGCCTGCACGACGGACTGCGGAGTGGGGGGCGAACTGCTCTGCGCGCAGACAAACGCGGCGCTCCAGAACCAAATGAAGATGCTAAGCAACAACACAGTGACGTTGCATCCGACAATAGGGCATGGCCAGGCTGAAGGATTCACGAATTCTAACTGCGGAGATTGAAGGGACCGAATCATTGGCTTCAGTGGAATCCGCTGGAGGCAACCGCTGATTCCGAAGAGAACTCGAACTGCATCCGGGACTCAAAAGGAACGGCTATAGGAGCGAGGCAACGCTAACAGCTCGATTTTGCAGGAAGCATTCAGCCGCGTCAAGAAGACGGAGCCAAAGCGCGGCGTAGATGGTTTGTGCGGGCGAAAAGAGCACTGCTTGAGGACGTAGTCCCTGCCGCAGGTACGATTGCAGAAGTATCCGCATCGCTCGCGGGAGGCGATGAGCCACGAAGGCAAAGAACAAACGAGTGCTCATTCAATGCCTTGCGGCGAGTGGCTTGAGTGATTCGAGGGCAGGGAAAGCCTCTGGGGTTGTGAAGGTATGTTCCGCGGGTTGCGTCTTCGTTTGTAAGGCGCGCGTCATCAAGACGATCGCTTTGCCGGAACTCGGTGGCACAACAACCGTGGCAGACAAGTGCCCGGTACGCACCCAAGTTTGTCCCGTGCTGGGAACTCCATCACAGCCTGTTGCGGGAATGCTGGACAGAAACTCGCGATCCAACTCGCTCGCCAGTTCTTTTACCGCTTTCTTGGCGCCCATGGCCATCACATCGTTTTGCCCGCAAATCAAGTCGATGCGAAACTTCTGAGCTCTCATGAGCTTCATCCAGGAACAAACGCTCTGGTAGCCGCTCTCTTCCGTCCATTTCCCTCGCAAATTCACAAGTTGCACGTTGGAGGGGAGTGTTTCGCGTAAACCATCAAACCTTTCCCTGGACACGGAACTCACCGAAGGTCCCTGCACGAGCAGGACGGAACCACCTCCCGGCAAAAGTGCGGCAATTTGCTTGCCCTGAATTCGACCAATTTCCAATTGATTCACGCTGACCGAGAAGATCGGAGTGAGGGTCGTCTGACGGAGAGCGGACGTGTACTCGGCTTCGCGATTGAGGACGCCCCAGCCGATGCCCGCAGCAGCGGCCGCAGCCGCCACTTTGGGAAATGGAGTCGCCCCAAGTGGCTCGACTAAAATGGCGTTCGGACGCGTCGACTCTTCGGCCTGGATTACCTTCAAAAGTTGCGTGCTCTGCGTGATGGCGTCATTTTCAGCGTAGATAATGTCGACATCCGCCCCGGCTTCCCCGGCCGCCGTCTTGGCCGCGGCCGCTTGTTCCATCTGGTAGTCATTGTCTTTCGTGATCAATGAGACGAGATAACGCAATCTGGCCATAGAGCGGGTCCTCACCCATACCGGTGTCCGCGCTGAGCAAACGCTTACTCTTTATCCCGCTACGCTATGTCAACGGTTGTTGGGTGTCAACGGAAAAGGAAATTTGCGGACCTTCAAAATCTTGCGGTGATGGCAAGATGTGATCCAAATGCTCCGTCAAATTCAGCAGATTTGCCAGAGTGTGCCGCAAAGGCCTTCACGGATCCTGCCTGGCAAAATCAGTCACACGGAGATCGCTTGCCCTCAAATGCTCAGCAAGCGTTTTCACAATGTGCTACTTGTAAGATTCACGCTTGTGCTATGCTTGCCGCAAATCTGGATTCCAGAATTGTCCATTTGAGGAGGCTTGTTCCCATGGCTGCGATCGAACGGCGTCGCTTTCTGCAGCAGTCACTTGCACTCGGGGCAGTGTGTTCAACGGAATTCGCGTTCAGCCAGTTCTTGCAGGGGCAAACTCCACCCAGTAATCCGCTGACCGCCACGCGCGTTTACTTGGATACCCGGCGCTGGATTGCGCCCATTGAACGAAATCTTTTTGGGTCATTCCTCGAGCATTTGGGCCGCGCCATTTACGAAGGTATTTACGACCCCGGCTCAAAGCTCTCCGACTCTAACGGTTTCAGAAAAGATGTCATGGAAGAGATCCGCAGTCTTGGTGTCCCCATCATTCGCTACCCCGGCGGCAATTTTGTCTCCGGATACAACTGGTTGGATGGTATTGGACTGAAGCAAGATCGTCTCCGAGTTCTGGATAAGGCTTGGAACTCAGTCAACACCAACCAGTTCGGTACCGATGAATTCATGATGTGGTGCAAGGCTGTTGGCACCCAGCCATTAATGGGACTCAATCTGGGAACCGGAACTGCCGAGCAGGCCGCCGCGTTGCTGGAGTACTGCAATGTTGAAAAGGGCACACGCTTGAGCGATCTGCGGCGCAAAAATGGCATTGCCGAGCCCTACAACGTAAAGCACTGGTGTCTGGGCAACGAGATGGATGGTCCCTGGCAAATCGGCCACATGACGGCCGCAGAATACGGAATGAAAGCCGCGGACGCCGCGCGCCAGATGCGTTATGTCGACCCCGACCCCTCATTGCAACTTGTAGCCTGTGGGTCCAGCGGCCCTCTCATGCCCACTTATCTCGAGTGGGACCGCGAGGTGCTCGAGCAATGCTACCAATATGTGGACGCTCTCTCTCTGCACCGCTACGTCGGGAACTCCCAGGAAGATACCGGCGGCGACAGTTCGAAATATATGGCGATCAATCTAACCATGGACCGTCAAATCGCGGAAACCGTCGCAGTCTGCGATTTGGTGCGTGGACGCAAGCGCTCTCCAAAGAAACTGTGGCTCTCCTTTGATGAATGGAACGTGTGGTACCGCGCGCGCGGCGGAGATGCCGACAACGGCCATGAGCAAGAAGCGCCGCATCTGCTCGAGGAGGTCTACAACCTGGAAGACGCACTCGTCGTCGGCGGAATCGTCAACACCCTGCTCCGGAACGCCGACCGCGTGAAGCTAGCCTGCCTCGCGCAACTCGTGAATGTGATCGCCCCCATCATGACAAATGCCACCGGCCTCTTCCGCCAGACCATTTACTACCCCTATAGTTGGGGACTGCAGATGGCTCGCGGCGCTGTCTTAAACGTGTTGTCGGAATCACCCACCTATGAGGTCAAAGGGATCGGACAGGTCCCCTATCTAGACGTGACCGCCACCTTTGATAAGGAAACGGGGAAGACTTCTCTCTTCATCTTAAATCGCGATCTTGCCAAAAGCCGCGAAATCGAAGTGCAGTGGCAAGACGCACCGCCCGCACGATTGCTGACTGCGCTGACGCTAACCGGGAGCGACTTGAAAGCTGTCAACAGCTTCGATGCTCCAAAGCACGTGGTTCCCCAAGACTTAAACAAGCCGACCACTTCCAGCAGTCATTCAAAGTTCGAAGTCCCCGCGTGCTCATACACCGTTGTCCAGTGGGGCGCGTAATCCATCGGCAGGGTAAGTCACCTCGACTTCGAGGATTACTTTACTTCTCCTTTGGTTTTTGAATGACTTGATTCGTTTCGATCGAGAAGAGCTGGAAGTCCGAAAAAGTGTGCTCGATGATCATTCGCCGCTTGGCGTAGTCCGTGTAGGCCACAACGAATTGGGGCAGCCAGAATCCCACATCTTGCGAAAGAGATTTTGTCGGCGCGTAGTCCACCGATATGGCTATGTCCTGCAGGTCAATCACGAGAATCCCCTCGATCAGATTCGTTTCGAGATGCATCACTTGACCCGAGTCTGCCGCGATCCAGGCGCGACCCTTGATACTGAGCGGGCGGAGTTCGGTTACGTTGACAACCCGCGGGTAGACTTCCGTCGGAGTTACCATCGATAAAGTCCGGGGGCGTTTCCCTTTCAACTGGCGAAAATGGACAACCCAGGCGGCCTGCTGGTTCCATTGCGTTGCGCCCTCGCAGCGCATCTCGTAGTCGCCTTGCAGCGCGGGGTAAAAGATCAGGGCTAACACCGGCAGCCCCTTATCCAGAATGGCGTCGAGGTGCGCGTCTTTGGTTCCCTCAAGTGGCGTGCGAGTTTCATGAACTTTGAGCGGCTCGGATTGCTTTCCGAAATCAACCAGGTACTCGAACCTCTGTGTCAGAGATATTTCCGCGATACCATGTTCGTCTCTTTGCTCGTAGCGGATCTGCTCGTGCGCAATGAACTTCTGAAGGTGGTCGACGAGTTCCTCGGCGCGTTGTCCCGCCAGTTTCAGGACATCGGGAAGGGAACAGGACGGCGTCGCGGAGAGAGACGGAATCGGAGTGTCCACGCTGGGCGGATCCCAGCGTAATGCAACTGGCCTCTTTTCTTTTTCTTGCGACGAACTCGCGGGCGAAGGATTCGAAGTTGCGAAGATCTCCCCCGCAAACAATGTAGAGAAGCTTACGAACGCAACAAGCCACAGAGCGATTCGTCTGCGGCTAATCCCCTGCGTGCGCGCCAGCGAACGTGGATGGCAACGTCTCATGTAAGAGCCGCGAAGCGCTTCGTCTGCTCCGAACTTGCAGCTGCGAATGAAATGAGGCGGGGCTGCACCGCCTCCGCCTCTGGCACTACAAATCATTGTGTGTTTCTGTTCGAGCGCGGGAAGCAGCCAAGTTTCTTAATGCTGTCGTGGCCTCTTCCCGCTCTGCGATGGGGACCACCGTTCGGGGTGTAGAAAACGGTGATCCCCCGTTGAGGTTGTCAATCAGCCTAGAAGTAGAATTTCCCTCCCAATTGCCACCATCTCGGCAAAGTCTGGGACGTCTCCTTCCCGAAGTTTCCTGCGCTCAGGTCGCCTTGGATACCTTGGAAATTGGAATAATTAAAGAGGTTGTAGAACTCAAACCGGATTTGGAAAGTAAGTTTCTCGGTGATGTGAGTGTTCTTGTAAACGGTCATATCCGTTTCGATAAACGCCGGATTGCGGAATTGGCCGTATTTCTCATTGCCGTTCGTGCCCCCCGCAGGCACAGTGAATTGCCCGGCCGAGAATACGCCGTTGATATAATCGCTACGCGAACTCCCCTGCTGATAGCTGGTGACGTCGGGATAGCTGAAATTGTCGCCGTTGGCGAGGTAGTCGCCAGTCTTTGTAAGTTGCGCGTCTGCCCCTGCGACGTAGTTATTGACGTTGTAGGACGCCGAAGTAAAGACCGTGAACGGGTAACCCGTCTGGTAAATACTCGTGCCGCTTACGCCCCACCCGCTCGTCGCGTGCCCTACAAACCCCGCACCACCGTTCAACCCCGGTTGCTCGTAGTTAAAGCTCGCGGAGAAGCGGTTAGGAGTATCCCAGGGCGAGGGCCCGTAAAATTGCCCAGGATCGGTTGGGACTGGATATCTGCTCGAGTCATCTTTAGACGAGGAGCGAGTGTAGGAAGCGTCAACGAATCCGCGCCTTCCTCTGGCTCTTACGTCAAAAGTGACTGCCTCATAGTTCGCGTATCGATCGTTTTGGGTATAAGCGATCTGCCCAAAACTCGGATTGGGCCGAACCGGAGCAGTGCCGGGCTGCGTGCCGAGTAACACTCCCGGCTCTTCATTGATGTCAACGCCATAGGAGACGATGCCCCCCGCGTTCCCGTTTCCGACGAGATTGGTGGTATGGGAACCGCTGTACAGCACGGCAGCAACAAAGTGGCCCCCAAGTCTATGTTCCAACGTCCCCGACCAAATGTAGGCAGTCGGCGAAACGATATTGGGGTTGATTCCCCCGATCGACAAACCTGCTCCCGGAATTCCTCCTGCCGCGTCGAGGCACGGAGCTGTAGGACACAAGGTTGTGCCTGCTAGCGAAGGGAATGTGAATCCGAAGGGAGGTGTGCTACTAGTCCCTTGGACGAAGACCGGTTGGTTGCCCGGTGCATTTGTCGCATAGAAGGTTGGATTGATTAACCCAGGTGGGTTGCCGCGGAATTCCTCCTGAATATTGGCCGGCGTCAGCCAATTCGAGAACATCCCGAATCCGCCGCGCACCACCCAGTCTCCTTTTCCATTGACATCCCAGGCGGCTCCAATACGCGGAGTATAGGCTTTGGGAGCGCTAGCCAAGGCGTTGTGCGTCGGTTTTGCATATCCCGCGGCCACTTGGTCCTCGAGGGTTGAACCACTACCGAGGTAGAAGTTGCCAAAAACTGTCGTTGGCGTCTTGGAATAGGGGTTTCCCTGATCGTCGAATCGGAAACCCAAGGTTAAGGTTAGATTGCGCCGCGCTTTCCAAGTGTCCTCGGCAAAAATGCCAAAGGTTTTGGAAGCCGCGTCCCAACTCCAAAGCTGCTGCTGGCCCGTATTGGGGTTGTACATGACGCCGCTTTCCTGGAGGGGAGCATCTTGAGCCAGTGTTAACAAATTGTTGAAGGTGAACCCAGGATGCGACCACGGCCCTTGGAACGGCTCGACGTCATCCCCGTACAACCCTTCGTAGCCCACCTTGATGACGTGCGCTCCTCGCACATGCGTCAAGACATCACGCCAGTGGTAGTTGTGTTGAATGAAATCGCCCTGCGCAAAGCCAACGCCGTATCCAACGGTTCCCCCGGAAACGCTGATCCCGGGGATGGAGAAATCGCCGGTCTCGCCAAGTTTGCCCTCAATGCGGTTCTGCGCAAAGATGGCTTCATTCAGCGTGTTCGGATTGAAGGTATGCGTCCAGTTCACTTGCAAGGCACGCTCCCAGTAGTTATTTGTCGTCGAGAATTGTGGGATGACATTGGGTGCGGGGTTACCCTGAAGCGTGCGGAAGAAGCTGCCGTATATGCGGTCTTTCTTAAAATACTTGTCTATGCGAACGAAGTACTGAGTACCGTTGATGACGTTTGAGCCATTGAACGTACCGCTGTCAACCATCGCCAGGTTGCAGGGAATGTTTTCTATGGCCGCGGGGTCTGCTTGGCACAGAGGTGTAGTTGTGCCGGAAGCGTTGCCAAAATAAGTCTGTGCTGTCTCTGGGGTGCCGCTCGTAATGATGTGAGTGGGCGTATACGTACTTAGGATTTTTGTCCCGAAAGTGCCTGCGTTGTTGGCCTGGGCGAAGGCCACAAACGCCGGATCTGGGAATAGGATCGAATTGTTGCCTGTAGAAGCAGAAGAGCGCAAAGCCTCAACGCCGAAGAAGAAGAAGAATTCGTGATGGGGGATTATTGGGCCACCGATGGTTCCGGAGAGGTTGTTGCTATGGAACGGATTGTAGGGGACCGGACCATTCGCGTTAACTTGGCTGGAATATCTCGCATACATCGACTGGTAGTTGAAGTAGTCACTCGCCAAGCCGTGAAATTCATCCGAACCAGACTTTGTCGTCGTAGCAACTTGCAGACCGCTTCCACGCCCGTACTCGCTGTTATAGGTATTGACCTGAATGTTGTCTTCTTGGATGACGTCGGGGTTGGGCACCAGATTCAAGACGCCTTGCCTGACGCTGCTCGTGACGTCCAGCCCGTCGATAATCCACATATTTGCCACGGTGCCTTGACCGTTGGCGCTGACGTCCACGGCTGTCTCCGTCGAGAAGTTGTTCACGCTAGATCCCGGTGTGCCCGAGGCAACGCCTGGACCGCCAGCCATTCCTAGCCCAGAGACGCCTGGGGCAATGGTGGTCAGAGAGAGCATGTTCCGTCCCGCCAGCGGCAAAGTCGATAACTCCTGCGTTTGGAGTGTCTGTTGATTTCGCGTCTCGGCCGTGTTTACGAGCGGATTTTCAGCCGTGACTTCGATGGTCTGAGTCGTACCGCCAACCTTGAGAGAGATCGGAACGCTCAGGTTTTCGTTCGTCTCGAGTGTGACGTTTGTTTCGGCCTTGGAAAAACCTGCCGCTTCAACTGTGATTTTGTAAGGACCCGGAGCGAGGCTCAAAAATCGATAGCCTCCCTCGGCATCCGCTGTGGTCGTCGTCGTAACGTGCGTGACAAGGTTTTCCAGCGTGAGTTTTGCTTGCCCCACCGCTGCGCCACTTGGATCGCTGACGGTTCCTTGAATATTCGCCGAAAACTGAGCCCATGCCGAGCCAGCCGTGAGCAAAAGCAGAACCAGCAGCCTGATCGACCATCCAACATGTAATTTCACCTGCATGTGCTTTTTCACCCCCAAATGTTAAGAGAAACATTTACAAAACAAATCTTGCGTAAACGTTTTCTCAATTGCACAAAGTTTTAGACCAGTTGCCAACCCGCTGTCAAGCTTTTTCTAGTGGTTTTCTACTAGCGGGGCGGCAGGGTAGATGGCCCTGTTCTTTCCCGGCCCTTCTGGCTCACCTCTTCTACCACCCGCGGTTCGCCACCCGTCCTACTCCCTCTCTTAGTGTGATTAATTGATTGATTGGCAGGTGCTTGAAGGTCTCCACCAGCCCGTTTGGCCAGTGCACTTCTAGGTCAACCGCGGTATTACTTCCCAGTCCAAAGTGCAGGCGCGGATCGTTGCACGAATAGAAACTGCTCTGGCTCGTCAGGCTTTGCGCCTGTGTTTTGCCACCATAATGCGCCAAAACCCGTGCTCCTATGCCGCTCCGATTGGACTTTACACCTTCCAGTTTTACCTTAATCCAATTGGGTTTCCCCTTGATGTCATTGCGCAGCAACGAGGGTGGTTCGTTCATGTTGATGATCAGAATGTCCAGGTCGCCGTCGTTGTCAAAGTCCCCAAAGGCACAGCCCCGGCTGCTGTGCGCGGCAGCGACACCAGGGCCGGCGGCTTCGACAAGCTCCTCAAACGTGCTATTGCCGAGGTTGCGAAAGACCGCACGCGGGGTCTTGTAGGGATACTGCGGTAGAGTTCGTCCCACTTCCGGGTAAACGTTTCCGGTCACGATGAATATATCGGGATAACCGTCATTGTCGAGGTCCACGATTCCCGTGCCCCAGCACACATATCGTGTCTCTACCCCAATGTGCGACTGGCGTGTAACATCATCGAAATTCCCCTTCCCATCGTTGTGATAGAGAATGCAGGAGTCGTCCGTGAAGTGTGTCTTGAAGAGATCCAAATGGCCATCCAGATCATAGTCGCCGATGCCCACACCCATCCCGGCCTGTTCTTCTCCGTCGTCACTGAGGGCTACTCCCCGCAGCACTCCCTCTTCGCGGAATGTTCCGTCATGGTTGTTCATGAACAATAGGCTGGGAGTGGAATCGCAAGCGACGTAAATATCTGGCCAACCGTCTTCGTCCAGGTCCGCTGCCACCACGGTCATCCCGTAGCATGGAGGAGTCTGCGCAATGCCTGCCTCTTTGCTGACGTCAGTAAATGTGCCATCGCCGTTGTTTCTGTAGAGTAGATGCCGCCCCATAGGAAGCCCGCGCGGTCCGCACTCCACCGGAATGCCCTTAAAATTGCAATTTGAGCTAGCGCCTGGAACGGGGGCATGTTCAAACGAGAAGCGCAGGTAATTGGAAACGAACAAATCCAGGTGTCCATCACGGTTGTAATCTACAAAAGCACATCCCGCACCCCATCGAGGTTCGTCGTTCAGCAGGCCGGCAGCCTTCGTTACATCGGTAAACGTGCCATCGCCATTGTTGCGATACAGGATGTTTTGCCCAAAACGCGTGCAAAAAATATCGTCGAACCCGTCGTTGTTATAATCCGCGATGCAGACACCGTCCCCCCAGCCCGCGGCATGCAAACCCGCCTTCTCCGTTACATCGGTAAACGTTCCATCACGATTGTTCTTGTACAAGCGGTTCGTAGCGCCGGGTGGGTCGCCCTCTAGGCGCGTGCCTGAAACCAGGAAAACGTCCATCCAGCCGTCATTGTCATAGTCAATGAAAGCGCAACCGCAGCCATCAGATTCCAGGATGTATTTGTTGGTTTCCACACCGCCATAGATAGTCGGTGCAGTCAGTCCGGCAGCGGCGGCCACATCAACGAAGAAGGCATTGAACGGCCGCCCCGACGGAGCCTGTCGGGCCACAGGCTTCGCCACGCGGCCACCCATACCTTGCGCAAACAGGCGTTCGGCTGTAAGAAAGACTGCGGACCCCAGAGAATATCTCACAAACAAGCGCCGCGAAAAGTTCATTCCAGGAGATTTCCCTTTCTGAGGAAGGTGATTTCAGGTGCCGATTATCGCCCGAAGCCCGGCGAGAGTAAACATTTTCTCGGGTGCCTGGCGGAAGCCACGAAACAGTGATTGCTTTGCGACTAAGGTTTTGCTGGCTGCGTATTCGAGGTCCCGTCTTCAAAAAGTTTGTAGCGGTAGCGATCCCGTTCATCTTGCGTTGCTTCTTCGCGAAGCTGCGCCAGTCGCTTCAGCAAGTCGGGGATTTCCTGCTTCTCCCCGGTCTTCCGAAGTGCCTGAATCAGCCGGTACACCGCGGTTTGATCCTTGGGATCGCTGATCAAGGATTTCCTGCACTGCTCAATCGCTTCCTGGTATTGCCCATTCTCCATGTACAGTTTTGCCAGCACGCCACGAGCAGCGGCAAGCGTGGGCTGCAAGGAAACAGCTTTTCTTGCCGAACGCATGGCCAGATCAAACTCCGGCGTCCCCGGATCAATCCCTTTTTGCGACAAGACGTCGGCTTGCAAATAGAGAAGTAGCGGGTCATTCGGTTTCCGCTTGAGTTTTTCCTGCACAGAACTCAAGGCGTGGTCGAGATCGTTCGTCTGCACGGCCACCAGGCCTTGAGCGGCGGTGCTCAAGGATTGACGTGGGTTCAGTTCATAGGCTTTCTCAAAGTCGGCTTCTGCCTGGTCGTACTTCGCCAATTGCACATACAGGACGCCGCGGGCCACGTACAGGTCCTCTGCGTCCGGTTGTAGCGTCAATCCCTCAGTGATCACGTCAATACCCACCTGAAAGGATTCGTGTGCAAAGCAAATGTTGGCAAAATCCAGATAGAGGCTGGTGTTGCGTGGTTCGAGCAACAGAGCTTGGCGCAGGGTACTCACCGCTTGGGGAGTATCCTTACTATCTTCATACGCTCTGGAGGCAAGCTGAAGGGTGTTCGCATCCACCTCCTTGGCCCCCAACAGTGGCTGCAGCGTCGCCAAAGCATCTTGCGGTTCGTGAGCCAAGAGCTGTATGGATGCCATGACCTGAAGTTCACGTGGATTGTCTGGTTGCAGCGCTACCGCTCTTTGCAGGATCTTAACCGCTTCATCCAGTCGTTTGAGTCTAACGAGGCAGGTGGCGTAGGCATGCAAGGCATCGAGTTGGGTGTCGAGCAATTCGCCGGCCTTGTCGAAATGCGGAACCGCTGCGGCACAGTTGCCCTGGCGGTACTCCAGCACAGCAAGCATGGCGCTGGCCGTGGGATCCCCTGGGCGCAATTGAAGCAGGCGGTTCAGAAGCGGCACGGCGCCCTGCTTTCCCGCCTGATACTCAATCTGTGCCGCGCCCGCCAGCGCGGCAATATTGTTGGGCGCGATCTTTAACGCTTGCTGGAATGCCGTCAGAGCCTCTTTATTATTTCCTTTGTTGGCTAGGGCGATGCCTTGCAGGGTCCACAATTGCGGATTGTTCGGCGATGTTTGAAGGGCGGTACGGCACAGCTCCACCGCTTTGTCGAATTCTTTGGCACGCAACGCAGCACTGATCGGCTCAATCGGATTTTCACTGGGCTGAGAAATACTCAAACAAGGGCAAGCCAGCAGGATAATTCCGAGAGCTACCTTCCTGAAGAGAATCATCTTGGATACCGGCAGAGGCAGAATCACGGCAGGAACAGAATACTTCATCCGGGAAATTGCTGCCAACTTGTGTTTGGCGCCCTGTCCCTTCCGCGCTTGCTGTGATTTGCTTGGAAAACGCTTGCTCGAACACGCTTACCACTCCACTTGGAGATAGCTGCCCGGCATCTTCGGCCCCTGCACCTTGACATTCAAGGCCTCGGTCGTATCCTCTTCTGGCGGCGTTCGCTTCGTATTTCCAAAGCGTTTGTCCCGATGGCATGATGCAGATTCTCAACTTTGCTCGAAGCTCTTTTCAGCTTGCACTCCCGCGATCGTTTCTTGCGGCGGCAACGCCACTTCTGTCATTGGGGCTCGTGGCCATCCTTGTCCTCCCGTGCGGTGTTTCTTCTGCACCGGGCCAAACCCCGAGCAACCCGCCATCAAAGCATGATCCACGAGTCTTGCTGGTATCGGAATCGAGCGAACCTGCTGGTGCAGCTCGATGCTCGTTCTGTCACCCTGGTGAAGTCGAAGGATTCGCGCGCAGTGCCATGGCCCATGCCTTGCGTCGCGCCGGCAGGGAACCCGACGGCACGGTAACTGCTCACGGCACGAAGATCACGATCCATTCATCTCCAACGGGCTATTGGCAGACTTGGGAGAATGCGGGCGATAGAACCGACTATCGTGTTGACTATGTAATTGGCTCAGGAGAACATGCCAGCGGCTACCTGGTCTTCATTGGCAGCCATCTCTTCCAATCTCCCGTCGCTTATTACAAGAGCCGCCAATCCTATGATCTTGCGCCTGGCTACGAAAACACGCCCGATCCCGATTTCACCCGTCCTGTCAGCGAAGAATGTGTCCTTTGCCATTCGGGAACCGCGCTATATGTCCCGGGCACTCTGAACGAGTATCGATCACCGGCATTTCCCGCCGAAGGAATTACCTGCGAACGGTGTCACGGCCCCGTGGAAAGGCACCTCCAGGATCCGCGCGCTGGCACCATCGTTAATCCGGCGAAGCTACAGCCCGCCGCGCGTGACAGCGTCTGCGAGCAGTGCCATTTGTTTGGCGTTGCTCGAGTTCCCAATCCCGGGAAAAAAGTCAGCGACTTTATTCCGGGACAGCCCTTGGAAAACACCTTCACGATCTATCGCAATGCTGTGCCCGAAGGTTCATCTGCTGGCTCTTTCAAAGTGATCAGCCACGTCGAGCAACTTGCCTTGAGTGCCTGCGCCCGCGAGAGTCAGGGGCGTCTTTGGTGCGCCACCTGCCACAATCCCCACGAGAAGATGTCTCAATCCTTGGACTACTACCGCGCCCGATGCCTGTCTTGCCACGCCGCGAGTTTTCCTTCTTCTCATCCCTCAAAGGACAGCGACTGCCTGGGCTGCCACATGCCCCGGCGCGACGCAAAGGACGGCGGCCACACGGCCTTTACCGATCACAGGATTCAACGTCGCCCCGTCGCACAGTCCGATTTGCCAGCTGACCCAGGCATCGCCGCATGGCGCGAGCCCTCACCTGATTTACGATCGCGTAATCTCGGTATCGCCTACATTGATGTCGGAATGCAGCGTCACTCGGCGCCTCTGATCATCCAGGGCTATCGCACCCTCACCGAAGTCCAGCAGCACTTTGCGAATGACCCTGATTTTTTCAAATGGATCGGGGAAGCTTTGCTGGTTGGAAAGCAGTCATCAGATGCCCAGTTGGCGTTCGAGCGTGCCTTACAACTTGAGCCCGGTTCGGCGCTCAACGAAGCCAGTGCAGCTTCGCCTTACATTCTGGAGGGGGACACGGACCGCGCGATCACTCACCTGGAGCGCGCTGTCACGCTCGATCCCCTGGATCTGCCTGCTGCCAGCACCTTGATCGGCCTGTACCAAAAACAAGGAAAACTCAAGGAAGCCACTGAGTTGTCAGCCAAAATACAAGCGGCGATGCGGCAAAGCTCCGGCTCCGGTCAGATCGCACCAGAGCAGTCCACAAACGATTCGCAAAAGAATGCCGAAGCAGTCTTCAAAAACATTCAAGTGCTCAAGGGAGTCCCGTCCGATCAGTTGATTCCCTCCATGGAGTTTATTTCCTCAGCGCTCGGCGTGGAATGCAACTTCTGCCACGTCGATGGACATTTTGAGAAGGACGAGAAGAAACCCAAGCAAACTGCGCGCGAGATGATGCGCATGATGTTCTCTCTGAACGGAAGCACTTTCAGCGGCAACCGCGAACTCACCTGCTACTCCTGCCATCGTGGCGCGCGCGATCCCGTTGCGACTCCCACTCTTATGGGCGAAACGCAGTCAATTCCTGAAACGGCCAGTTCCAAAGGATTGGAACTGCCGGGCAATTTGCCAACTGCCAGCCAGTTGCTCGAAAACTACATAACAGCGCTCGGCGGATCCGCCGCTATCGAAAAAATTACCAGCCGCGTCGAAAAGGGTTCCACAAATGATCGCGGCAGAACTATCAACGTTGAAGTTTCCACGCAAGCCCCGGAACGCCAGGCGGTGATCCGCTATCTACCAGAGGGACGTAGC
>Ga0181523_10000902_pt1 | contig 33093 bp, 27 predicted proteins | sample PEATcosm2014_Bin_43_FD_119752 | JGI IMG/M metagenome (GOLD analysis project Ga0181523, IMG submission 119752) | Peatland microbial communities from MTU Mesocosm Facility, Houghton, MI, USA - PEATcosm2014_Bin05_30_metaG | ecosystem: Environmental > Terrestrial > Soil > Wetlands > Peat | place... | reverse complement strand
TTCGCCAGAAAATAGGTGCGTAACTCGGGCGCTTCCGTCTCGTACTCCGCATTGCCGTAACCGGAAGTGACCAGCACCACAAGTCGCGCCGATCGTTCGCGCAGATCTTGCCCCAGTTGCTGGCCTGATCGTCCCACCAGCACCATGTCGGTCATCACCAGATCGATTGGGCAATTGCACTCTTCGTAAACCTTGGTGGCCGCTTGCGCACTCTCGGTGGGCAGGACCTCAAAGCCCGCGTGCTCAAGGATGGAACAGGTTGCCTCCCGCACAAACGGTTCATCCTCGACCAGAAGGATGGTTCGGCGCCGCTGCCGATCGTTTGTTGGCCGGTCTTTTGCTGGCCGATCGTTTCCTGGCCCGTCATTCGCGGTTGCGTGGGGCTGAAGAGTCATGACATTCTCCAATTCACATTCCCCAGCAATAGCACAACCTCGGCGCTCGCGCTGGCACCAAGGTCTCTGCCATTCGAAACGTGTTGGGAATCTACTTCGGCGCGCTCAGAATCGTCTGCTTCGGATCGAGCACAATCTTGCGTAGATCACTTGGCGCGGTCAGCCGAAACGCTGTCTCCGCGCCATCCGCCAGCACTTCGCCGAGAAAAACCAGCGTGCTTCCTGCCGTCGCGGCATATACCGGAACCGCTGTCACCAGATCTTCGGGGACGTCCTTTTGTACGATCACACCCGTAACCGTAGTCACTCCAGCTTTCTCTGTGATGCGAGTTCCTCGCACTTCCAGTTCCGGTATGGCCGTTCCTTCGATCCAACCTTTCAAGAACCAGTCGAGTTTGCGATGATTCTCAAACCAAAGCGGGCGCGGCAATTCCTCTTCGAAAACCTGCACCAGTTCCTCAGTGCTCATGCGCTTTCCCGCATATCGCTGTCGGGCCCTGCGCAGCGCGCGGAAGAACGGCTCGTCGGCATTGGCCGGCGGGTTCGCGCGTCCTTTCCGGGGACGGGATGCCATTTCGGAATCGCGCAGCATCATGCGCAGCATGTGAAACAGCCATGTCCCTCGTTCGTAGCTGATCGCGTCGTATCCGTCGGGAAAATGCGAGGACACCAGCCGCTCCCCGAGCGTCACGGGGCCGGCGTCGCGCAGCGGCTCTCCGTCTTTGTTCTTGCTCAGAAGATCGCGGCGATACGTTTCCAGAACCTCGCGGAATTGCGCCGGGCTCTGTTGTTCGAGCATGATCAGCGACGCATAATTCGCCAGACCCTCGGCTACCCACTGATCCCGATAGCTTTTCCACAGCACCAGATCGCCCCACCATTGATGTGCGGTCTCGTGCACCAGAATCTGGCTGTCAAGCTCGCGCGCAACCGTGGCCAGACGCAGATCGGTTTGCTCCTGCGGGCTGAGAAACGCGATGCTCGACAGGAATACCAGTCCCGGCCATCCCTGGCTCAAATTACCCGGCATTTGCGTCAGCGCCAGCGAACTGTACGGATACGGGCCAAACCACTGCGAGAAATTGACAATCGCCCTGGCTGCGCGGTCTGCTACCGCCTGCGCATCGCGCGCCGGCGATGGAGGCGGCGGAGTCACCACGATCGGGCCCGTCGATCTTGGGCCTCGTGGACGAGGAGGAAAAGTCGGCGGCTCGATCACCTCTGGTCGCGCCTTGGGGAACGATTTTTCCAGACTGTGGGTGCCATAGGCTTCCACCAGAACGTTGCCCGCCTTCGCTTCCGCCCGAACGTACTTGCCCAGGTTAAATCCCGCCACCGGAATCGGCCGCTCTGACGTCCACCGCGAGACTCTTTCCGTGCCTGCGTCTCCGTTCGTTTCTGCTTCCTCGTTTCCGGCGCGTGACCGCTGTTTCCCCGTCGCTACCAGGGTCCACTCCGCCGGATAGTGAAACTCCATCTCGAACTGCGCCGGGCTAAAACCGAAATTCGGATACCATATGCCGCGGTCGCCCACATACAGTAATCCTTTGCCCGCCTCTGACAGGACCTCGCCAGCATAGCTGAACCGCAGTTTCAATTCCTGCCCGGCCGCGAGCTGGGAAGGGAACACGACCACCACCAGATCGTTCCCTTTGCGCTGCAGTTCGGTTCCTTCAATTGCGGGATTCTGGATGAAATCCACCGGCCGCCCATTCGCCTCGACCGCATCGACTTTCAGATACCGCGACAACTCAAACAGCAACGTTCTTTCCCCTCCCCTGCGAACTCGGAGCTTCACCTCGGTCGAGGCTCGCAACTTAGTCGGAGGCTCGACCGACGCAACAATCCGGAAATCCGTGATGGACGCGTCTTTGTCGTTGTCTTTGTCATCGTCCCTGCCCTTGAGATTGGCCGGTGAAGTCGTGGCCGCGCCGCCAGACACGATGGGTGCAAACGACGTCCAGATATCGAAGAACAGGATGCCGTCTTTTACCCGCGGTTGCCCTGCCCACAACGGCTCGGCGTCCGCCGCATCCCAGAACACTTCAAAACCGCCTAACTTTCGGCCCAGCAAATGAGCATGCAGCAGCGGCGCAAATTTGCGATCCGGATCATTTCCGCCGGGCGCCGGAAGAAAATGGCTGAAATCCAGCAGCAAGCGCAAAGCGTCAAATTCCGCCAGGGTGCGGCTCATTTCGTCCAAAGTCTTTACGAATTCGGAGCCCTCGGGCTCCGGTCTTAGAAAGGGCTGCAAAGCTGCCGCCGTGTCGTCGTTGAAGCGCAGATATCCTGAGGAGAACTGCTCTTCAAGAATTGCCATGCCGGTGAAGAGCGCGAGCGATCCACGCTCTACACGGTTCGGAGGGCGCAGCCGAACCTCGCCCTCGCCTTCGAAAAATGCGCCCGTAGTTCGCCCGCAAATGTCCTGTGTAAACGCCAGCGTGCCGTCGTCGAAATTAAGATGCAGACTGGGGCGGTCAATCGAAGCGTCCCGAACGTGGTAGACGCGCTGTGGATCGAGGCCGACCGAGCGGATACGCGCGTAGAGCGCGCTGGGTGTTTGCGGGCAGTCGGGGCCTGCGGTCTGAGCCCAGCCGGCTAGGGCCGAGAGGCACCACGCCAACCCGATTACCCGCCGCGGCCAAACCCAAGCTGCCTTCATAACAGTACAGTTCTCAGTTCTCAGCTCCCAGAAGCCCAGGGACAAACCGATTCCCACTGAGAACCGGGAACTGAGAACTTCCTTTTATCCGGCTGCGGAGCCGACCGAACTCCAGCACTATCGTCACCTTACCCGGCCCTTCGCCCATTGCTAGAATCAGGCGATTGCGAGTCCTTGTCCTCATTCTAGTGCTTCTTCCGGCGCTTCTTGCGCCCGCCGACGTCATCCACCTTAAGAATGGACGCACCATCTGGGCCGACCAGGTCCGCGAAAGTAAAGACCGCGTCGAATACGACCTGGGCGAGGACACCTACGCCATCCCGAAATCCTCGGTCGAGCGCGTCGAGGCCGGCGGCGTTGCCCCCGTTCACGGCGGAGCGTCGACCAGTTTTCCGGATATCACGCCGCCCGCGCCCTCGTTCAACCACGCAGCTGACGTAGCCGAAAAAGTCATCCGTGACGGCAAGGTCGACACCGATGCCTTAGCCAGCATGGCGCAAACCGGCAATTCCGACCTCGCTGCCACCGCATATTTTCTCGCCGGCAAGCAGGAGTCCGATCAGGGCAATTTCCCGCAGGCCAAGCACTATTACGAATCCGCGCTTCATTACGAGCCGGACAATGCGACCTTGCTGATCTACTACTGCGCCACGCTGCTGCGCACGGGCCGAACCACGGAGGCTCTGTCCTACGCGCAACATGCCGCCAATGTTGCTCCCGACTCACCCGATGCCATCGCCATGCTGGGGTTTGTTCAATTCGCCAGCGATCATACGCCGGATGCCATTCGCTCGTGGAAAAAGTCGCTGGAGCTGCGTCCCGATGACACGGTCAGCCAATATCTCGCCCGCGCGGAACGCGAATCGAGCGCCGAATCCGATTTTGTGCTGCGCGAGAGCAGCCACTTCAATCTTCACTTCGAAGGCAAAGACACATCCGAAACCTTCCGCCGCGACCTCGTCGCCACGCTGGATTCCGAGTATGACGACCTGGTCCGCGATCTCGGATACTCGCCCCACAACAATATCGCCGTCACCCTCTACACGCAGCAGGCATTCTTCGACGTCACTCGCGCACCCGCGTGGAGCGGCGCCATCAACGATGGCAAGCTGCGCATCCCGATCAGCGGTGTGCCGAGCCTCACACCCGAGCTCGCCCGCGTGCTCAAACACGAACTGACGCACTCCTTTGTCTCGCAGATGTCCGGCAACCGCTGCCCCACCTGGCTTAACGAAGGCATTGCACAGATCGAAGAGGGCAAGTCGTCCGCGGCCAGCGGACGCCAGCTCGCGCAACTGTTCGCCGCCGGCAACGAGATTCCCTTCAACATGCTGGAAGGGAGCTTCATAGGTTTTTCCGCCCTTGAAGCCAATGTCGCGTACGCCGAATCCCTGGCCGTCACCGAATACCTTCGCGACACCTATGGTATGAGCGAAATCGTGCGCATCCTGGAGCGCCTCTCACAAGGCAGTTCAACCGAAGCCGCGCTGCGCGCTACCATCCACTCCGACTACCGGCAGCTCCGGGACGAAGTGACCGGCAAATTAAAAGAAAGATACGGGGAATAAGCTCGCCCGGTGTTGCGTTGGGGACTCGCTCACGGATGCCGCGTCCTCCCCCAGCCCGCTGCCTCGCAGGAAATATAGAAACAGGCTATCGGAGCGTGTCTTCTGGTTCGGGTGCGATCTTGGGCGCGGTGCGCAGAAATTTCATCAATCCTTCACCGGAAGCCTCACCGGCTCGCTTCTTGAAGAAATCGGCCGCAGTCTCCACCACTCCAACTTTCTGGGCGACCGCTGCCGCGATCCATTGGTTCAAGGACACACCATCTTCCTTCGCGAGCCGCTGGGCGGCCTTTTTGATGGAAAGCGGAAGTTTCAATGGATAAGTGGCTTTGCTCATGATTTCACCCTCTTTAACAGGTCGGATGGTCGCAGCACTGGAATTCTAAACCGCGCGGCGGGCCCGGCGAAGTCTGCGACGTTGTATGTCACCAGCGCATCCGCGTGGCCATTGATTGCAGCCTCTAGCACCATCTCGTCATTGGGGTCCCGGGACTGCGGCCGCCACTGGAAATGAACTTCGACCGGCTCGATCAGCGCGGCCAGCTCGGCGAGAAATTTGTCAATCGCCTCGGGCGCCAGACCATGTGCCAGCTGATGCTCCGGGCGCTTCAACACATCCTCATACTCCAGGAAAAGAGGTGGAGTCGCCAAAACCAACAGACGCCGCTGAGCGACTAGCCGCATAACCGCGTTTCCCGCTCCCAGCCGGGTGCGCAGTGCAGCGACCACAACCGATGTGTCGAGAACGATCTTCATGTAACATCTTATAGGATGTCACATTGCATAGAATATCGCAATAGGCCCAGTGTTGTCTCAGACAGGCGACACTTGGAAGGGCGGCGAAAGCCGGCAGAAATCGGACAATACTGAAAGCTGCCCTTTTGACTAGCACTTCCCGCTCATTGTCCTGCCCAAAGGTTTGTGTTAACTTCGCCCGTCATGGCAGGCTTGCTTTCAAAATTCCGATTCGGCTCAACTACGGAAGACATTCCCGAGATCGTCCACGGGGAATCCCCCTCGCTGCAAGGCGCTGACCTGGCAGTCGCCTATTTTTCCTCGCGTGCCGGCGGCGATCTTTACGATTTCCTGCGGGTCAGCCCGCACCGTTTTCTTTTCGGATTGCTCGATGTGGCCGGCAAACGCGAAACCAGTCTCCCTGTGCTGCAAGCCGCGCAGGCTTGTTTCCGTGCGTCGGGCGAGCAGCTTTTCACCGCCACCGAACTCAACGAATCGGACGCCATGATCGAACTCGCGCGCCGTCTGAATCTCGAGATCATGCGCGCCGCGGGAGGCGTCCGCAGCTGCCCCGCCTTCGCGGGCTGCTACAACGAAGAGTTGGGGACGGTTTGCTATGTGAATGCAGGCCACACCCCCGCTCTGCTGCGCGATGACGCGAGCATTGTCGAATTGGCCGCGACCGGCCTGCCGCTCGGGCTGTTTTCCCTTGCTCCCACCGATGCCCGCATTGTCGGTCTCGGACCAAAGGGTTCGCTGGCGGTGGTTTCGCGCGGAGTGGTGGAGGCCGAGTCGAAGAACGCGGAATTTGGCCTCGAGGGTGTGAAGCTCGTCATCCAAGCGGGGCCGTCATCCGCCAAAGATCTTTCCCAGAACATTCTGCAGCGCGTGCAGGACTTCATGCACATGGCTCCAAAGCACAACGACGTGACCGCCCTGACACTCACTCGCTGCAGTTAGTCACCAACCCGCCGTACGAATCTGCCCACTGCCATTTGGTTGCGATCTGCCGCCCCTACTATAATTTCTGCTGCGTGGATCCGAGGCTTCGCGTGACGCTGTTATGGAAGCTGGCCTCACGGATCATGTTTGCAGTTTGGAAGAGCTGGTAGCATTGGCGGAGCAGACGTTGCAAAGGGCCGCGGCGGATGAAAGAGACGATCAAGTCGGGATTCCTGCTCCTGGCGATCCTCGCCGGATCGGTTGCGATCCATGTCCCTTATCGGTACCTGCATGAACAGTCGTTAATCGACCATTGCCTGTTCGGGAAGCATGGCAGTTTCAATTACTCCAAAATGGTGTGTGATTTCCACGAAACCCACGAATACGTTCCCTATCGAGTTCGACATCCACACGATAAAACGACTACCCTGATTGCCGTCGTATCTTTCGTCGTGTTTTCTGCGGGCTTTGGCTTTATGCAATTCAGCAGCAACAATAGATGATTGATTTCGAAATAAGCCACAACCACCTGCCCACTTATTGGCTTCCGTGCCGCTCGCGGCGTAAAATAGACGAACAATTTCCCTCGGGTTTACCCAGGTTGGTGTTGCCCAGGTTGCAAGAGAGCCCTAAATGAAGAAGACCAGACTTTCCCTGTGGTTGGCGGTTGGATGCGCGCTGTTTTTGCCCTCTGTTTTAAATGCCGACACCGTGGTCGAGGAGATCATCGCCCGGGTAAACAACGAAATCGTCACGCGCTCCGAGTACGTCCGCAGCCGCGACCAGCTAAAGCAGGAAGTGCAGCAGCAGGACCCGGCCAATGCCGACCGCGAGTTTGCCGAAAAACAGCGTGACGTTCTGCGGGATCTGATTGACCAGCAGCTTCTGCTGCAAAAAGGCAAGGACCTCGGCATCACCGGCGACACCGAACTGGTGAAGCGCCTCGATGAAATGCGCAAGCAGATGAACCTCGCGTCCATGGAAGAACTGGAGAAGGCGGCAGAAGCGCAGGGCGCTTCCTATGAAGACTTCAAGCAGAATCTGCGCAACCAAATTATCACTCAGCGCGTGATTGGACAGGAAGTGGGCTCAAAACTGGCTCTGAACAAGGAGGACGAAAAGAAGTTCTACGAGCAGCACAAGGCGGAGATGGAACAGCCGGAGCAGGTTCGTTTGAGCGAAATTCTGATCGCCCCCAAGACGCCCGCCAAAACGGCTCCCGGCTCGGACGCGAAGGCCGATCCGCCCACGGAAGCGGAGACGGCCGCAGCGCTGGACGCCGCCAAGGCCAAAGCACAGGAGCTGCTCGATCAAATTCACAAGGGCGCAAAGTTCGACGACCTGGCAAAAAAGAATTCCGATGGACCGTCGGCGAAAGACGGCGGCGACCTCAGTTATTTCAAGCGCGGCACGCTTTCGAAGGAATTGGAAGATCGGGTTTTCGCGCTGAAGGCCGGCGAGGTCACGGATGTCATCCGCACCAAGCAGGGATACGTGATCCTGCAGGCGACCGAACATCAGACGGCGGGAATTCCCACCCTGAAGGAGATTGAGCCGCGCATCCAGGATGCGTTATACATGCAGAAACTGCAGCCGGCGCTGCGCACTTATCTGACCACGCTGCGCGAAGAAGCCTTCATTGACGTCAAGAGCGGTTACGTCGACTCGGGCGCCAGCGCCAAGCAGACCAAGCCCGTCGAAACCACAGTCAAAGAAGACAAGGCCAAGAAACTAAAAAAGAAGAAGCTCGGCGTGTTTTAGGCTAGTCTGTCTTAGGCTAATCTGTCTTAAGGCTCATCTAGCGTTGTGCTCCAGCAAGCCATGGCGCAAGTGTGAGTTGTATCACAGCATGCCTTCTTGCATGCCGCACGCGCGCTAGCGATGATGCGCCTTCAGGCGCCGGGAAGGCAGTTTCACGGAGGCTCATGAAAGAGTTTTTTATCTCTGACTGTGGTCATCAGGAAAACAAGATCATTACCTCCAGCTTCGTGGTGGCCTCGAAGCAGGTGAAGGCCAAGAAGAATGGCGAGCCTTACCTGGCATTGATCGTTGCCGATCGCACCGGCCAGATGGAAGCCAAGATGTGGGACAACGTCGAAGAATTTATCGACGTCTTCGAGCAGGACGACTTTCTCAAGATCAAGGGGCTCGTCAACAAGTACAAGAATCGCTTTCAGCTCACCATTCACAAGCTGCGTCGTATGGAAGAAGGCGATATCGATTTCACCGATTATCTGCCGAAGACCAGCAAGGACATCGGCGAACTCTGGAGGACGCTGACCGAGTTTGTGGCCACCTTCCAGAATCCGCACCTTAAGTCGCTGGTCGAATTGTTCATGGCGGACCCGGAGATTGCCGAGCGCTACCGCAACGCCCCAGCAGCCAAGACCCTGCATCATGCTTACATCGGCGGACTGCTCGATCACGTCGTGTCGCTGTTTCGTTCCTGCGACCTGATCTGCCGGAACTATCCCCAGGTCAATCGCGACCTGCTGTTGACGGGTGCGTTCCTGCATGACATCGGGAAGATTCAGGAATTGACCTACAATCGCGCGTTTTCCTATACCACGCGGGGTCAGTTGCTGGGGCACATGATCATCGAACTGGAGATGCTGCAGACGAAGCTCGCCAAGCTGCCTGACTTTCCCGCGGAACTGAAGACCCTGCTCGAACATCTGATCATCAGCCATCACGGGCAGTACGACTTCGGATCGCCCAAGCTACCCATGTTTCCGGAAGCGCTCATGCTGCACTATCTCGACGATCTGGATTCCAAGATGGAAGCAATGCGTGCTCATTTCGACCGCGAGGCTGAACTCGAAGGGCCGTGGACCAGCTATAACGCGTCACTGGGGCGTCCGTTGCTCGATTCCAGGAAATTTATGCAGGGCGAGAAGGCGCCGGCAGCGAAAACTGCTGTGGAAGATTCCAGCGCGCCGCCAGCCGCGCCAGAGAACTCAACGTCCGCCACGCCAGCGCTTGATCTGTTCAGCGAGCAGAAAGCATAAAAAGGTTCTCAGTTCCCGGTTCTCAGTTCTGAGTGAACCATGGTTTTTCTGAGAACTGAGAACTCTATGGATTTCTCATGCTTCACCACCATAAGCTTTGACTGTTACGGCACCCTGATCGATTGGGAGCTGGGGATTTTGCCCGTCCTGCGCACGGTACTCGGGAATCATGGTCAAAGCCTGCCCGATGCTGCCATCCTTGAACTCTACGGGGAATTTGAGGCGGAGGCAGAAAGCGGCCCTTACCAAAGCTACCGTGATGTACTGCAAACCGTGGTGCGGGCGTTTGCAAGCCGCTTTCATTTCGAGGCCAGTTTCGCGGAGATCGGCGCACTCGCCGAGTCCGTTCCCGCGTGGCCGCCTTTCCCCGATACAGTGCGGGCGCTCGGCGAGCTGCAGAAACATTACCAACTGGCCGTGATTTCAAACATTGACGACGATCTATTTGCTGAGACGCGAAGACATCTGGGCGTGGAGTTCGGCGGCGTGATCACGGCGGAACAGGCGAGAAGCTATAAGCCTTCCATCAACAATTTCCAGATCGCCTTGCGCACGCTCGCAATTTCTCCGGATCGCCTGCTGCACGCCGCGCAGAGCATCTATCACGATGTGGTGCCGGCGCGATCGCTGGGCATCTCGACGGTGTGGGTGAACCGGAAGTCGGCGCGTCCCGGTGTCGGCGCGGTTCGAGCCTCAACAGGACGGCCTGACCTGGAGGTTCCCGATCTTGCCAGCCTCGCCGCAGCAACCATGAAAAGCGCGCAAGGCTGAGGCCCGACAGGCCATTACGCCATCGGGACCGGAAGCGCAAGAATCTTCTTCTGTATGGCGACCGTGACCAGTTGGGCCTTGTTGTGAATATCGAGTTTGCGCATCAAGTTGAACTTGTGGGCTTCGGCCGTCTTCACGCTAACGCCCAGCGTCGCCGCCACCTTTTTCACCGTATTGCCCTCTGCAAGCAGCTTCATCACCTCGCGTTCGCGCAGCGTCAGAGTGCTTCTTCGTAACGGCACCCGCATCGCCGGCTTCCGCAGGAGTGCGTCAGCTTCCAATTTCGATTGGATCTGCGGACTCAATGACCGTTCGCCGCGATGCACTTCGCGCAGCGCGCGCAACAAAAGTGGTGCGGGAGTGTCTTTCAGCAGGTAACCGCTGGCGCCAGAGCGCAGGGCTTGCCGCACATATTCCTGGTCTTCATGCATGGTCAGATAGACAATCCGCGTGCCGGCGCAGTGTGCTTCGATGAGGCGTCCGGCCTCGAACGATGGCATACCGGGCATGCTGATATCGAGCAGCACCAGATCGGGGCGGTGCTCCAACACTAACTTGAGCGCCTGGGCAGCATCGCTCGCTTCGCCCAACACAGCAAAGTCGGGAGCGTCTTCCAGCAGACGGCGCACACCATAGCGCAGCATTTCGTGATCGTCGGCAATCACGCAGCGGATGGGCCCGCTATTTTCCCTCGGAAACGAACCAGCTTTGGTGGTTAACATGAGAAATCCTCGCGTCCAGTGACGAAGTGGCGCGATGCGTCTGGAATCCCCGAATCCGACGACTGCGGTGTAAACACCAATTGTACCTGCACGAGGCATTCCTAAGGCGGGAAAAAGGCACGAAAATCGTCGAAAATCCAGGTAGTGGCTGAATTTCAGCCGCTACCAAAATCTAAGGCGAGCTGATCTTTCTTCTTCATTTACAATGCCTCTTCCACATGCTGCGCTACTTCACCTCCGGAGAGTCCCACGGCGAGGCGCTGGTTGCCTTTCTTTCCGGGCTGCCTGCAGGGTTGGCGGTTGACCAGGCGTTTGTGGACCGCGAACTGTGGCGCCGCCAGCAGGGCTTTGGGCGCGGCGGGCGCATGAAGATCGAAACCGACCGGGCGCACTTTCTTTCCGGCGTGCATCACGGCAAAACCATCGGCTCGCCGATCGCGGTGATGCTCGAGAACCGCGACTGGCAAAATTGGAAAGAGGCGCTGCCAGTGGAGGTGGGTGATCCGGAGAAACACAAGCGTGTGGCATCGCCGCGTCCGGGCCATGCCGATCTCGCGGGAGCTTTGAAGTACGATTTCACGGAAGCGCGTTATGTACTGGAGCGCGCATCGGCCCGGGAGTCGGCGGCGCGGGTAGCGATTGGCGCGCTCGCCAAGTTGCTGCTGCGCGAGTTGGGCGTCGAAGTTCTGAGCCATGTGATTGCGGTGGGCGCGGTTTCGATTGCGGATCGGGAAATCGCGTGGGAGCAAATCGAGCCGCTCTCGCGCCAGAACGAAGTGCTGCTATCGTGCGCCGATGCCGATGCCGAGCAGCGCATGAAGGCGGAAGTCGATAAAGTTCTGCGCACAGGCGATTCGGTGGGCGGAGTTTTTGAGGTCGTGGCGCACAGTGTTCCGCCCGGGCTCGGGAGTTACGTGCAATGGGACGAGCGGCTGGATGCGCTGCTGGCTGCGGCGGTCATGTCGTTGCAGGCCGTGAAGGCGGTGGAAATTGGGAGCGGGATTCAGGCAGCGTATTCGCCGGGGTCCGCTGTGCATGACGAAATCGGTTATCAGAGCGACGCGGGGTTCGCGGGCTTCACCCGAACTCGCAATAATGCCGGCGGTTTGGAGGGTGGCGTCTCGAACGGACAAGAAATCCGCGTTCGCGGTTATCTGAAACCGATCTCCACGCTGCGGCGTCCATTGCAGTCGGTGGATTTTGCGACGCGCGAGCCGGTGAAGGCGGCCTACGAGCGCTCGGATGTGTGCGTAGTGCCGGCCGCCGGAGTTGCCGGCGAGGCAATGGTGGCGCTGACGCTGGCGCGCTGTGCGCTCGAGAAATTCGGCGGCGACTCGATGAAGGAAACAAAACGAAATTTTCAAGGTTATCTGGAACAGCTGAAGAATTATTAGCGCTGAAACTAGAATCCAAGATGATTTATCCAATTGTGAAATTTGGCGATCCCGTGCTGGAAAAACCTGCAGCCGAGGTAACCAGCTTCGACGACGAGATCAAGAAGCTCGTGGAAGACATGTTCGAGTCGATGTATGCGGCTCGAGGCGTTGGGCTGGCGGCTCCGCAGATCGGTATCTCGAAACGGATCGCCGTTGTGGATGTGACCTTCAAGGAAGATCCCGAGGCCAAGTTGGTGCTGATCAATCCGGTAATTATTAACAAGGAAGGCCGCCAGCGCAGCAGCGAGGGCTGCCTGAGCATCCCCGAATTTCGCGAGGACGTCACGCGTGCCAAGACCGTAACCGTACGCGCGCAGGACGTGAAGGGCAAGTTCTTCGAGCGTACTGGAGAAGACCTTCTGGCGAGGGCTTTTCTGCATGAGACCGATCACTTGAATGGCAAGCTGTACATCTCGCACATCAGCGCGTTGAAGCGCGACCTCATCAAGCGCAAGATCAAAAAGATGGTGAAGGCGGGCGAGTGGTAGAAGGGCAGGTCGCAGGTGCCAGGTCTTAGGTCTCAGGAAAAGCATATGCTGTGAAATGTGCTTGAAGATCCTGAGCGCGCTTGCGGAGGAAAGTAGCGATGTGCATTCTTGCGAAGTCCTGAGATCTGTCCTCTGAGACCTGTCACCTATGCTTTTGGTTTTCTGTGGCACTCCTCGATTCGCTGTCCCGACCTTGGAGAAGCTGGTCGAGGCTGGGCATTCCGTGCCGCTGGTGGTGACGCAACCTGATCGGCCTCGCGGACGTGGGATGGAAGTGGCCGTTTCTCCTGTGAAAGAGGCGGCAATCCGATTGGGCATTGCCGTGGTGCAACCCATAAGCATAAAGAACAACGCTGAGTTTCGCGGCCAGCTATCGGCGATTCGTCCGGATGCGAGGATTGACGCGATCATCGTCGTCGGCTATGGCCGCATCATTCCGCAGTGGATGATCGATCTTCCGCGGCTCGGAAATTTGAACCTTCATGCGTCTCTGCTGCCAAAGTATCGCGGCGCGGCGCCGATCCAGTGGGCGATCGCCAATGGCGAATCTGTAACCGGGGTCACGACCATGCGCATCGATGCGGGGCTCGATACCGGCGACATACTCATGCAGCGCGAAATCCCGATTGGCCCGGAAGATACTGCCGAGACGCTGAGCCCGAAGCTGGCGACGATCGGTGCGGATCTGATGGTCGAGACCCTGCGCCGCCTCGAGAGTGGGCAGGTTCGCCCGACTCCGCAGGATCACTCGCGAGCCACGCTCGCACCAATTCTGAAAAAGGAAGATGGCCGCATGGACTTCGCGTGCAGTGCAATAGACTTGCTCAACCGTCTGCGTGGCTTTCAGCCGTGGCCCGGGGCGTTCACGATCTTCAAGGGTAAGACTCTGCAAGTGCATCGTGCTCAGGCTGATCGCGTTCAGCCTCTACCGCGCGCGGCGAGGTTGAGGCCCGGCGAATTCGCAGTGGAGGGAACGCGCCTGTTCGTTGGCTGCGGCAAGGACAAAGACAGAGATGCTGATGCGGCGTTGGAGTTGATTGAAGTTCAACTCGAAGGCAAACGCCGTATGACTGCGCAGGAATTCATCAACGGCTACCGGCCGAGATCCGGTGACCATCTGGGACAGTAGGCTGCGATGGCTGTTTCTCCTGCTCGATCTTCTCTCGCTCGCACCGCGGCTTTCGAAATTCTTCTGCGGGTTGAGCGTGAAGAATCTTACGCCGCCGAGCTCCTCCATTCTGCTTCGTTCTCAAAGCTTTCCTCGCGTGATCACGGGCTCGCCACCGAACTGGTGATGGGGGTCCTCCGCTGGCAATCGCTGCTGGATCGGACCCTGGCCGCCGCATCGTCGCAGAAACTCGATCGGCTGGATGGCGAGGTTGTGGCCGCATTGCGCCTCGGCGTATATCAATTGCAGTTTCTCTCCAGAGTTCCGGCGCGCGCGGCGATCTTCGAAAGTGTCGAGCTCGTTAAAGCGGCGCGCAAGCGCTCGGCGGCTGCGTTTGTGAATGCGGTTCTAAGGAAAATTGCCGCCGCCGAGGTGGAGGACGTCTTCGCGCAAATCGGCAGATCGCCCGACGCGATCACGCTGGCTCAGAATGCTGCGCATCCGCCCTGGCTGGTGGCGCGCTGGACCAAGCACTATGGACTCGAAGCAACACGGCAGATCTGCGCCTATGATCAGACGGTGCCCGGCACCGCCATTCATATTCACAATGATCGATCTAATAATGATCGATCTGATGAAGTTACCATTCATGCCGAACTTGCCGCGGCCGGCGTGCGGCTCGCTCCGGGCCGGCTGCTCTCGTGTGCGCGACGCGTTGTCGCGGCCGAGGTGACAGCAACGCGAGCCTACCAGGAAGGCCGTATCTCCATTCAGGATGAAGCTTCGCAGCTGGTCGCGCTGCTCGCCGGCCGCGGAGAAATGAGCGTTAATAGTGCGATTCTCGATTGTTGCGCCGCTCCCGGCAGCAAGACTGCCTTGCTCGCCCGGCGCAACCCGCTCGCTAAAGTCTTCGCGACGGAGTTACATCCACACCGAGCGCGCTTGCTGCAGAGCCTGAGTCGATTACCGAACGTCCATGTGGTTGTGGCGGACGCTCGTCAGTTGCCCTTCTCGTCTAGCTTTGACTGCATCCTGGCTGACGTGCCTTGTTCCGGGACCGGCACTCTGGCGCGTAACCCCGAAATCAAGTGGCGGCTGAACGTCGAAGACCTGCATGATCTTCAATCGCGGCAGGTGGCCATCCTGAAGTCTGCGCTTCGTCAGCTTGCAATGGGCGGGCGGCTCGTCTATGCCACATGTTCGCTGGAGCGCGAGGAAAACGAAGCGGTGGTGGAAGCGGCCCTTCAGGACACGGCGGAATTCACGGTCGCCGACGCCAAAGACCAACTGGAGCAGCTGCGGCAGTCTGGCGAGCTTTCCTCCGAACTTTGCTCCGAACCTTCCTCCGAACCAGGCGGGCAGGACATGGCGTCGCTTCTTGCTGGACCTTATCTGAGGACAATTCCCGGCGTGCACCACTGCGACGGCTTTTTTGCCGCCATGATTGAGCGGAGATAATTTAGCGGACTTCGAAATTCACCGCGCTGCCCGTTTCAATTTTCTGACCCGGCGCCGGAGCCTGAGTCACGATCATGCTCGCGCCACTTACTTCCGAAACCGCAGACGGCGCAACCGGTGCGGCTTGCGGCTCGCCCGGCAGAGGCGCCGATGACGCCAGCGGCAGCAAGCTGACTTTGCCGACTTTCATCCCCGTATCCTTTAATAGCAGCGTCGCGCTGCCGAGCGGTTGTCCAGTGAGGTCGGGCATGACATAAGTTGTCGGCTGGGGGCCGTCGCTGACCAGCAGACTGATCTTTGGCGCTGACACGCCGTTGGCGTTGGCCGCGGGACTTTGTGAGATCACCTGGTCTGGCGGCACGTCCGGCAAGTTAACGTGCGCCACCGAACCCACGCTGAGCCCACGGCGTTGTATGTTCAACTCCGCGACCCGTTCGCTGCCTCCGGTTACGTCGAGAATCGACACCCGCTGCGGCCCCAGGCTTTGCGCCACGCGGATCGACCAGCCTCGCCGCACCTTGGTTCCCGGCGGCGGCATCTGCGTCATGATTCTTCCTTCGGGAATGTCGGGGCTGTAGAACTGCCGCTCGACTACCACCTGCAAACCCGACGCTGCGCCCGCACGCTCGGCCTCGAACGGACTCATGCCCACCAGTTTCGGGATGGTCACCTCGCGCCCGTGGATGGCCAGCCGCATGGCCGTGAGCGCGGAAACCAGCGCCACCGTCATCAGAACCAGAGCCAAAAGCAGCATGCGAAAAAACTGTCGCATTGCTGAGGATTATATCCTCTGCTGTAGAGACGCGGCTTGCCGCGTCTCCAGCCGCATCCGGAAAAGACGGGGCAAGCCCCGTCTCTACGGAGGGATTTACAAACCGCTGTCATTTTTGATTCGAGCCCGACGCCGCACTCGATGCTGCAGTCGATGGCGATAGTGAGGCTTGCATCTTCTGCTGTCCCACCCATCCGTGAACACGCGTGCTCAGCACGTCCATGGGGAGCGCGCCGCCCGAAAGCACCTCATCGTGGAAGGCGCGCAAGTCGAATTTGGCGCCCAATTGGTCTTTCGCGTACTGGCGGAGCTTCAGGATTTCCAGCTGTCCGATCTTGTAGCCGAGCGCCTGCGCCGGCCATGCCATGTAGCGGTCGGTCTCGCTCTGCACCGAGACTTCATCGATGGTGGAGTGCTCGTGGAAATAATCGACTACCTGTTGCCGCGTCCAGTGTTTGTAGTGGAAGCCGGTGTCCACGACCAGGCGAATCGCGCGCAGCATATCATCCTGCAGGTGGCCATAGTAGCTGTAGGGGTCCTGGTAAAATCCGACCTCCTTGCCCAGTCTTTCCGAGTACAGCGCCCATCCTTCGGTATAGGCCGTATAGAATTCGTGCTGGCGAAAGACTGGCAATTCGGGCAACTCTTGCGCGATAGAAATCTGCATGTGATGTCCGGGCACGCCTTCGTGATACGCCGTGGTCTCGATATCGAGCACCGTGCGCTTGGCGAAGTCGCCCGTATTCACCATGATGTGGCCCGGCCGCGAACCATCGGGTGTGCCATCCACATAAGCGGCGTCCGACGCCCCTTTTTCGCGAAACTCCTCGACCGGCATTACTTCAAGTTTCGCCTTGGGCATCCGTCCAAACATTTGCGGCAACTTTGCGTACATCTGATCTTCGTATTTGCGGTACAAGTCGAGAATTTCCTCTCGCGAGTGGGCGTGCAGTTTCGGGTCCGCATCCACGGCAGCTTTGAAGCTTTGCATATCTTTGAAGCCGAGTTGTTTTACCACCGCGATCATGCGGCCTTCAATCTCTTTTACCTGCTCCAGCCCCAGTTGATGGATCTCTTCGGGCGACAAGTCCGTTGTCGTGCTCTCTTTTACGCGGAACGCATACCACGCGGCGCAATCCGGCAGAGCCCAGGCTCCAGGCTCCGCTCTTCCTTTTGGAGCGTATTCGTCGCGGACGAATGCCGTGAACTTGACGTAGGCAGGAATTATGGAATCCTTGACTGCAGCCAAGCCCGCTTCGCGCAGCCGCTTGCGATCGGCTTCGGGGATGGCATCGGGAAACTTGTCAAAGGGATGCACGAACGGATTTTGATCTGCGGGTGTCGTGGCAATTCCGTCCGCTTGCGTCACTGCCTTTTCCAGCAGAATCTTGGGCGGCATCAATCCCTCGGCCATGCCTTTGCGCATCTGCTCGATCGTCTGGTCGAACAGCCGTGGAAGTAACTTCAGCCGCGTGATGTAGTCCTCGTAATCCTTCGTGTTTTCGAAGGAAAGAACGCTGACCAGTTGCGGAGCGTCGATATGAATTCCGCTCTCCTGGCTCACTGGCATCTCCCAGGGCCTGAAGCGCGCGCCCTCCAGAGTCATTTTCAGATCTCGGACCATGAGCTGTTTGTTCAGCGCTTCCTGCTCGGGGAAGCCGGTGGTGTCAATCGCGTCGAAGCGGGCGAGGAAGCGGCGAGTCTGCTCCAGATTGTCGTCGATGGCCGCCTGAGAGAAATCGTCGAGCTTGTCGTTGTAACGCTTGTCGCCCAGAATGGAAGCGTAGATCGGGCTGGTGCGCATCGTGTATTCCCACTGCTCGTGTAGCAGGTCGTTCAGCGCTTTGCGCCGCGCTTCGAGATCGGCAGGTGGATTCGCAGCGGCCACAACGGCTGGAATCAGCATGGCAACAGATAGCAGGCAGATCAATAATCGCATTGGAACTCCAGAAGAGTATTTAGCTAGAGTTGAAACAACCTCACACACAGCTATGTTCTGTTGGACGAATACGCATGCGAATAGTAATCGGTTCCCTGAAAATTATCTGGGCGCATTCGCCCGCGCCCGCCGTAGTCCGGCAGCAACCCCCTGCCGCACGGCACGCCCATATCCGGCGGCGTCCATGGCAGCCGTGGTCGCAGCCGCAATGCCGCCGGGAGTTACCGCCTCCTCGAGCAGCGATTCCAGTGAATGTTTCCCCTCGCGCCAGGCGACAATTCCATCCGCCAAAGCATGCGCGCTCGCCTGCAGCGCTGTCTTTCGATCGAGACCTGCCCCCTGTGCAGCCTGTGCCAACGTTGCCAGCGCGTGATAGCCATGGCTACACGAGAAAGTCACGGTGAAGGCATCGAACTTGCTTTCCGGAATTTCGACAACCTGGCCGAAGATGGCGAACAAATCGTGGACGCGTTTGCGATCCGCTGGCGGCAGAGTACGAGGAAAGGTCACTGCAGTAAGGCCGCGCCCGCTGCGGCACACGGGACTCGGCATGGCTCGCGCCCATTTCACGGGAGGGCCGGCAAACTTGTTCAGTGCGCGCAGCGGAACACCCGCAGCCAGGCTGATTGCAAGCCGCGCCCCCTTTATTTTGCCAATCGAACAAAGAAGGTCGCGAACCGAACTCGGACGAACTGCGACGATCAGCATCTCCGCTTGCTTGACCGCACGATTCAGATCCGGCTCGATCGCAACCGCGTAACGCTGTTTCAGGTCGTGCAACTTGCCGGGATTGCGATCATATACAACAAGGTTGTGTTTAGTCTTTCCCAGGCGCAGACCCGCCAGCATCGCCGATGTAATCCGCCCTCCGCCGAGGAAGACGACCGTGCTCATGGCATCTCCGCGCAGACTTCGTCAACGGCGGCTAACAGGGTTTCCACATCTTGCATCGTGTGCACGGTGGAAATAATCCAGTGCAATCCGTTCGAAGGCGTCATGTAGATGCCGCGATCGAGCAGTCCGTGGACGAATTGGGAGTACTTTGCCGTGTCCACATACTGGCAATAGTCGCGATAATCATGGATTGCATCGCGGCTGGTGAAGTAAATCTGAAACATCGGGCCGAACCCCTGGACAATGGCGTCAATCTTTCTTCGGCGAAAAATATCACGCAGGCCGGCAATGACGGCATCGCCGATCTCATAGATCTGCTTGTAAATCGCACCCTCGTTTGCCGTTAGTAGATCGAGATTTGCGGCGATCACGCGCATGGTGAGCCGGTGGCCGTTGAAGGTCCCATAGTGCAGGACCATGCCGCTGCCCCAGCGCATGCGGTCGAGGATTGCGCGCGGTCCCGACACTGCACCCACGGGAAATCCCGCTCCCAGAGCCTTGCCGAAGGTGCTGAGATCCGGCTTCAGGCCGTAGTACTGCTGACATCCGCCGTGTGCGTAGCGGAATCCGGTTACGACTTCATCCAGAATTAACAGCGCGCCGAACTGATGCGCCAGTTCGCAAACCTTTTGCAAGTATCCATCACGCGGCAGAATGCAACCCATGTTCGCCATGATGGGCTCGGTGATCACCGCGGCCAATTCTCGCCCGTGCCGGCGCAGAATATTCTCAAGCGCTTCCAGATCGTTCCACGGCGCCAGCACCACATCATCAAAAACTGATGCCGGAATGCCCTCGGAATCCGGAAGTCGAGTGGGATTTTCTCGCGGCCCCAGTTCCTCGGCGGGATGGCTGTGTCCGTTCAAACAATAAGCGTCATACCAGCCGTGGTAGTGGCCCTCGAATTTGAGGAACTTTGTTCGTCCCGTGTGCGCGCGCGCCAGGCGCAAGGCGAGCATCGTGGCTTCAGTGCCGCTGTTGGTGAAGCGTACCGCCTCCGCCGAGGGCACCACGCGCAGGAAGCGCTCGGCGGCTTCCGCCTCCGCTGGAGTGGCCGCGGCGAAATGCGAACCGCGGGCCATCGTCTGCGAAACCACCTCAACAATTCTCGGATGCGCATGACCCTGGATGAGCGCGCCAAACGACATCATGAAATCGACGTACTCGTTCCCGTCGAGGTCCCAGACGCGCGATCCGCGGCCTCGCTCCAGTACCACCGGCCCCGGTAAGTACACGGCCGCGCCGCGCGACGGCGAGTTCACTCCCTCGATCAGCGGCTGCTGCGCCCGCGCATACCACTCGCGCGACCGTTCGCGCTTATTCGTCTTCTTGATTTTCGCTGTCATGAAATTTGGAGAAGCTGAAATCACCTCGACCCCGCCAGCCCTCCACCATCGACAACCAACGCCGTGCCCGTGACGAACGAAGACGCATCGCTCGCCAGATACAGCGCAGCCTGAGCAATTTCTTCCGGCGTCCCGACCCGGCCCAGCGGACGCTTTGCCGATTCGGCAAGAAAGCGGCTGTCGTCTTCGCCCAGTTGCCGCGCTTCTTCGCGCAGCATGGCAGTGTCGGTGTCACCGGGGCAGATACAGTTCACGCGAATGTTCTGCGGTCCGTGGTCGAGGGCCATCGCTTTCGTCAGCAGTACAACTGCGCCTTTCGACGCACAATAAACCGCAGCCTTCGCGCCGCCCGCCAGTCCCCATCCTGAAGCCATGTTGATGATCGCTCCGCCGCCCGCTCTCTGCATGTGCGGAATTGCCTCGCGGGAGAGCAGATAAATCGACTTCACATTCACCGCCATCATCCGGTCCCAATCGACCTCGGCGAGGTCAAGCACCGTCGCTCGCCGAATGATGCCGGCGTTGTTGAACAGAGTGTCGATTCGGCCGAACTCGCGAATTGCACGCTCGACCAGCCGTTTGCAATCCGCGGCTCGCGTCACGTCCGCGGGCTCAAAAAAAGCACGGCCGCCAGATTGGATAATCTCATCGGCGACATGCTGGCCGGCACTTGCATTTATATCCGCCAGGGCGACGACCGCTCCCTCGCGCGCGAATAGCAGCGCGGACGCGCGTCCTATGCCCGATGCCGCGCCGGTGATCACCGCAATTTTCCCCGCAAGCTGCATCGTTTATCGGCTGGCCAGCCCTCCCGTGATCTCGGCGCCGTCAATCGTGTAAACATGTCCGGTGATGTACTGGGCGTCGTCGGAAGCGAGAAATGCGAACAGCGCTGCAATCTCTTCCGGCTTTGCGTGCCGTCGCAGCGGAAGCTTTGCATTGAGCGCGGCGAACATCTCGTCGGTATATTCGGCGCGCTGCATTGGAGTCATGACATATCCCGGCGCGACCGCACACACACGAATCTTCGGCGCAAGCTCCAGTGCCATGCTCTTGGTGAGTTCAATCACGCCCGCCTTGGTGGCGTTGTAATCGGCGTAGTACGGCTGTCCCACCATTCCGTTGGTCGACGCGGTTTGCAGAATCACGCCGCCGCCACGCTCCACCATGTGCCGTGCGGCCGTTTGCGCGACGTAGAACATTCCGGTCAGATTCACGGCCATCACTTTGTCCCACTCTTCCGGCGTGATGTCGAGAAAGTTATGACGGACGCTGATGCCAGCGTTATTTACGACCACATCCACGCCGCCCATCAAGCGAATCGCGTCGGCAAAAGCAGCCTGTACTTGCTCTAGGTTCGAGACATCGGCAGCGAGCGCCGCGCACAGGCCGGGCAGATCGTGGAGGATTTTCTGCCGCGCCGCGGCGTCACGGTCAAGCACGCACACCACGGATCTCTCTTCGAGAAATCGCGCCGCTGTGGCCGCTCCGATGCCGCTGGCTCCACCGGTGATCAGGATTCGCTTCGCCGTCAGACCGCGCACTCGCGCCTCCATCAAAGAAAATCGGGCAGATCAGGATACCTGTCTGCCCGCGAACCTGCCATCTTGATGACGTTTGCGTCAGCCCACCTGCCACACCGTATCCAGCACCGTCCCATCCACCCACTTCACCACCGCGCACGGACGATCGCCCAACTTAGGCCGCGACGGCTTGCCGCAAATTTTCTCGACTTCCGCCTTGATGTCTTGAATCGGACGAACCGGCAGCCTCGATCCCTTGATCACATCGAGCAAGTCCGTGCGCCGTGGATTGATCGCAATCCCGCGCTCGGTCACGACCACGTCAATCATCTCGCCCGGCCCCGTCATTGTCGTAACTTCGTCCACGATCACGGGAATGCGATCGCGAAACGAAGGCAGCGCAAGAATCGTGCACCCGGCAAAAAGGCAGTTCTGCCATCCGCCGATGCCGTGCAGCAAGCGGCCATCGGAGTGCGTCACCACGTTGGCGTTGAAGTTCACGTCCACTTCCGTCGCGCCCAGGACCACAGCATCGACCAGCGAAGCGAAGTTCCCCTTGCCGTGGTAGTTGTACGAAGTGAACGGCGAAGTGGCCACGTGCCGCGGATCGTTCGCCATCGACTTCACGCCATCGAGATCAAACGTCTGCCCATCAAGGATGTAATCCGTCAGTCCTTCGTTCAACAACTCAACCAGGAATTTCGTGGACCCGCCGCGGACGAAGCGGGCCTTGACGCCATCCTGCTTCATCATTTGTTTCAGATACTCGACGAACGCCAGCGCGATCCCGCCCGCTCCTGCCTGAAACGAAAATCCGTTCTTCATGATTCCCGTTGCCCGCAGAAACTGCGCCACCAATTCCGCAACCCGCAGCCGGTCCGGCGAACGCGTAATCTGCGTTGTGCCGGAAACGATCTTCGCCGGATCGCCAATCGATTCCACTTCCACCACAAAGTCCACGTTGTTGCCCTGAATCTGCCAGGGCACGCAAGGAAATGGCACCAGGTTATCGGTGACCACGATCACGCGGTCAGCGTAGGTCGAATCCGCCAGCGCAAAGCCAAGCGAGCCACAAGCCGACTTGCCATGCGAGCCATCCGCATTGCCGAAAAAGTCGGCAGTCGGCGCCGCAATCACCGCGATATCAATGTGAACTTCTCCATCCTGGATCGCCTGGTAGCGGCCGCCATGCGAGCGCAGCGCGCCCATGCCGCGCATCTTGCCTTGCGTGCAGTAGTCGCCCAGCGGCCCGTTCATCGAGCCTTCAATGTGATGGATCACGCCTTTTTCCATCAACTCGATCGCGCTCTGCTGCGAGGGGAACGACGCGCTCGGGAACCACATCAGGTCTTTGACGCCGATCCTGGCGGCCGCCTCCAGCGCCATCAGCGCGACTTTATCGCCGTCGCGCAGATGATGATGGTTCGAGATCACCATTCCGTCGCGCAGCCCGCACTTGCGCAGCGCCGTCTCCAGATCGGCCACGCGCTTATCGCCAGTATCCGGATAATCTTTATTCGAGCAGATCGCCGCTGACGCCTTCCGCCCGCGCGGCTGATATCTTCCCACTCCCAGAAACGGAATCTGCGGCTTGCCGTTCACCATAGTCGGCACCGCACGGCCCGCCGCGTTCTGCGCCAGCTCTACTCTGTCTTTCGCACTCGCATTCGCCTTCGCCTTCACACTCACGAAATCACTCCGATCGCCTTCGCCCGCTCCACCAGCTTGAGTGCACGCTGCACCACCGGCGGATCGATCATCTTCGATCCCATACTCACCACTGCCAATCCTTTGCCCTGCGCTTCCTCAAAAGCGGCAACCACTTTCTGCGCCTTTTCGATCTCGATCGCCGTCGGTTGAAACGCCTCGTGGATCACGCGAATCTGTCCGGGATGGATGCAACCCATGCCTTCAAACCCCGCCGCCCGCGAGGCTTCTCCCCATCGTCGCAGGCCATCCATGTCGGCGACATCACTGAAGACCGAATCAATCGCCTGTACTCCCGCCGCGTGGGCCGCATTCACCACGCGCGCACGCGCGTACTGTGACTCATGCCCCTCCGTGGTCTTCACCACGCCCAAATCGGCGGTGTAATCCTCCAGCCCAATCGTCAGCGCGGCAACGTTTTCGCTTGCGGTGGCCACGGCAAATGCGTTCTCGATCCCGCGCGCCGACTCCAGAATCGGCATGATCCAGACCGGCCGGATGATTCCGTTGCGCGCCTTGATCTCGCCAATCATGCGATCCACTTCCCTGACTTGCTCGGGCTCCTCGACCTTCGGAATCAGAATCAGATCCGGACTCTCACCCACCACCACCGCCAGATCTTCGAGCCCCAGCGGCAACTGGTTGATGCGCACCATGCGCTCGCACGATCCGAAATCCACGGCCCGCAAGGTATTTCGCACCAGGATGCGAGCGGCATCTTTCTCGCCGCGATGTACTGAATCCTCCAAATCGAGGATCACAGCATCGGGTGCGTGCAATGATGCGTTGATGTAGTACTTCGGTTCAGAGCCGGGAAGATACAGACGCGATCGACGCATCCGGTCCTTTGGCGAAGGTGGCGGCAGTGGATGTGGCTCCGGCAGCGAGCGCCTGCCGAGCGCAATCCCTGCGCGCCTGACCGCGGCCTCGATGCGGGCCGCGATAACAAAAGGCAAAGCGCCCTCATCATGAAGCGCGACCCGCGCGTGCTTTACTCCGAGTTCGCCCAGAACCGCTCGCGTCTGCTCCAGGATTGCCGAACCGTAGTAAGCCGCAACCCGCGACTCCAGTGAGATCTCGACCTCGCCGCTATCTCGAGTCTCAAAGGCAACATGCACGTCCGACCGAACTTCAGTGCCCCAATGGCCTGCCTCTGCAGAACGTGGAGCCGTAGTCTCGACCGCGCTGCTCATAAAATCCTCAATACGCCGCTTAGTTCAGTTTCTGCAAAATCGCATCGGTCATCTGCACGGTCGAAGCCGCACCCTGACTGATCGCTTTGGGCCCGCCCGTCAAGCGCATCATATCGTAGGTTCGGACCTTACCTTCACTCACCACATCCGCAATCGCTTTGCGAATGCGATTCGCCTTCTGCTCTTCGCCAATATGATCGAGCATCATCGCTGCCGAAAGAATCATTGCGATTGGATTCACGATGGGCGGATTCAGGTCGGCATACTTCGGTGCGGACCCATGGGTCGGCTCGAAGACCGCAACGTCGTCCCCAATATTGCCGGAGGCCGCGAATCCCAGCCCGCCCACCAGCCCCGCGAACGCGTCGGAAAGAATGTCGCCAAACAAATTCGAGGCCACGATCACGTTGTACTCCTCCGGGTTCTTGTTTAGCCACATCAGTTGCGCGTCGATGTTCGTCGACCAAAGTGCTATGCCGGGATAATTCTTGGCAACTTCTTTCGCCACTTCTTCCATCATGCCGGAAGTTTCGCGCACCACATTCGGCTTCTCACAAATCGTCACGCCCTTGAATCCGCGCTTCTCCGCATATTCGAAAGCCGCGGCCACAATGCGCTCAGCCGCCTTGCGAGTGATGATGCGGCAACTCACAGCGATGTCTGGCCCAGGCACGTGGGCAAAAGCCTTGAATCTGGGATGGCTGTTCAACGCGGCGCGTACGTTCTCCGGAGGGTTCGTCCATTCGACACCGGCGTACATGCCCTCTGTGCCTTGGCGGAACACGCTGGTATCGATTTTGGGTTCGTCGAAACCGCCGCGGGTGTTTTTCCGAATGTAATTCAGAGGATTGCCTGTGAAACCGACGCATGGCCGCATGCAGATATCGAGATTAAACTTCTGCCGCATGGTCACGATCGGCGAGTAATAAACGTACCCCTTCCCCTGCAGCTCGGGCTTAAGCTCCGCCTGCGCCGCTTTGTTCGGTTTCGAAGTAATCGCGCCGAACAAGCCCAACTTATGCCTGGTTAGTAACTCGACCGTCCGGTCGGGCAAGGCATTGCCCTGCGCACACCAGCAATCCCATCCGATATCGGCATGAATGTACTCAGCGTCAAAGCCGACGGCTTGCAAAACTCGCAACGCCTCCGGCAGAACCTGGTTGCCGATGCCGTCTCCCGGCATGGTAACGACTGTGTATTTCGCCATGAGTGCTCCTTAAGAGTGTCTGCCGCCGAGACGCCGAGATCGCCGAGAAAGTCCAGATACAAGTGTCATCCTGACCCTGAGCGCGGCCGACGGGGAAGGACCTGCCTTTTCTCGGCGTACTCCGCGTCTCGGCGGTGAAAACACTATGCAACGCCCAATCGCTTGGCCACCAGATTCTCCACGCCGCCGGCAATCACCAGGGACTGCGGAACGCTACCCAGGGGAGGGAACGTAAACTTATCTCCACGCCACGAGATCGTACTCGAAGTAAAGTCGATATTAATCTCATCTCCCGAAATAATTGTCTTCTCCTTAGCCGCGATCTCGTGGGCAAACTGCTCGCGCACCCGCGCCACAAATTCCGGCACCTCGATGCACAAAAATCCATTGTTAAACGCATTCCGCAGATAGGTCTGCGAGAAGCTGGCCGCGATCACCAGCGGAATGCCTTTAGCCTTCAGACACGTGACCGCCTGTTCGCGGCTCGATCCAGTGCCAAAGTTAAACTGGCTGACGATCACGTCTCCCGCATTCGTGCGCGCGGCGAACTGTGGATCGTAATTCTCCATCACCACCTTCGCCATCATTTCCGGAGTCATGTCGTCACGATAGGTGTAATCCTTGCCGTAGATCGCATCGGTATTGACGTTATCCTGCGGCATGAACACCAGTCGACCCTTTACGCGCTGCGGAAAGCCCGCCAGAATTTCCACTTTCTCGGCGCCGCCCGCCATCGATGACAATTCGGTGTACGCCCGCTGCGGCGCGCGATTCGCGAACTCATGCGGCCCGCGAATATAGCCGGCAACGGCCGACGCCGCCACTACCTCCGGACTCGCCAGATAACACTTCGCGTCGCGCGATCCCATGCGGCCCTTAAAATTACGATTCGTCGCCGAGATTCCGACCTCGCCCGGTTCAAGCAATCCCACACCCAGCCCAATGCAAGGCCCGCAGCCGGAAGGCAGCGCGTGCGCGCCCGCATCCATCAGCGTCTGCCAGATGCCGCGTCGCTCCGCTTCCTCCTGCACCCACTTGCTGGCTGCGCTCAGGTAGAACTTCACCTCCGAGGCGATCTTCTGACCTTGGAGCACGTTCGCCGCCGCCGCCAGATCTTCCAGCCGAGAATTCACGCACGAAATCAGATACGCCTTCTGGATTGCAACTTTGTTCTTCTCGATTTCGGCGAGCGACTGCATCGCCTGCACCGTATCCGGTCCCGACACGTGCGGCGTTACTTGCGCGAGATCGAGCGTAATCCGCGCCGCATAGACCGCGTCTGCATTCGGCGCCGGAGGATTCTTCTCCCAGTTCGCGATGTCGCTTTCGGAAAACCGCTCTTTTTCCGTACCCACGCCCAGCGCGTTGAGCCGCTGATGAACACCGCGCAAATACTGGATCGTGACTTCGTCCACTGGAAACCACCCCACCAGCGGACCCCACTCCGTTGTCATATTCGAAATCGAAAGCCGTGCGTCCATTGAGAGCGAAGCCACTCCCGGCCCCGTGAATTCAACCGCCGCATTCAGGCATTCGTCGTGGTTATAGAGCCCGCATAAAGTGATGATGACGTCCTTGCCCGTGACGCCGTCCGGCAATTTGCCTTCCAGCACGACCTGAATCGACCGCGGAATCTGCCACCAGAATTCGCCCGTGGCCCAAACCGCAGCCGCATCGGTGCGGACAATCGGCGTCCCGATTGCGCCCAACGCGCCATACATATTCGAATGTGAATCGGATGCGACTACGAATGATCCCGGAACCACGTATCCGCGCTCCACCATGATCTGATGCCCGATGCCCGATCCCGCCGGATAGAAATCTACGCCCTGCTCTTTGGCGAACGCTTCAATCGCCCGGTACTTCTTCAGGTTCGCTTCATCCTGATTCTGGATGTCATGATCGAGCGCGAATGTGAGCTGCTGCGGATCTCTCACCTTCTTTGCCCCGATGCCTTTGAACTTGCTCATCACCGCCGACGTGTTGTCGTGGGTCATGCAGCGGTGCGGACGAATCGACAAGAAATCGCCCGTCCGCAGCGGCCGCGCCGGCCCTTCCGCCATGTGCTTCTGCGCGATTTTTTCAACGATGGTCTGGCCCACGATAAACTCCGAACTTCGAACTCCGATTGTTCAGCCCAGCCGCTTCAACTCGAACCCCAGATACATCATCTGCCCAATGTGATGGTGCAGATGCGTCGCGCATAGCAGTAGCACGCCGAAGCGGTCGCAGGCATCCACGCCCACTCCCGTGTATTCCCTTGACCAATCTTCTGCCGTTTGGCGGTTGATTGCATCGATCACTATCTCAATCGCCTGATCGAATTTCTTCAAAACTTCTTCCTTGGATGGCCGCGCCGCGTCGGAGAACTCAAGTGGACGATCTCGTACATAGCCGGTTCCCGCAATCTGCGCCCCGATGTAGTAATTCAAATTACCCGTGAGATGCAGCACGAGGTGGCCAAAACTGTTGCCGAATGCGAAGGGCTTGGCCCAAAATTGCTCGTCGCTGAGCGGCGCCGCCAACTCGCGAACCACGCTCGCGAGTTTCTTGTAGCGCGCTGCCATGCTTGATGCAATCGTCTGTGTCAGATCCGTCATAGGCTATTCTTGCTCGCCGGATTCGCACCGGCCTGCGCGGCCGATTCCGCGCTCGGCTTCTTCACGTCCGCCTTCATGCGCGTCATCAGCTTGGTGACCGATTCACACCGCTCCAGATTCCAAATCGCGTCAATCAGACGGTCCTGCGCCTTCGCTGAAAGTACTCCCCCAGCCAAAGCCCGAAATTTTTCCTCGATCTCCGCATCGGTCAGCGGATTTCGCGGATCGCCTTTTGGATAGTCAAGCTGCTTCGATAATTGCCGCCCGTCGACGGTTGTGATGTTCACAATCACACGCTGCAGCGCAGGAAACACTTTCTCGATCTCGGGATCGGCCACGACTTCCACTTTTTGCAGCTGCGCGCGAATTGTGGGGTCCATGATCTTCTTCATCTCGAACTGCGCCGGAGTTACTTGCCGGTCTACCAGCGCCGCTGCGACCACGTAGGGCAGCGAATGGTCCGCTGTTTCCCTGGTATGGGGATCATATTTGCTCGGGTCGGAAAGAATGTCGGCCGCGCGCGCCAGCGAACGGATCTGAACTTTCTCCACTTGATCCGGAGCCAGATCGTTGCTCTTGACCAGATCAAGCACCGCTGAGATCGGCGCGTGGGTCAGCGCCTCCGTAGGGAAAAATTTCATCCCGCACTGCGTGATGCGCCACGACTCACCGAGTCCGTCCGTCAGCAAATTCTGTTTCCATTCCGGACCGAAACATTGCACCAATCCTTCTTTGCCGTCGATCACGTGCTCGGGGCCGGTGTAGCCCTTTTCGGCCAGCAGTGCCGCCAGAACGCCGCTCTGCGTAGCCATCGGATCGACCGTGTTCTTCATCATCGTCAGCTTGCCGGCAGTCACCGCGCCCATCGTGCAATGCCGCGAAGCGGAAATTCCGATGGCATGTTGAATTTGCTCCCAACTCAGATGCAGCGCACGCCCCGCCACGATAGGCGAGACAAAAGCCGTCAGCGTCGCGTGATGCCAGCCGCGCTCGCGGATGCCCGGAAACGCCGCTTCGCACAAGCGCATTTCGAACTCGTGGCCCAGTACAAATCCAACGATCAACTCCTTGCCATCGCCTTTGGCGCGCTCACAACACGCCATCGCCGCCGGGAAAATATCGGAAGGATGCGACGGGTCCTGTTTCCAGTAAATGTCGTTGTAATCCATGCAGCGGATCATCAGCGCATTGGCCAGCGACGCGGAAACTGCGTCCATCTTCTGACCTGTGCCGATCACCGTCGCCGGCCCGCGCCCGGCAATCTCTTTCAACACTTCAAGCGCGATGGTCACATCATGCTGCTGATATCCGCCGAGCGCGCAGCCCACTGAATCGAGCAGAAAGCGCTTGGCCTGGTACACCGCGTCCTGCGCAAGTTGCGCGTATTGAAGCCCCGCCGCCCAGCGGGACATGGATGCGGTGATGGTTCCTTTGATTGCAGTTTGTGGTGTCGACAAGCGCATCTCCTCTATGAGCAGTCTGTCAGCTATCAGCTGTTAGTAAAATTTTAAACCTGTGATCTGACACCTAAGACCTGAGGCCTGATCTAACATTCTTTGGATTCTTGAACGGCAGAAACGCCATGAAATCGGCGTGATGCACGATGAACGCTTCGGTCGTGCGCTTCACGAGATCGCCTTCGGCTGCGTGCGCGGCAATGATGTGGCACACTGCGTCCGGCACGCCGCACTCCATCGCCAGCGCGACTCCGGTAAACGGATGCCGCAATGCCTCTCCGCGCTCGCTTTGACGGCTCTTCCCGTCCGGACCGATCTCATACTCCAGCAGCTTGCCGACGTCCGCCAGGATCGCGCCTGCGATCACCACGTCTGCGTCGATCGGCAGCGCTCGGCCCATAAAGTCTGTCATTGCTTTGGCACTGTCGCGCGCAATGTGCACCACGCAGCGCTTGTGCTCCATGAATGTAATCGGACAATTCGGAACCAGCAGAGTAAAAGGAATCCGATTCAGGTCATCCGGTTTCAGCGGACTGCGCTCTAGCGCCTTGACCCAGGCTTGCGTCACCTGCTCGCGAAGCTTGGCATCGCTGATCCACTGAATTTCCGGCCACAATCGTTCGACCGCCTCCCGCATGGCAGGACCTCCATCACAAGACTCATTAGATTATCGGAGTCGATGCAGATGAGTCGAGGAGGCGTTGCATTCAGCCAACCATACGCGCGAATTTCAATGATGGATGAAAAGAGACGCGGCCAGCGGCGTCTACTTAGCGGGTGCGCTTCCCGCAGCAGATTCCTGATCGATCGGCAGCAGTTCAATCGCGCACCCCGAACCGCCGCAGCTCAACACTCCCCGGCGAACGATTTTCACCGACGACACATCCGGAAATCTCACAGGGAAATCTTTCTCCCGCAGTTGCTCGGCCGCTGCACGAAGACTTTCGTCGCCGTCAACAAACTCCGCGCGCTCCGGACGCGGCGAGCTGTCGAACACGAGATTGAATCGCGCTGAAACTTGCTTGCTCGTAATCGCCCCGATTTTAATTGTGCGCGCCTGCACCAGTTCCATGGGCGCTTGTGCCGCATCTTTCTCCGCCCCAGCGGGATCGCCGGCGAGCTTTGCCAAGCGCGCCCGCGAATCCTGTATGTCGCTTCCGCCCGCTGCCACGGCCAGCGCGTACATGTGTCGCGCCTTCTCCGGCTGACCTTGTTTCTCGAGCACCTGCCCCAGCCGGTTAGCGACTGTCCCCGACTGGCTCAAAAACCACGCCGACGTTAGAAACTGCATGGCCGCGAGATTTTCGTCGCGATGAAATTTTGCCCATCCGATCCGCGCCCACGCCAGCGCCACCAGGCGCATTGACGAAAACGCCGATGGCCCCAACCGGTCCAACTCGCCCGAGTCAAACTGTCCTCCAATGTCGTAAAGAACTTGCTGCGCATCGTTCTCGGTCTGCGTCGGATCAATATCGTTCTTCAGCGCCGACGCAAATATATCCTGACTGGAATCCGCGCCCGCACTGCCCGTCAATCCCTTCATCAATTCTTGTGCCTTCGATTTTTCCCCCAACCGCTCATATACCTGGGCCAACGCCATCTTCGTTTCCGGATCATCCGGCGGAAGCGCGGCGGCCGCTTCCAGTTCCGTGCGTGCATCGGCATCCCGCCGCAACTGCGCGAACAGCAAGCCAAGATTCTTAAGCGCCGTTTTTTCGTACGGAGTCAACTCCAGTTGCTTGCGATACGCCGCGATTGCGTCGTCCGTCTTTCCGGTCTGCTGCAGTTCCATCGCGAGCTCGCCGTTTGCGCTTTTGTGATTCGGATCGAGTTGGATCTGCAACTGGAATGCGCCGATCGCCGCCTGGTGATTGTTGGCTCCCGCGTATGCGCGGCCCAGGTCGAACCAGCCGTCTCGCAGGCTCGGATGCGGACCTGCATCCGCGTCCACCGCGCGCTTCAGCAAGTCGATCGCGGTGCGATAATCCTTGCTCTGCAGCGCTTTTACTCCCGCTTTTTGCAGCTCCGCCGGAGTGCCCTCCATCTTCGCCGCCTGCGCCCATTGCCCCGACGGCGTCAGGATGGTGGCCGACAAGAGCTCGTCTTGATCCCTTTGCGCGGCATTGCGAAACGATTCGTAATCCGCTCGCCGCGCCGCTGCCAATTCGTTCATCTTCACGACCAGCTTGCGTTCGCCTTCAAGAACTCCCCCACTCCCTGAGATGCTCAGCGAGTAAGTCGATGAATAATCGCCATAGTCTCGTGACATCTTCACTGCGGTCGGCGTGTGCACTGTGTAGTTGGAGGGAAACTGCAAGCGGACCCGGTAGTCCATTTCCCCCGCGGGGCCGATGTCGAGGGGCTCCGTATTTTTTTCCGAGGCACGAATCGCAGGCACGCCCAGCGGCGGAATCGGACGGAAATTAGCGCTGGTCGAAGGCACGACAAAATACCGGTCCTGATGCAGCCGATACTTCAAATGAAAAGGCTTGCTGATATCTTCGATGGCGTCGAGCTGAACATCATCGACCTCGCCCGGCAAGCCCCAACTTGCGGAGAGCGCTTTCACAAAGTCTTTCCACTGCGCTTGGGAGAATCGTCGAAAGCTGGCGCGTAGCGGCCAATCGCGGTCTCCCTGGGCCGTGACTTCAAGGGTCGCATCGAGCGCGCCGAATTCAGTGAACTTGCCGTCGAGGGTGAAGCGCATGAAGGTCTTGATCGGCGAATCGGCAGGCGTTCGCTGCAAGCCTCCGTCGCTGTCCTCCGATGCCAGCACTGCTTGTTTGTTTCGCAACTGATAGAGAATCAGCCCAAACGGCGTAACCTCGGGAGTTGTATCCAGCCACGTCAGCCCCGTTGTCGTACCTGATGTCGTACCTATTGTTGCACCCAGTCGCGCCGCTGTGATCACGTGATCGAACTGCGCCGGCGAGGGTACGTCCGCATCCAGCTTTCGCGAACTGCCAATCAGCACCGGATAACTCTGAATTCCCTCCGCCCGCAGCAGCGCGGAAAACAGCGTGTGTTTGTCCTTGCAGTCGCCGTAACCATTCTGCAGAACGTCCGAAGCCGAATGCGGTTGATAGCGCCCGACCCCAAGCGAAATGCTCACGTAACGCACATTGCGCGCCACGAAATCATAGAGTCGCTCCGCTTTTTCGGTCG
>Ga0181523_10000900_pt1 | contig 33112 bp, 27 predicted proteins | sample PEATcosm2014_Bin_43_FD_119752 | JGI IMG/M metagenome (GOLD analysis project Ga0181523, IMG submission 119752) | Peatland microbial communities from MTU Mesocosm Facility, Houghton, MI, USA - PEATcosm2014_Bin05_30_metaG | ecosystem: Environmental > Terrestrial > Soil > Wetlands > Peat | place... | reverse complement strand
GTAGGCAACTTTCCCTCCGGTCGCTTGATCGACGCGGCGGCGATTGTTTTCGATCCAGGCGAGATGACGAAGGTGCTCTTCGCTCTCCACGGGAACGACCGTGACGTCGCGGGAATCCTTGCCGTCCGGGTTGATGCCCACCTTGAGCACGACCTGCTTGCCCGCCGTCTCCTCGAAAAAGCTGTAGATATTGTCGGAGGCGTGCAGATCCCGCCCGTTGACCGCGAGGATGTAGTCTCCGGCTTTGACATTGACGCCGGGTTGGGTCAACGGCGCTTCATTGCCGGGATTCCAGTTCTCGCCGTCGTAAACCTTGGCAATGCGATAGCGCCCATTTTCCGGGCTGTAGTCGGCGCCCAGCAGCCCACCTTTCAGCTTCTTCGTCTCGGGCCGTTCGCCCCCACCGACGAACATGTGGCCAACCGTCATCTCGCCCAGACACTCTTCAAACAAATACGTGAGTTCATCGCGCGACGCGATTCCATCCAGATAGGGCGCATACTTTTTCTTGACCTTGTCGAGGTCGAGACCGTGATAGTGCGCGTCGTAGAAGAAGTCGCGCTCAATCCGCCAGGTCTCGTTGTAAATCTGTTTCCACATCGCACGCGGTTCGACATAAACTTCCCACCCGTCGAGCTTGAGCGGTCCGAGGCCGGGCTTGGGTGGGCCTCCACCCGCGGAAGCATCGTCGGTCGACACCGTCGTCCAGGCTTCGCCTTTGCGGTAAAGAATTTTTTCGCCATCAAAGGAGACGGCAAAGTCGTTCACCTCGTCGATGAGTTTGTCGACCTTGCGCTTGCTCAGGTCGAACTTCTGGATGGTCTGATTGATGTTGGGAGCGTCGTCTTCGGTAACCACGAGCGGCGCCTCAGCCAGGAAGAGGATGCCGGACTTCCCTGCCAGCATATTGCTGTAGTTCTTGGCCGGAATCGGCAGAGAGAGAATGCGCTGCCCAATCCCTTCGAGGTCGATCTTGACGACCGGTTCTTCCTTCTTGTCTTTGTCTTTATCCTTTTCTTTAGCCTCCTTATTCTTGTCTTTATCTTTGTCCTTGGCGTCTTTCCCCTTGTCTTTGTCGGCAGCTGCTTTCTCCTTATCCGCATCAACCTTCTTTTCGTCTTTCGGCTTGTTCTCTTCGTCGCTCTCCGGGGCAAGTGGCGACTTCTCATCTTTGCTCAGCACCGCGACGTAGACGCTGCGCGTCACTCGATGTTCGTCGCTCGACATATCGAGTCCGGCCGTAGACAAACCCGTGTTCGTTGAAGCTGTGAAGTAGAGATATTTTCCGTTCTTGTCGAAGCTGGGATAGAGCACGTCGCTCATGCCGTCGGTGACTTGCGAGAACTTCCCTTGCTCGAGGGAGTAGACAAACAGCGCATGCAAGCCGCTGGGAAGTTGCTTGGTGTAGGCGATCCACTTGCTGTCAGGGGACCACGTCTGGCTGAGCTGCGTGGGACCGAAGCCGCCAAAATAATCGGAGTCGATCAGCTTGGGCGCAGGGTTATCGAGATCCACGTACCACAACTGCAGGCGCTTGTCGCTGTATGCAATCTTCTTGCTGTCAGGAGACCACGTGGGCGTATAGAAGAAAGATGGCGGGTTGCCCAGGTTAATGTGGCGCACTGGCCCCAGACCGTTCTGATCGCGGATGGACAGTTCGTATTCCCCGGACTCGTCGGAAAAATATGCAATGGACTTTCCGTCGGGCGACCATGATGGATCGCGGTCAGCGACGGCAGGACTCCGCGTGATATTCCGAATGTCCCCCTTGTCGGTGGGAACGGTGAAAATCTCTCCCCAAGCTTCGAACAGAGCGCGCGCCCCGGTCGGCGAGAGGCTGAAATTCTGAATGCGTTTCGCTTCAACCTTGGCGAAGTGCGGTCGCACCGCCTCAATGTCGCCGGCAACATGAATCGTAACGTTCTTGGCCTGATGGGTATTCAGATCGTAAAGCTTGATGGCACCGAATTGCTCGATCACAATGGCGTCAGGGCCTGCCGAAGCGGTTTTGAAATCGAGTCCGTCGCTGTGTAGGGCTTCTGAAACTTGTTTGGTCTTCGTGTCATAGGCAAACAGGCTGACCGGACCATTGCGGTCGGAAAGAAAATAAACCGTGTCGCCCACCCACACCGGATTGTCGTCGTTTGAATTGTCGCGGGGAATTTTTACGATGCTGGAATCTTTCAAGTCGGCAATCCAGATGGGTGTGGTCTGGCCGCCGTGATAGCGCTTCCAGGCTGCTTCCCACTTGGGATGCGGCACGTAGGCGACATGCGTTCCATCGGGCGAGAACGCCGCTGCCTCGACGATAGGAAGCGGAACCTGGGTGGGCAGCCCGCCTTCGAGCGGGACCGTGTAAAGCTGATCCTCGAAGTGGATGAAGCTGCTGCCCCAGGAGTTGAACACGATCTTCTTTCCATCGGGAGTCCAACCGGCCACGTACTCATCGGCGGGGTGGTACGTCAGGCGACGCGGCACGCCGCCCGTCGATGGAACAACGTAGACATCGCGGTTCCCGTCGTATTCTCCGGTGAAGGCGACCATCGACCCGTCCGGGGAGAAGTGTGGCAGAGTCTCGACGCCAACCCCGGAAGTGAGGCGGCGCGCGTCGCCCCCGTCGCGGCTCACGGTCCAGAGATCGCCTGCGTAATTAAAAACGATCTGCGTCTTGCTGACGGTGGGGAAGCGCAGCAGAAGCGGCGAATCCGACTGGGCCGAAGTGGTTGGCAGGAATGTAACGACATAGACTAGGGCGAACAACAGCCGAGGAAGGACTTTGCGCATGTAGGCTCCTGAAGACTCCGGGGGAAGGGGAATCTTAGTGCGGGCTGAGGATCGTGGTCAACTGCGCGGCTTCTTTTTCCCCGGCAAGCTCGCGGGATTTTCGTGCACCCGCTCGCGGAAGTTTCCACGCATGCCCGCTGCCAGCTTGACGCTGGATTCGCCGAATTTGTCGCGCAGGCGGTCGGCGGCGGCCATTGCATCCTTCCAGCGTTGCTGGCGATCGCCTTCGAGCAGGTTGATCTGGTCGGGCTGCGATGTGAATGACGATGCCTGCACGCCCAGCAGGCGAACCGGTACGCCTTTCTTCCAGTTCTTGCGAAATAGCGCGCGAATCTGCTCGAAAATCTCTGTGTCGAGCTGCGTTGGCGCGGCAAGAGTGTGGGCGCGGGTCAGCGTAGTGAAATCTTTGTAGCGCAGTTTGAGTTGAATCGTGCGTGCGTGAAACTGCGATTCGCGCAGGCGCCGGCCAACCATCTCGGATAGCCGCATCAGCGTGGCTTCGAGCCGGCTAACATCGGCCGTGTCTTCGTTGTAGGTGTGTTCGTGGCTGATGGATTTGGCCCCAATGTCGGCTCCGACTTCGGTATCGAACCAGCCACCGGCATCTTCCCCGCGGGACTTGCCGGCCAGCGCGAGACCCCACTTTCCAAAACGGTCGCTCAGTTCCGAATCTTCAAGGCGCGCGAGATCTCCAACCTTCTTGATGCCGAGCGCGTGCAGGTGAGTCTCCATGACTTTGCCGACGCCGGGAATTTCCCGCACATCGAGCGGGGCAAGGAACTTTGCCTCTTCGCCGGGAACGATCCATAGCACGCCGTTGGGCTTGGCCTGCGCGGAGGAAACTTTCGCGATCAGGCGCGAGGTTCCAATCCCGACTGAGCAATTCAGACCAGTATCGGCTTTCATGCGCAGGTGCAGGGTATGCGCGGCTTTCAGCGGCGGACCGTGCAGGCGTTCGGTGCCGGTCATATCGAGGTAGGCTTCGTCAATCGAGGCCATCTCCACTTGCGGCGAAAATGTGCCGAGAACCTTGTGGACTTTTTCCGAACACTCGCGGTAGCGCTCAGGATGGCCATTCACGAAGATCGCCTGCGGACACATCTTCGCCGCCGTGCGCAGCGGCATGGCCGAATGAACTCCGAATTTTCGCGCCGCGTACGAAGCCGCCGACACGACTCCGCGCTCGTCCCGCTGTCCGCCGACCACGACGGCCTTGCCTTTCAGCGAGGGATCGAACAGTTCCTCTACCGACACGAAGAAGGCGTCCATATCGACGTGGAAGATAGTGCGGGTAAAGGCGGGCTGGCACGTGGCGGCCATTCTGCAACAATTTTAGCAGCGGCTCTCGCGCTGGTCCGGTCAGCGCCATCCGGTGTGCTCAAACTCGGCGCCGCTGCTAGAATGCGCACCATGGCCGGACGCGCGCTCAGGATTACCGCTCGCATCATCTTCTTTGTCTGCGGTGCGACCTCGCTTTTGACCGCAGCTCCTTACGTGATGGAGCAGGGCGTCGACCTGCCGGTGCAGAGCGAATGGGTCATCTTTGCGGTTGCCCTGGCACTGGTGGGCGTTTTCAGCGTGACGGTTGCAGTGCTGCCCCGCTCATGGATCGCGAAGCTATGCAAAAAAGATCGGGACGATGACCAGTTGATTTCAGCGCCCCTCAAACTGCTCGGCCGCTTCGCGGCAGTTTTCTATCTTCTGGCGCTCGTCGCCTATCTGGCTCCGCACCGCTGGAATCTTGATCCCCAACTCATGCTAGCGCTATGTCCGATGTACCTGGTGAAGATGATGTTCGACCCCTCGCTCGTGGCTGTTTTTTTTCTGCTTGCTCCCATGAACGCTGCGGTGTACGGCTCGCTCGGCCTCACCTTGGGATGCGCGCGGTCGGCGTTCCGTAGACGAACTTCGAGCTAGACTTCCTGAAACCAACCGGTGGTGAGACAATCTCCGCACAATGAGGACGCGAGTTGGATTCATAATGCTGCTGGTTGTGATTACGGCGTCTCTTCACGCGGATGATGGAGCGGCTTCGATTGCGGCCGGCGGGATCGTGGTGATGAAACAGGAGCCGCGGATCGTCATGGCCAAGGAAGTCCTACAAATCTCTGCGAAGAAGGTGATCGTCGATTACGACTTTCGCAATGACAGCGACGCGGACATCACAACCGAGGTCGCGTTTCCGATCCCTGGTTACAGCCTTGCGATGGAAGACATCAAGCCGTCAGCGCAAGGCTTCGACGATTTCCGACTTTGGATCGATGGGGATCCGGCTCGCTACCAAGTGGAAACCAGAGCGTTCCTAAAGGATGCCGAGTACACAGAATTGTTGCGCGGTATGCACGTTGACGTGGCGAGTTTCGGCCACGCGACGTCGAATGTTGAGACCCCTGACATCCGAAAACTCACAGCCAATCAACGCCAGCAACTAGAGGCGCTAGCCTTGATCGACCACGAAGACGGCTCGCCACTCTGGATGGTCAAGAAGACCTACCACTGGCAGCAGGCATTTCCCGCACGCAAGACGGTTCACATACGCCACGAATATTCGCCGGTGTTCGGCTCGGAGAACAGCGTCGCATACGGCCTGGGAAGCAATCCTGATCAGCGCGCGGCTAAGGAGATCGAGAGCTTTTGCCTCGACGGACGGCTCCGCGATTCGCTAAGTGAGATCGCGAATAGCAAAGACCGCTGGGCGTCGTATTCGTATGTCGACTTTATTTTGACCACAGCTAACACGTGGAAGACGCCGATCGAGGATTTCACCCTGATCGTGGAGCGTCCGCACTGGAAGAATAATCAGGGCGAGCCAGACCTGGCCGACTATGTGAGTTTCTGTTGGGACGGACCGATTACAAAGATCGATGGCGATCACTTTTCCGCGCACACCGGGAATTTGGTTCCTGCCAAAGAGCTGCGCGTGGGATTCTTTAGTGTCGAACATGGAAGGCACTAACTCGATTTCCAGTAGGTAGGGATCCTTCGACTGCGCGGGCGGTTCGCTTCGCGAACTGCCCGACTGCGCTCAGGATGACAAACGCCAGAAGACTAGCCGACCAGCACCTTTTCCGGCGCGGTTGGCGTTGCCCCGCGCATCTGTCGTACGCGGTCGTAGACTTTGCCATACTCCCGGGCGGAAGCGTTCCAGGAAAAATCTTTGCTCATGCCGTTGCGCATGAGCGCCTGCCACGAGGTCTGATCCTGATAGGCCGCCAGCGCCAGCTTGATTGTGAGCAGAAGAGCCTCCCCATTGTATTCAGCGAACTTGAAGCCAGTTCCCTTCCCGCTGCGGGCGTCCCAGGGTTCGATGGTATCGTCGAGGCCGCCGGTGGCGCGGACGATGGGCACTGTGCCGTATTTCAGGCTGTAAATCTGGTTCAGGCCGCAGGGTTCGTAGCGCGACGGCATCAGGAACATGTCGGCTCCGGCTTCGATCTTGTGCGCGATCGCGTTATCGTAGGCAACTTTGACGGCAATTTTGTTGGGGAACTGTTTGTTGAGGCGCAGGAACATCTCTTCGTAAGTCTTGTCGCCGGCTCCAAGAGCGACGATGATCATTTCTTCGCGGGCCAGCCGGTCCGCGATCTGCGCGATCAGATCAAAGCCTTTCTGGGCGGCGAAACGCGAGACGATTCCGATCACCGGAAGTTTCGCGTCGGCATTCTTCACTCCGAACGCGGCCAGCAGATCCTGCTTGCACTTCGCTTTCCCGGCAAGATCCTGGGGCGAAAATTTGCTCGCTGTGAACTTGTCGGTCTGCGGGCTCCACTCGTCATAATCGACTCCGTTGAGAATTCCCGTTACCGTCGAGGCCCGGTCGTGCAGCACCCCCTCCAGCCCGAATCCGTATTCCGCAGTTTGAATCTCCTGGCTGTATTTCTTGCTGACCGTGGTGATGAAGTCGGAGTAAGTCAACGCGCCTTTCAGGAAGTTCACCTGGCCAAAAAATTCCATCTTCGACATAGTGAACAGATCCCAAGGCAGCATCAACAGCGGAAGAATATCCGGCGGGAACAGACCCTGGTAACCCATGTTGTGGATGGTGAAGACCGTGCCCACGTCACGGAAGGCAGGATCCTCGGCGTAAATCGTCCGCAGCAGAACCGGAATTAGGGCCGACTGCCAGTCGTGGCAGTGAAAAACATCAGGAACGCCCAGGATTTTCGAGGCTTCCAACACTGTGCGCGAGAACAGAGCGAAGCGCTCGGCGTTGTCGGGATAATCCCCTGCTGGCGTGCCGTAAAGCGCATCCCGGTCGAAGTATTGCGGATACTCGACAAAATAAAACCGTACCCCACCTTGGCTGCCTCCGCTTACGACGGAAGCGAAGCGGTACTCGTCGTCAAACGGAACCGTGACGCTGCGAACCACCGTGACCGGTTCGCTCAGCTTGGTCTGGCGATAGCGCGGCAGGTAGACGCTGACGTGATGGCCCAAAGCCGCCAGCGCCCGCGGCAGGGCGCCCACCACATCAGCCAGCCCGCCAGTCTTCGAAAACGGGACGCCTTCGGAAGCGGCGAATACGATATTCATGACTGCTGAACCTCCAGAAGCGCGCACGGTTTTCTCGCCACACGCTATTATGAATGAGTCTCGGGGGCCCTGACGGTCCAGCGCTTGATAGTCCAGCGATTGAGGAATGCGAGGACCAACTTTGCAAGTCTACTTCCCGAGGCAGTGAGGGTCAACGTGCTAAAGGTCGCATCGACGCGTCGTCCGCAAACCAAGCCTAAATTGGGACAGCATTTTCTGGCCAGCGAAGACTTCGCGGCCCGCGTGGTCGGCGCCCTGGGCGACGTGTCGCAAAGCACCGTGCTCGAGATCGGCCCGGGACGCGGCATTCTGACCACGTCGTTGGCCCGGCGGGCGCGCCGTCTCATCGCTGTCGAACTCGATCGCGTTCTGGCGGCCCAGCTGCGGCTGAAATTTGGCATGGCGCGGAACGTGGAGATCATTGAAGCCGACATTTTGGCCATCGATTTCGATTCGCTCTTCGGACCCAAGCCCGGTCTGAGCCGCCCCGGCATCGAACTCAAGCCTGAGCTCGTCCGGGTGGTGGGAAATCTTCCTTATTACATTACGTCCGACATTTTGTTGCGGCTGTTTGAGTTTGCGAAATACTTCGATAGCATCGTGATCATGGTGCAGCGCGAGGTTGCCGACCGCATCGCTGCCGAGCCCGGCGGCCGCGATTACGGCATGCTCTCGGCCACGGCGCAGCTGTACGGCCGCGTGGAGAAGCTCTTCACCCTGCCGCCCGGGGCATTCGTGCCTCCACCGAAAGTGCATTCGACAGTGCTGCGCTTGACCATTGACCCGCAACAGGAAAAACTGGGAGTGGCCGGCAGTGGCTTCATCGATTTTCTGCGCCTTTCGTTCGGGCAGAAACGCAAGACTCTGTGGAACAATCTGAAACTGAAGTACGACGGCGCAGAGTTGAAGCGCGCGCTGGCTGACGCGAAGGTCAAGGCCACGGCGCGCGCGGAGACTCTCAGTCTCGAAGAGAGCGCGGCGGTGTATCGGGCCTTGCGCGGCGCACGCATCGAGTCATAGCATTACAGGTTGGTCTGGTGGGCAGGAAGGCTGAAAGGCCATGGCTACCACTATTCTGCGTCATCCCGCAGTCGCGGGACGTTTTTATCCGGGCGATCCTGACGGCCTGCGTACCGAAGCGCTCGGCTACCTATCACAGGCGAGTTCCACAAAACAGGCTCCGCTGCGAGCTCTCGGCTGCATCGCCCCACACGCCGGATACATGTATTCCGGCCATGTGGCGGGCGCGGTCTTCGCAGCTGTGGATGTGCCCAAGCGCTGCATCGTGCTTTGTCCCAACCACACCGGGCAGGGCCGTCCGCTGGCCATGATGAGCGAAGGCGCGTGGCAGACGCCGCTGGGCGACGTTCCCCTCGACGCCGAACTCGGCGCAGCTTTAAAACAGCGCTTCCCTGCCCTCCAGGAAGACTCGGCAGCGCATCGCGCCGAACACGCGGCCGAAGTCGAGCTCCCATTTTTACTGCTCCGTCAGCCGCAACTCAGTTTCGTTCCTATTGCGCTGGGAACCGGGCAATTCGAAATCCTTGAACATCTGGGCACGGCCCTGGCCGATGTGATCGCAGCACAGAGCGATCCCGTTCTAATTGTCGCCTCCAGCGACATGAATCATTACGAATCGGACGCGGTGACGCGGGTGAAAGATCATCGGGCAATCGAGCGCATCCTCACCCTGGATCCGCGCGGACTCTTCGACGTGGTCACGCAACAGAACATCAGCATGTGCGGCTTCGGTCCGGCCGTGGCCATGCTCACGGCCGCCCGGCAGTTGGGCGCAAAGTCGGCCGAACTGGTGAAGTATGCGACCTCCGGCGACATTTCCGGCGACCGCAACATGGTTGTGGGCTATGCGGGAGTCGTCGTAGCGTGAGTAGTCCAGCCCAGCCTTGTCGTCCTGAGCAAAGCGAAGCACCTGTGCAATCGGCAGCGGATTCTGCCGCCTCCCGCCACCTGTTCGGCCCCGTGTCATTAGTGCGGTTGCTTTCGAAGGTGAGCGGGCCAAACGACCGTTTCAACTCTTCGCTTCCATCTCGCTAAAGATTCCTTGCCGAAGGGATTTTTGGGCCACCGGTGCCCGCACGAACACCTATAAACGTCTTCTGAACTGGATAGAGTCAAAGTTGGTTTCCGCTCTGGCATGTTTTTCCTTCATTGTCTGCTTACGATAGTGAAATTGTGCACAGGCTTTCCGATCAGCGGACACCACGCTAGAGCGTCGGCAGCCCGCAGAAAAGACTCCATAAAATGTGCATCATGCCTGTCTGAAGCGAAGTGGCTCAATTCGTGAAGCAGCGCCGTGTCGATTATCGTCGGATAGTTAAAGAACGGCTCAAGAGTCTTGTTCAGGAATATGTAAGGGCCGGATAGTTGTGGGCATTCGTCGGGCAGTGCGAACCGTCCGACAATAAAGAGGGGACCGCCGTTCGGTGGTGTGATAATTTCTGCCCACCGAATTTGAGGAAATGCCGTTATTTTCTTCCGAAACTCTTCGTCGAAGCCCGCTAGCAAGCTGGTGCATTTTGCATCTAACCGAGGCTCCGGAACGTCATCGAAAATGAACCGTACGCCCTTCAACGATATTTCCATGTCATTATCCTTCGCTACTGAACCGTTCCTTCAGACTCGACTGTCCGCAACAAGCGGTCGGGAACTCGGAGAACGCGATACCCTCAGGCGTTCTGGGCCGAGGACGGCCAAGGCTCAGGACGCCTTCCCTATCCGGATTGTCGGGCGCGTCCATAAAATAAATTCTACTTATGTTGCGGTCGATTCGCGGCGTCGTCAATGGCCTACCACGATCTGTAGTGATCTTTGCGTATACGGATCGCAGGTTTTATCGCCAAAATGGAAATTGTCCTAAATTTGTACGAGCGCGGGCGGCCCGAGCAGTTTTAGCGATTCCTGCGATTCTCTAATCCGTTGAAAACACTGACGGGCAACGACTTAGGTGACCATAGGTCTGTCCATCGGTAACTTTTTCCTCCTCCTCCAGCCCATTAACCTAGCCTGAGAGCTTACTCGGGAGAGGTCTATATGTCGGGCGAACGCTATTGGGTGTGGGTGGTGGTGCGTCTGGCGGTGGGCGTGGCAATTGTGGGCTGGGCGGCCACCTATCTGTTCACCGGCAGCGGAGAAAAAGAATTCCAGAAAACGCTCGACGCCATGAAGCAGGTGCACAGCTTCCGTGCCTCGGTGACCGCCAGCGCGGGAACTCGCCACAAAGAAATGCTGTGGGAAGTCGACTGCCCTCGCGACCTCTATCACTATCAGTCGCACGAGACCGATACCGCGATTCAGGGGATGGATCTGTCCCGCGACGAAGTGCACTTCGCGACCGAGGAGTATTACCGCGAGAGCGATGGTTCCTGGTCGAAACCTCGATTTGCCCGCGAGCACCCTGCGGCCTGGTTTTGCGGCGCCCTCGCCCAGGGCAACGATAACACCCTGATGCCGCGAATTGCCACCATGATCCAGCGCGGCATCCTGCAGAAGGGCGACAAGAAAACTGTGAACAGCGTTCGCTGCCAGGAGTGGCTGGTCACCATGAAGGGCGCACCCAGCGGCCTGGAGCACGACACCGTCTGCCTTGGCCTCGAAGATCACCTGCCCTATGAGCTGACCGTGGACTGGCTGCAGTTGCGGTCGTCGTTCTCCGATTACAACGCCCCCATCACCTTCGATGTGCCGGAGGCCGTGGTGCAGCAAGCCAGCACGAACACCGGTTCGAACTGATTTCCAAGCGGAGACCTGCGAATGCATTCTGATTCACAACTTTCAGTCATGGCTCACAAAAAGATCTTTTGCGAGTTCGCGATGCTCGCCACGTTCTCTCTGCTCGTCTTCGCAGGCCTGCCCGCGCGGGGACAGGATGGCGGTTCACTTGCCGACATAGCCCGGCAGGCGCGCGCTCAGAAGCAGGCCCAGCCCAAAACCGAGGCCAGCTCAGCGCAGCAAATCGTCGACCAACTGGCCGAGGATCAGGAAGACAAGGATGCTCCTGCCGGATTCAAAACTTACAACGCCGGCGCCTACAAACTGTGGATCCCGGCTCCTTACACCATCGACCCGCATGACGTCGGCGGCGTGGTTTTGACCGGCCCCCCGGTCGGAAGCACCCGGCCTCTGGTGCTGGCGGGCACTCCCATTGTGTTGCACTTGGAAAACGACGACGCCTTCCACGACGCGGCTACGCAGTTCGCTCGCACCTATGCCCCATCCGCGAACTGTACGAAAGCTACGGTTGTGGGCCGCAACGCTTATCAGTGCAGCCTGGCCGGCGGAACCCTTCAGGGGCATTCTGTGAGTGGCAATGCCGTGCTGGTGCGGGCAGCGAGCGGAATTTTTCCTGTGCTTTGCGTCGCCAACAGTGAGAGCCGGGCCCGCGACATCCTCAACAATCCTCACTCCACCTACAAGCAGAAGAAATACGCGCGCGAGGTCATGGCGCACGAAGACCAGGACGTAAGGACGGCATGGCAGAAGTGCGATTCCGTTTTCCAGTCAATTCGCGTCAAGGAAGAGTCGGCGCCGAAGACGACCCTAGCCGTAACCAACGCCGCCGTCGACTCTCCCAAATCCGCGCCGAGTCCCGACGCAGCAGTCGATTCCACAAAAGTGGTTGCGCCGGCCGCCGGCGCCGCGCCGCCCGCAAACGCCGACGAGCCCGCCTCGCTTGCCGATATCGCGCGCCAACTGCATCAGCCCGCTGCCCGGGGCACGACAGCTCCCGCCCCAGCGCCAACAGTCGCAGCGCAGAGCACGATCCCCGCTGGCTTCAAGGTACAGGCGTTCACCTATTGCAAGAGCCACACCCAGCAGTGCTGGAACGCGTCGGTCTTGGTTCCCGCCGATGCCCAGCTGGTCAGTTCCGACTGCAAGCAATATGTGTTCGAGACCAAAGTACAGGGAGCACCGTTCCTTCTGCTGATGGGCCCGGCCGGCTCTGAGAGCTGCCCCGGCCGCAACCCGAGCGATGGCAGCACGGTTCGCTGGAAACAGCTTGTGGATCCTGAACGCGAGCGGGACCCAGGAACCTCTTCCACCATCAGCGCCGAGCAAACGACTTTGGACGGGAAGCAGGCTTTCATTACCCAGATGCGGTTCAAGAAAGGCGCCGCCAATTGGATCGTCAAGAGAGCCGATGTCGAAAATAATGGAGCCCAGTTGGTGGTCGGCTGCATGGCGCCGAAAGACACGTTCGCCGATGGAGACACGATTTGTTCCGGGTTGATTGCATCTTTGAGACTGCCATGACACGCAGGTTTTTAATGCCGGGCGTAGCGGTGGCGCTGTTATGCGTCGGCACTTTTGCCTGGGGACAAGATTCCGAAACTCCCAGCGACTCGCTCGGCGATCTGGCCCGCCAAACCCGTGCCCAGCATGCTTCGACCGCAGACGCCAAATCCAGCAAGGCCCAGGAACTGGTCGATGAGATGCAGCAGGAGCAGGAGGCCGCGGCCAACGCTCCCACCGGCTTCACCAATTACAACGCCGGCGACTACCGCCTGTTCGTTCCGTTTCCGTTCAGCCTGGAGGGCCGCGACAATGGCGGAGCCGTGCTGCTCGGTTCGCGGCTTGGCATTACCAACACCGAAGTCATGGTCGGGAATCCGATTCCGATCCCAGCCAACATCATCAATAACGTCAGCGACAGCGACCTCCTGAACGTGGTGCGTCAGTTCGCCGGCCTGCACGGCGCGCAAGCCTACTGCGCTGCCATCAAGCAGGGCTCGCACAGAGCCTTTCGGTGCGCGTGGCAGGGCAATCCCTATCTACTGGGCCATGTCGTCTGGGGATCGATGATATTCGTCGTCGGATCGAACAGCCTGATTCCCGTGATGTGCGTCAGCCCGGACGACATGCATTCCTGCACGATTTACGACAACCGCGGCCACAACACATGCAGCGACCGCGACCGACAGATGTATGGCACGGATCGCCGGAAGGTGCAGGCCGGTGTGAACGCGCGCATCCAGGACGAGCACACCACACTCCAGATGTGCGATCAGATCATCTACCCGTCGATTCAGTTGAAGGAAGACATCGTCGTACATCCGGCCTCGATCTCGGAGAAGCCGCTCTCGGAAAAGCCGGCCTCGGCGAGCCAAACTCCAGCCGTTGCCCTTCCGGTTACGGCAGCGACAACTCCGGCGCAAGAGGCCGCGTCCGGCGAATCAGCGTCGCAAGGGCCGTCCTTGGCCGAATTGGCGCGCCAGACGCGCCAAGCTCCCCATGACAAGGCGCAGGCCACGCTCGACAGCGCCGAAGGAACGACGGTGGCCCCGGCGGGCTTCCAGTCTTTCATTCTGCAATACTGCCAGAATCCGCAGCAATGCTCTGAAGCCTCCGTCGTCATCCCCGAAAAAGCCGAGGTGGTGTCGCGAACCAACGGACAGTACATTTTCAAGGCCGCGCTCGATGGCGAATCGGTCATGCTCTATGCCGGGCCGGCCGATGTTAACGCTCCCTACCGCAGCCTGACCGATCCGGACTACATCCGCATGCGCGATCTGGCCAATGCCAACGGCTGGTCTCGGGAAAAACCGGAAAGCGTGAGCACCCAGGATCTGACCATCGAGGGCAGGCCAGCCTTGATGACCCGCTTTCGTTACCAGCGAGACCAGAAAACGTGGTGGATCGGCGAACGAGTCTTGATCGAGAACCAGGGCAAACAATTTCTGCTGGGGTGCGCCGCACCCGAAGAACACTTCGCCGACGCGGAAGCGCTGTGCACGACGCTGGTGAATTCGTTGCGCTTGCCATGAAATTATCGCCGAACCCAACTCGCGCCTGGATTTTGATCGCGCTGCTCACCTCACACGCTGGCTTAGTCGCGGCTGCCCAGGACACCTCCGGGCAGTCTCTGGGCGATCTCGGCCGCAAGACACGCCAGGAACACTCAGCCCCAAACCACCTGTCGGGTAAAAAACTAACCGATGAAGACGACGGGCCCGACGGCGGCGGCGTCTGGCGCATACGCCTGTGTGCCATCCAACCATGCTACGAGTTTTCCGTCACGCTTCCCAAGAGTCCAAAATGGACTCGCGCCCAGCAGGAGCCCAGACCAGTGCTGATTCCGATCGCAGGCCACGAGGAAGACGCCAGTCGCGCCATCCGCGTCTATAAGGCCGAAGCGATTGAACCCATGTACGTACTCGACAAGGCTGAGCGCACTTTTCTGCAAGCTTGGTTCGCTCGCCCGGAATACTTCGGTCAGCCGGCACGAATTGTGCGCGATGAGCATGTTCCGATCGACTGGGTCACCGGCACGATTACACATTTCACCATCACCACGGCCGCTCTCAAGTATCGCGGTCTAAGTGTGATCGCGGCTTCTCCCTGCGGAAATTTCGCTTTCGCCTGCGTGTTTCACGAAGAGGATTCCGCCCTGGGCGCCAGCATCTGCGAAGCTATTGTGCACTCGGCGCAGTATCAGGAACTGCAATCGTCCGCCATCCGCAAGACCTATAAGGATCCGAACGCCGCCGATCCCCCAGATGAGGATCCGTAGGAACCTATGCCTCGACTGCACTCCATCTTCGGAACCGGACTCGCGCTGTTGTTCTGCGGAGGACTTCTCTGCGCTGGACCAATTGCAGTGCCCCTGCACGCTCAATCGGGAACCGGCCACAAGCTTCTGCTGCAGGCCGATTTCAGGCCCGGCGACGTTCTGCGCTACGAACTCGAAGCTGCCGGTTCTTTCGTGCCCATTGCCGATGCCAGCGGAGCGAATCTCTTTCCGGCTCGCGGCCCGTGTGACTTTGCCATGTCCGCCATTGTTACCCTGCGCCCGCAATCCGCTGACCAAGACGGCAACATTCCGGTCGAAGCCACCTACAGTGATGCTCGCGTCACCAGCGTGCGCTGCGCGCTCTTTTCCGCACCCGACTTCCAGAAGCGGCTGGCGGCGATGCAGTCCTCGCCCGTTATGTTCCGGGTAGGGCCGCACGGCGAAACTGAGATGAGCCGCAGCACCGACGGCTATTTCAAGTATTGGGACGGCGGCGATCTGCTGCGCAAGGTGACGCAGGATCTGCTGCAGACCGAATTCTCGCCCCAGCCCGTGGCCGAGGGCGATTCCTGGAAGCCTCGCGGACAATTCGCCTATTCCCGCGACCGCGCCTTGAAAGATCTCGAACTGAGCGGGGCGGACTTGCGTTTCCGTAATCTGGTGCAAGTCGACGGCAAGTCGTGCGCCTGGGTGACGTCGCAATATATTTTCTCGCCCATCGATCTTCCCGCCGTGGGCACCGCCAGCGGCGGACGCACTGTGCCGGGGGCGGGCAACAATGCGGTTGCGGCCGTTCTGCACATTTCTCTGTTGCTCGATCCCGCGACGCACCACGTCGCGTGGCTGCACCGCGCGCAGACCGTCGACAACAAGCTGACCCTCGCTTCTCCCTACGACGACGGTGATTCGCAGGGAAACGACCCTGCCGACCCGAACGACGCCGACGATCCGGAGAATCCCATGCCCGATATGTCGAGCATGCGCTCCGACAATCCCGGCCGCTATCCGTTTATGACGTTTCATTTTCAGGAAGAGGCGCGGGCGCGCCTGTTGCCCACCGAACATTCGGTCGAGTGGCTGGCGGCATTGAAGCGCTTCGAGGCAACTCCCGATCCTGAGTCCGGAACCACGCCGGTCCCGGCGACAAAAACTCTTCTTCCCAATTCGATTCCCAATCCGATGATCCTGGCCGCCAAGCCGGCCGTGGTCAAGCGAAGCACGCGGCTGGTCGTGGATTCTGAAACCCTGGTCGCGACGCCCGCCGGATTCACTCGCTACGAGAAGGGCTTGTGCCGTGATGCTTGGTTTTGCGCGACCGTCTCGGTCGCCCTGCCCGAAGATGTGCAGATTTCCGACGACACCCCGCTGCGCACCGTCTATCTCGCCCACCGGGGTGACAAAGTCGTGAGTATCTCGGTCGGGCCAGCGCTCGATCGCCGTTCTCGGGGTCTCACCGACGATGAAGAACTCAGAAAACAGTCTGCGTATTATCTGAACAACTACATCTGGCTGGCAGCGAAGCCGGGAATTGGGACCGACTTCATCAGCACCACGCTCGACGGATATCCCGGCCTGGTCACCGATTTCAGCGCGACCCAGCGCGATCTGGCCAACATCCACGGCGTGCTCGGACTCATGCTTACACCGTGGGGAAAAGTCGTGCCGGTCAGTTGCAGCTGGGATCACGCCTCGTCGACAGAACTGCAATCGCTGTGCGAGAAGGTGATCGCTTCGGTCAGCTTGCGGCGGTAGCCGCGGATTTCCAAACCCAAACAAACAGGGCAGCCGACTAGGCTGCCCCGTTGCGTTCACGCTAAGCCCCAACTCTATTTATGCGTTCCACCGGAAGCGTGCCCAGCCGTTGTGCTGTGTCCCAGCGGCGCGGTCGACGTGCTGTTCAGCGGCGCGCCGAAGCCGGAACTCATGGCCGAACTTCCGCCAAACTGCGGCGCCGGCGACACCCTGGCGGATCCGTTCTTGGCCACCTCGCGGTTCAGATGACGGAGATCATCCAGCGATCCGCGCGCAATCCCCATACCCGCCGAGCCGGATTTCACCGTGAGGACGGGCGAGCGCACAGCAGAGGTAGCTCCACCCCTCCCGACCGCAATCGTCTTCCCTGTCCCCTCCGCTGGCGCGACTAGCGGATGGAAATTCGCCGGCAGAGTTCCCGCATAATGCGGCACCGCGAGCCAGTTGCTATATCCTCCCGGCTGCCACATCCAGCCCATCCCTGGAACCATCATCCAATTTCCGTACCGGTAAGGCATCCATCCCCAGGGATACGCCGACGCAAACATGTAACCCATCCCGGGATAAAACGACCAAGCACCATCCATGAACGGATCCCACCCGACCCCAGTGAAGAACGGCTGCCACATCATCCCGTAGCCCGGAAGATTGCTGTACGCGCCGTAATAATTCAGGTCGCTGACTCCGTAGCCGTAGGGCGACGAATTATTCTTCGCGTACTGCTCATGGTAGGTGCTGGCCTCTCGGTCCCACGAATCGAGCGGAGCTTCCGCAATCTTGTCGGCCACGGTGTACTTGTCGTCATCGGCCGCATCAAAGGTCGCCGTCTTCTTTTTATCGACCACGACTTTGCCGCCCGGACCTTCCACGTCGGCCTCGCCTTTAAACATTGCCAACTGCGAGACTTTCGGCGAAGTTTCGATGCGGAAGTGAGCTGCGCGGTCGAGCGCAATCTTTTCCTTCGCGAAATTCAGGCTGAAACCGTCCTTGCCCAACCAATTCACGTAGGCCATGCCTTCGACCAGAGTGACGACCGAGATGCGCTTGCCGGAGTCGTCGACCCCGAGCGTGCTGAACTCCACGGTCGTATTGGGAGTCAGGCGCATCGTGCTGCCGTCCTCGAATTCGATTTCGGCGCGGCCCCGATCGTGCGTCCTCAGCTGTGTCCCCTGCGTAATGGGGAGGTTGAGAAACGCGTTCTCAAATCCCATGCCTGCGTTTTTATTGATCTGCACCGAACCTTGCACGTCGCTCAGCCGAACGATGCGCGCCTGCGAATCGGCCAAAGCGGGCAGCGCAAGCAGCGCGCAGGCAGCGGCCGTCAGAAGAACCATGTTGAATCTGGAAAGAGAGAGCTTGGACATAGCAACCCCCAAAGGTCTTCGCTGCTTATTAGAGCACGGTTTGGCAAAAGCAATTGTAAAAGTTAGGGCCTGGGGATGTCGGTTAGAGCCCGCGGCCGGGAGGCGTAATCCTGAACCCGTCAGCGCGCCGGAGCCGGGCCATTACCCATTTCCATGATCCGCTGGGCCCGGGCCCGCACCACGTTGAGCACGGAACCGTCATCGTAAATCTGCTGCAGAACCGGCTTTACCGCTTGCAGTTCCAAGAGGTCGCCGCGCTTGACCTCGTCTTCCATGTGTTTCAACTCGTCATCCAGGGCAAGCTTCTGGTAACGATGGTAGTAGGCAAGGCGGCGGCCAAACTCCAGCGTTGCGCTCACACTCTGAAACAGGGTGGTCAGTTGCTGAACCGCCGGCACGGAAGAAAAATTGTAAGCCGCCGTCGTTTCCCGCTGCCCGTCTTTGTAGCTCAATTTCTTGGTGCCGGTGAAGGCCAGCTTGCGATTGCCAGAGTCGACCTTGCCTGAAAAATAACGAGCTCGCGCCGCCAAATCAAAAATCTGTGCCCGCGTCGTGTCCGAGAAACTGAATTCCGTCTGGTACGCCTCGCGTTCGTCCGACTGGTCCGAAATTCTTGCCAGACATTCATAGCGGGCGTGGCCGTCGGACTGCACCGCAATGGTGTAGCGCTCAGGATCCGAGTCTGGAAAGTTCAGCGAAAAAGTAATCGTGGCAGGTTCGGCCGCCCAAGTGGAAATAGCGCAGAGAACAAAAAGCAATCCGACGGGAAAAGCCAGCCGCTGCCACCGTCCTGCGCACTGCGATCGCGCTCTCGTGGTTCCGGTCATCAGCCTCAGAGTCACTCTCGGATTCATCCTCAGAATTTCGCCCTCGCACTGGACTCACACCCAGACGACAACACGCAATTATGCCAAATGCGGATGGACGAGTGAACTACCGGGCAACGGCCCGCTGCCGGCTGAGGGTCCCCGCCGTGTGCAGATGGCAAATGGCGATGGCCAGCGCGTCGGAAGCGTCCATGGGCTCCGGCGGCGCGGAAAGTTCCAGCAACCGCGTCACCATGTGCTGCACCTGCTGCTTCTCGGCGCGCCCGTAACCGACCACTGACGACTTGATGGTCAGCGGCGAGTATTCGGCCACTTCCAATCCGGCCACGGCGGCAGCCAGCATGGCCACTCCACGAACCTGCCCCAGCTTGAGCGCCGACTTCACATTCAGCGCATAGAAGACATCTTCAATCGCCACTTCATCCGGCTGGTGCTGGACAATGATCTCGCCGAGTTGGGTAAAGATGCGCGACAGCCTCCGGGGCAGCGCTTCGCGCGGAGAAAGCTTGATGGCGCCGCAGGTCAGGCAGCAAAGCTTCCCGCTCTCGTACATTTCCACCACGCCGTAGCCGGTGTACTCTCCGCCACAATCAATGCCCATGACTCGCATGTGCTCGCAGTTTATCGCGGAACCACCGTTCGTCCTAGTGGCAAACTCGCGTGCTCTTCCCGCGACGGAAGTACCTGAGTACAAGCGTGTCTCCCGCCAGTAGCCCAGAGCGTATGCCAGATCAGACCTCGCGCGCACGCCTGCACCTGATCGATTTTCTCCGGGCTCCCGCACTTTGGCCCCTACCCGTTTAGTGTTACTCTATCTGCTCCGACCGATCTTCACCCCAGCGTCTGGGCCATTTCGTCATACCCCGCACTCGGGGTGCATTGGAGGACTTCATTCTGAACTCATACTCAAACGGGAGCGTACGATGAAAATTGGCATGTTGACGGGCGGAGGCGATTGCCCCGGTTTGAACGCAGTCATCCGCGCCGTAGTCCGCAAAGGCGTATTCCACTATCACGACGAATTTGTGGGCTTTATGGAGGGCTGGCGCGGTCTGATTGAAGACCAGACCATGGCGCTCGACTTGGAAGCCGTAAGCGGCATTCTTCCTCGCGGTGGAACCATTCTGCGCACTTCGCGCACCAATCCATCCAAACGTCCCGACGGCATTCAACGCTGCACCGACACCATTGCCAAACACAAGATTGATGCGCTGGTCGCCATCGGCGGCGACGACACGCTGTCAGTAGCGCAGAAGCTGCACGAAGCCGGAATCAAAGTTGTGGGCGTGCCCAAAACTATCGACAACGATCTGAGCGGCACCGACTACACTTTCGGATTCGATACTGCTTGCAACATTGTGTGCGAAGCCATTGACCGCGTCCACACCACCGCCGAAGCGCATAACCGGGTCATCGTCGTCGAGGTTATGGGACGCGACGCTGGCTGGATTGCGCTCTACAGCGGCATTGCCGGTGGCGCCGATGTGATTCTGATTCCCGAGCGCCCGTTCGACGTCGACAAGGTTGCCGAATCCATTCGCCAGCGGCACGAACGCGGCCTCTATTTCTCGATCATTGTCGTGGCCGAGGGCGCAAAGTTTTCCGCTAATACCAGTTCCGGCGCGCCCGTGATCCAGGACATGGGCAAGGATGAATTCGGTCACGCCAAACTGGGCGGCATCGCCAACGTGCTCGCCCGCGAGATTGAGAAGCGCACGGGATTCGAAACGCGCGCGGTCGTGCTCGGACACATTCAGCGCGGCGGCTCGCCCAGCGCCTTCGACCGAGTGCTGGCCACGCGCTACGGCCTGGGAGCCATCGACATGGTGCATCGCGGCGAATTCGGCCGCATGGCGGCCCTGCGCTCCAACAAGATTGTCTCCATCCCATTGCAGGAGGCGATCGCCAAGAACCGTGTCGTCGACAATGAAATGATTCAGATTGTGGACGGCCTTTTCGAAGAGATCGGCGCAAAGGAACCAGCAAATAAGTGACTCGTCGGCACCGCCTCCCCCGCGGTTGGCGGGTCGAGGCCTTTTTTATTGTCGATTCTATAGTTGACTTAGCTGGCGCAAAAAGTCCCGCGGCTCGGGACGAATCAAGCACGAATCGCACATGCGAAATTGGCTTTGGCTGGTACTAGCGGTCACGGCGAGCACCATCAGCTGGGCTTATATGCACCGCGTCCTGCTCCCGTGGGAATACTTCGTGAACGTGCAGCATGGCCGCCTGAAAGAGCAAATGGGTGACCTCTATCCGCGCTGGGTTGGCACCCGGGAACTCCTGCTCAACGGCCGAAATCCCTACGGGAAGGAAGTGAGCCATCAGATCCAGATGGCTTTCTATGGTCATCCCATCGATCAGTCCTACGACCAGCCCATCTCCGAGATCATCGACGAGCAGCGGTTTGCGTATCCGTTGTACGTCGTGTTGCTGCTGGCGCCCACGGTTCACGCGGATTTCGCCGTGCTCGAAACCTGGGCTCCCTTGGTGCTCGCCCTGCTCACCGGCATCAGCCTTTGGATTTGCTTGGAAGTAGCCCGCTGGCGTCCACCGCCGCTGGCCATCGCCGCGCTAGTTCTCTTCGTGTTGAGTAGTCCGCAGATCGCCCAGGGATTGCGCCTGCGCCAGTTTGGCTTGTTCGTTGCCTTCCTGCTCGCGCTTGCCGGTTGGTGCGTGACGCGTGAGCACTATTTCGTGGCCGGCATTCTGCTGGCGCTTTCCACGATCAAGCCGCAGATGATGGCGCTCTGCCTGCTGTGGTTTCTGCTCTGGAGCCTCGGAGACTGGAAAAAACGATGGCTCCTGCCCGCCGGATTCGGTATCGCCCTTGCAGTATTATCGGGCGCCGCAGAACTGCTCCTGCCCGGCTGGCCGCGATATTTCATCGCAGGGCTCGAAGCTTATCGAAAATACTTTCCCACCACATCCCCGCTCCGGCTAGTGCTGGGAAATTGGGCAGGATCCGCGTTATCCGTCTTGGTCGTAGCCGTACTCCTAGCACTTGCCTGGCGGAGCCGAAGGGTCGCGGCGGATTCGCCCGAGTTTGTTCAGACGCTAGCTCTGTTCTTGCTCTCTACGACGCTGGTTCTGCCACTGTTGACGCCGTTCAATCAGGTGCTCCTATTGCTGCCTGTGATGCTGTTGCTGCGCGACTGGAACCGGCTGCCGCGCCTCGGCCGAGTGGCATTTAACGTCCTTGCAGCTTGGCCGTGGATCGCTTCTCTCGCGCTGTTAGCGCACCCCCCGCGACTGGATTCGCTGAGCCGCCTTCCCCTTTTGCCCGCCGCGCTGGCGCTTCTGTTTCCGTTCCTGGTGTCGTGGTTGATGTTCGTCCGGCAGCCACAAACTGCATAGCTGGTCTTCAGAAATGGTTTGGCCGAAATCCGCGGCTGCTTCGATATCATTAGGCCCATCTGATGGCAACCCACACCGGACACTGGTTGACCTTAGAACGCTTGACCTTGAAACGCTTGCGCGCTCATGGCGCGATCGTTGCCCTGTGCCTGTGGTCGGTTTACCTCTGGACCGTGGCCACTCCCGGCCTGCGCGACCGCAGCAGAAATCTCAAGGGCACCGACTTCCTCCATCTCTATACCCTGGGCTCGCTGGCGGCCGCGCACCGCGGAGCCGATTTGTACGACATCAATGCCCAAGCCGCGCTGGCCGCGCAGCGTGTGCCGGAGGCCGCGGGCATTCGTTACCTGCCCCTATATCCCCCGCAAGTCTCGATTTTCTTCGCGCCGCTGGCTCATTTTTCGTACGGCTGGGCGCTGATTTTGTGGTGGAGTTGCGGTGTTGTCATCTACGCTCTTTGCTGTTACAGCATCTGGCGCGCCAGCCCACACTTGCGCGAGCACGGTGGAACCGTCGCCCTTCTCGCTCTGGCATTTCCCGCGTTCTTTCATCTGATCGCATGGGGCCAGACCTCCGCCGTTGCGCTGGCCTGCTTCACGGCAATGTTTTTCTTGCTGCGCGACCGCCGCGAATTTCTTGCGGGCTTGGTCCTCGGTTGTCTGATTTTCAAGCCGCAGCTTGGACTGGCCTCCGCCATCGTCTTCGTATCGCTCGCATTCGTATCGCTCGGCGCCCGGAAAGTCGTGACCGGAGCCGCTCTTTCCGCCGCGGCGCAACTCTCCCTCGGTGTCCTCTACTACGGAACGGAACCACTCCGTCAGTGGCTGCGTATGATGCGGAACTTGCGTTCCCTCTTGCCCCTGCTCGAGCCCAAGCCTTATCAGACTCACTCCCTGCGAACCTTCTGGTCCATACTCATGCCCGCGCCCTGGCACGCACTTTCTCTTGCACTTTATGTTCTGAGCGCCACCGTCGTGCTCGGTCTCACCATCGCCTGCTGGAAGCGCGGCCCTGCCGTACCGCTGGCTCTGCGCTACTCGGCGCTGCTCCTGGCGACTGTGCTGGTGGCCCCGCACCTCACGGTTTACGATCTGGCGATCTTGGCGCCGGTGTTCATCCTGCTGGCCGACTGGCTCTTGGGTGAGCCGTCCACACCCTCGACTCGCTGGCTGGGAACTCTTCTCTACCTGGCGTACATGCTTCCGCTGCTTGGCCCTTTCGCGCGCTGGACGCACCTCCAGCTTTCGGTGCTCGCGATGGCGGCCGCTCTGTACCTGATCTGGAGCATCTCCCGCACAGGCAGTTCGCCGGCGTCCGCCCCAGACCAAGCAACCATGGCTGAAACTTAGTGGAAGCCTGGAGCGCGGGCCGGCCTTATCCCTGCTTCCCGAACAAAAAGGTCAGCGCCTCGGGAAACCGCCGCGCCCACGCCGATTCATGGTGCGTGGCGCTGTCGTCGACCACCAGCTTCAGACGTGCGTCGTCCAATCCCGCGTGACGCATGATCCCCGCCAGTTCGCGAACATCGTCCACCACACTCTGATCTTTATCCCTGCGCCCGGCTTCGGCGGTTCCGGTCGCCAGAAAGACTCGCTCCGGCCAGCGTTGGACCCCACGACTCTGCCGGATCATCTGCCGGTTCGAAGCCCACAGCGACGGACTCTCCAGCAGCAATCGGCCAATCACGCCCGGCCGCACGGCAACCGTGTAAAGCGCGATCAGGGCCCCCAGCGACGACCCACCCAGCCCCGTATTCTCCGGCCCGTTCGCCACGCGGTAGTTTCCGGCCATGAACGGCATTACCTCCTTGAACAAAAACGCCGGATAGCGCGTTCCGTGCGCCCGCAGCATCATGGGATGCAGCGAGCGGTGCGGCATATACTCGCGGATCCGCTCCCGACCCGTGTTGTCGATGCCCACAAAAATCATGGGTGGAACCACGCCTTCTCGAATGAGCCGGTCGCCCGTTTCGTCCACTTGCCACTCGACTCCAGTGAACGAGGTCGCGGCCTCGAACAGGTTCTGCCCATCGTTCAAGTAAAGCACTGGATAATGCCGGCCGGCGTTGGCGGCATCGTCGTATCCCGGGGGCAGCCAGACCCGCAGGAATCTCGTATTGCGAAAAACCCGGCTGCGAAATTCGTGCAGGCGCAAATCTCCCGTCGCCGACTGCGCGCGGATTACGCCTGAAGCGGGTCCGGTACCATAGCTTTCAGTTTGCTGGATTTCGTCCATCAGAAAAAGAGTTTCATCAGAATACAACGGCAGCCGGTTTTACGCGCTCGCACTTCTGACTTTCACCACGATGGCCAGAAGACAGATCAGAGAAATCAGCAGCAGCGAAATCAGACACAAAATGCACCAGGTCATGAGTTCGTAGGCTTCGATGTATGTGAGGTACAGGGCAAACGCCAATCCCGCAATTGCGGCTCCCAAAAGGCGATTCGGCGTTTCCGCGCGAGACTTCCAGAATGTCGCGAGAACCAATAGTGTGGCGTAACCGGCGACGCCGATCCCGGCCACCGGGATGCCCTCGATCGTCGAATATTCGCTGCGGTTCACGATGTCACAGCTGAACTTTTGACTGAAATCGCAAAACGCGCTCGCCGACTTCGCATAGTGGCGCTGCAGGGACACCGCCGACACCATCACTCCCGCCAACGCCAACATCGCGATCGCTCCAAACAGAGCGCCGTTCCTCGGTCCAAGAGCAGAAGATGGAACCACCGCCGAATCCGTCACGGCAGGCTGCACCCCGTCTTCTCACTCAATGCTTCCAGCGATAGAACCCCCTCCTTCGGCGCTTCCGTCCCAAACTGCCAACTGGGAAACAGTTTCAATCCCGCGGCCTTGCATTCCGGCGCCATTTCCGACGAGCCCTTGATCGCGCACTCCACGTACGGCACACGATGGAACGAGGCGCCAAACATTTCTTTCTGTTCAATGCAGTGTGGACACCAGTACAGGCCATACATCTTGGCCTGCTTCGTTGTGAGGCACTGCGCGAATGAATCGTACTTGTGATTCTTGTGGTACCTGCCTGCGAGGTACGCTCCCACCAGCAAAACCAGCACCGCTCCGTAAATCAACGCATTCTTCGTTTTTCCATCATTCGATCTCTTAGCATCGCGCTCTTGTTGCCGTTTCCGCCGCTCTTCAGACATGACCCACCCTTATATCACGGTGACTTTTTCTGCCGCCCATCACGCCACCACGTTGAGCGCTCCCGGAAGCACGTCTAATTCCTCGCACTGCAGCGTCAGCACTTCCCCGTCGACCATGACGTCGATGGGCGCATCCAGGTTGAACTCCACACGCCGCACTGCATTGCGCTCGGCCAGCGGATGCTCGATGTGCGTACCATCGTACAAGCCCGGCAGATTGCGAATCAGTCCCAATCGCCCAATCGGTCCCCAGCGAACGTATTCCACCAACCCGTCATCGATCTCGGCTTTCGGCGCAATCATCATGGTTCCGCCGGTGAACTTGCTGTTGCTGAAAGTCAAGAACAGACAACTCCGGGCGTCAAAGTTTTCCGCGCTCTCGATTCGAACCGGGAACGGCCGGCGGTTGAATCGCGCCAGCGTCAGAAAAATCGACGTCACGTACCCCAACTCTCCCCAGCCGCTGAAACGCCGCGCCCGCAGAGTCGCGACGTCCGCCGAAAAACCCATACTCAACAAATTTATGTAGTGGATCACACCGCCGCGGTGACGCAAGCGCATCACATCGCAAGCCCGGCTCCTCTGCGCCAGCAGAGATTCAATCCCGTACTCGACGCCGCCGTGGCTGAAATCGCGCAGAAACGAATTGCCCGTGCCCAGTGGCAGGAATCCCAGCGTCGGAGGCTCACCCGCAATCGCCTGCGGGAAGAGGCCATTCACGATCTCATATGCAGTGCCATCGCCGCCGACCGCAATAAAGCTCCTTATGCCGCGCCCATACGCTTCGCGCGCAATCTCCGTCGCCTCCCCCGGAGCGCGGGTCTCCGCTAACTTCACATCGATGCCGCCAGCCCGCAAGCGCTCCAGCGCCGGGCCCAGCAGCTTGCGGCTCCGCCCACCTCCCGCCGCCGGATTCACAATCGCAAGATAGTTTCGCCCCAAGGTTCCCGATCCATATTCACCACAGGAATGCGGTTTCACTGCGAAGAGCTTCGCGCAACAATTCGCGATTTCAGCGGCGGTTCACAATTCCACCATTGTTGCCCGCTCTACTGATTTTCCGATGTCCTCGGCCAGCAGCTCCCGTTTGATCTTCATCGAAGCAGTCCGCGGAAAATCCTTCTCCCAGATCAAGTATCCGCCCACGCGTTTAAAATCAGGCAGCCGCCGATTTCGCGCCGCGATTTCTTCCAGCAACTTGCTGTCAAATCCCTGATTCTGCTCCAACCGCAGCACCAGCACCAACTGTTCGCCCCCGAGTTCCTTCTTCGGCCACACATAGTTCGCCGCGAACACGGCGTACTCCTTCGCCGGCAGCCCGTCGAACACGGTTTCAATATCTTCCGGGTAGATGTTTTTCCCACCCTCGGTGACGATCATATTTTTTTTGCGCCCGTACAGTTGCAGGTGGCCGCTGCCGTCAAACCGGCCCAGATCGCCCGTCAAAAGCCAGCCATCGACGATCGTATCCAGCGTCAGTTCCGGATCGTCGAGATAGTGCGACATCACCGTCTTGCTCCGCACAGCCACTTCCCCCACGCCGTCGGCATCCGGATTCAAAATTCGCAGTTCCACTCCCGGCAGCGGTTTTCCCACCGTGTCGGCGCGGAACGGCTTCAGATCGTTGAGCGTCAGCGCAGTCCCAGCTTCGGTAAGCCCGTAGCCGTTCACCACCGGAATGCCGAGATCGTAAAAGAACTGCATGGTCGACGGCTCCATGAACGCCCCACCGGTGATGAGCGCCAGCACCTCGCCGCCAAATCCGCGGTGCACGCTCGACAGCAGCATGCGGCTTAGCTTCACCTTCGGCCGCCGCCGCGTCAACATCCGGTTGGTCGCAATCATGGCGTTCAGATACGCCCGCTTCCAGGCCGGCAGTTCGTCGAACTTCGCGCGCAGTCCGCGCTCCAGATTTTTCACGATCATCGGGACCAGCGATACATATGTAATCCGGTAGCGCACAAAGGCGTCGCGCACGAATTCCGGCCGCAGCGTGCGCAGATGCACCACGCACGCTCCGCACACGAACGGCCCAATAAAACCCACCATGAAATCAATCGCGTGATTGGTCGGCAGAATGCTCAAATACCGCACGCCCGGCCAAAACGGATACCACGCGGTCAGCGCCCGGCACTGTTCCAGATAGTTTTCGTGAGTCAGGACGCAGCCCTTGGGCCGCCCGCCCGTTCCCGACGAATAGACGATGCAGGCTACGTCGTCCTTCTGCCGCATGACGAAGTCAGGAGCGCCCTTGCGCTTGAAATCTTCCCAGCGAAACGCGCCCGCAAGTTCCACGCCCAGCGGGGCCTCCGTGACCAGAACGATCTTGGTCCCAATCTTCTGGAACTCGGGCGACTCCATGATCGCCCGCCACAGGTGGTACTCAACAATCAGCACCTTGGCCTTAGAATGCGCGAGCAACTGCAGATGCTCCGCCGGCGTCAGCTTGTAGTCCAGCGGCACCAGCACGCCCCCGCAGTAAAAAATGGCGTAGGCCGAAATCAGCCACTTCGACTGGTTCGTCATGATGATGGCCGCGCGGTCGCCCGCATCGTAATCGGCATCCTCGAGAGCGCGCGCCAGGGGCAGCGCAATCTCTTTGAAATCGGAGTAAGTCAGGCGAACTTTCTCCCGATCGCGCTCTGCCTCGATCAGGCAGATTTCGCCGGAGAAGCGGTCGAGCGCATCGCGCAGCGCCGCGCCCAAACACGTATATTGGCGAAGATCGAGCATAAAAAATTGTTGACTGCTGATTGTAGATTGTTGATTGAACAACCAGATACCGCATCAACGACGACGTGCCTTGACAATCAACAATCAAAACTCAGCAATCAACAACGGGTCTCTCAAAGGCGCGCCTGAATCTTCGCTGCGAGCGTGCGAAAGTCCGTCACGCCCTGCAGTTCGTAATCCGGCAGTTCCACCCGGAAGTGATTTTCCAGCTTGGTGAGCAAATCGAGCGTCTGCAGGCTGTCGATGCCGAGTGCTTTGAAGAAATCTTCATCGGGAGAGAGCGACGCGCGCGGCACTTTGAAGTGCGCCGCCGCCAGCGTGAGTATCTCGTCGAGCGTTTTTTCGGCTGTTTCCATAGGCGTTATTCTAATTCACTCTCGACTACGGCAGATATGGCTGCGCGTCCGTGCTTTCGACAAACTTCTTCAATCCCGCCTGTACCGCCGGCTGCGAAAACAGCTCACAGAAAATGTCGATTTCCTTCCGCAATTCGTCGTACGGAATCGGCTTGATGAACTGTTTGGCCGCTATCGCTGTCTCCCGGTCGAACTTTCCGATCTGGATTGCGGTTGCGCGCGCCGCGCGCAAGGCCTCGCCTTCCGCTACGACCTGGCTTACCAGCCCGATCTGCTGCGCCTTGGTGGCGTTGAAGCTGCGGCCGGTCAGCAGCAGATCACGCACCACGGCGTTGCCCAAATCACGCTTCAGGCGCGGGATTCCCCCGAATCCCGGAATCAACCCCAGCCTCAGTTCCGGGAAACAGAAGCGCGCCATCTTATCGGCAATGATCAGATCGCAGACCAACGCCAGCTCAAACCCTCCACCAAACGTCACGCCGTGAACCGCAGCAATGGTGGTCAGCGGCGCGGCATCGATGCGATTCAACACGCGGTGAATGCGCTCCAGAAAATCGCGCACGCCCCGCGCAGCCTGCGCTTTTTCCATCGTCTGCGACTGCTCGTAAAGCTCGCGCAGATCAGCCCCCGCGCAGAAACCGGGCTTCAACTCGCTATATAGGATGAGCGCGTGCGCCTCTTTTTCTAGGTCGCCCAGCGCGGCTGCGAACTGCTCCAATTCCTTCAGCGACAACGAGCCCAGTTCATTGCAGGGATCGCGGTGCAGCGCCAGTTCGATGACCCCGCCCTGAACCCGCCACGACAGCGCCCGCCCTGTGAATTGCTTCACGCTCAATGCACTCACCTTCGCTAGCCCCGGACTAGACCGCCTGCTTCACTCGATACAGGTCCTCAATCTCGCTCTTCATACGCGCTGCAATCACGTCGCGCTTCAGCTTGCCATTCGCCGTGATCATCCCGCTCTCGATGGAGAACGGCTCCGGCCGCAGGCAAAACGCCCGCACCTGCTTGTAGTGCGGCAATTGCGGATTCACCGCATCGAGCGCCGCCTGCACCTGCGCGCCGCTGACGTTCCCTGTGACAATCGCCGAAAGATATCCGCGCCCGTTGCCCACGACAACAACCTGCTGCGCGCCCGGTAGATGTCGCACAAGTTCCTCTTCCACCGTCTCGGGCGCGATCTTGTGGCCCGACCCAAGAACGATCAGATTCTTGATGCGGCCAACGATCCGCCAGTTTCCCGATGCATCCATCTCGCCCTGGTCACCGGTGTGAAACCATCCATCGTGCAGCACCTCCGCCGTCTGCAGCGGACGATTCCAATAGCCAGGAAACACATTCGGTCCGCGCACCACGATCTCATCGTTCTCGCCCAGCCTCATCTCAATGCCGGCGATCGCCGGCCCCACGCGCCCCGGCGCGACGTTATTCGGATCGTCCATGGTGCAGATCCCGGTGGTCTCCGTCAGTCCATAAACCTGCAACACGGGAATGCCGAGCATGTCGAAATAATCCTGCGTCTCAGGGGTGAGCGGCGCCGATCCGCAGATCAGAGCCTTCAGATTTTCTCCCACCATTTTCTTGCGAATCGCTGGAAACACCAGAGTATCGGCCAGCCACTGCCAGATCACATCGCCAGCTTGCGCTCGCTTTTCTTTCTCCCGCGCCCGTGCAGCCTTGGCTCGTGAGTAAGCCGCCAGCACCAGACCGCCCTTCTGCGCGATCTGCTCCTCCACCGCGCGCCGCATGCGCTCGAGCAACTGCGGCACATTCAGAAAATAGTGCGGAGCCGTCGCCGGCATGTCGCTGGCAATCTTGGTCAAGTCGGTATTCAATGTCACCAGACTCCCGCGCAGGATAAAGGTCAGCACGGCAATCCATGACGCACAAAAACTGAACGGCAAATAATGGAAGATACGGTCTTGCCCCGACCGGCCTTGCATGAGCGAATCGAGCCGCTCCGACGTGCAACCCAGCATGAACCCAACGTTGGCCGCGGTCAGCACCACGCCCTTGGCCGCACCAGATGTGCCCGAAGTGTAGATGATGGTAACGGGATCGGCGTCAAGAACCTGCGGCCGGTCGAGATCGATGCCATCGACGCCCGCAAAGATCTCATCAAAGAGAAAATGCGGCGGCGCCGGATCCCCTCCCGGCCAATTCTGCAGGATTCCATCGCGCAGGGCCGCGTCGCCACAACACACCAACGAAGGTGTGCTGTCCTTAACCATCGCAAACAGTTCCGCCGGGGCCTGGCGAAAATAGAGTGGAACCACGATCAGCCCCTCGGCCATCGCCGCCAGATCCAAAGCCATCCAGCGAATGCTGTTCGCCGCCAGCAGTCCGCAGCGGTCACCTTTCCTCAGCTGTTTCGACGCGAGAAACGTGCGCGCCTTGCGGATCAACTCCAGAAACTCGCCGCCCGTCACGCCCGTGACCTGGCCGTCGCGGATTTCGAGCAGGACCTTGGTCTCCGCCGCCGCTTTCAGTTGCGAAAAGATTTCCCCGACAAATGGCATGGTTTGCACCGGAATCGTGCCAGATTCAGCTGTACGCAGCCACCAACTCCCGCAAAGAGGAAGCGGCGTTCATGGGCGGCAGATAATCCTCCCAGCTCCACTCGCCGCTGCGGGTCGGAAAGTCCGGATACCGCCGCTGCACTTCCTCTTCGAAGAAAACTCCCATCCGCGCCATCACTTTCAGATTCTTCACCACGGTGCGCGCAATGCCGTCGGCAATGCGCTCGCTCTGCGTGGCCAGCGTCTCCAGCGCCGCCAGCAATCTCGGCTCGAGGTCCGGATCATCCACCGTCATCAGCAACTCCTCATGGCCGCGCTCGCGCATCAGATTGCGAATGCGCTCATCCATCGTGATCCCCGCCGAAGGCACCAGCGCCGGCATCGAGGTCACGATGCCGTGATAGCGCGACGACGCCATCATGTGGCAGGCCCGCAAAATGCTGACCAGTTCGTACATGTTGTACTGGTCCGAGGTCAGAACCGGTACTCCGCCCAGTTTTTCCGAGATGCGGTTCGCCGGACGCGCATCCAACCGCTCGGTCGCCGCCAGAATTACGAACACATTTCTCTGCTTGCGGAACGCATCCAGGGCCTTCGCAATCGAAGTCCAGTAATGCTCGTAGGCGCGATCGGACGCCGGTCCTGAGTTGTGGAAATAAGGCCCGCGATAATGGCTCTTCTTGTAAGCGCCCGTCAAACTGTGCAGCGCCGCCTTGGCCACCGATGCCTTCACCGGCCATTCAAACGGATTGATCGGACAAACCACCAACACTGGCGTCTTGCCGTCCCATCCCACCTGCCGCAAAACACTCTGCCCATACTCAGCCGGTCGTGGCTCAAACGTCCACGCCGTATCTGTACCCAGCTCCGTCGGCACGCCCAGCTCGCGCAACACCGTGCGCGACTCTTCATTCCGCGTAATCACCAGCGAATTCTTGCAGTACCGTCCGCACATCTTGGCCACCAGCGGATCCATGTGGCCGGCCTCCGCCCCATATCCCACGGAAAGTTTGTTCTGCACCGCGGCGATGCCCAGCGACCCAATCATCATCGTGGTCAGAGCGTTGGCAAACTTGCTCTTGAACATCGACCCCTCGCACGCCACCACCCCGTGATGACGGGGCACTTCATCCGACAAGAACGGCGGAAAAATATCCGGAAGATGCACCTGCCTGGTGCCCTCGAAGTATCCTTTGGAGAACTCGAAGTTCTGGCTCATCACGCTGAACTCGACTCGCTCCGCGCCCAATATATGCCGGATCTGGCGCAGCATTTCCTCAACCCGCACGTCGGAACCCATGTTGCGCGTGCCGTTGTATCCGGCGAAAAGCAGCCGCAATTTCTCGCCTGCCCGCCACGGTTGGCCGCCGCCCAGCACCCAGCGGGCTTTCGCGCGCTCGATGTTGCTGCTAACCCACGCCTCCAGAAAGATGTCCATCATGCGGCAGTCCCTCCTGCAGCCGCGGGCCAGGGCCTGTACTTGTATTCAAAATTATTCTCGCGGCTGAACTTCAGCAGTGGAAAGCTGTACTGCGAAAACGGAACCGGCTTGCGCTTCAACTCCGACGTCACTCGCGTGTTGTCGAACACCGTGTTCCACACCAGGTACGGCATAAATACTTTCAGCAGCGAAGCTCCCTTGCCCATCGTTCCCTTGCGATTCGAAAGGAAGTTGACCGAACTGGAAAATGGCTTCTCCGCAAAGGGAAGAAACACCGGGCCGCGCTTCTGCTGGGCCGCCGCCAGCGCAGTCGTCAGTTCGCGGAACGTCTGCGACCCCGTCCCCGAAGACAGATGGTAGATGTCGAACTGCGGCTGATCTTTCTGGTGCAAGGTCGCAATCGCGTCGGCAACAAAATCCACATTCACAATATCGATCTTATCCGTGGAACGAAAGGGGAGCACCGGCAGTCCGGCCAGAAAGACGAACGCTTTCACCATATCGAACTGCGTCGTCTCCGCATGCCGGCTGTCGCCTAGCACAATACTCGGCCGGAAAACCGTCTTCGGAGTATCCGGCAGCAGCACTCGCGTCATGTGCTCGCAGAATTTCTTGGTGCGCGCGTAGGGATCATAGTCGGAACGGTCCCACTCGATCGACCGATCCTCGATGACCACTTCGTTGCTGCGCTTGCCCGCCACTGCGACCGTGCTCACCTCGCTGAATCGCCGCAGGCCGTGATAGTGCTCGGCGT
>Ga0181523_10000898_pt1 | contig 33130 bp, 16 predicted proteins | sample PEATcosm2014_Bin_43_FD_119752 | JGI IMG/M metagenome (GOLD analysis project Ga0181523, IMG submission 119752) | Peatland microbial communities from MTU Mesocosm Facility, Houghton, MI, USA - PEATcosm2014_Bin05_30_metaG | ecosystem: Environmental > Terrestrial > Soil > Wetlands > Peat | place... | reverse complement strand
GCATCTGCCACCCAGCGAAGTCAGTCAGGGCGGCGCCAAGGCGCTCGTGCACGCCGGTCAGCGGGGTACGGCGGGGGGAGCGAACTGCGGAATCTGTCACGGTGAGCACTCCAGAGGGCCAGGAGGGTCCGGTCGGGCACGCACATCGGACCGGTCGGGCCCGCTGCCACGCAGGCGGCGGTGGCCAGCCTACCGGGACGGCGGCCGGGGGAGGGAGCACCCGGTCTTCCCGGCGTCAGCTGCTGCCCGCAGCGGCCCGGCCGCTCGCGGCGCCGGCCCGGCCGCTCGCGGCGCCGGCCCGGCCGCTCGCGGCGCCGGCCCGGATGTGATAGGCGGGAGAGATGCAACTGCTCACCGATGATGAGATCACTGCCCGGCTGGCCGGGCTGCCCGGCTGGGTGCGCGAGGGCGACAGCATCCGCTACACGGCTACTCGCGCTGACTTCCGCGACTCGCTGCTCTACGTCGGCGCGGTCGCGTACCTGGCCGAGGCCGCCAACCATCATCCCGATATCACGATCCAGTGGGACAAGGTGGGACTGACGCTGTCGACCCACGCGGCCGGCGGCCTCACCGCCGCGGACTTCGCGCTCGCGGGGCAGATCAGCCGGCTGACTGGCTGAGCGGGGCCAGCTGAGCGGGGGAGCGGCCGCGCGATGGCCCGCGAGCCGGCGGCAGACGGCCTGCTTGTGCGGGCGGCCCCCTTGTGCGGGCGGCCCTCTTGTGCGGGCGGCCTCCGCCTGCGGGCGGCGCCACGCCCCCGGGTGGCGCCGCCCGCAGGGCGAAGATCCCCCTCCGCTCGCCGCGACCCTCGTCCGTGCTGCCGCCGCTGGCCATTGCTGGGCCTGGGCGGCAGGCAGCCGGGCGATCCCGTCCGGGATCAAGCGCCCCCGGACGAAGGTCCCCCTCCGCGACTTACGGCTTCCCCCGTACCCTCGCGATGCCCTCCCCCGGGCCCGGCAAGCCGGGCCGTGAGCGCCGCGTGGGTCTCCAGTTATACACGGTGTACATCAGCGATTACAGCTGGTTACAAGATTGAGGTCAGGGCGGGTGCGGCGAGCCCGGCAGGCCGGGCGAAACTGCCTGAGCCAGGCCCGCTTCCGGGCGCGTCGCAGGGCCTCGCGGGTGCCGCTCGGCCGGCTAGCCGGCGTCGTTCAGGCGGCCTGGCTAGTCGATCTCGCAGGGCAGGTGCTTGACCCCATTGATGAAACTGGACAGCAGCCGGTCCGGCGGCCCGGCCGCCCGGATCCGGGGCGCCCGCCGCAGCAATTCCCGCAGCATCACGCTGATCTCACGCCTGGCCAGGTGCGCGCCCAGGCAGAAGTGCGGTCCGGCACCGCCGAACCCGACGTGCAGATTGGGAGAGCGAGTGATGTCGAACCGCTCCGGCGCGGCGAACACTGACTCGTCCCGGTTGGCCGACCAGTAGAAGAGCACGGCCTTGTCACCCGCACGGTAATCGTGCCCGTTCACCGTGCAGTCCCTGGTCACCGAGCGCCGCATCCAGATGACGGGCGAGACGTACCGGACTATCTCCTCGACGGCGCCGCCGTCGCTCGACGGTGCGGCAGGGAGTGTCGTCACATCGGCCGCCTTCCGGCCAGAACTCCGTTCGGTCTCCATAGTGACAGACTGGGGCATCCGCCGCCTCTGCCGCCAAAGCGCTCCGGACCGTCCGGGCCGGCGCCTTGATGACCGTCCGGGCCGGGGCGGCGCAGCACGGTCCGGCGCGGGCGCGCTTCAGAACCGTCCGGGCCGGGGGCGCGGCGCAGGACGGTCCGGCGCCGGCGTTCCGGGCCGTCCGGGCCGGGCGCGGCGCAGCAGGGCCGGCCGCCGGGGCGCTAGCAGACCGTCCGTCGCCGGGCGGGCTCAGGACCTGGTGCTGGCCCGGAAGCCGCGCACGCGGCCCCGCCGCCGGTCCCGGCCTGACCGGCCGCCGCCGCCGGCGCGCGGGACGCCGGTGAGCACCGCCACCGCCACCGGGCCGGACACGCCGCTGAGCTCGACGATCACGCTGGCGATACTGGCGCCGCCGGCATCCAGCAGCACCCACCCTTCACTGGCGACCCGCTCGACGCCAACCGGGCAGCCGGCCGGTGCCCCGGCCGTGGACAGGCAGCCGGAGATGGCACGCAGCCGGGCCGCCGACGCGGCAGGTGGCTCGCCGGCCAGCTGCCGCAGCTGGCCGTAAGCAGTGGCCAGCCCGGGGCCGGCCACCGCCTGGACCCCCTGGTCCGCTTCCGCTACCGCCCAGCCGCAGGCCACGGCGGCATCGGACGCCGCGGTCAGCGTGAATCCGGCCAGCTGGCCAGCGCTGTCGGCGGTGGCGGTGCGGCGGGCCGGTCCCGCGGATGGCCGGGCCGCAGCCGCGCCGGGCGGCTGGCGCTGGGACGGCAGCGTGATGGCTCTGGCCCGCGAGTCACCGGGCCTGCCGCCGGCCAGCCTGCGGTCATCGGGCTGACCGCACTGGACGCTGACGGTGAGGCCAGGATCAAGGCCGAGCGCCCGCGCGCCGTGCCCGAGGTAAACCGAGAGCAGCGACGGCGGCCACGCGGCATTGCGGGGCAGCGGCCCGGCATCCCGCATCCGCACCCCGCGCCAGTGAACCAGGCTCTGGCCGCTGGCATCCACGGCCTCGATGTCCCACAGCGGGCCGGCCGCACCAGCGCGGGCCGGATCAGCCGGCCGCGCCGGGCCAGCCGCGGGACGCTGGGCCGGGATCACGGCCGCCTGGGCGGGAGCGTGACCGCCATCGCCGGGCCCGGCCGCGGTCTCGGCCAGCACCAGGGCTGCTGCCGCGGCTGCCGCCGGTCCGGCCGCTTGCGCGCCAACCTGGCCGGGCTGGCCTGCCGGCGGCGCCGGCGGGCCGCCGGCGGGCACGTCCCCGGCGCCCGGCGTGCGGCTCGCGGCGGCGGTAGCGCGGATCTCCACCGCGCCATCCGCGACGCGGCCGCTGAAGGTGACCGACTCGCAGCCGTCCAGGACGAGCCGCCGGTGCGGGAGGCAGGCCTGCAGCATGTGCAGGGACGCATCGTTCAGTCCCGGGCTGCCCAGCACCAGCTCGGCGGCCGCGCCCTCGGCAGCGAACCATGGCTGGTCGTCAGCGCCGCGGGCCAGTGCCCGGCAGGACAGCGATGACACCTCGGGCAGGATCGCCACCCGCCGGAACCGGCCCGACTGGAAGCAACTGGAGCCGTACAGTTCTGCGCCGTCCGCCAGCCCGGACTGGCCAGGTGAGAGCGCCGTCACGAGCAGGGTGCCGTCCGCCGGGCTGGCCGTCGCCGTTGCCGTTTCCTCGGCATCGATGCGGAACTCCGCGCGTGCGTGGTCCGCGCCGAACCCGCTGTCCTCACAGCGCAAGACGGCGGTGACGGTGTCGCCCTCGCGCAGCGCGCAGATGCGGATCAGCGCGTGGCTGTCCCCGGATCCGTCGGGCAGCACGACCGGCGCGTCCGCGCAGACCCGCGCCGCCCGCCGCACCGGCCGCCCGGCCAGCACGGATGCCGCCTGAGCGAGTGCCTCCAGGGCCATCACCGGCGGCAGCACCGGAATGCCGTCGATCCGGTAGTCAGCCAGGTAGGGATCGGTACGCAAGGACAGCCGCGCCTGGCAGACAAGCTCGATGCCCGGGTAGTGCACGACGACCTGGTCCACGAACCTGAAGGCCGTCGCCGGACCTGACGGCGCGCCGATGAGGTCGGGCGCCGGAATGCCGACCCGGCCGTGCACGGCCAGCCTGGCGGGGGCATCGGGCGCGGACAGCAGCTTCAGCAGCAACCGGGACCCGGCGCTGACGCTGACCGGCTCCAGGCCGGCGGCGGCGAGGCCGTCCGCGGTGAGGCCGCCTGCCGCGCCGCGGCGCCGGCCTGCCTCGGTGCCCGGCCATCCGGGCCAGTCAACGTGCAGCGACCGGCAGCCCGGGGCAGCGGCGGCCGCTCGCTCAGCCTGCTCGGCCAGCACCGCGCTGGCCGCGGCCAGCATGCCGCCGCCGGGCAGGCCGTATCTGGCGGCCACCGAGCCGAATGTCGCGATCAGCCGCAGCCGGCCGGGCGTGACCGAGTTCAGCAGCTGCCGCAGCACGGCATCCTGCTCGGCCAGGTGGCCGCGGAGGGCCGACTCGGTCAGCTCGCTGATCGGCAGCGCGGGGGGCGTCCCGACCGCGTGCCCCAGCGCGGTGACCGGCCCGAGCCGGTGCTCGACCCGCCGCACCGCAGCCGTCAGCGCTGCCGGATCGGTCACGTCCACGACCTCGTAGGCGACCCGGGCACCCGCGGAACGCAGCTGCTCGAGCCCGGCGACTACCTCGGTGTCCGCGTCCTGCGGCTCGCGGCCGATGACGGCGACGGGCGCCCCGGACAGCGCCAGGACCTGGGCGAAGGCCAGCCCCGCGCCGCCTGCCTGCCGGGTCACCAGGACGACATCCTCGGGGCCCAGCGGAAAGTGGCCGCCGGACGGGACGGCGATCGCGCTCATGACCGGCTCATGCGCCCGGCCCGCGGCGTCGATGACCAGCTGCCGGAACTGACCCGGCTCGGCATCGGCGAGCCGGGCGGCGGAGCGCAGCCCGGCGGGGGTGGCCGGTGCCCGCAGCACGGTGATGCCCAGCGCCGGATGCTCGGCGTGCAGGGTCGCCCAGAGTCCGTCAAGCCCGGCGCTGGGCGTGATCACCACCAGCAGCCCCGTGCGGATCGCGTCGCGGGCCGCTCTTAGGGCCTCCTCGCAGGCCCCGGCGTCGGCCGGGTCGCCCGCGATCGCAAGCGTCCTGCGCGCTGCCGCGTCGTCGCGGAACAGCTCCCCGACATCCATGCCGAACGGGTTGCTGGCGGCCGCGCGGATCTGCCAGGGCCCGTCGTCGGTATGGCGGACCGGCCGGACCGGGTCGCGCAGCTGCTCGGCAAAGCAGCGCACCCATGGCCCGGCGCCGGCCACCGAGTCCGCCGCGCCCGGCCAGGCCGGCCGCGCGCCATCGGATCCGCGGCGGTCCCGTTCCGGGCCGGGAAGCCTGGCGACCTGCGCCTGGCCGGCCGGCTGCCGGCGCTGGCCTGAACGGGCAGCCGGCTGACGCTGCCCCGGACGGGCAGTCGGCTCGCGCGGGCCCTGGCTGGCGGCCCGCAGGTCCGGCTCCGGGCTGGTCGCCGGCCGGCTGAGCTCCATCAGGGCCCGCAGCCCGGCGACACTGCTGGGCTGCGGATCTGTCCCGGCGGAAGCACGCGTGCCCGGCTGCGCGGTGACCGGCCCGGCAGCCGGCAGGCCCGGCGGGTCGTCCTGTCCGGCCGGCCGCGGACCAGCGATGAAGATCCGCTCCCGCCAGATGTCCATCGGGCGGGACGGCTGCCCCGCCTGCAGTGCCCGCGGCTGGCCGAGAGCCCCGGCCGCGAACAATGCGGCCGCAGCCAGGGCCGCGCTCTCGGCACCCGGCCCGGTCTCGGTCGTCCCGTGTCCCGAGCCTGCGCTGATGGCCGGCACGCGGCTGCGGCCGGCGGCCGCAGCCGCCAGCAGGCCGGGCGGCCCGGCCTCGAGCAGCAAGGTGGCGCCCACGGCTGCGATGCCGAGCGCATCAGCCAGCCGTCCTGCGCCGGCCAGCCCGGCGCAGATCTCGTCGATCACCTGGTCGGCACTGGCGAGCTCGGTGCCGGTGCTGGCGGAGATGAGGCGGCGGCGCGGCGGCCCGAAGCGCAGGTGCGCGGTCGCCGCGCGGAGCAGGGCACGCTCATCGCGGGGCAGGGCATCAGCCACGGCGCGTGCGTGATGGCGTCCCGCGTGCCTGCCGTTGCCGGACCTCGTCGCGACCGGCCCGCGCAGCAGCTCGGCCCGCAGCGCTGCCAGTTCCGCGGCATCCTCTTCGCTCAGTACGCCGGCCCAGATCAGTCCGGCGATCTCGCCGAAGCCGTGACCGACCCCGGCGGTGGCGTGCACATCGAGTGATTCGAGCCATCGCAGCGCGTCCAGCGCGGCGCCGAGCCCGGCCGGCCATGGCGGACCGCCGGTTCCGTGGCCGGTCGGATCGGGCTCACCCGCCACGGCCGCGCGGGATCGCCGGCCGCGGGCCGGCTGCCGGATCGCGACCCCAGTCGTCGTGAGCCTGGTCCTGGCGAGCTCAGTCCTGGCGAGCTCAGTCCTGGCGAGCTCAGTCCTGGTGAGCTCGGCCGTCGCGAGCGCAGGCGTCGTCGGCGCAGGTGCCGCGGCTGCCGCGGCCGTGTCCGAGAACAGCAGCGTGACCCGGCCATCGGCGCCGTCTGCCGCGAAAACGCCCGGCCGGCCGGCCAGCACGCCGTCGCCCAGGCCAGGCAGCAGCGAGCTGGCTGTTCTCGCCTGGCGAGCCAGCTCCTCCTGCCGGGCCGCGACGATCCCGGCCCGGACCGGGCCCTGCGTCATCGCGTCCCTCGCGAGCTGGCAGGCGAGGTCGTGCATTTCCGCATCGGACAGCCAGCCAGCCAGCTCGGCGACCCTGGCCAGCCGGCCCGCGAGCTGGCGCCGGTCCGGCGCGTGCAGCAGGTAGGCGGCCGGCCGGGCGGCGCCCTCACCGACCCGGCAGCTGGCCAGCGGCCGGGCGCCAGGCTCGGGCCTGCCCGGCCTGGGGAGCACCCGGAGCAGCCGGTCCGGCCGGGACCCGGCGCCGGGCTCGTTCCGGAGCACGAGATGCACGTTGATCCCGCCCGCGCCCATGGCGCTCACCCCGGCGAGCCGGTGGCCGCCAGGCCATTCCGCGGCCGTATCCGGCAGCTGCAGGTTCGCATCCCCGTCGCGCAGCAGCAGATGGGGCCGCCCGACGCCGGTCGTGGGCGGCACGATGCCGCAGCCGAGCGCGAGCACGACCTTGATCAGCCCGGCCGCGCCGGCGGCGGCATTCGCGTGGCCGATGTTGGCCGTGATGGACCCCAGTGCCGCCTGGCGGCGCGCGTGCCTGCGCAGCATTCCGAGCGCGGTCAGCTCGGCTTCGTCGGCCGCGGCCAGGGCGGTGCCGCTGCCCTCGATGAGCTGGATGTCCGCGGGATCGACGCCGGCTCGCTCGTAGGCCCGGCTCAGGGCGAGCAGCTGGCTGCCCGCATCGGAGGACACGCTGTTCTCGGCCGAGCCCGCCGAGCTTCCCGTGCCGATGATCTCGGCGTAAACCGGCAGGCCGGCCGCTCGCGCATCGGCCGTCCGCATCAGCACGATCACGCCGCAGCCCTCGCCGGGCAGGTTTCCGGTCGGGCTCTCGTCGTAAATCCGCACCGATCGTTCGCCGCCAGCCGGCCCGGCCGCGGCTGACCCTGGCTGGCTGCGCCGGCCGGCCCAGGCGTGGCCCAGACTGACGTCGACGCCGCCGGCCAGGACGACGTCCATATCGCCGGCCAGCAGCGCGGCGCACGCGGACGTGACCGCCTGCAGCGCCGACGCGCTGCCGCCGTCCACGCAGTGCCCGCCGCCGCGGAAGCCGAAATAGCTGCTGATCCGCGCCGCGATGGGGCCGTAGAGCGTGTCAGCCAGGCTGCGGCCGTTGCGCCGGTCATCGTCCGGGGTGTCCCGGCCGGGACGGCCCGGAGTGCTGCTGAGCAGCCTGCCGCCGAGCGTGCCGGGGCTCACGGTGCCGCGCAGGGCGCCCGTGCTGCGCAGGGCGCCCGTGCTGGCCGGGCTGCCCACCAGGTAGCCGCTGACCGGGGCATGGCCGATGATGATGCCGATCCGGTCCCTGTCCAGGCCGATGCCGCCGGGGAATCCGGCGGCGGCCAGCGCCCTGGCGGCCGTTTCGAGGGCCAGGAGGTAAGCGGGGTCGGCTGCGTAGGCGGGGGACGGGATCCGGAACGCGTCCCGGTCGAACCGCCACCCCTCGATCAGCGCGGCCCTGGCCGTGGTCGCCAGGCCGGCGGCGGCCAGGTCAGCCGGGGCGGCTGCGGCAGCCGGGCCGCTCAGCTCCAGCCGGCCGGGCGGCAGCCGACGGAAGGCGCGCCGGCCGGTCAGGACCGCGTCGAGCAGCCCGGCCGGATCATCGGCATCCGGGAACCGGCAGGCCAGCCCGACGATGGCGATTGACGATGCCGAGGTCACGTGCGGCAGGACCTCAGCCACGGCAGGACCACGCCGAGCGGGCCGCTGCGTATTCGCGGCCGTTATGGCATGCCTCAGGGGTGATGGTGTCAGCACGTGCCTGCGCGCAGCTATATCCGTGAATTCGGCGCGAGAATTCTGCGCACGCCAGAATGTCCATTCTTCCCCCGAAAAGAAGATCTGCCACCGCAGGGCCCCACCCAGCCCTGAAATATGCCACCTGCCCAGCTCAGCCCTGTTCTGCTCCGAGCCGACCCGACCTGCCCCGGCCTGCGGCGGGCAGTGAGATGCGTCCGCCCGAGCTGGGTGTCAGGCCATTATTGGCGGTGCCCCGGCGGCGGTCAAGATGGAAATCAGAATGCTCACTTTTTCATAGCTGATGGCATTGCCGGATTGCAAGATAGCCTTTTTCCGTGCATGTGGGCGCCATGCCGCGCCGCGGGCCCGGCCGCGCTCGCGATCCCGCTGCCCGTGCTGTGCGGTCCGTGCATCCCCAGTCGCCGCCCAGCGCAGCCTCGGTGCGCTATCCTGGCTGCGTGCGCTTCGGTCGGCTGCTCCTTACATAGCCGCGCCACTGTCCTGTCGTGGCGCGGCTGCCCCTCGTGATCGAGGGGCATTTTGCTTGGAGCAGGAAGGCCAGACACGGCCTAGCCGGATCTCACCATCTCGCGAGGAGTCATGACAGCCGCTGACAGCGCGGATCGGGCGTCGCAGTACGACCCGCGCGCCATCCAGGAGAAGTGGCAGGACCGCTGGGCAGCCCTGGACCCGTTCCGGGCCAGCGATGATCCGGCCGACCCCCGGCCGCGCACCTATGTGCTCGACATGTTCCCGTACCCGTCGGGTGACCTGCACATGGGTCATGCCGAGGCGTACGCGGTCGGCGACGCGATGGCGCGGTACTACTTCCAGCGCGGGCACAACGTGCTGCACCCGATCGGCTGGGATGCCTTCGGGCTGCCTGCCGAGAACGCGGCGATCCGTAACAACACCCATCCGGCCGACTGGACCCACAAGAACATCGAGACCCAGGCAGCCTCGTTCCGCCGGTACGCGGTGTCCTTCGACTGGTCGCGTCGGCTGCAGACCTGCGACCCGGACTACTACCGCTGGACCCAGTGGCTGTTCCTGCGCCTGTATGAGCGGGGCCTGGCCTACCGCGGCGACGGCTACGTCAACTGGTGCCCGGTGGACCAGACCGTACTGGCCAACGAGCAGGTCATCAACGGCAGGTGCGAGCGCTGCGGCGCTGAGGTCATCCGCCGGGTGCTGACCCAGTGGTACTTCAAGATCACAGAGTACGCGGACCGCCTGCTGGCCGACATGGCCCCGCTGGAGGGAAAGTGGCCGGACCGGGTGCTGCTGATGCAGCGCAACTGGATCGGCCGCAGCGAGGGCGCCGAGGTGCAGTTCGTGATCGAGGGCCGGGAGGACCCGGTCACCGTCTTCACCACCCGCCCGGACACCCTGTACGGGGCGACATTCTTCGTCGTGGCGGCGGACTCGCCGCTGGCCGAGGAACTGGTCACCGATGAGCATCGCGACGAGCTGCGCCGCTACGTCGACGAGGTGCGGAAGCTGACCGACATCGAGCGCCAGTCGACCGAGCGGGACAAGACCGGCGTCTTCCTGGGCCGGCAGGCCATCAACCCCGTCAACGGGGAGCGGATACCGGTCTGGGCGGCCGACTACGTGCTGCCCGACTACGGCACCGGCGCGATCATGGCGGTGCCCGCGCACGACCAGCGCGACCTGGACTTCGCCCGCAAGTTCGGCCTGCCGATCTGGGAAGTGGTGGACACCGGGATGCCGGATCCGACGCTAACCGGCGTGGCCACCTTCGGCGACGGGGCGATGGTCAACTCCGGCCCGCTGGACGGGCTGGCCAAGAACGAGGCCATCGCCCGGATCACCGAGATCCTGGCCGAGCGCGGGCTGGGCCGGGCCGCGGTCAGCTACCGGCTGCGCGACTGGCTGGTCTCCCGGCAGCGCTTCTGGGGCGCGCCCATCCCGATCGTCTACTGTGAGGACTGCGGCGAGGTCCCGGTACCCGACGACCGGCTGCCGGTCCGGCTGCCGGACCTGCGCGGCGCGGACCTGGCACCGCATGGCGTATCGCCGCTGGCGGCGGCCGAGGACTGGGTGAACACCGAGTGCCCCAAGTGCGGCGGCCCGGCCCGGCGCGACACCGACACGATGGACACGTTCGTCGACTCGTCCTGGTACTTCCTGCGCTACTGCTCGCCGCAGTTCGAGCACGGCCCGTTCGAGGTCGACGCGGTCCGCCGGTGGTGCCCGGTCGACCTGTATGTGGGCGGCGTCGAGCACGCGATCCTGCACCTGCTCTACAGCAGGTTCTTCACCAAGGTCCTGAATGACATGCAGATGCTGGACTTCACCGAGCCGTTCACCCGGCTGGTGAACCAGGGCCAGGTGATCAACCATGGCAAGGCCATGTCCAAGTCACTGGGCAACGGCGTGGACCTGGGCGCTCAGCTGGCCGAGCACGGCGTGGACGCGATCCGGCTGACGATGATCTTCGCGAGCCCGCCCGAGGACGACATCGACTGGGCCGACATGCGGCCGGAATCGATGGTGAAGTTCCTGGGCCGGGTGATGCGGGTCGCCGCCGATGTCGGCACCGAGGTGACCGGCCCGGCCAGCGCGGGCGAGGTCGGGCTGCGGCGGGTCACGCACCGGACCATCGACGAGGTAACCAGGCTGGTGGAGGCGACCCGGCTGAACGTCGCGGTGGCGCGGCTGATGGAGCTGGTCAGCGCGGCCCGCCGGGCTATCGACGCCGGGCCGGGGGCCAGTGATCCGGCCGTCCGGGAGGCCGCGGAGACGCTGGCCATCCTGCTGTCGCTGTTCGCTCCCTACACGGCGGAGGAGTGCTGGCAGGTGCTGGGCCACCAGCCGACGGTGGCGATGGCGGGCTGGCCGGCGGTCGAGCCCGCGCTGCTGGAGCAGGACACGGTGACCTGCGTCGTCCAGGTGAACGGCAAGGTGCGGGACCGGCTGGAGGTGCCCACCGGCATCGGCGAGGACGAGCTGCGCGAGCTGGCCCGGGCGGCACCGGGGGTGCAGCGGGCGCTGGACGGCCGCGGCGTGCGCACCGTCATCGTGCGCCCGCCCAAGCTGGTCAACATCGTTCCTGAGTAAGTCCGGAGGCAATCGCGCCGTCCAGGCCCTCATTCGCGGCCGGTCTCGGCCAGTGCTGCTGATCCGGTACCAGTGATCACGGTGCCGGTGATCACGGGCCAGCGGCGCCGGACCCGGTCAGGTCAAGATCAGCGAGTCTTTCCGGCGGATCCGGCTGAGTGCCACCAGCAGGCGCTCAGCCCGGACGCTGACCGCGTGTCCAGGACCCGGCTTGGCGCCTCCAGGAAAGTCAGCCTGGCCCTTTGGCTCTCGCGCGCATCTCAGGAGTGCGCGGCCTCCGTCGCTGCCCGTGGCGGGCAGGCTGTTAAAGCCGAGGCCTCGGCCTGGCACGGACCGGCGATTCCTGACGGCGCGACGTGGTCGCGGCTCAGCCGGGGCGGTAGCCGTCAGACCCGGCGCAGCACGGCCACCACGCGGCCGAGTATCTCGGCCTCGTCGCCCGGAATCGGGGTGTAAGCCGGGTTGTGCGGCATCAGCCAGACGTGGTCGCCGGAGCGCTTGAAGGTCTTCACCGTGGCCTCGCCGTCAATCATCGCGGCGACGATGTCACTGTTCTCGGCGACTGGCTGCTGCCGTACGACGACCCAGTCGCCGTCGGCGATGGCCGCGTTGATCATCGAGTCACCGACGACCTTCAGCAGGAACAGGTTGCCCTCACCGACGATCTGCCGGGGCAGCGGGAAGATGTCCTCGATCGCCTGCTCGGCCAGGATCGGGCCGCCAGCCGCGATCCGGCCCACCAGCGGAACGTAGGCCGCCTCCTGCGAGGCGATGTCCATCGGGACGTTCTCGTCGAGTCCCTGCTCAGGCTCGGGGCGAACGGCTGGGTGTCCGGGCAGCCGGACCTCGACCGTCCGCGGCCGGCCAGCGTCGCGGCGCAGGTAGCCCTTGTTCTGCAAGGTCGAAAGCTGGTACGACACGCTGGACGTGCTCGTCAGGCCGACGGCCTCGCCGATCTCCCGCATCGACGGCGGATAACCGCGGCGCTGAACTGACTCGCGGATGACCTGGAGCACCTTGCGCTGGCGCCAGGTGAGCACGTGATCAGGATCAGGCTTGTCGGGAAGGTCTGCCACGATGACGGGGACGCTGCCCTTCGGCTTCCTGCCAGGCTTTCCCCGCGGTCTCTCGCTGCGGTGGCGGTCGGTCTCGCCCTCGGGGCGCGCGTCGCTACTGACAGCCGAGGCCCCCCGTGTCGCTCCGTCGCCGGTCCGGTCGTTCATTATCGGGCCTCCGGATCTCGTGGTTGTGTTCGATGCCGACGCTAACGGTTCTGATCGCGGATCTCAAACATCTGTTCGACGAATGACGAAAATGTCGGAGCCCTGCGATAGGACTCTATCGTATCTCCGTTCGATCGAACGGAGATACGATAGAACAGAGATGCGATCGAACGGGCATTCGGCGGGAGGCGATCGGGGATGAGTGCGCTGAGCGGTGCGGGAGTGCGCGACATGGCCGAGGCGGACCGGCAGGCCGCCGGTCCGCGAAGGCCGATTCTGCTGGTAGTGCCCACGCCGCGTGCGGGAGCGGTGCCCGGCGCCGGGGCTGCGCAGAGGTCTGGGGCTGCGCAGAGGTCTGGGGCTGCGCAGAGGTCCGGGGCTGCGCAGAGGTCCGGGGCTGTGCCGGGGGCCGGGCGTGCACCGGGGGCCCGGAGTGCCCCGGTGCGGGTCATCCGGGCCGTCCCGGTCGCCAGGGGAGGGGCCCGCGCTGCGGCCGGGCCAGCTGCGGTGTCCCCGCGCGAGCGTGCGGGTGCGCGGCCGACTCCGCGGCTGGCCAGCAGCCGGCAGCCAGGACGGCCGACCCGGAGCGGTGCTGGAATCGCCGGTGCCAGGCCGGCCGGGCACGGTGCCGATCAGGCCGGCCGGCAGGCAAGGCCGGTGCGCCTCACCCGGCGCGGTCGCCTGGTGGCTGGCAGCCTGGTTGTCGCGCTGGCGGCCGGGGCGGCGATGCTGGTGCTGCTGCTCACGGCGCCCGGCGGGGCGCTGGCATCCAATGGCGGCGAGTCGCGGGCGGGGTACCGGGGGATGACCCGGGTGCTCGTGCAGCCGGGGCAGACGCTGTGGTCCATCGCTGCGGCCGCCGAGCCGCGTGCCGATCCGCGCCTGGTGATTCAGCAGATCGCCAGCACGAATGCGCTGGGAGGCAGCGCCATCTATCCGGGGGAGCTGCTGTGGGTGCCGAAGGGCTAACAGGCCCGGCTGCCTGGCCCCGGTGAACGGGCGGGCCCAGCACGGCGGGCCCAGCACGGCGGGCTTCGCGACACGCCGGCGAGCTTGCCTGAATCCGCGGCTGCCCCGGCCAGGGGGCGGATCGTCTACCTGCGGCTTCGACTGCCGGCCCGAACCAGTTGCGCTTCAGCTCGTCGTAGACCACAATATCTAGTAGTTACACGGCTGTGGTTTTCCTATAGCTTGTGCTTAGGGACGGTAAGTCCGAGTGTCGTGAAGGGGGTGATTCGCATGTACTGCCCGTATTGCAGGTATCCGGATAGCAGGGTGATCGACAGCCGGACAGCCGAGGATGGCGCTGCCATCCGGCGCCGCAGGATGTGCCAGGAGTGCGGACGCCGGTTCACCACTCAGGAGACTGTCATCCTCATGGTGGGCAAGCGCAGCGGAGTGACCGAGCCCTTCAACCGGGACAAGATCGTCCGCGGCGTCCGCCGGGCGTGCCAGGGCCGGCCGGTGACCGAGGATCAGCTCGCCATGCTGGCCCAGCAGGTCGAGGATGCGATCCGGTCCAAGGGCTCCGGCGAGGTCCCCTCGCAGGAGGTGGGCCTGGCGATCCTCGGCCCGCTCCGCCAGCTGGACGAGGTCGCGTACCTGCGATTCGCCTCCGTCTACCGGAGCTTCCAGTCGCTGGCCGACTTCGAGGACGAGATTTCCGCGCTCCGGGCTGAGCACCTGGAGGAATGGCGGCTCAGCCAGGACGACGCGGGGCTTCCCGGTAACAGGGACGCGCCGCGCTCGGCGGGCGGCGGTAATCCGCCGGGGCCGGCCGCCCCGGCCGATCCAGGCTCGCCAGCCAAGCCGCGCGAGCAGCGCTTGTCCGCCCGCTAAGCCGGGCGGACGCCGAAAACTATCGGGAGAGGGCCTGAGCAGGCCCGCAAGGGGATCCAGCGGATCCCGGAAGAAGGGGGAAACATGACCGAGACGGCCAGCGGGGCAGCGTCGCAGAATGGCAAGAGTCCTGACCAGGGCCTCACCATGCGTCGCATCTACACCCGTGCAGGCGTCCATCCTTATGACGAGGTCACGTGGGAGCGCCGCGACGTTGTCATGACCAACTGGCGGGATGGCTCGGTCAATTTCGAGCAGCACGGCGTGGAGTTCCCCGACTTCTGGTCGGTCAATGCCGCGAATATCGTCACCACCAAGTACTTCCGCGGGGCGGTCGGCACCCCGCAGCGCGAGTGGAGCCTCAAGCAGCTCGTCGACCGGGTCGTCGGCACGTACACCGCGGCGGGCCGCGAGCACGGCTACTTCGCGGCCGAGCAGGACGCGGAGATCTTCGAGCACGAGCTCACCCACGCGCTGGTCCACCAGGTGTTCAGCTTCAACTCCCCGGTCTGGTTCAACGTCGGCACCTCCTCGCCGCAGCAGGTGTCGGCCTGCCAGCCTTATGACGCGCTGGTGAGCACGCCAGCGGGCCTGGTCCCGATCGGCAGGCTGGTCGACGACGATGCGGTCGGCGCCAAGGTGCACGACGCGCACGGCACGACCACGATCGTGGCCACCAAGGCCAACGGCGTGAAAGAGGTGCTCCGGCTGCACACCGCCGCCGGCTACGCACTGGACGCGACGGCGGATCACCTGGTGTGGCGCGCGACCGACCTGGACACCGGCGAGTTCACCGTGGCCGGGTTCATCCGGCCGGGCGATTTCCTCCTGCACGTGGACCCGGATGTGGGCGGTCAGGACCGCCGCCTGGTGCCGGTGAGCCGGGTCGAGCGGCTCGGCACGATGGAGGTCTATGACATCCAGACCGAGAGCGGCGAGTACCTGTCCGGGAACGTGCGGGTGCACAACTGCTTCATCCTGGCGGTCGACGACACCATGGACTCGATCCTGGAGTGGTACCGGGAAGAGGGCCTGATCTTCAAGGGCGGGTCCGGGGCCGGCGTCAACCTGTCGCGGATTCGCTCCAGCCAGGAGCTCCTGTCGTCCGGCGGCACGGCCAGCGGGCCGGTCTCGTTCATGCGCGGCGCCGACGCCTCGGCCGGCACCATCAAGTCCGGTGGCGCCACCCGGCGCGCGGCGAAGATGGTCGTCCTGGACGTGGATCACCCGGACGTCGAGGACTTCATCGAGACCAAGGCGCGCGAGGAAGAGAAGGTCCGGGTGCTGCGCGATGCCGGGTTCGACATGGACCTCGGCGGCAAGGACATCGTCAGCGTCCAGTACCAGAACGCTAATAACTCGGTGCGGGTCTCGGATGAGTTCATGCGGGCCGTCGAGTCCGGCTCCGACTTCGACCTGGCCTCCCGCACGACCGGCGAGCCGCTGAGGACAGTCCAAGCCAGGGAACTGTTCGGGAAAATGGCCAAGGCCGCCTGGGAATGCGCCGACCCCGGCATTCAGTATGACGGGACAATAAACGACTGGCACACCTGCCCGGAATCGGGCCGCATCACCGCCAGCAACCCGTGCTTCCCGGCTGACCAGCGGGTCGTGACGGACCAGGGCCTGATCCGGATCGGTGAGCTGGTCGCGCGGGCGGCAGCGGGGGAGAGGTTCGGCGTTTACACCAATGACGTCACCTCGGCCACGGCGCCGGCGGAGCGGGTTACCGCCACATCGCCGACGCGCTACATGGTCACCGGGACCAACGAGATCCTCGAGCTGCGGTTCTCTGACGGATCGCGGCTGCGCTGCACGCCCGGCCATCGCCTCTGGACCGCGAACCGGGGCTGGATGCACGCCGAGGAACTGACCGCCGCCGACCAGGTGGTCCGCTCCCTGCAGCACGCCCCGCGCAGCGCGGCCGACGCCAGGATCCCCGCGGCCGCCCTGGCCGCCGCCCGGACCGCCCGGTCGCGCAAGGCGATCAGCCTGCCCGAGAAGTGGGACTATGAGCTGGCTCATTACCTGGGCTGGCTGGTCGGTGACGGCTGCGTGACCGATCAGAACGCGGTGACGGTCTACGGCAGCGAGGACGACCGCGCCGAGGCCCTGATCAGGCACCAGGAGCTGCTGACCCAGATCACCGGGTTCGAGGCCAAGCCGAGCATCCAGGCCAACGGCACCGTGCAGCTGCGGGTGACCAGGGACGCCTTCATCGCCTTCACCCGGGCCCTCGGTGTCTCATCGGGGCGCGCGCCCGCCAAGCGCGTACCCGAGGCAATCTTCGAGGCGCCCGAAGAGGCAATGGTCGGCTTCCTGGAAGGTCTGTTCGACGCCGACGGCTGCGCGGTCAGCCAGCCGAACGGCACCCGGTACGTCGGCCTCGGCAGCCGCTCCGAGGAACTGCTGCTCGGCGTGCAGGAGCTGCTGGGATCGCTGGGGATCGCCAGCCGCATCTACCCGATGCCCGTCAAGAAGGACAGCTTCAGCTACACCCGCAAGGATGGCTCCGTCGCGACGTACGGCTCCGACGGGCCCGGCTTTGACCTGCGCATCACCGGCCGCTCGCTGCGGGAGTTCGGGGCCAGGATCGGGTTCAGCCTGCCCGCCAAGGAGCGGAAGCTGCTCTCCGTCATCGCGTCGACGAGGTTTTACAACACCGACGAGACCGTTCGCATGGTCTCGCGCGAGTCGCGCGGCTTCGAGACGACCTACAACCTGACCGAGCCGCGCAACCACTCCTACATCGTGAGCGGGATGGTGGTCGCGAACTGCAGCGAGTATGTCCACCTGGACAACTCGTCCTGCAACCTGGCCAGCATCAACCTGCTCAAGTTCCTGCGCGGCGATGACACCTTCGATGTGGAGAAGTTCGAGCAGCTCACCGAGCTGATCATCACGGCGATGGACATCTCCATCTGCTTCGCCGACTTCCCGACTGAGAAGATCACCGAGACCACCCGCGCCTACCGTCAGCTCGGCATCGGCTACGCCAACCTGGGCGCTCTGCTGATGGCGACCGGTCATGCTTACGACTCTGACGGCGGCCGCGCTATCGCCGGCGCCATTACCTCGCTGATGACCGGCACGGCGTACCGGCGCTCCGCTGAGCTGGCGGCAGCCGTCGGCCCGTACGAGGGCTACGCGCGCAACGCGTCGGCGCATCAGCGCGTCATCGCTAAGCACACCGACGCCAGCGCGAAGATCCGCCCGCTGGGCGGTATCGACGACCCGATCCTCGCGGCGGCGAACAAGGTCTGGCAGGAATGCCGGGAGCTTGGTAAGCTAAATGGGTACAGAAATGCCCAAGCCAGTCTATTGGCGCCAACTGGGACAATTGGGCTCATGATGGACTGCGATACCACGGGTGTCGAGCCGGACCTGGCCCTGGTCAAGTTCAAGAAGCTGGTTGGCGGCGGCTCCATGCAGATCGTCAACCAGACGGTGCCGCGGGCCCTGAAGAACCTTGGCTACCAGCCCGAGCAGGCCGAGGCGATCATCGAGTACATCGCCGAGAATGGCCACGTCATCGACGCGCCGGGCCTCAGGCCCGAGCACTACGAGGTGTTCGACTGCGCGATGGGCGAGCGCGCGATCAGCCCGATGGGCCACGTCCGGATGATGGCCGCCGTGCAGCCTGCGCTTTCGGGCGCGATCTCCAAGTGCGTGACCGGAGAGACGCTCGTCGCGTCCTCGGAAGGCCTGGTCAGGATCGGCAGCCTGCACCAGGGTGAAGCAGAGGACACCTTCCGTGACGAGCGCCTGGTGATCTCGTCTCTGGACGGGGACCGGAAGACCAACGCGTTCTACTACGGGGGGAAGCGGCCCGTCCGGCGCGTCCGGCTGCGTTCAGGGCACACGATCACGGGAACGCTGCCCCACCGGCTGCTCGTGGCCGGCGCTGGCGGTCTCGACTGGAAGACCCTGGAAGATATCGAAGAAGGCGACAACGTAGCGATCCAGTACGGTGCCGAGCTCTGGGCTGCTACAGCGCCCAGCTTGCGCCACATCGCGGTATCTCCGTCTCATGGCAACCAGAAGCTGGTCAGGCTGCCCGGGGAAATGACGGCGGAGCTCGCGTTCCTGCTCGGTGCCTATGCGGCCGAAGGCCACACGACGCGCAGCACGTGGACCATTACCATCACCAACTCGGTGCCAGAGGTCCTTGAGCGCGTTCAAGCAGCCTGGCAATCGCTGTTCGGCCTGCGGGCTCGCATCACGGCAGACCCAGGCAAGTGCCCGGGCGTGATCGTGGCGTCGAAGGCCGTGGTGGAGTTCATGGCCGCGCTGGGCTGCGGATCCCGTGCCTCGGAGAAGCGCATCCCCGACATCGTGCTCCGTTCGCCGCGGGAGATGGTGCTGGCCTTCCTGCAGGGCCTGGCGCTCGACGCCTACGTCACGACGGGAACAGCTCCCAAGTGGGCCATCTGCCTGGACAGCTCCCAGCTCCTCGATGACCTGCAGGCTGTCCTGACCAACCTGGACGTCATGACCGGCCGGGTCAGCAAGTACAACAAGGAGTACGGCAAGAGCTACGACGAGGTGTATGCAGCCGGGCCTCAGGGCCAGCTGATGGCCAGCCTCGTTCCGTTCCTTGAGCCTGACAAGGCCGCACGAGCAGCGCGGTATCTGCAGATGAGTTTCGGGTCAGGCACCTCCGATATCGTTCCCGGCATCACCGGCCGCGAGCTGTATCAGCTGATTCCGGCCGTGAACGAGGGCGATGACTACGTCCCCAGCTGGCGCCCGGGGTTCACGTTCCTGCTGGATCATCGGACGCGGCACGTTACCCGCAGGACGCTCGAACGCGTGTCCACGCTTCCCGGTGTCGTGCTTCCTGCCTGGCTCCAGCAGATCATCAGCGGGAACCTGCACTTCTCTCCGGTGGAGTCGGTCAGCGATGCTGGCGAAGCTGAGGTCTATGACCTGTCGGTTCCGACGACCCACGCTTTCGTCGCAAACGGCATTGTCAATCACAACACGGTGAACCTGCCGGAGTCCGCGACCGTCGAGGACATCGAGAAGATCTACTTCGAGGGCTGGAAGCTCGGCCTGAAGGCCCTGGCGATCTACCGGGACAACTGCAAGGTCGGCCAGCCGCTGTCCATCGCCAAGAGGAAGACCGCCGAGGTGGCGGAGCCGGTCGTGCCGCACGAGGTCAAGCCGGTCCGCAAGCGGCTGCCGCGACAGCGGTCGGCGACGGTCACGCGGTTCTCGGTGGCGGGAGCCGAGGGCTACATGACGGCCTCCAGCTACCCCGACGACGGCGTGGGCGAGGTCTTCCTCAAGCTCGGCAAGCAGGGATCGACCCTGGCCGGCGTGATGGACGCCTTCTCGATCGCGATCTCGGTGGGCCTGCAGTACGGCATCCCGCTGGAGTCCTACGTCGCCAAGTTCACCAACATGCGGTTCGACCCGGCCGGCATCACCGACGACCCGGACATCCGGATGGCCAGCTCGGTGATGGACTACATCTTCCGCCGCCTGGCGCTTGACCACCTGTCCTATGACGAGCGGGCCGAGCTGGGCATCCTCACCACCGCCGAGCGAACCGCTCAGCTGTCCGGCGAGGCCCCCGCGCCGATCGCGGAGGAGATCGACCCGGATGAGCTCGCGCAGTCAGTGCCGGTTGAGAAGGAGCAGCACCAGCAGCCCCGCGCCCCGGAAGGCGAAACGGCCCGCCGCGGCGACCCGCCGCCGAAGCCGCGCAGCTCCACCGAGCTCATCGAGTCCCATCAGGGGCGCAGCGCGGACGCGCCGCTCTGCCTGAACTGCGGGACCAAGATGCGCCCGGCGGGCAGCTGCTACGTCTGCGAGGGCTGCGGCTCCACCAGCGGCTGCAGCTGAAGCTGAGCGGTAGTGCATCAAATGCGACAGTGGCCGATTTGGTCCCATTTGCAGAGACGTAGGACTGGCCTGGGGGATTTGGCCTGTGGCAGCCCAGGCAAGTCCTGGTGTGTGGCCTAGGTCAGACAGCGCACGGGTACCCGCCTTGCGGGAGGCGGTGCCCGTCGCAGCAAGGACGGCACTGTTCGAATGCGGCCGATGGGAGAGTCGAGGACGCCCCGCGGTGCTTGGTGCCTGCGCCCAACGCATCGACAGCCATGAACCGGCCAAATTGACCCGCTAAACATGCTAAGTAGCACTAGAATTAGGTTGTTTAGTAGGTTACTTGGGAGGTTTCTTGCGCAGCTTCGCCGATCTTGACGCGCTCATCGGGCTGGTGCCGGCCCAGGTCGTCGCCCGGCTCAGTGCGATCGACTTCGGCCGGGGCTCGGAGGCGCTCTACCGTAATCAGATGCCAGGATTGCTCACTGAACTCGCCGACCGGGCCCGCGTCTTGAGCATCACCGCCTCGTCCGCGATCGAGGGCGTCATCGTCGCGGACGCCGACCGCGCCCAGCGGATCATCAACCGGCGGACGACGACGCTGCGCAACCGGAGCGAACAGGAACTGGCAGGCTACCGCGATGCCCAGGACTACCTGTTCCAGCAGGACTGGCGCCCGCTGAACGCTGGCCTGATCCTCCACCTGCACCGGCTGCTGTACGCTCACACGGCCAAGCCCAGCGGGGCGTTCAAAACAGAGGACAACCTGGTCGTGGACCGCTCGCCAGACGGCTCGACGACCGTGCGCTTCAAGCCAGTGTCCGCTGCGAGCACCCCGTATGCCGTCGACGACCTGATCGGGCGCTACGGGCACGCCGTTGCGGCGGGTGAGCACCATCCAGTGCTCCTGTCCGGGCTGTTCACCCTCGACCTCCTCGTCATCCACCCCTTTGACGACGGCAACGGGCGAGTGGCTCGCCTGCTTACCAATGCCATGCTCAGCGAGCACGGCTACACGGTGGGCTGCTACGTGAGCCTTGAGCAAGCGGTCGCCGAATCAGCTGACGCCTATTATCAGGCACTCTTGGATTCCACCCACGGCTGGCACGAGGGCACCGCCGACCCATGGCCCTGGCTCGGCTACTTCACTGGTGTGATCGCCAGTGCCTACGCCGTCTTTGCCGATCGCGCGGCCGCGGCCCAGACGCCCGGGACCAAGCAGCAGCGCGTCCGCGAGCACATCTTGCGCCGCGCGCCAGCCTCGTTCCGCCTCGCCGACATCAGGACAGCGGTGCCCGGTGTCAGTGACCAGACCATCCGGCTCGTCCTGGAGCAGCTAAGGAATGAAGGCAGGGTCCGGGCCGACGGGACCGGCCGCTCCGCGACCTGGACAAGGATCACGAATACCGCAGCTTCCGAATAAGTGCTCTCTGCGCCAGCCGGGCCGACGCCTGGTCGATGGGCGGTAGGGATCCGTCGTCTGGGTTCAGCGCCCGGATTATCGTGACGTGGCAGCCTGGCGAGCGCTGAGGTCAGGCCGCCGCTGCGCCGCCCTTGACCTGCCTCCCGCGCACCCACACCCCGGTCACGTGCCGGGGCTCGGCGATGATCGAGATGTCCGCCAGCGGATCGGCGTCCAGCGTGATCAGGTCAGCGTCATAGCCGGCCGCCAGCCGGCCGCTCTTCGGCGCCTGCGGGCCGAGGGTCAGCGGCGCCGTCACCGTGGCGGCCGCGATCGCCTGCAGCGGCGTCATGCCCAGGCGCACCAGATGCGGCAGCTCGGTCCCGTTGGTCCCCCAGGAGTTCGGCACGTCCATGCCCGTCAGGCCAATATCCGTGCCCATCGCGATGGTCACGCCGTGCGCGATGGCCCGGCTGACCGCCTCGGCGTGAGCCTGGGCCACGGTTGTCAGCTTGGCGGCCGCGTACGGCGGCACCTTATCGAGGTTGGCCAGGATGTCCTCGACGATGCTCCGGGTCGGAACGAGGATCGCCCCGGTCTCCCGCATCGCGGCGCAGGCCTCGTCGTCCAGGTAGGTCCCGTGCTCGATCGTGCGGACCCCGGCCTCCAGCGCCGCCATGATCCCCGGCTTGCCGTGGCAGTGCGCGGCCACCACCCGCTCGGCCAGGCCGGCGACCTCGACGATGACGCGCAGCTCGTCGCCGGTGAACTGCTGATGCACCGGGTCGTCGACTTCCGAGAGCACCCCGCCGGAGGCACATACCTTGATCACCCGGGCGCCGCGGCGCAGCTGCTCCCGGACCGCGCGCATGCACTCGGCGGTGCCGTCGGCGAGCCGCAGCATGCCGTCGAGGCGGCAGAACTCCTGTACCCAGGACAGCGGATAGGCGTGCAGGTCGCCGTGCCCGCCGGTGACGCTCAGGATTGCCCCGGCCGGGTAGATGGAAGGCCCGTCGAGTATGCCCTCGCTGACGGCTCGCGCCAGGTAGATGCCCAGCCCGCCGACCTCGCGGACCGAGGTGATGCCGGCGCTCAGCGCGTTGGCCAGGTCCCGGCTGGCCCTGGCCGCGCGCAGCTGGCCAGGTTCCAGCGGCAGCTGGCCGAGGTCGAATACGCGGCTGCCGAGGAAGTGGCCATGGCAGTCCCACAGGCCCGGCATGACCGTGGCGGCACGGTGAACGGTCGCGGCCGGGGTCTCGGGCGCATTGCCGGCGGGCCCCGCGCAGCTGATGGTGCCGCCGTCGACGAGCACCACGCCACCGCGGACTGGCTCTTCGTCGCCCGCAATCAGCAGTCCGGCTTCGATCCGCTCCATGATCCCTCCGAGGTAGCGCCCGCCCGGCTGGCAGGGCAGGCAGAATAGCGGCCATAACCGCAGCGGAATGACTGCGATCACCGCGGCTGGCCCGGCCTGAATAATGCCAGCGCCCCGGTTATCGCGCTGCTGCCCGGCTGGCATTATTCCATGATCGTCATAGCCGTCGCGGCCCGGCCGCCGGGCAGTGGCGGACCGCCCGTACTGGCGATCTGGCCGCGCCGGCTCCTGCCTGCCTGGTCCCGCGCCTGGGCAGCGAAACGGGGCGATGGCCGGTCACGCCTACGCTGCGTACACGGATGGGGCGCCGAGACCCAAAAAAAGTGCCCCTTATCCGATTGCGGGTATCCCGAATGCCAGCACTAATGCGCTATACAAGTCTCAGTGCGTGGGAGCGAGACGGGGTCACCGGAGCGGCCAACCTCCCTGCCCGGCTGGCGGACCGTGCAGGGCGGGCTGAACCGCATTCGCCAAACCTTCCGCTCTGCCCCGCTGATCGTCAAGATACTGCTGGTCGTCCTGCTGTGCGTGCTCGCCGTTCCGTTCGCGGCCTTCCTGATCCTGAGTGCGCTGGTCTACGCGCCCTTTGCGGTCTGGGCGGGCAACCGAACGCTGGCGGCGTCGCTCTCCGTGGCCGTCTGGGGCATGACCGTGGTCTCGGCGCTGGCGCACGGCACGAACGATCTCAGGTACGCGCTCGTGGCCCTTCCGCTGGCCGTCGTCGCCGCCGCCCACCTCGGCTCGCTCGGCCGCTGGTTCGTGCCGTGCCGGACAGTGGCGTGGGCCCTGCTGTGGTCGCTGCCGGCCGGCATCGCCGCTTTCCGCTTCCTGCAGGGCAGTCAGCCTTATCTGGGGCCGGCCTTCGCCTGGGTGATTGCGTGCGTGGTGCTCGGCTGGCGGCTGGCCAAGTCGTGGCAGGAGAGCAGGCAGCTCGGCCGCCAGCAGGCGCGCGGCGGCGCGCTGGCCGCGCCCTATGCCTGGTCGCCGCCGCCCGCCCCGCGGGCGGCAGGTGCCCCGGCAGGCAGCCGGCCGGCCCGCGCGACCCGCGGCGGGGCCGCGCCGGAGCCGGTTCGCGCGGCGCAGGCCGGGGACGGCCTGCGCAGTCAGGCTGCCGCCGGGCCGGGCCGGGACGAGTCGGCCGCGGACTGGCCGGAGATCACGGTCGACGAGGCCATGGCCGAGCTCGATGACATGGTCGGCCTGGCCGCCGTGAAGGATCAGGTTCGCTCCGTCGCCGCCTCGATCGAGGCCGCCCGGCGGCGGGCGCTGGCCGGGTACGGCACGGACAAGCCGATGCAGCATTTCGTGTTCCTCGGGCCGCCGGGAACCGGGAAGACCGCGGTGGCCAGGGTCATCGCCAAGATCTTCTACGCCTTCGGCCTGCTGGACACGCCGAAGGTCGTCGAGGCGCAGCGGGCCGACCTGGTCGGGGAGTACCTCGGCGCGACCGCGATCAAGACCAACGAGCTCATCGACTCGGCGATCGGCGGCGTGCTGTTCATCGACGAGGCTTACAGCCTGGCCAACGAGGGGGACGGCCAGAGCGACCGGTTCGGCATGGAGGCGGTCCAGGCGCTGCTCAAGCGGGCTGAGGACGATCGCGACGACCTGGTCATCGTCATGGCCGGCTATGAGCGGCAGATGGAAACCTTCCTGGCCAGCAACCCCGGCCTGAACTCGCGCTTCGGCATGCGGATCAAGTTCCCGACCTATTCTCCTGCCGAGCTGCTGGCGCTCGCGGACCTGGCGCTCGAGCGCCGGGGCGAGCTGCTCGGCCCGGACGCGCGCCCGGCGCTGTGGCGGATCTTCGAGGACATCGGCCGCCGGCGGCTGGCCGATGAGCTGGGCAACGGCCGGTTCGTGCGCAGCCTGCTGCGCCGCGCCGGGCAGGCCAGGGACGTGCGGGTGATGGCTGCCGCCGCGGACCCCTCGGCGGCCGACCTGGTGACGCTGCGGGGCGCGGACCTGGAGCATGCGTTCACCGAGCTGACGGCCAGGTTCCGCGGCTACAGCGAGACGCCGACGCTGGAGAGCGCGCTGGCCGAGCTGGACGCGCTGGTGGGTCTGGAGCCTGTCAAGCGGCAGGTGCACGAGATCGCCGCGCAGCTGAAGGTGGCCAGGCTGCGTGACCGGCAGGGCCTGGCCAGCCAGCCGCCGGCCCGGCACTTCGTCTTCACCGGGCCGCCGGGTACCGGCAAGACCACCGTGGCCAGGATCCTGGGCCGGATCTTCGCCGCGCTCGGCCTGCTGGTCCAGCCGGCCGTGGTGGAGGCGCACCGGAGCGACCTGGTCGGCGAGCACCTGGGCTCGACCGCGATCAAGACGAACAAGCTGATCGACTCCGCGCTGGGCGGCGTGCTGTTCGTCGACGAGGCGTACGCCCTGTATAACGAGGGCTATTCCGGCGGTGACGCCTTCGGGTCCGAGGCCGTGGCCGCGCTGCTGAAGCGCGCCGAGGACGACCGGGACCGGCTGGTCATCGTGCTGGCCGGCTACACCAGGGACATGGACCGGTTCCTGCGCAGCAACCCGGGACTTGCCTCCCGGTTCAGCGTGCGCATCAGCTTCCCCAGCTACACCCCGGCCGAGCTGTCCAGGATCGCCCAGGTGATCGCGGGCGCGGCGGGGGACAGCTTCGACGCCGACGCCCTGCCGGTGCTCGAGCAGATCTTCACCCAGGCCTGCGACGAGGGCCGTATCGACGAGCTGGGCAACGGCCGGTACGCGCGGTCACTGTTCGAGCGGTCCTGCGCCGTCAGGGACATGCGGATCTCCGGCCGGGGGGATGCCGCGACGGCGGCCGACCTGACCACGGTGACGGCGGCGGACCTGCTGGCTGCCTACCGCGAGATCACCCGCTGAGCACGAACCGCACCCGCTGGCCAGGCCGGAGCTGGGCGGCGCGGCCGATGTCGGCCGTGGCGACAACGGCCAGCACCGGGTAGCCGCCGGTGGCCGGGTGGTCAGCGAGCAGCAGGATCGGCTGGCCGCCGCCGCGGCGAGGCTCGCCGGATCGTCAGCGGGTCGCCCGCGTGGAATCCGCAGGCCACATTGGCGCTGGTGACCAGCGCCAGCATGGCGTCGTCGTCACCGAGCTGCCAGGTGCCGTAGCTCTCGCCGAGATCGGCGTTGAGGTCGACGACTGGCTCCATGACGCTGCTCAACTCGCCTCTCCGGTCAACCCGGCCCCCTCCGGTCAGCCCAGCCCTTCCGGCGGCAGGTCGGAGAGGGCAGCCCCGATGGCGTCCTCGCTGGTCCCGGCGGCCCGGATCGTGTTCATCAGGGCATGCAGCACGGCGTGCCGGTCCTCCCCGAGGTCGAGCAGGCGCTGGGCCGCGTCCCAGAGCTCCGGAGGGTCGCCCCGCCAGAGCCGGTCAGCCAGCGCGAGGTGGCGGTCAATGTGCTCCGGGCTGGCCTGGCGGCCGGAGGGGTCGTGGTGATCGGCAGCCAGCAGGGCGCGGCGGTCCGCGGGTGAGGCAGGATCGAGGCCGGCCAGGTCGACCCCGCCGTGGGTGCCGTTCAGCAGCGGGAAGGCGAAAGCACGGCGGGCCAGCGCCTCCAGGTCACGGTCGGGCAGCAGCCGGGCCACCAGCTCGGGCTCCAGGCCGAAGGAAGCCGGGTCGCGGTAGACCGTGCCGAACATGCGCATCGCGTCGAAGACCGCGTCCAGCGTCCTGGCGATGGCCTCGCTGCTGAGCCCGGACCTGGCCCCCGCCCAGCGCACCCAGGCGAGCAGCACATGCGGCATCGCGTCCTGCTCGGCCGGGGACAGCATGACTTTCCTGGGCAGCCAGTCCAGCAGGAAGGTCTCCGCCTTGGCGGGGCTCATCCGCAGCGGGCGGCCGAAGTCGCGCTCGCAGCCGTACTCGACGATGTGGTCGGCGCACCGGCTGGCCGCCTGCCGGTCGGACAGGTCCTCTGCCTCGTCGGAAGCGAGGAACTCGGCTACCAGCATGGCCCGCCGGTCCTTGCGCCACAGCTGGCGCCTGGCCGCGGCGGTGAGAGCCGCGGCAGGCGGCGGCAGCGGAGCCGCGCCGCTCGCCGTGGTCGGGGGCAGGGTCCGGACGCGCGCGCGGATGAACGCGTGGTAAGAGGGGAACGAGGCGCTCACCGGCGGCTCGGCGGCCGACTCAGTCGTGGCGAGTGCCGCCTCCAGCAGCCATCGCACGTGCGCGGCGTCAACCTGGGTGAAGGTCGTCTGGACGGTCACCAGGTTGGCCGCCGCGGCGCCATGACCGACCTGCAGCGCAGTTCCCCGGCCCGCAGGCGGCCGCTGGGCCGCCTGCCCCTCGCCCTGGCCGTGAGACAGCCTGCTGGCGTCCGAGCAGTACTCCAGCAGCTTGCTGACCTGGGAAGTGACCCAGCCATCGCAGGCCATGCCGCCGGTGTTGTAATCGACGACCACGACCAGGGCATGCTGTTCCTGCCCGGCATAGCTGAAGACGCAGACCACCTCGTCGCGATCGCCGTAGGCGTCGGAGTTGAGGTAGCACTCCGCCGATACGACCGCCCCGACGTGCTCGGCCCAGCCCGGCCGCGCCACCCCGCGGTCCATCAGGTCGAGGGCCGCGAGCTCGGCCTGGGCCGCCTGCCGGGGCGTGCCGAGGCACGCGATGCCGGAGAGCAGCGCCAGCGCGGCCGGGCTCGCCTGCTCGGCTGCGTAGGCCACCAGGCCCTCGCCGATGAGCTCCTCGATGCTGGCCCGGCGGCGCCGCACCTCACGCCGGCCAGAGCGGCTCGGACGCTGGCCCCACCAGGTGCCGAGCAGCTCACTGACCATCAGCTCCGCGTCCAGCGGGCTGCGGACGGCCAGCAGCTCGCGGGCAGCCCTGAGCATCTCGGCGAACAGCGCGCTAGGCGGCGGGGCTGCCAGTCCGCCGGGCCCGCGGGCCGGACCGGAAGACCCGTGCTGACCATGCCCGCCAGTGGGCTCTCGTCGTCGGCTCTGCGGACTCACGTCTCTAGCTTCCCAGATCCTCGCGCGCTGATGCGACGGATGCGGCGGCGCGCCGCCCGAATCCTTCTGTCAGGGCGGGTTTAACCGAGATGGCATCCCCCGGTAAGGGTGGCGATTAGCTCCGGTCTATTGCGTAACTGGAAGGTTAGTCCATTAGCGCCCGGAACGGCGGGTCTGGGCTCGCCCCGGATGCCGTGCCGGGCCGGGATGGCCGGCGGCGCCGGCCATCCCGGCTCCCGGAGCCGGATTGATCCGGAAAGTGGTGCGTAGGCGGCGCCACCTGACCTAGGCTGCTGGCCGCCGGAACGACGCTCATCGCCGAGTTGTTGTCGCCGGGCTTCTTGTATGCGTTCTTGCCGCTAGCCTTCTTGTGTCCGCAGTGAGCAGGAAGGAGCTGTTCGATGGCACGCGCCCGTGCGGCTTCGGGGTCGTCGCAGTGAGTACCGGCACGTCGGTGCCCAGGCCGCGGCTGCCCGGACTCGATGCCTCCGATGCGGCGCTGCTGGCGGCGCTGCTGGCCCACGCTCCGGTCGGTTTCGCGTTCTTCGGTCCTGACCTGCGGTTTCTCCGGGTGAACGAGGTACTGGCCCAGTTCGGCCCGGATGGCCAGGCCGCTCTCGACCCGGCCGCTCATGTCGGCCGGAGCCCGGCTGAGGTGTGGCCGGCCGCCCTCGCGCAGCGCGCTGAGGCCGCGCTCCGGCAGGTCCTCGGCACGAACGAGCCGCTGCTGGAGACCGGGATCGAGATGGTCACGGCGCAGCCGGCCGCGCTGCCGGCCCAGGGGCCCCGGTCGGCGGAGGCCGCCGGCCCGGCGGGCATCGGCCAGCTGGCCCGCCGCTCGCACTGGGAATTCTCCTGGATCCCCTGCTGGGACGCTGACGGCGCCCTGGCAGGCGTCACCCTGATGGCCGCCGACGTGACTGACCGGCTGGCCTCGGCGGAGGCCCTGCGCCGCAGCGAGGAGCGCTACCGGTCGCTGGTGCAGGCAGGCGCCCAGGTGGTCTGGGTGACCACGCCGGCCGGCGAGATCGCCGAGGACTCGCCCGAGTGGCGCTGGATCACCGGCCAGACGGTGGATGATTACCTGGGCAAGGGCTGGCTGGCGGCGATCCACGACGACGACCGTGACCGCGTCGGGCGCGACTGGCAGGACTGCGTCCGGTCCGGCAAGGTGTTCGACAGCCGCTACCGGGTGCGCACGAAAACAGGCTCATACCGGCATTACGATGTTCGTGCCGTGCCGATCGAGCGGGACGGCCAGATCATCGAGTGGGTGGGCGCCAGCACCGACGTCACGGGCCAGCGCGAGGCCGAGGAGATGCGCGGCAGGCTGACCGAGCAGCTCTCCGCCGCTGCGCTGCGCACGGCGCGGCTGCAGCAGGCGACCTCCATGCTGGCCGAGGCGCTGACCATCGAGCAGGTGGTCCAGGTCATCACCGAGGTCGGCCGCTCGGCCGTCGGGGCCGAGCGCTCGGCGGTGGCCATGCTGGACCCGGACCGGCTCCGGCTGCGCACGATCAACCCGGCCGGGCTGCCCAGCAGCCCCGGAGCGCCCAGCGGCGACATCCCGCTGGACGTGCCCAGCGTGATGACCGCCGCGGTGCAGACCCGCCGGCCCGTGCTGCTGGACAGCCCGGACTCGTTGCGACGCTACTTCGCCGACGCCGAGGCGGGGGTGGAGCTGTTCCTCGCCCATACCGACGAGCGGGCCTGGGTCGGGCTGCCACTGATGTCGTCCGGCGCCGGTCTCGGCGCGCTGCGGTTCTCCTTTACCAGGAACCGCCAGATCACCGAGGAAGAGCGGGTCTTCCTGGAGGCCCTGGCGGGGCAGTGCGCGCTCGCGCTGGAGCGGGCGACGCTGTACGAGCGGGAGCACACCACGGCCGAGACGCTGCAGCGCAGCCTGCTGCCGGACCGGCTGCCCACGGTGCCCGGCATCATCCTGGAGGCCAGGTACCTGCCGGTCACCAGGAACATGGAGATCGGCGGGGACTGGTACGACGCCTTCCGGCTGCCGGACGGGAAGCTGGCGGTGGCCGCCGGCGACGTGATGGGCAAGGGACTGACGGCCGCGGCGGGCATGGGCCGGGTGCGCAACGCGCTGCGTGCCCTGGCACTGACCGACCCGAGGCCGGCCGCCGTGCTGGCCGGGTTGGACCGGCTGTTCATCGCCACCGAGCTGGAAGAGCAGGTCACGACCGTCGCGTATCTGGTGGTGGACCCGGAGACGGGCGAGGGCATCGCCGGCAACGCCGGGCACCTGCCGCCGCTGCTGCTGTCGGCCGACGCCCCGCCCCGGCTCGACCTGACCGAGGCAGGGACGCCGCTGGGCTGGGCCAGCCCGCGGCGCCAGTACCCGTTCCGGCTGCCGCCCGGCAACACGGCAGTGCTGTATTCCGATGGACTGGTGGAGAACCGCAAGCGGGGCCTCGATGTCGGCCTGGACGAGCTCGTCTCGGTGGCAGCTCAGGCTCCGCCCGAGGTGGTGGAAGATCCTGCGGAGTTGCTCAGTTACCTCGTTGACCGGATGCTGACCGGGTATGAGCAGGACGACGACGTGACCGTGCTGGTCCTGCACGTGCCAGGCCGGGAGTCGGGGCTGCAGGCTGGTCCCGGCCCGCAGGCGGTGCGAGTGGCGAGGGAGGGGAAGGCGTGACGGATGCGGGTACTATTTCCCGGGCTGCGGTTGCAGCGGGGGATTTCGCCGGCTGGAGGCCCGCAGCGGTACGAGCTACCCATCGAGTCCGCCTAAGGTGGTTGGCGGGAGATAAGCCAGTGCAGTCTTCGATCCCATGCGGCAGGTTCGTCGCTTTCGGTGCAGCCGGAGGAGCAGGGCCCGCAAGGTAGGGTCCATTTCTCGCCATGACGTTTGCCGGGGAGGCAGCCTGTGTCGTCCGCTAGCTCGCTCGGCCAGGGGCGCTGCGCGGCACGACCGGCCGCCAGCCAGCGAAGGAAGGGGTGACCGCGGTGGCAGGCGCTGCAAGCTCCGCAGCCCGGCGGCAGTCTCGGCCGCCCGCTGAGGACGGGCGCGTTCCGCAGCAGGGCCGCGCCGACTCTGCGGACGCAGGCGGCAGGCGGGCAGATGCGGCTCTCGCGCTGGCGCAGGGCGACGACGATACCGCTGACGGCCGGAGAGTTCCCGCCGCCAGGCGCTCAGCGGCCGCGAGGCCGCGTCGCGGCGCTTCCCGGCCCGGGGATGCTCCGCCAGATGATGATGCTGCCGGTGACCGGCTGGCCCCGGCGGCAGGCGACCCGCCCGCGAAACGCCGCCCGGCGCCGGCCCGCCGGCCTGCCGCCGCGGCGGTGCGGGCACGCGGATCGAGCAACGGATCGGATAGTCCCGGTAGGGGGAACGATGGCGACAACGAGCGGGGCACTGTGACTGCGGACGCTGACTTCGTCGGCCCGGCAGCTGACGGCATCGACATAGCGGCCGACCTGGATGCCGCGGGCGACCTGGACGGCGATCCCGATCTCACGGCCGTGGCCGACCTGGATGTCGACGCCGACCTCGAGGACCTGGCCGAGCTGGCCGGGGATGACGAGATCGACGGTGACGAGATCGACGACACAGTGGCCGCCGATGACGCCGAGCTGCCGGCCGACGCCGCCGACGAGCAGGAGGCCAGCGACGGCCCGGCCGTTGCCGTGGCAGGAGCGCCCGCGGCCGCCGCGACCGGGACCGGCGAGGAAGGCGACGACGACGTCTTCGTCTACGGCGACGACGACGAAGATCTCCCGGCTGCCCAGGTGGCGGTGGCGGGAGCGACATCCGACCCGGTCAAGGACTACCTGAAGCAGATCGGCAAGGTCCCGCTGCTGAACGCCGAGCAGGAAGTCGAGCTCGCGAAGCGGATTGAGGCCGGCCTGTTCGCCGAGGAGAAGCTCGCCGAGGGCCGGGGATCGCTCCGGCCGGAGGCCCGTCTCGATCTCGAGTGGATCGCCGACGACGGCAGGCGGGCCAAGAATCACCTGCTCGAGGCGAACCTGCGGCTGGTGGTCTCGCTGGCCAAGCGCTACACCGGCCGGGGCATGCTGTTCCTCGACCTGATCCAGGAGGGGAACCTCGGCCTGATCAGGGCGGTCGAGAAGTTCGACTACACCAAGGGCTACAAGTTCTCCACCTACGCGACCTGGTGGATCAGGCAGGCGATCACCCGGGCCATGGCCGATCAGGCCCGGACGATCCGGATCCCCGTGCACATGGTCGAGGTGATCAACAAGCTGGCCAGGGTGCAGCGGCAGATGCTGCAGGACCTGGGCCGCGAGCCGACGCCAGAGGAGCTCGCCGCCGAGCTGGACATGACCCCGGAGAAGGTCATCGAGGTGCAGAAGTACGGCCGTGAGCCGATATCTCTGCATACGCCGCTCGGCGAGGACGGCGACAGCGAGTTCGGTGACCTGATCGAGGACTCCGAGGCGATCCAGCCTGGCGAGGCCGTCAGCTTCACGCTCCTGCAGGAGCAGCTGCACTCGGTGCTTGACACCCTGTCGGAGCGGGAGGCCGGGGTGGTGTCGATGCGGTTCGGCCTGACCGACGGCCAGCCCAAGACCCTGGATGAGATCGGCAAGGTCTACGGGGTCACCAGGGAGCGGATCCGGCAGATCGAGTCCAAGACCATGTCGAAGCTGCGGCATCCGTCCAGGTCCCAGGTGCTCCGCGACTACCTCGACTGAGCCAGCCCGATCGCTGACCGGCCGCCTCAGCTGACGACTCCGGCTGAGGCGGTCAGGCATGTGCGCCCAGGGCGCCACAACAGGGACAGGCCGGATCTGATCACCAGGCCGGATCTGCGCGCTGCGGCTGGCGACCGGCCCGATGGCAGGAACCTGCCGGGATAAGCGCGTGCCCGTGCCGTCGCCCTGACGGGCGGCGGCACGGGCACGAATCAGGCGCTGCGCTCGCGCTTACCGCGAGTCAAATCCTGGCTTATCGGACAGTCTGCCCGTTTCGTCCTGAATCTCCACCGCGACCTTGGCCAGCGCATCGGCGTGCTTGCGATTGTGGTGCGCGCAGAAAAGCAGCTCCGCCGATCCGGGAAGCAGGACGCGTACGTACGCAGGGGCCCCGCACCTGTCACAAATGTCGCTGGCGGTCAGCGGCTTCGTAGGGGCAATAGCTCCGGACATGTCGCCTCCTCGCCTCTGTCCGCCGGCGCCCTTGCCGGCGGACCATGCAACTAGTGATCTCTACCGCATCACAACACCTTGCCGGGCGGTTGTCATCCCCTAGTCTCCCCTAGTCGTGTCGGATATGCCGTGGGCGAACACGGGGCCCGGCATGGCCGTTCCGCGCCTGGTTTCCGCCTCGT
>Ga0181523_10000896_pt1 | contig 33160 bp, 29 predicted proteins | sample PEATcosm2014_Bin_43_FD_119752 | JGI IMG/M metagenome (GOLD analysis project Ga0181523, IMG submission 119752) | Peatland microbial communities from MTU Mesocosm Facility, Houghton, MI, USA - PEATcosm2014_Bin05_30_metaG | ecosystem: Environmental > Terrestrial > Soil > Wetlands > Peat | place... | reverse complement strand
TCTCCGAGAAGCGTGACCCGGAGGAGGTGCGCGAGGTCCTTTCGGGTTACTTCGAGCTCGCTCGATCGATCGTCGGCCGCTACGGCGGTGTCGTGCAGAAGTTCATCGGCGACGCCGTCATGGCCGTCTGGGGGGCGCTCGTGGCACAGGAGGACGACGCCGAGCGGGCCGTACGGGCCGGCCTCGAGCTCGCCTCGGCTGTCGCCGCCTATGGATCCGCCCACGGCACCGCACTGCAGGCTCGCGTCGGCATCGTCACGGGGGAGGCAGCCACTACCGAGACGGCCGAAGAGGGCCTCGTCATCGGCGACCGCGTGAACACGGCCGCCCGCATCCAGTCGGCCGCCCCGCCCGGCTGTTGCTACGTCGACGAGACGACGCGCTCGGCCACGGCGGCCGCCATCGCCTACGCCGATGCCGGCGAGCACGAGCTGAAGGGGAAGGCGACCCCGGTCCGCCTGTTCCAGGCGACGCGCGTCGTGGCCACCGTGGCCGGCTCACAGCGCTCCGGCGTCATCGAAGCGCCCTTCATCGGCCGGGACCGCGAGCTCCATCTCGTGAAGGAGCTCTTCCACGGCTCGGCGGAACGCCGGTCGGCCCGCATGGTTCTCGTGTCCGGCGTCGCCGGCATCGGCAAGTCCCGCCTCGCCTGGGAGTTCTTCAAGTACATCGACGGCCTCGCAGGGGACGTCCTCTGGCATGCCGGCAGGTGCCTCTCCTACGGGGAGGGCGTCAGCTACTGGGCTCTCTCCGAGATGGTGAGGGCACGACTGCAGATTAGCGAGGAGGACCCACAGGAGGTCGTGGCGGAGCGACTCCGGACGGGCCTCGAGCGATGGATCGGCGATCCCGCCGACCGTGAGTTCATTTCGCCGCGGCTCGGCCAGCTCCTCGGCCTTCCCGCCCCGCAGGTGCTGGCGCGAGAGGAGCTGTTTGCCGGCTGGCGCCTCTTCTTCGAGCGTCTTGCCGAGTACCTCCCGGTCGTCATGGTCGTCGAGGACCTGCAGTGGGCCGACGCAGGCCTCGTCGAGTTCTTGGACCATCTGCTCGAATGGTCAGGAGACCATGCTCTCTACCTGCTCGTGCTGTCTCGTCCGGAGGGGACCGAGCGGCGCGGCCTCGGGCTGTCGCGAAGGTCGGTCACCACCCTCGCCCTCGACCCCCTCTCCGATGAGCTCATCGGCCAACTGCTCGACGGCCTCGTGGCGGGGTTGCCGGAGGCTGCCCGGGCGCGCATCATCGAGCGGGCCGAGGGCATCCCTCTCTACGCCATCGAAACGGTGCGCGGCTTGCTCGACAAGGGCGTCCTCGACAAGGGTGAGGACGGCGCCCTCTATCTCGTCGGCGAGCTCGGCACGCTGGAGATTCCCCCTGGCCTCACGGCGCTCATCGCCTCCCGCCTCGATGCCCTCTCGCCGGACGAGCGTCGCCTCGTGAAGGAGTGCTCGGTGCTCGGCGGCAGCTTCCCCCGCCAGGCGATCGAGGCGCTGTCCGACATGGAGACGTCGTTGGTCGACGAGCTCCTCAGTTCGCTCGTGCGCAAAGAGGTCCTCACGGTTCGGGCCGACAAGCTCTCGCCCGAGCGCGGGCAGTACGCCTTCACACAGTCCCTCATCCGCTCTGTCGCCTACGACACCCTGACTCGCGCCGAGCGCAAGGCCCGCCACCTCCGTACCGCCGAGCACTTGCGGGCAGCCTTCCCCGATGAGGGCGCCGAAGTGGCCGAGGTCATCGGTGCTCACCTGTACGACGCCTATGTCGCGGCCGCCGATGATGCCGACGCCCAAGACTTGCGGGCGAGGGCCTGCGGGGCGTACTCGATCGCCGCCGAACGGGCGGAATCTGTTGGCGCACCCGATGCGGCCGAGGCCGCTTATTTGCGTGCCGCCGAGCTCAGCCCGGAGGGCGCTGATCAGGCGAGCCTGATTGCCGGCGCCGGGCGGATGGCTCACGAAGGGGGTTGGTACGAGCGCGCCATCAGCCACTTCGAGGCGGCAATCGCCGGGAGCATTGCGGCCGGGAAGACGGTCGAGGCCGCCCGCATCACCGCCTGGCTGGGGACGTCCCTCGACCTGGCGGGTCGGGGTGAGCAGGCGATCAGTCGCCTGCGGCAGGCACTGGCCTCGCTCGGGGGCACACCCGACGCCCCGGAGGTGCTGGCCGAGCTGAAGTCACGGCTCGGTGCTGCGCTCCTGCTTTCCGGCCATGCGGAGGAGGTCGTGCCGGTGATCGAGGAGTCCTTGACACTCGCCCAGCACCATGAGCTGCCCGAGCAACTGGCTCGCAGCCTGAACGTGAGAGGCATGTACCTCGTGGTTTGCGGTCGAGCGGAGGAGGCCCGCCTGCACTACGAGGGATACCTCGCCGTCTCGCGGCGCTACGGCAACACCCGCGGGGAGACGGGGGCCGAGAACAACCTGGCCGACCTCTGCATGATCCACGACCTCCCAGGAGCCGAGGAGCATGCAGAGGCTGCGGTCACGCTCGCCCGCCGGCGGGGAGATCGGGGCGCCGAGGATGGTGCGGCCGGCAACCTCATGTACATCCTCATGATGGCGGGGCGCCTCGACGAGGCGTTCCGTCTCGGGGCCGAGCTCCTGCAGGGAGGCGGGGACGAACGCCCCGGCGCCGAGGAGACGAACTTCAGGCTGGCGTGCCTGCAGGTGATCCGCGGAAAGACCGAGGAAGCTCGTGAGCATCTCTCGGTCTGCCGTGCCTGGGCCGACAGCGATGACGTGCAGCACCGGGCGATGTATGGCACCGCAGAGGCCGCAATCTGCCTGGCCGCTGGAGACAGCCGGGCCGCCCTCGAGAGCGCCCGCGGAGCCTTGAGCAGATTGCAGGCAGACGGCTGGCCGGTGGCTCACGAAGCGGTCCGTTTCGTGTTTCCCTTGGCCGTCGAAGCCGCTGTCGACCTTGGCGATCTCGAGGAGGCCGACCGGCTCATCGAGCTCTTGGCGGTTCGCCCGAGGGGCGAGGTTCCCCCGTACCTACGTGCACAGATCACGCGTTCGGGGGCACTGGTGGCGAGTGCCCGAGGTGAGACAGAGGCCGTCGAGGAGGACTTCTCAGCTGCCGAAACCGCCTTCGCCGAGCTCGGCTATCCCTATTGGGTCGCCCGCGCCCAGCTCGACCGGGCAGAGTGGCTCGCCCGCCATGGGAGAGTCGACGAGTCGGCCGCCCTGGCGGCGAGGGCCGCGACCACCTTTGAGACGGTCGGGGCGGCGCCGATGCTGCTTCGCGCCAGCGTCCTCGCCCAGCCGGACCTGAGCCGGTCGGGTCACGGCGGCCCATAACCCGTTCAGCTCGGCTGTCTGCAGCGGACAGCCCGAAGCGAGCTCGAGCACGGCCGCTGGGCGAGTCGGTCGGTCGGTTGAAGGCGTCTGGAGGCTTTCAGCGCTCGGGTTTGACCACCCGGGTGCGACCGCCGCCGCGCACGGCGAGGCCGGCGAGCACTTCCAGCACGGCGCGGTGCGCATTGTTGATGGTCGTCTCGGCCCAGTCATAGGCGGGGGCGACTTCGACGACGTCCATGGCGACGAGGGGGGTTTCGAGGGCGAGCTTGCGAACGGCACGCAGCAGGTCGGCCGGATTGAGCCCTCCCGGCTCGGGCGTGCCCGTGCCGGGAGCGAAACCCGGGTCGAGCACGTCGATGTCCAACGACAGGTAGATGCCGTCGGTGTCCTCGAGGGCCTCGGCGACGGCATCTTCCATCACGGCCGGCAGCCCGCGCTCCCAGACCTCCTGCATGAGGTGCCAGCGCATGCCCTGTCGCTGCATCCACTCGAAGACGTCCTCGGGCGGCCAGTAGCCGCGCAGGCCGATCTGCACGAAATTGCGTCCCGGGACGGCACCCGATTCGATGAGCCGGCGCATCGGCGTGCCATGGCTGGCGAGGTTGCCGTCGATGATGTCGGCCGTGTCGGCGTGGGCGTCGAAATGCACGATGCCGATACGCCCCCAGCCTTTCGCCTCCGCCACGGCGGTGGCTGCCGGCCAGGTGATCGAGTGGTCGCCTCCGAGGATGATCGGCACGATGCCCCGGCCGGCGATCTCACCGACACGCTGGCGGATGTTGGCATGCGACACCTGCGTCATGCCGTGCGGGCAGTGGGCGTCGCCGTAATCGACGACCTCCAGGTTCTCGAAGATCTCGATCCCGAGGTCGAGGTGGTAGGTGCCCGGGCCGTAGGCGAGCGCCCGCAGCGCCCGCGGGCCGAAACGCGCCCCGGGCCGGTTCGTCGTCGAGTCGTCCCAGGGGGCGCCCACGACCGCAACGTCGGGTTGCCAGCGGTCGAGCTCCTCCGGCTCGGTGAGCAACGGGCACTGGGCAAAGGTGGCGGGCCCGGCGTAGGAGGGACCGTTCAGTTGTCGCTGCATGCCGGGGGGCAGGGTGCGGTCGGGCGGGGCGGGTGTCAGGTCGTCGCTCACCGTGGTCGTTGCTAGCACACGGCAGCTGGCCGTCGCCGCGTGCAGCACCGGCGCCCGTGCCGGGCGAGCCGGTGTGGCGCGCCGATGCGTCGCCGGCGACGGCCGGCAGGACGCTGCGGATCCGGTGCGAGCTAGCCTGCGCCCATGCCGGAGGCCTACATCGTCGAAGCGGTCCGCACTCCCGTCGGCAAGCGGGGGGGTGCGCTCTCCTCGGTTCACCCCGCCGATCTCGGGGCGCACGCCCTCTCGGCTCTTGTCGAGCGCAGCGGCATCGATCCGGCGGCCGTCGAGGACGTCGTGTTCGGCTGTCTCGACACCATCGGCGGCCAGGCGGGAGACATCGCCAGGACGTGCTGGCTGGCTGCCGGGCTGCCGCAGCACGTGCCGGGCACGACGGTCGACCGGCAGTGCGGTTCGTCGCAGCAGGCGGTGCATTTTGCCGCCCAGGCCGTCATGGCGGGCGTGCAGGACGTCGTCGTCGCCGGCGGTGTGCAGCAGATGTCACAGATCCCGATCGGCTCTGCGATGGTCGTCGGCCAGCAGTTCGGGTACGAAGATCCCTTCACGGGCTCGACCGGCTGGCTGAAGCGGTACGGGGATCAGGAGATCAGCCAGTTTCGCAGCGCCGACCTGATCGCCGAACGGTGGGACATCTCGCGAGACGAGATGGAGGCCTTCGCCGTCGAATCGCACCGGCGGGCGCTCACGGCACAGGCGGAGGGGCGCTTCGATCGGGAGATCGTCTCCTACGACGGCTGCGCCGTCGACGAGGGACCCCGCGAGCCGAACTGGGAGAAGCTGCGCTCTCTGCCGGCGCTGCGCCAGGACGGCCGCATCACCGCCGCCATGGCGTCGCAGATCTCCGACGCCGCCGCAGCCATGCTGATCGTGAGCGAGTCAGCCCTCTCGAGCCACGGCCTCACGCCGCGGGCGCGCATCCATCACATGAGCGTGCGCGCCGACGACCCCGTCTTCATGCTGACGGCGCCCATCCCCGCCACGGCGCACGCCTTGCAGCGCACCGGTCTCAGTCTCGACGACATCGACCTCGTCGAGATCAACGAGGCATTCGCCCCTGTCGTGCTGGCCTGGCAGAAGGAGACGGGCGCCGACCTCGCCAAGGTCAACGTCAACGGCGGCGCCATTGCCCTCGGCCACCCGCTCGGTGCCACGGGCGTGCGGTTGATGACGACGCTGCTGAACGAGCTCGAGCGCACTGGCGGGCGCTACGGGTTGCAGACCATGTGCGAGGGCGGCGGTCAGGCGAACGTCACCATCATCGAGCGCCTCGGCTCGCGGCGCCCGCCGGCGGCCCCGGCCCGGCCGGTGGTTCAGGCGAGGTAGCGGGAGATGGACTCGACGACGCAGGCGGGCTTCTCGTTGCCCTCGACTTCGATCGTGACGAGCGTCGTCATCTGCACGCCGCCGGCGACGTCGTCGACCGACTGGATCTGCCCGTGGGCTCGCACCCGCGAACCGACGGGGACGGGGGCCGGGAACCGCACGCGGTTCGCCCCGTAGTTGATGCCCATGGAGATGCCGCTCACGCGGATCACCTGCGGGAGCAGGTAGGAGACGAGTGAGAGGGTGAGGAACCCATGGGCGATCGTCGTGCCGAACGGCCCCGCCGCCGCCCGCTCCGGGTCGACGTGGATCCACTGGTGGTCGCCGGTTGCCTCGGCGAACAAGTCGATCTGGCGCTGGGTGATCTCGTGCCACTCGCTCGGACCGAGCGCGGTGCCCACGGCGCCCCGCAACTGGTCGAGCCCTTCGAAGACAGTCGGTTCCATGGCGTGATCGTAGGCGGGGCCGCCGGCCGCCCGCTGGGTACGCTGCGCCGTGCCCGCCGGTCGATCTGCCCCATCCGATCATCCCTCCCACGGCGCCCTGCGAACGCCGCTCTGCGACCTGTTCGGGATCGAGGTGCCGATCGTGCAGACCGGCATGGGCTGGGTGGCCGGCCCACGTCTCGTCTCGGCGACGGCGGCGGCCGGCGCCCTCGGGATCCTCGCCTCGGCAACGATGAGCCTCGAGGGCCTCCGGGACGCCATCGCCGAGGTGAAGCGCCGCACGGACCGTCCCTTCGGGGTCAACCTTCGATCGGATCATGACGAGATCGACCGGTTCGTGGATCTGCTCCTCGCCGAGAAAGTCGCTGTCGCCAGCTTTGCGCAGGCGCCCAACGAACGCCTCGTCAAGCGCCTGCGAGACGGCGGCGTCAAGACGATGCCGACGATCGCCGCCCTCCGCCACGCCGAGAAGGTCGTCGCCTGGGGCGTGGACGCCGTCATCGCCCAGGGCCATGAGGGCGGTGGTCATACCGGTGAGGTGCCGACGAGCCTGCTCCTCCCCCTCGTGACGGCGGCGGTGGGCGTCCCGGTCGTAGGGGCGGGGGGTTTCTTCGACGGGCGTGGCCTCGTGGCGGCGCTCGCCTGGGGTGCCGCCGGCGTGGCGATGGGGACGCGCTTCCTGCTCACGAAGGAAAGCACCGTGCCCGACGCCGTGAAGGCCCGCTACATCGAGGCCGGCGTCAGGGACACGGTCGTGACGCGAGCCGTCGACGGCTACCCGCAACGGGTGCTGCGCACCGAGATGGTCGACCGGCTGGAGCGATCGCTGCCCGGCGTCAGCCTCGCCCGGGCGTCCGCCAACGCGCTGCGGCTCCGTCGCTTGACCTCGACCGGGCTGCCGGCGCTCGTACGTGAAGGGCTCGCCATGAGGCGCCACAGCGAGCTCACCTGGGCGCAGACGGCCATGGCGGCCAATGCCCCCCTGCTCACGAAGGCGGCCCTCGTCGAGGGACGCCTCGAGGCGGGCATACTGCCGACGGGGCAGGTGGCCGGCCTCATCGACGAGCTCCCGAGCGTCGCCGAGCTCGTCGAGCGGATCATGGCCGAAGCGTCTGAGACGCTGGACCGCCTCACGACCTGAGAGCATTCACAGGCTTGCGGAGAGCCGGCAGTACACTGCCCGGCGTTTCCGGTCCCGACAGCAGGATTCGGGGGAGGGGCTTTTGGTAACCCAACCCGTGGCGCCGGCGGGCAAGAGCGAGCGGACGTCTCGTCGGGCCGGGTTTCGCCCCGATATTCAGGGCCTGCGGGCCGTAGCCGTGCTGCTCGTGGCACTCTGCCACGCCGACGTTGCGCACCTGGCGGGCGGCTACGTCGGCGTCGACGTCTTCTTCGTCATCTCCGGCTTCCTCATCACCGGCTGGATCCTGCGCCACAGCGAGCGGTCGGGCCATGTGCCCCTCTGGCAGTTCTACGCGGCGCGGGCGCGGCGCATCCTCCCGGCGGCAGCTCTCACGTTGGTGGCGACGACGATCGCCTGCCGCTACCTGCTGAACTTCATCGAGGCGCAAGGGGCGTTCCACGACTCGGTCTGGGCGGCCTTCTTCGCCGCCAACATCCACTTCGCTCGTGAGGGAACGAACTACTTCTCGAGCACCGCGCCGCCCTCGCCCCTCCAGCACTACTGGTCGTTGGCGGTCGAGGAGCAGTTCTACCTCGTCTGGCCCGCCCTCGTGATGCTCGTGCTGGCAGGGCCGCGGCTCCTGCGCCGCCCCGGGCGGCGGGCGCCCAAAGAGCCCTTCGTCAGCGCCGCCGGCCTGCGGCGCCTCGCCATCGTGCTCGGGATCTGCGTCGTGGCATCGCTCGTCTGGTCCATCGCCGACACGGCGAGCGATCCGGTGGGGGCATATTTCTCCACGTTCGCTCGCGCCTTCGAGCTCGGCATCGGGGGACTCCTGAGCGTGACCGCCACGCAGCTCTCGCGCATCCCGCTTCGGCTCCGCCTCCCCATGACCTTCGTGGGGCTCGCCGGCATCGGTGTGGCCGCCACGGCCTTCTCGAGCAACACGGCGTTCCCGGGCTACGCCGCTCTCCTACCGGTGCTGTCGGCGGCGCTCGTCATCATCGGCGGCCTCGGCGACGCCACCCACCGCGGCGCCAGCCGGTGGCTCGGGCGCCAGCCGCTCCGCTTCGTCGGCGACGCCAGCTACTCGTTCTACCTCTGGCACTGGCCCGTCCTCATCGTCGCCGCCGAGTACGAGGGCCATGACCTGACCGTCGCCACGAACCTGCTCCTTCTGGCGGCCGCCTTTGCCCTCAGCGCCGTGACCTACCTGCTCTACGAGAACCCCATCCATCACGGCAAGCGGTTCGGAAGGCCATGGGCGGCGCTGACGTTGTGGCCGGCCAGCGTCGGCGCCGTCCTGCTGGCCGCGGCGCTCGGCCTCAGCTCCATTCAGGCGGAGCTGCGTGCCGATGCGAGTGGAACCACGACTACGACGACGACGACGCTTCCGGGAACGACCCTCCCCGGAACCAAGCCGGTCGACCCGTACGTCGCCGCCGTCGCCGGAGCCGTGACGCCGGCGACGAGGCGTGCGAGCGTCCCACCGGTCGTGTTCGCCGAGATGGAACGCTTCGGCGAACGTTCCTTCCAGCAGTGCGTCTCCGCCACGGGGAACTCGACGAGCAGTCCGGTGTGCCACCTCGGAACACCCCATGCGCCCCGCACCGTCGTGGTCTTCGGCGACTCCCACGCCCAGGCCCTGCTGGCGGCGCTCGACTACTTCGGCAGGAGCGACGACTGGCAGGTGGTCCCGCTCGTGAAGCAGGGCTGTGTCGCCCTCGAGTGGTCCAGCGAGCCGGACGTGCCCGGACCGACGGACGTCCTCGGTGCCCCCAACCTGCGAGATGGCAGGAACACCTCCTGCAACGCCTGGCAGATCTGGGCCGTTCGAGAGCTGAAGCTGCTGCGGCCCGACGCCATCGTCTACGCCACCGCCTATGCCTGGGGTGCCAACGTAGGCGGTGCCGACTTGCAATACGACGTCATGGGGCTCGAGAACGAGATCGATCTCCTCGAGCCCCTCTCGCCGCGTCTCGTTCTCGTGCAGGACACGCCGTACTGGAATGACAGTCCCGTGCAGTGCCTCCTTCAGAGCCACGTGACGCTGGGGGATTGCACCTACTTACTGCCGAGGAGCCTGCTGGCGCTCTATTCGCAGGTGGAGGCGGCTGCCGAGAGGGCGGGTGCCAAGGTGCTCCCGATGCTGCAATGGTTTTGCTCGGCCCGCAAGTGCCCGCCGGTGGTCGACGACAACGTCGTGTACCGCGACCGGGAGCACGTCTCGATCAACTACTCGACCTACCTCGAAACGCCCCTGTCCGACGAGCTGGAGGACTACCTCCGCTAGACCGTCGCAGTCACGCCGGCTCTGACGCCTCGAGCGCCGAGAAACGCTCACGCAACTGGTACTTGAGAACCTTGCGGAGGGTCTCGTTGCGGGGGAGTGTGTCGAGCACCTCGAGCTGCTCCGGGATCTTCTGGCGCATGAGGCCGCAGGCGCCCAGGTAGTCCGCCAGCTCCTCGAGCGTGAGCGCCTCCGCCCCCGCAGCCAGCTCCACCACGGCGCAGACGCGCTCGCCTCGCTCCGCGTCCGGCAGCCCGATGACGGCGACGTCCCCCACCTTCGGGTGGGCGAACACGAGCTCTTCGACCTCGCGGGCAGAGATGTTCTCACCCTTGCGGATGATGACGTCCTTGAGGCGACCGGTGAGGACGAGATGGCCGTCATCCCTGAGGTGCCCGAGGTCTCCGGTGCGGAACCAGTCGGCCTCGAAGGCCGCAGCCGTCAAGGCTGCATCGCTGTACCCCTTGCAGACCATGGGTCCCCGTACCTGCACCTCGCCGTCGGCACCGGCGCCGGCGACCTCTCCGTCGGCGGTGACGATGCGGATCTCGGCACCGGCGACGGCGGCCCCTTCGGTGGCGATCAGCTGTTCGTCGGTGTCGGTGGGGCTGCCCATCGAGATCATCGGGATCTCGGTCATGCCGTAGCCGTGAATGATGCGCACCCCCATCTCGGCCCGCACGGCGTGGAAGAGCTCGGCCGGCTTGGCGGCGCCGCCGCCGGAGAGCGCCCGGAGCGACGGGATGACCGGCGCCCCCGGCGCCTTTCGTTGCTCGGCGAGGAACGCCTGGTAGAACGCCGTCGATCCCCCCGCCATCGTGACACCGTGGTGGCGGAAGACCTCCACGGCCTCGGCGGGCACGAACGCCTCCAGGACAACGGCCTGGAACCCGCAGAGCAGCATCGTCACGAGGTAGTCCGGCCCGGCGATGTGGGCGAAGGGAAAGGCGATCGAACCGACGTCCGCCTCGCTCAGCCGTAGCGCGCCGGCGAGACCCCGCCCGCCGGCGAGAAGGGTGCCGTCGGTGTGCATGACACCTTTCGGCTCCGAGGTCGTGCCGGACGTGTAGTAGATCCAGCGCACCGTGTCACCGTTGTCGCTCGGAGGGGGCGGCAGCTCCGCGGGGTCGCCGATCGGCAGGTGGTCGATGTTGAGCACGATCGGGCGCTCGCCGTCGCCGTCTGGGTCGCCGCCGTCCCCGTCCCAGCGGGCGGCGGGGTAGCCGAGCCCCGCCAGCACCGTCTCGGTCATGGCGCCGTAGGCGACGCCGCGCCACTCGGGCTTGATCACGATGACCTTCGGCCGGGTGCCCCGCACGGCGGTCGTCACCTCGTGCTCGCGGTAGATGTGCAGGATCGGGTTCTGCAAGGCGCCGAGGCGGGCGAGGGCGGCGGACAGCACGATGGTCTCGATGGTCGTCGGCACCTGCCAGGTCACCGGCGTGCCGGCGCCGACCCCGATGGAGTGCAGCCCGGCGGCGACCTGCTCGGCGGAGGCACGGAAGTCGCCGAAGGTGAGCATCCGGTCGGAGGCATCCCGCAACATGGGCCGGTCGAAGGAGAGCTCGCAGCGGGCAAGGACGAGGTCCCAGATTGTCGCGGCGTCGTACGGCGATCCCCCCACCGCCGGCGACGCTACCAGTCGGGCGGCGTGCGCAGTCAGGTCGGCCTGCGCACTCAGACCGGCGTGCGCAGTCAGGTCGGCGGTCGGGCCGGCGTGGGAAGATCGACCCATGGCCGAAGGAGACGTGCGAGCCGACCTGCTTGCCGCCGGCGAAGCCGCCTTTGCGTCGCGGGGATACGCCGCCACGACGGTCGACGACGTCATCCGGCTCTCGGGCACCTCGCGGGCCACCTTCTACCGGTACTTCAATGGGAAGGAGCAGCTCTTCGAGGAGCTGAGCCGCGCCTGCTTCCGGGAGATGCGAGCGGCGGTTCGCGCCGTTGCCGCCACGGCGCACGGTCCGGTCGGGCGACCCGAGGTCATCGGCCTCCTCGAGCGCTACGAGGGCATTAACGACCGCTTCGGCGGCGTCATCCGTGCCTGGACCGAGCTGACCGGGCCGGCCGACTCGCCCATGCACGAGCGGGGCACGGCCGCCGTGGGGGCGATGTTCGAGGAGACGGCCGCCCTGCTGGACCGCAGCGCCGCTGCCGCAGGGACGCCGCCGCTTGCCGCCGGCGAGCTGACGACGCGCGCCGCCCTGCTCTTCCTGCTCGTCGAGCGGTCCGTCTTCTACGTCTCGAGCCGCGTCTCTCGCCTCGACCCAGAGCGGCTCGGGCCGACGCTTGCCACCCTCGTCGAGCGCGCCTATCTCGGGACGAGCTCGTGAACGACATCCCGCTCAGCGAGTTCGACCCGGACCGCCATGCCATGATCGAGCCGTCGTCGCATTTCGGTTCCGGGCGGCGCGACCGGCCCCAGATGCCGGCCGTCGCGGTGGCGTGCTTCTTCGGCGACGTCGTAGAGCGGGTGGCCGAGGAGCGGCAGGCCCGCCACGTCACGTTCCTCACCGCCGAGCACGGCAAGCACGCCGTCTGGGAGCTCGAGCACGACGGGGTGCCGCTGGCGTTCTTCCAGCCGGGCCTGGGCGCTCCGCTCTCGGTTGGGTTTCTCGAGGAGGTCATCGAAGGCGGCTGCCGCACCATCGTCGCCTGCGGCGGCTGCGGAGCGCTCTCCGCTGATCTCGCTCTCGGCCACGTCGTCGTCGTCTCATCGGCGCTGCGGGACGAAGGGACGTCTTTCCACTACCTGCCGCCCTCGCGGACCGTCGAGGCGGATCCGTCGGTCGTCGAGCGCCTCGAAGCGTTCCTCGAGGACCGCGGTGTCCCGCACGCCACCGGCATGACGTGGACGACGGACGCCTTTTACCGGGAGACCCGCGCCAAGGTGGCGCGCCGCCGGGAGGAAGGGTGCATCACCGTCGAGATGGAGGCGTCCGCCCTCATCGCCGTGGCTCGTTTCCGGGCGATCCGTTTCGGCCAGCTCCTCTACGCCGGCGACAGCCTGTCGGGCGAGGACTGGGATCACCGAGGTTGGGTGAAGGCGCACGACGTGCGCGAGGAGCTCTTCTGGCTAGCGGCCGATGCCGCCGTCGAGCTGGCGTCAGCCGATTGGGGGGACGGCAGGCCCGGCCTTGGGGTCGGCGCCGGCACGCCGTGACCGGCCGCGACCGTTTTTGGGATCCTCGGGGACAGGAGCACTGCGAGCGGCTTTGGCCATGGAGCTGAGGACCGTCGTGCGCTCTCGCAGCGAAGCGCCCCGCTCGCTGCGCAGCGTCATGTAGCAGACGGCGCCGACCGGGATCGGCAGCCAGAAGTTGAAGAAACGCCACCCGATGACCGCCAGCAGTGCGGTCGGCGCCGGCACGCCGAAGGGAGTCAGCACCAAGATGACGAACGTCTCGGTGACACCGAGCCCACCCGGCGTCACGGGGATGGCTGCCAGCACGTTGCCGACGCCGTAGGCGACGATGACATCGACCGGGTTGATGGGCGATCCGAGCGCCCAGAGGCAGACGTAGAGGCAGGCGGCGTCGAGGAGCCAGTTCGCCGCCGCCCAGGCGATGCCACGACGGATGAGCTCGGGGTTCTTGGCGACCGCCACGAGGCGCTCGGCGATGTGCGCGACGGTCCGCTCCAACTTCTCCTTCGGGATGAAGCGGAAGCGGCCCGCCAGGCGGCGAAGCAGTCTGGCCGCCCAGGCGTCTCCGGAGGCGAACCCGGCGACGATGAATGCGAAGAAACCCAGCAGCAGCACCGAGACAATCGCCACCGTCACGTAGGCGGGCTTGAAGCCGTTGAACGGTATCGAGATGATGATCGCCAGCCAGAGCATCACGTTCAGCAGGACGGCCGAGCCGATGCCCTCCATGGCCGTGGCGAAGCCGACGTCGGTGACGCTCAAGCCCTCGGACGTCATGAGGCGGATGCTCAGAGCCGTGCCGCCGGCCGTGCCGGCCGGTATGACGTGGCTCACGGTGAGCGAGGCGAGGTTGATTCGCCAGGCTTTGGAAAGGGAAAGAGAGTTGGGCGGCAGGACGACCACGGTCAACTTGGCGTAGGCGAAGAGGGAGACGACTTCGCAGGCGAAGGCCAAGAGGATGAGGAGCGGATTGACGTGTTCCAGCCGATGGAGGCTGTTGCGCGAGAAGGCGACCGTGAGCTTGGGGATGACCAGGTACTCGAGCACGAGGATGAGCACGATGACCGTGGCGCCGCGGCGGAGGAATTTCGGGATGGGCAAGCCCCAGTGCCAGCGCCAGCGCCGCGCCGGTCGCGCCGGTCCTTCCGAAGCCGGGCCGCCCGGGCGGGTCGGCTCACCCCCTGCCGCCAGGCTGCTGCTGCCATCTGCCGGGCTCGGGGCCGCCAGACTGGAAGCGGGCGCCCCGTCTCCGTCCGGGCCGGCTAGGGGCAGGGCGGCTGCATCGCCGCCGGAACGCTCCGGTTCGGCGGCACCATCGGCGTCACTGTCGTTGCCGATCACCGTACGAGGGGGGTCCTCGGGTGGGCCATCCCCCCATGCTTACAGGCTGAGGACTCATATGGTGACCACTTCCGGCTGTTGATGGAGTTGACTTGAGGCATGGCCAAGGAGTCCTTACCGCGACTGCTGGTGGAACCAACCTCGCCAAGCCCGCCTGAGCAAGGCCCGACCCGGGCCGAACGGCGGGAATTCGATCGCCGCGTCGTACGGGCGGCCGTCATCGTCAACATCGTCGTCGTCGTCACGCTCGTCTTGGCACTGCTCGTATGGCGGCTCCGTGTCCTCGTGCTCCTCGTGATCGTGTCCCTGTTCACCGCCGCCGTTCTGCACCCGATCATTGGGATCGTGCAGCGACTCGGGATGCGCCGGAAGTCGTCGCTCCCGTTCCGGCGCGGCCTCGCCACGACCGTCGTGTTCTTGTTGGCATTCATCCTTGCCGTGGCGGTGGGAGTTGTGCTCACGCATCCGGTCATCAGCGAGGCCACCCACTTCGCCAATGCCCTCCCGCAGCTCGTCACGCAAGCCCAGCACGGCAAGGGGCAGGTGGGCCACCTCGTGGCGCGGCTGCACCTCCTCAACTTCGTCAAATCACGACAGGCGAACCTCCAGAACGTCATCTCGAAGCTGTCGAAACCGGCCCTCGCCATCGGCAAGACCGTCGTCTCGGGCCTCGTCAGCCTCCTCACGATCCTGTTCCTGACGTTCTTCCTCCTCCTCGAGGCGCCCCGCCTCGTGCGTGCCGTGCTCAACTGGATGCAGCCCGAGCGGTCCACCCGCGTGCGCTCGATCCTCGACGACGTCGGCAAGGCGATCGTCGGCTACATGCTCGGGAACCTCCTGACGTCGATCATCGCCGGCATCGTGGTGGGGGTTGCCCTCTACGTCATGGGCGTGCCCTATGTCGGCGTGCTGGCGCTCTGGGTGGCACTCGTCGACTTCCTGCCGATGATCGGCGGCCTGCTGGCGGGCGTGCCCACGGTGATCATCGCCTCCTTGCACTCGCTCACGGCCGGCGTCGTGCTCCTCATCGTCTTCCTCGTGTACCAGGAGATCGAGAACCACTTCCTCAATCCGCTCGTGATGAGCCGCACCGTCCGGTTGAACCCGCTCTGGGTGCTGCTCGCCGTCCTCATCGGCGCCGAGTTGGGCGCCCTCGTCGGCTCCGTCTTCGGCGGCCTTGTGGGGGCACTCATCGCCGTCCCGGCGGCAGGTGCCGTCCAGGTGCTGGCGCGGGACCTCTGGCGGCACCGAACGGGAGCCACCCTGTTGGATCTCGCACCAACGCCGGCCGAGCTGCTGACAGCCCCGCTGTCGTCATCACCGCCCCCGCCACCGGGGGCGGACGCGGCGACGCCGGGCGATTGACGCACTCGGCCGACTGATCCGGCGAGAAGGCGTACGGATAGGCTTCGCCCGGTGCGCGTCCTCGTCGTCCTGCCGACCTACAACGAAGCCGCCAACATCGCCACCGTCCTCGAGCGCGTCCGCCAGGCTCTCCCGGAGGCTTGCGTCCTCGTCGTCGACGACAACAGCCCGGATGGCACCGGCGACATCGTCGAGAAGGTGGCGGCCACCTTCGACCAGATCTCGCTGCTGCGCCGTGCGGGGAAGGCGGGGTTGGGGAGCGCCTATCGCGACGGGTTTCGCTGGGGATTGCAGCGGGGCTTCGACGTGCTCGTCGAGATGGACTCGGACCTCTCGCACGACCCGGACGCCCTCGGCTCGCTCGTGGCGCCGATCGATGAGGGTTTCGAGCTCTCCATCGGCTCGCGCTATGTCCCGGGCGGATCGATTCCCAACTGGGCCCTTTCCCGCCGCCTGATCTCGCGAGGCGGCAACCTGTACGCCGACGTCCTGCTCGGTCTCGGCGTGCGCGACGCCACGGCCGGCTTCCGCGCCTACGCCGCCACGCTCTTGCGGCGGATCGACCTCGACGCCGTGCGGGCGAACAGCTACGGGTTCCAGATCGAGATGACCTATCGCGCCCTGCAGGCCGGTGCGAAGGTGACCGAGGTGCCCATCCGCTTCGTGGACAGGGCGCTCGGCACCTCGAAGATGTCCACCTACACCGTCGTGGAGGCGCTCGTCCTTGTCACGCGGTGGGGCCTGCGGCGCCTGTTGGCGGGAGCCAGTCGCTCTGCCAAGGCCTTGTTGGCTTCACGCGGCCCACGTGGCGGCGGCTCGTCGTCGCTCGGTGCCGGTGGGGCGGGTGACTAGACGAGCTCGGGTCGTGCGGGCGGTGCCACCGCCCGGCGCGACGGGGCCCCTGCCCCGGCCGTGAGCATCGCCATTGACGAGGGGACGGGGCCGGCCGTCATCCTCGTTCACGGCCAGCCCGGAAGCGGCGCCGATTTTGAGGCGCTCGCCGCTCTCCTGGCGACGGACCACCGCGTCCTGGCGCCCGATCGCCCCGGCTGGGGTCGTGACGAGCGGGAGGCGATCGGGTTGCACGGCAACGCCCTCGAGCTGGCCTGGCTCGTCGAGTCGAGCGCGTTGCAGCCGCCCGTCACGATCGTCGGACACTCGCTCGGGGGAGGGATCGCCCTCGCACTGGCACTGGAACGCCCCGATCTCGTCGGCGCTCTCGTCCTCGTCGGCTCCATCGGGATGGACGAGGCCCTCAGTCGCTTCGACCGCCTCTTGGCGGTACCGGCCGTCGGCCGCCCCGTCATCCGGGCGGGGCTGGCGGCCACGCGCCGCGGGATCGCCACGGGACGGCGGCTCACGAAGTCGCCGCCCACGAGCGCCGTGGCGGACCGCATGAACCGCTTCCCGACAGTGCGGGCGCTCGTCTGGCTGGAGGGTCAGCCGATCGGACGCAAGGAGCGGGAGAGCTTCCTCGTCGAGCAGCGCGCCCTTCTCGACGAGACGCCGGCGATCGAGCGAGCCCTCTCGAGGCTCGAGCTGCCCGTCGCCGTCGTGCACGGGACGGCCGATCACATCGTGCCGCTCAGCGCCGCCCGGCTCCTCGCCGAGAGAATCCCCGGCGCCGAGCTCATCTGGCTGCGGGGGGAGGGCCACCTCGTACCGTTCGAGCGGCCCGAGCTGATCGCCCACATCGTGCGCCGCTACTCAGCCATGGGCGGCGCCTGAGGCAGGCACAGGCCGCAAGCGCCGGCGTCAAGCACCGCCGGCAAGGCGCCGGCGCTGAGGGTGCACCGCCTGCTTCAGGGGCGGACGGCCGCCGCCAGAAACGCCTGCAGCTTGAGCTGCGTCTCGGCCAGCTCGGCGGCCGGGTCGGAGTCGGCGACGATGCCCACGCCGGCGAAGAGCCGGGCCGTGCGGTCCTCGACGATGGCGCAGCGGATGCCGAGGTGCCACTCACCGTCGCCGTCGGCGTCGATCCAGCCGACAGCGCCGGCGTAGCGGTCGCGGTCGACCTCCTCCGCCTTTGCCAGGTAGTCGAGCGCCAGGTCCACCGGTGTGCCGGCCACAGCCGGCGTCGGGTGAATGAGAGCGAGCAGCTCGAGGGCGTTCAAGAGCTCACCGTCCGCCCCGGCGACGAGGGTGCCGGTGATGTGGGTGCCGAGATGGGAAACGTTTCGCAGCTCCACGATGCTGGGGGCCTCGGGCACCCTCAGCTCCGCCAGGACGGGCCGCAGGCCACCGGTGATGGCCTCCACGACGGCGCCGTGCTCTGCCCGTTCCTTGTCGGAGGCGAGCAGGGCCGCTTCGACGCGCCGGTCGACCTCGGGGTCGCCGCTGCGGGCAGCGGTGCCGGCGAGGGGATGCGACTCGACCTCACGACCTGACCGGCGGATGAGCAGCTCGGGCGTAGCCCCCACGAACCCGTGGACGGCGAAGGTGGCGCACGACGGGTGCAGTGTGCGCAGCCGCTCGATGAGATCACCTTGGCGAAACGGCCGGTTTGCCTCGATGAGGACCTCGCGGGCCATGACGACCTTGTCGAGCCGGCCGCTGCGGACCTCGTCGACGGCGGCTGCCAGGCGCTGCAGGAAGTCCTCGTGGGGACGCCGCGACGCCAGGTGGAAGGAGTCGGGCGGGCTCTCGGCCGTGCCCGCCTGGGCGGCGGCCGCCGCCTCGGCGAGGAGGTCGGTGACGGCCGCCTCGTTGGGCGCGGTGCCGACGACGACGGCGATCGGGCTGGCGCCGTCGAGGCGCCGGACGCACACCGACGGGACCGTGAGTGCCACGGCGGCGTCCGGCAGGAAGTGGAAGGCGCCGAGGGCGACGGTGCGAGAGCCGATTGCCGCCAACGTCTCGGCCGTCCGCCGCAGGGCCTGCGGGTCGCTCAACCCGTTCGGGAGGGGCAGTGAGGTCGCCTCACCGAAGCCCAGCACGGACAGCCCGTCTCGCTCGACGACGACGCCACGGGCGATGGCGAGGGCCCGCAGGCGGGCGAACTCCTTCTCGCTGAGCGGGCGGACGATCGAGCCGAGCGCGCCGGCTGGGGCACCGCCGGCTGGGGCACCGCCGGCTGGGACACCGCCGCTCATGCGCTTCCCTCCACGAGGACGACCTGGTGGCGGGAGGAGCGTGAGGTGCCCGATCGCGTGGCCGTGATGACTTGCACGAGGCCGCCGGACAAGAGGTCGCGCCGCATTGCCGTGAAGCCGGCGTCCCCGAGCATGCTGGCGAGATCGCCGTAGCGAGGGAGGTAGGCGACCGAGCGTGGGAGGTAGCGGTAGGCGGCCTTGTCCGACAAGAGACTCCCGATGCGGGGCACGACGTGGTTGAACCAGATCGAGTGGCCGGCTTTCAGCAGCGGGATCTCCGGCTGGGAGACCTCGAGGAGGGCGATTCGCCCGCCGGGGCGGACGACACGTGCGAGCTCCACGACGACGGCCACGAGCTCGGCGAAGTTCCGCAAGGCGAAGCCGCTGACGGCACCGTCGAGGGAGGCGTCCCCGAACGGCAACATGGCGGCGTCGGCGAGGCAGACCGGGGCGGCGACGGGCTGGCCCGCCTTCAACATGCCGAGGGACATGTCGATGCCGACGGCGTCATAGCCGCGCCCCGTCAGGACTCGGCTGAGGTCGCCGGTGCCGCAGCCGACGTCGGCGACGAGGGCCGGCGTCTTCAGGTCGAGCAGCTTGATGGTCCGTTGGCGCCAGTGCTTGTCGAGCCCGAACGTCATCAACCGGTTGATGAGGTCGTAGCGAGGGGCGATGGCGTCGAACATCTCCCGCACACGGGCGCGCTTCTCGGCACCGGTCGGGAGGCTCTCCATGTCGGTACCCACCACGGGCAGGTTAGGCGCTTGCGTCGGTTGGCCCAAGCCGGTTGAAGATCGGAGGACGGCTCGGCGGCGGCGGGAGGCTGTGCGACTCACGACCCCCCTGAAGGTACCGGCGCCGCCCCCCGGTGCCGTCCCGTCCCGCTCCGGGGGCTCAAGCGGCCAGCGGGGCGGCCTCCGGCAGCCCACCCGCTGTGGGCGGTGGCGCCGAGGTCAGGGAGCCGGCCTGCCCGTCTCGAGGAGCGCCGCCTCGAGCGCCTGCAAGAAGCGCCCGTTCTCCTTCGCCGTCCCGATCGTGACCCGCAGGCAGCCCTCGAGACCCGGCCAGCCCGAGACGTCCCGCACGAGAACCGAGTGGTCGACGAGGCGCTGCCAGACCTCGGCGGAGTCTCGGTCGTGCACCCGGAAGAGGATGAAATTGGCGTCCGAGGGCCACGACTCGAGGCCGAGGGCGACGAGGGCGGCAGCCACGCGGTTTCTCTGCTCGAGGAGACGGGCGACTCGCGCCCGCATCTCCTCGTCGTACTGCAACGCCAGCACGCCGGCGATCTGCTTGACGGCGTCGAGGTGGTAGGGGAGAACGACCTGCTCGCAGGCCGCCACGACGTCGGGGTGGGCGACGAGATAGCCGAGGCGGAGAGCCGCCATCGCCCAGGTCTTCGAGAAGGTCCGTGTCACGGCCACGCTCGGCTGCTCGGCCACGAGATCAAGGGCGCTGAAGGGCGCAAACTGCGCGTACGCCTCGTCGACGACGAGGAGGCCCGGGACGGCGCCGGCGAGCGCTTCGACCGTCTCGCGGGCCTCGGCCCCGCCCGTCGGGTTGTTGGGCGAGCAGAGCATCGTGATCGACGGCTCGGCCTCGCCGTGCTCGCCGGCGACCCGACCGAGGAGGTCGAAGGCCGTCGGCAGGTCCACCCGGAAGTGCTCGTCGCGAGGGCCGACGATGACCTCTGTCGCCGTCAGGCGGGCGATGTGGCTGTGCAGGGCGTACGTCGGCTCGAAGACGAGGGCGGTCCTGCCGGCCCCGCCGTAGGCCATGAACAGGCACTGCAGGACCTCGTTGGATCCGTTGCCGCAAAAGACCTGTTCGGGCGTCACGCCGTGATGAGCGGCGATGGCTGCCCGCAGGGCAAGGGCGGCACGGTCCGGGTAGCGGTTGGCGTGCACCTCCGCCACGGCTGCTGCCAGCTCCGCGAGAAAGCGCTGCGGGGGCGGTTCGGGCGCTTCGTTCGTGTTGAGGCGGGTTTCGACCTCGACCTGGGGCGAGTGGTACCCCGGTCGGAGGGCGACGGCGTTCGGGTGAGCTGCCGGCCGCCGGCGCTGCGGCCAGGTGGTCGATGTCGGCTGCGATCGGGCGGTGCCCTCCTCGGTCATGTCGTGCTCGCTGCCGTCGGCCTCCGGGATGGCACCGAGACCGACTCGGCGTGGGCGAAGAGGCCTTCGGCCGTCGCGATGGCGGCGACGTGGGGTGCGACGGCGGCGAGTCCCGCCCTGTCCGCACGGATGACGTGCACACGCCGCACGAAGTCCTCGACGCCGAGGACGCTGGCGAAGCGCGCCGAGCGGAAGGTGGGAAGGACGTGGGAAGGGCCGGCGATGTAGTCGCCGATCGAGGCCGGCGACCAGGGGCCGAGAAACACCGCCCCGGCGTTGGCCACGAGCGGCACGAGGCGCTCCGGGTCGGCGCAGCAGAGCTCGAGATGCTCGGGCGCCACCTCGTTGGCGACGGCCATGGCCTGCTCCGGCCCGTCCACGAGGACGGCGTAGCCGCCCGAGGCGAGCGTGGCCGAAATCTCGTTCCTGCGGGGGGCGTCTGCTACGAAGCGCCCGATGGCCTCGTTGATCGCCGTCAGCGCCGTTTCCGACCAGGTCACGAGCCAGGCCAAGCCGTCCGGGCCGTGCTCGGCCTGGACGATGACGTCGATGGCGGCGCAGTCGACCGGCGTCGTCTCGTCGGCCACCACGACGACCTCGGACGGTCCGGCGAAGGAGGCGGGGACGCCCACGACGCCGAGGACCTCCTGCTTGGCGAGCGAGACGTAGCGGTTGCCGGCTCCGACGATGACGTCGACTGCCGCGATGGACTCGGTTCCGAAAGCCATGGCGGCGATCGCCTGGGCGCCGCCCACCTGGTAGAGCTCGTCGACGGCGGCGAGATGGGCGGCAGCCAGGATCTCGTCGGGCACGCTGCCGTCGGGGCCCGGAGGCGAGCAGACCACGACGGCGCCGACGCCGGCGACCTTCGGAGGGATGGCCGTCATCAACACGCTCGAGGGGTAACGGGCGCGCCCACCCGGGACGTAGACGCCGGCCCGCGAAACGGGCAGCTCGAGGTGCTCGACCTGAATGCCGTTTCGCTCATAGAGGCCGGTCTGCACGACCCGCCAGCGGTGGAATGCCTCGATGCTGTCGCGGGCGGCCTGCAGCGCCTCGAGGAGACCCGGGTCGAGCCGCCCGGCGGCGGCGGCGAGCTCGTCGTGGGGGACTCGCAGGTCCGAGAGCTCTGCGCCGTCGAAGCGCTTCGTGTACCGGCGGACGGCCTCGTCCCCCTCGCTGCGGACGGCGGCGAGGATCGCTCGGACGTCGGCGACGGACGCCTCGGCGGCCAGGTCGGGCCGGGGGAGTCGGGAGCGGAGATCGGTTGCGCCGCCACGAAGGTCGAGGACCTTGAGCATGGCCGCGAAGCGTAACCGACGCCCGGAGAGCCCCTTCCGAGCCGCCGACGGCGACGGCGCACGGGCGCCGGACCGCGTGGCAGGCACATCCGGGCAGAATGGCGAGATGGCACCCGACCTCGCCGAGCTCTCGTCGATCACCTCATCGCTCGACCAGATCACGCGGCGGGTGGCCGCCATCGCCGAGCAAGCGAACGAGAGCGGGGACGAGACGGTGTCGGCGGAGCTGTTCAGCGTGGAGCGGGCGCTGCAAGGCGCCACCCGTCGCTTGGGCCGCCTCCTCGGCGGCGCCTGAACAGCGCTCGCGGCAGGCCGGCCGGGCCGGACAGGCCGCCGGTGCCCCGAAACCCGAGCCCAGACGCGCCGACGGCGCCCCGAAGGGCGCCGTCGGGAGCGGGTCGGGCGGCGGATCCCGAACTCCGCTCAGATGGAACCAGGTGGCGGGAACCGGTTCCGAAGGACCACACTAGCGCGGCGCCAGCGCATCGTCAGTGCGAATTGTTACTTTCTCTCTTTCGTAACAGTGCGGGTGACGCTTTGCGCGCGGGCACGGCCCGTGCTGACGGCTCGCCGAGCTGGGCAGACGGGCAGAGTTCTGCCAATACACAGTCGCCGCAGCGGGGCCGCCGGGCGATGCAGATTCGTCGGCCGTGCAAGATGAGGCGCAAGCTGACGGCGCCCCACTCCTCTTCGGGGAAAAGAGAGCACAAATCGCTCTCCACTTTCACGGGATCTGTCTGCGTCGTGAGCCCGAGCAGCTTGCTCAGTCGCAGGACGTGGGTGTCGACGGGCAGGCCGGGCAGCCCGAGCGCCACGGAGCGAACGACGTTGGCCGTCTTGCGGCCCACTCCCGGCAACGCCGTCAAGTCCTCCATGGAGGTCGGGAAGTCGGCTGCCCTCGGCCCGAAGCGCTCCATGATCGCCGCCGACATGCCGAGCAGATGGGACGCCTTCGACCGGAAGAAGCCCGTCGACCGGATGAGATCCTCGAGCTCGTCCCGCTCGGCGGCGGCCATCTGACGCGGTCCCGGGTAGCGGCGGAAGAGAGCCGGCGTCACCATGTTGACGCGCTCGTCGGTGCACTGGGCCGACAGGATCGTGGCGCAGAGCAGCTGGAAGGGCCCTTTGTGGCGGAGGGCGCAGAGCTGCTTCGCCGTGCCCGGGTAGGCCTCGGCCAACAGGGGCGAGATTCGGGCTGCTCGCTCGGCGAGAGCCCTCCTGGAACGACGACGGGCGGGCGTTCCTGACACTGTTCGGGAGCGTACCGAGGCCGCAGGCTCGAGGCCGCCAGGTGGGCACGGCCGATAGGGTGCGGTTCGTGCACGACGTCGAGGTCAAGCGCCGCATGGGCGAAGCCGACATCGATGCCCTCACCCGTCTCCTCGAAGCGGCTTCGGCGGCGGACGGCCACCGAGCCCTCGGGGAGCACAAGTGGCTCGACCTCGTACAGGGAGGCAGAGCCGGCTTTGCAGGCTTCATCGCCCGCGAGACGGCGCACCATCGCGTCATCGGGTACGCCCAGATCAGCCGTGGCGAGTCGAGCTGGGCGGTCGAGTACGTCGTTCACCCGTCGTGGCGCCAGCGGGACCAGGAGCTCCGCATGGATCTCGTGCGGGCGGCACTCGACGAGATCTCCCTGCAGGGGGGAGGCCACGTCCATGTCTGGGTCCCGATGCCGACGGAGGCCGACGACGCCGTCGCTGCCGCCCTCGGCCTCGAGCGCGGGCGCGATCTCCACCAGATGCGCCGCCCACTGCCGGTCGAGGGGCCGCACTCCAGCCTGCCGACGCGGCCGTTCCGGCCGGGCGAGGACGAAGGGCGCTGGCTCGCCGTGAACAACCGGGCGTTTCGCGGGCACCCCGAGCAGGGGTCCTGGACGCTCGAGACGATCTTCGACCGCGAGCGGCAGGAGTGGTTCGACCCCGCCGGCTTCCTGCTGCACGAGATCGGCGACGACCTCGCCGGCTTCTGCTGGACCAAGGTGCACGAGGAGGAGCAGCTCGGCGAGATCTACGTGATCGCCGTCAACCCGGACTACCAGGGCCGAGGCCTCGGCAGGCAGCTCGTCCTCGCCGGCCTCGAGCACCTCGCAGGGCGCGGGGTCCCGATGGCGATGCTCTACGTCGACCACGACAACGCCGAGGCGGTCGGGCTCTACAAGGCCCTCGGCTTCTCCGTCGACCACGTCGACCGTGCCTACACCGGTGACATCGCCGCCGGTGAGCACCCATGAGCCGGTACGACCTCGAACGCCACGATCTCGTCGGCCTCCTCGCCGGCGAGCCGCCCTACCGCGCCGGGCAGATCTGGGACGGGATGTACCGGCGATTGTCCGAGCCAGCCGAGTTGAGCGAGCTGCCGCGCCCGTTGCGCCTGCGGTTGGCCTCCCTGCCCGAGCTGGCGCCGGCCTTCTCCCTCGCCGACGAGGTCGTGAGCGACCGTGGTCAGACGCTCAAGTGGTTGCTGGCGGCCGCAGACGGCACCCGCGTCGAGACCGTCCTCATGGGGTACCGGGACCGCGTGACGGTGTGCGTGTCGAGTCAGGCGGGCTGTGCGATGGCCTGCGGGTTCTGCGCGACCGGCCAGGCGGGATATGTGCGACAGCTCTCGAGCGGCGAGATCACCGAGCAGGTCGTGCGGGGGGCTCGATACGCGGCCGAGAACGGCTGGGGGCGCCTCGGCAACGTCGTGCTCATGGGGATGGGCGAGCCGCTCGCCAACTACGCCAACGTGCGGGCTGCGATCGAGCGCTGGAACGCGGATCTCGGGATCGGGGCGCGCTCGATCACCGTCTCGACCGTCGGCATCGTGCCCGGCATCCGAAAGCTGACGGCCGATCCCATCCAGGTGACCCTTGCGGTCTCGCTGCATGCCGCCAACGACGAGCTTCGCAGCGAGCTGGTGCCCATCAACCGCCGTTACCCGTTGGCTGTCCTCATGGAGGCCTGCGAGGCGTACGTGAGGCGGACGCGACGGCGCTTGTCGTTCGAGTGGGCCTGCATCGCCGGCGTGAACGACCGTCCCTCGGACGCTCGCGAGCTCGCCGAGCTGGCGCTGCCCCTCGGCGCTCACGTCAACCTCATCCCCCTCAACCCGACGCCGGGTTACCTCGTCGCCGGCAGCGCCCCGCAGGCGGTGGCGGCCTTCCGTGACGAGATCGTCAGCTACGGCCTCAACGTGACGATCCGCAACACGCGCGGCCGCGACGTGAACGGTGCCTGCGGGCAGTTGGCCGGCTCCGCCTTGGCGATCTCGCCTCGCCGCGCCTAGCGTCCCGCCATGGCACGGACGTCGGAGCGCCGCCGCGAGACCGCTGAATCGGCCGTCGAGATCCGTCTCGACCTCGATTCGAGCGCCCCGCCGGAAGTCACGACGGGCCTCCCGTTCTTCGATCACATGCTCGCTCAGCTCGGTAAGCACTCGGGCATCGCCCTCGAGGTGTCGGCGACCGGCGACCTTCACGTGGACGCCCACCACACCGTCGAGGACGTCGGCATCGTGCTCGGCGAGGCCCTCGGCGAGGCCCTCGGGGACAAGGCTGGCGTGCGCCGCTTCGCGGCGGCCAGCCTGCCGCTCGACGAGTCGCTCGTGAACGTCGCCCTCGACCTCTCCGGGCGCCCGTACCTTCGCTATGACGTCGACTTCGGGCCGGAGTCAGCCCCCCTCGGCACACCACCGTTCGAGCCGCAGCTGGCCGAGGAGTTCTGGCGGGCGTTTGTCAACGGAGCCAAGGTCACCTTGCACGTGACGCTCGCCTACGGCCGAAACCCCCACCACATCCTCGAAGCGTCCTTCAAAGGCGTCGCCCGCGCCCTGCGCGATGCCATCGGGGTCGAGGGCGCCGGCGTGCCCTCGACGAAAGGCACGCTCTGACGCTTCATGATCGCCGTCTTGGATTACGGGATCGGTAACTTGCGATCGGCTGAGAAGGCGCTCCAACACGTCGGGGCTGACGCCCGCCTCGTGACCGATCCGGAGGTGGCCGCCGGCGCCACCGGCGTCGTGCTGCCCGGCGTGGGGGCCTTCGGTGCCTGCGCCGCCGCCCTGCGCCGCAGCGGCCTCGAGAGCGCCGCCCGCGACGCCGTCGGGCGCCAGGTGCCCTTTCTCGGAATCTGTGTCGGCTTCCAGCTGCTCTTCGAAGGGTCCGACGAGGACCCTCACGAGACGGGTCTCGGGCTCCTGCCCGGCCACAGCCGCCTCCTTCCCGTGACCGAACGGCTCCCCCAGATGCAGTGGAACATCGTGCGCCACGTGCAGGGCCGCTCCTCGCGGCTCCTCGGCGACGCCGGCGGTTCCCCGCTGTGGTTCTACTTCGTCCACTCCTACGCACCGATGATGTCCGGTGAGGCGGAGCCGAGTGTCGTCGGCGTCTGCGAGTACGGTGGCCCGGTCGTGGCGGCCGTCGAGCAGGGGTCGCTCTTCGGCACGCAATTCCACCCGGAGAAGTCGGGCAAGAGCGGCCTCGAGCTCCTGCGCCGCTTCGCCTCCCTCTGCGGTCCGAAGTGAGGCGGCGGTGAACCTGTGGCCGGCGATCGACGTACGCGACGGCCGGTGCGTCCGGCTCGTGCAAGGCGACTTCGACCGCGAGACGATCTACGGGGACCCGATCGAGGTCGCCCAGGCGTACGTGCTCGCCGGCGCCGAGCGCCTGCACGTCGTGGATCTCGACGCTGCGATGACGGGACTCCCCGTCAACCGGGAGGTCATCGGCGAGATCGCCGGACGTGCCGGCGTGCCCATCCAGGTTGGCGGCGGCGTGCGAGACGAGGCGTCGGCGGAGGCCCTCTTCTCCCTCGGAGTCGCACGAGTCGTGCTCGGCACGGCCGTGGTGAGGGAGCCCGCTCTCCTCGGTCGCTTGGCGGCGCGCTGGCCGGGCCAGGTGATCGCCGGGCTCGACTACCGCCGCAACGGCGCCGGCGTGCCCGAGGTGTCCGTGCAGGGTTGGACGCAGGCGAGCGGTCGCACCCTGGCGGACGTGCTCGCCCGCTTCAAGGAGCTCGATCTGGCCGCTGTCGTCGTCACCGACATCGCCCGCGACGGCACGGGGAATGGCCCGGACGTCTCCGGCCTCGTGTCGGTCCTCGGCTGGGCCGAGCAACCCGTGATTGCCTCCGGTGGCGTCGCCACGGCCCGCGACCTGCAGCGCCTCGCCGGTCTCGACGTGGACGGCCGGCGGTTGGACGGTGCCATCGTCGGGCGGGCGTTGCTGTCGGGTGACCTGGCGTTGGCTGACGCCCTCGCCGCCTGCCTCCCTCGGGGGCCGGGCAGCGGCTCGTGAAGTCCGTTCGAGTCATCCCCTGCCTCGACGTCGACGAGGGCAGGGTTGTGAAGGGCGTCGAGTTCGTCGAGCTGAGGGACGCCGGTGACCCCGTCAAGCTGGCGGCACGCTACGACGCCGAGGGAGCCGACGAGCTCGTCATCCTCGACATCACGGCGTCGTCGGATGACCGCTCGATCATGATCGACATCGTGGAGCGGGCAGCTGAGGAAGTCTTCATCCCCCTCACCATCGGGGGCGGCATCCGGTCCGTCGACGACGCCCGGGCGCTCCTGCGGGCGGGCGCCGACAAGGTGGCGGTCAACTCCGCCGCCGTGGCGCGCCCCGGCCTCATCAGCGAGCTGGCGGCGGAGTTCGGCTCGCAGTGCGTCGTCGTCGCCATGGACGCGCGCAGGATCGCCCTCGACCGTGGGTCGCTCGAGGGCGCCGGGCCGGCTCACGTCGCGGCCGGCGGGGCGCTGCGGGCCGCCGGAGGCGTCTTCGACGTCGTCACGCACGGCGGGCGCCGCCCGACCGGCTTGGACGCCATCGAATGGGCGGGCACCTGCGCCGCCCTCGGGGCCGGTGAGCTGCTCGTCACCTCGATGGATCGCGACGGGACCGAGCTCGGCTACGACCTCGAGCTGACGGCGGCCGTCAGCGCGGCCGTCAGATTGCCGATCATCGCCTCCGGTGGGGTGGGATCACTCGACCATCTCGTCGCCGGCGCCACCGCAGGGGGAGCGGACGGGCTGCTGGCGGCCTCCATCTTCCACTTCGGGCGTTTCTCGGTCGCTGAGGCGAAGACCTATCTCGCCGCCCATGGAGTCGGGGTGCGCCCGCCCGGCGTCTGAGGCCCCGGCCCGGGAGCAGTACCGTTGCGCCTCGTGCAGACCGATGAGAGCAAGACCGCCGTGTCGAGTGTCACGAGCACCCCGGCCCGCCGCAAGGTGACCCCGACACCGACCGGCGGCAAGCAGCCCGTGACGATGTTGAACGACCGCGTGCTCGTGAACGTCCCCCAGTCCGAAGGCGAGCGCCGCTCGCGGGCAGGCATTCTCATCCCGGCCACGGCACAGGTGCAGCGCCGTCTCGCCTGGGCGGAGGTGGCCGCCGTCGGCCCGCACGTGCGGACGATCCGCGCCGGAGACACGGTGCTGTTCAACCCCGAGGAGTGTTTCGAGGTCGACGTGCAGGGTGAGGAGTACCTCATCTTGCGTGAGCGGGACGTGCACGCCATCGCATCCGAGCGGATGGACGGCGGCACGGGTCTCTACCTGTGAACGGCCCGCCGCCGGCGACCGGTCAGGCGGCCACGGGCGAGGACGGCGGCCTCGCCGACATCCAGTTCAACGCCGACGGCCTCGTGCCGGCGATCGTGCAGGAAGCCGACACGCACGAGGTTCTCATGTTCGCCTGGATGGACGCCGAGGCACTGCGCCGGACGCTCGCCACCGGCCGCACCTGGCTGTGGAGCCGCAGCCGGCAGGAGTACTGGTGCAAGGGGGAAACCTCGGGCGACCGCCAGTACGTCCGCCAGGTTCGCTACGACTGCGACGGCGACGCCGTCTTGGTCCTCGTCCGCCAGGAGGGTCGGGGGGCGTGCCACACGGGGGAGCGCTCGTGCTTCTACCGCGTCCTCGGGACCTGATGGCGGCTCGGGACCTGGAGGGTGCGCGGGAGGCGATGGCGCCTGGGCGCGACGCCTTCGTAGACCTCGCCCGTCATCATCGGGTCGTCCCCGTCTGGAAGCAGCTCGTCTCCGACACCATCACGCCGGTGGGGGCGTTCAGGGCGATGGTGGGGGATGGGGAGGGTTTCTTGCTCGAGAGTGTCGAGCACGGCGAGCGGTGGAGCCGCTTCTCGTTCCTCGGGCGGGCGCCCGTCGCAACGCTGCTCGCCCGCGGCAACGACATCGAGGTGGAAGGTGAGCTGCCCGTGACCGTTCCCCTCGACCGGGGGATCCTCGCCGCCATCGAAGAGCTCGTCGCCGAGCTGAAGTCGCCCGTGCTGGCCGATCTGCCCCCCCTGCACGGGGGTCTCGTCGGCTATCTCGGCTACGACGTCGTCCGCGAGGTGGAGCGCCTCGGGCCGCCTCCGGCCGACGACCTCGGCCTGCCCGATGCGGTCGTTTCGGTCATCGGTGAGCTGGCCGCCTTCGATCACTGGCGTCAGCGGGTGACGCTCGTCGATAACGTCGTCGTGCCGAGGGGCCCGGCGGGCGAGGCCGACCTCGGCACCGCCCTCAGCCGGTACGAGCTGGCGGAGGACCGCCTCGACCGCTTGCGGGCGGATCTGGAGCGTCCCTCGCACGAGCCGCTGCTGCCGCCGCCCGCCCGCTCCGAGCGCTTGCCGGAATCCGACGTGCGGCGCCTCGTCTCCTCCAAGGACTTCCAGCTTGCCGTCGAGGTGGCCAAGGAGTACATCCGGGCGGGCGACGCCTTTCAGATCGTGCTGTCGCAGCGTTTCGACCTGGACCTCGGCTGCGACCCGTTCGACGTCTACCGCGTGCTGCGCCAGGTCAACCCGAGTCCCTACATGTTCTTTCTCCGCCAGGGCGGCGTCACACTCGTCGGCGCCTCGCCGGAGCCGCTCGTGCAGCTGCTCGACGGGCGCGTGGTCTCCCGCCCGATCGCCGGCACTCGCCCGCGCGGCGAGTCGGAAGAGGAGGACCGCCACCTCGAGGCCGAGCTCGTGGAGCACCCGAAGGAGGTGGCCGAGCACGTCATGCTCGTCGACCTGGCGCGCAACGACGTCGGCCGTGTCGTCCGTTTCAACACCGAGCACGTCGACGAGCTCATGACCGTGGAGCGCTACAGCCACGTCATGCACCTCACCTCACAAGTGTCCGGCCAGCTCGTGGACGGCAAGGGTCCCATCGACGTGCTGCGGGCGACGCTCCCGGCCGGCACGGTCTCGGGCGCTCCCAAAGTGCGGGCGATGGAGATCATCGACGAGCTGGAGCCGACCAAGCGCGGCCCCTACGCCGGCGTCGTCGGCTACATCGACTTCTCCGGCAACCTTGACACCGCCATCACCATCCGCACCCTCGTCGCCCGAGCCGACGGACGCGCCTCCGTGCAAGCCGGTGCCGGTATCGTCGCGGACAGCGACGCGCAGGCTGAGGACATGGAGTGCTCTCAGAAGGCCGCCGGCGTCCTCGCAGCCGTAGCGGGGGCGCGGAAGCTGGCGGCTCGCCGCGCTGTTGCACCAGGGGATGGCTGAAGCAACGGAGACGACCTATGAGGCAATCCGGACCGCGACGGCACGTCGCGTCGTCGCCCGAGATGGCCTCGTCGTGTCCGGCCCTGGCGCCCTCGAGTGGCTGCAAGGCCAGGTCAGCCAAGATCTCGCTCCCCTCGCAAAGGGAGCCGGCGCCGGCGGCGCCGATGCCTCCGTCGAGACGCTCGTGCTGTCCCCGCAGGGCAAGATCGACTCGTCCTGCCGGGTCACGGCCCTCGGTGCGGATCGGTACCTCCTCGACGTGCGCGCCGGTTTCGGCGAGGCGCTGCACGAGCGGCTGCGGCGGTTCAAATTGCGCGTGAAAGCCGACGTCGAACCGTTGCGCGGGCTGTCGTTGCTGCAGGTCCGAGGACCGCGCACGCCGTCGCCGGCAGAGCTCTCCTCCTCGCTCGGGCCGGCCGTCATGGCCGTCGTGGAGGTGGACTGGCCGGGATGGAGCGGTCGCGACGTGCTGCTCCTGGCGCCGCAGGGCAAGCAGCCCGAGCCGGCGCTCGACGGCGGTGCCGAGGGGGACGACGAGGCCTTCGAGGCGGTGCGCATCGAGGCGGGCGTCCCCGAGCTCGGGCTCGAGCTGACGGAGCGCACGATCCCGCAGGAGGCGGGCGCCCTCGTGGCCCGGGCCGTCAGCTTCACGAAGGGGTGCTACACGGGTCAGGAGCTCGTCGCCCGCATCGACGCCCGTGGCGGCAACACGCCGCGACGGTTGTTCGGACTGGTCATCGGAGGGGCTGTTGAGTCGGCGCCGGCGCCGGGCGACGAGGTCGTCGTCGGCGCTGCCCGGGTCGGCGAGCTGACGAGTGTCGCCTGGTCTTCGGGCATGCAGGCCCACGTTGGGCTCGCCTTCATCAAGCGAGGAACCGACACGAGCGGAGAAGCCCACGTCACGACAGCGACGGGTGCTGCCCCGGCCAGCATTCGCTCGCTCCCGCTGAGCGGCGGTTAGATCTTCAGTCATGGCCGTCGTCCTCGCCTTGGCCGCAGCGCTCTGCAATGCCCTCGCGACGATCTTCGAGCGCATCGGCGTCGAGACGGCGCCGGCCGATGCCACGATGCGCTGGAAGCTGATGGCGCACGTCCTGCGTCGCCCCGCCTGGTGGTTCGGGCTCCTCAGCATGGTCGGCGCCTTCGTCTTCCAGGTCACGGCGCTCGCCCAAGGCGGGTTGACGCTCGTGCAGCCGCTGCTCGTGACCGAACTCATCTTTCTCGTGATCGTGCTGCGCATCTGGTTCGGGCGCCCGCTCGGCTGGCAGGAGGCCGCCGGCGTCGTCCTGACCGTGGCCGGGCTGGCGACGTTCCTCGGGGTCTCAGACCAGGGCGGGGGCGATCTCATCCCGAATGCCGCCGGCTGGATTCTCATGATGATCGCCACCGTCGGGGCCGTCGTCGTCTGCGTCACGCTGGCGCGCTTCGGTTCGAGGCCGTGGCGCTCCGCCTGGTACGGGTCCGCCGCCGCCATCTCCTTTGCCGTCTGCGCGGCGTTCATGAAGGCAACGACGGTGCTGGTGAACGGGCGGGGCTTCTGGGCGTTGTTCGGCCACTTCGAGCCGTACGGGATCGCCGTGGCCGGTCTCGCCGGGCTCTTCTTCGCCCAGAACGCCTTCCACGCCGGCCCGATCACGGCCTCGCAGGCCTCCCTCGTGATCGTCGACCCGATCGCCAGCATCATCATCGGCGTCGGGCTGTTCGGCGACAACCTGCGAGGTGGAATCGGCGTCCTCGCCGTCGATGCGCTCGCCCTCGCCCTCATGTCGCTCGGTCTCGTGGTCCTGTGCCACTCGCCCCTCATCGTGAACACCTCCGCCGAGGACCGTCTCGTGCGCACGCGGCGCCAGGTGAGCGAACCGGCGGCGTCGGAGCTCTCGACGTCGTAGCGCCGGCCATGGTCTAAGTCCTCTGGACATCGGGGTCGCCGGCGCTCACGATCATGTCGTCACCCAGACAAGGGTGCAGCAGGACCGACTCTCCCGTCAGTGGAGGGAAGGGGTTCCCATGTGGACACCGCCACTTGTTGTATGCGTGGCCCTCGCAACCGTGTCCCTCGCCTTGCCACCTGCCGGCGTCCCCGCAGCCGACGCTGCCGCCGCCCGTCCGGCCGCCGCAGGACCGGTCACGAACTGCCCGGCGGCACCCTCCGGGGTCAACTTCGAGGCCCCCAGCCTCCGGGGTGCCTCAAAGACGGTCGCCCTCACCTTCGACGACGGTCCGGGTGCCAGCACGGCCCAGATCCTCTCGATTCTGGAGGCCTACGGGGTGCGGGCAACGTTCTTCAACATCGGGCAGCAGGAGGCGTCGTGGCCCGATGACGTGAAGGCGGAGGCGGCCGACGGCTTCCTTGTCGCCAACCACACCTGGAGCCACCCGGACCTCGTCACGCTCTCGGCGAGCGACCAAGCCGCCCAGATGGACATGGTCACGAAGGAGCAGGAGTCCCTCGTCGGGACGGCTCCGTGCGAGCTACGCCCGCCCTACGGTGACTACGACTCCACGACGTTGCAACTCGCCCAGGCCAGACACCTGTCGGTCTGGCTGTGGGACGTCGACACCGAAGACTGGGAAGCAGACGGCTCGGGCTCCGCCTACTGGGTGAACCGGATCGTGTCCCTCGCCGAGTCCGAGGGCGGGGCGCTCTCTCACCCGGTTGTCCTCATGCACAACCAGGGGATCCCGATGC